>Ga0207850_100154_pt1 | contig 68819 bp, 60 predicted proteins | sample 23E2SouthBayCA_FD_187746 | JGI IMG/M metagenome (GOLD analysis project Ga0207850, IMG submission 187746) | Aerobic enrichment media microbial communities from Eden Landing Ponds, California, USA - A23 E3 (3) (SPAdes) | ecosystem: Environmental > Aquatic > Marine > Unclassified | place...
TGCCGCATGACGAAGAAACACGGGTTCGACATCGGTGACGCCGGCGATGATACACCTCACCGAGTCGGTGTGGAGCTCACCCGGCAGTACTACGGAACGTGCGACGACGTCACCCGGGTCGAAGTCTCACCGAGCGAGGGCGGGAGCAGGACTGACTTAGTCGTCGTGGATACTGACTTCGAACGACTCGCCACGATCGAAGTCGAAGGCGGGCGTGTCAGCGCTGATCCTGGGGTGCCTGACGGCGTGAGCAGTGGGATTAACGACTATTCGAGCCTGCGACACGACTACCGAGTGTTAGCGGATGCTGATGGGGAGTCCGTGTGGGTCGTTCGGAATCACGAAGTCGCAGCTAACGTGTTACGGGCGCTGAATGTTGGCGAGTCGATTCCCGTTCACATCGATCGTGATACGCTCAAAGGCATCGAGAATGGACGCGTGAAGATTGGGGAGTTCAATGACGAACTCGATACGTTCGATTCACCAGGGCTCGATAGAATACTGACGTTCCAGCAGCTCCGTAACCGACTCTAATCTGTCTTCTGGGGAGTAGTTGTTTCCGACGTTTTACGCTCACGCGCCGCTGGGCTTCGAAGAGTGTTACGCGAACCCGCGGTCAGTCACAGTGTCACCCACGCCCTGGGGGTGCCAGGCGACGACGACAGTCACGATCGACACGAACCTGTCAACGCTCACACGCCGCGCAGAGCTCACCCGACAGTAACACTACCACCAACACCAATCGACCCTGTCAACGCGCACGCACGCAACAGCGGAACACCGAGACCATCGATCCAGAGCACCAAGCCGGAACGTCCACACGCGAGCGCGGCAGCCGCCGCGCCCTTTCCATCGATACCCAACGACTGTTTTACACAGATCCCCTCCTCGATTCACACTGGATTACACGCGGTTGTAAAACGAAAACCACCACACGTCGAGCAGGTGAAGGCGGATTTTGCAGATTTTACGCTATCTCAACGGAGGGAGGTATGCAGAGACACATACCTACACGAGTGGAGTGAGACGAGGAGAGAGTCTCTCGCGTATACCCCTCCATATGAGAGGTGTAAAACCCGTAAAATCTGTAAAATAGAGACGGATTCGCCAGTATCAAGGCTTGAACTACCGAATCTCATTTTACACTTCTTCGCATCGGGTGTAAAATCGGGGAACGTCTCTGTAAAATCGGTCGCGGGTGTGGGAGAGTGACGCGTCACCGGTCACACCGATCCCCCGATCTCCCGCGGTGATGTTATGGAATTTCGAGAACCGCGGGGTGGCGCGGGGCCCTTCGAAACTCGTTGTTATAACTTCCGATGACTACAATCCCGGGGCGGGTAGTCATCGGGTAGAAAGCTCGAAACCACCGAATTCTATACCTACTTGAACGTTAGCGCGAGCGTTTATTAGTCTCCCTATCCTTATGTCATGATAAGCTCACTCGGGGCGATCAACGTCGCCACTACACAGATCTTGCATCCATCTCTCGGATGATGGAAAGTACACCAGGAGGCGTAGAACGCCTCCCGAGTGGGTGACCTCTCAAGAGGAGGTACCCAGAATGACATACGACTCACAAGGTAATAAGAGTGGTTGCATCGAAGCCGAAACACCTGCGTTAGTGCTGTTGCGGAGCGGGAACGTCATCGACACCGCGCACCAGTACACGAACACTGACGGTCAGTTGTGCGTGTACCTCACCGCGCGAGAAGGCGGTATTGATGCGAAGATCAATCTCGATGACGTCGTCGCAGTCATCAAATCGGACGAAGAGGCACGCGCCCTCAACGTTGACGTCGGGTCCGGCAGTGAGGAGCTGGTTGCTGACGGTGGATGGAACGACGGTCACGACACTGTCAACTGGGGTGAAGACAGTTGGTAGACGAAGATCTCGCCTTCGACTACGACGACCTGCGATACATCCAGATGCGTGGGACTGACGACAAGCGCCCGCAGTACAAGTGGGGCGGTTACAACCAAGACTTCGACGCTGCAGAACACGTTCACACGCACGAGGAAGTCCAAGCCCACCCAGAGGACAACTGGGCGATCATTGATATCGAAGACTACAGCAGTGAGGACCCGCGGTCACTCCTCATCTTCGATATCGACCTGTACAAGGCAGATGACCCGGACGAAGGCCACGGTGTTGAAGACGTTGAGGAAGCCGCGCGGAAAACTGAGACCCCGGACGGGATCCCGCTTGCAAAGACGCAGACCGAGGGATTCCACGCGTACGCGTGGGTCACCGAACCGGTCGGGTCGTTGAGTCCATCTGACTTCGAGCTCGCGGACGGGGTGCCGTACGATATTGACGTGAAAGGCTCCGCTGTGAGCGGTCACGTCGTCGCACCGAACGGCGTGCCCGGCGTTGAGTCCAGTTACGAACTCGTGCAGGACGAAGAAATAATCGGTGTTATCGACCCGCAGGACATCCTGCAAGACATCACGTACGATGGGAAACAGGCGCTCAAGTACCGGCCGGGTTCAGGCGGTGTTGATTGGGACGGCGATCTCCCAGCGGAGTCCCCGGACGACCTCCCGGCGTGTTACGGCCGCGCGCTGCAGCTGCGACGGGAAGCGCCGGAGGACCACGGGAACACGCACAAGGTGAACGTCATGGCCGCGTTGTGCGGTCTCGCCGCAGGGTACGACGCCGAAGACGTCGCCGGTCACATGTGCGGAGAGTACGCACCCGGTGGGTCCGACGCAGCTGACGTTGAGGAGACGAAATACCAAGTCGATCACATCAAGGGCATGATGGAGTCAGGCCGGTACTCTCCGCCGGCGTTGTCAACCCTGCGGGGGTACGGGATCCTCGATGACGGCGAGTCGTGCGGTCAGTCGTGCCCGATCGACAAGCACGATACGCGTAGTCCAAGTGAGCGTGACGCTGCAGAGACGGTCGCGGAGTTCACCGCGGAATTCGATCCGGTTGATGACCGGCCGGAGAAGCCGGTCCGCCCTCCCGAGGATGCCAATGAAGAGTTGTCCGATGAGGAAGAGGAAGACCTCGCAGAATGGCCGTCGGGGAGTGAGAAGAATGATGTGCGCGATGCGATTCCGCGCTTAACTGACGAGGACTACGAAGCGGTGAAAGAACCGATCGCCGTGCGGATGAAGAGGAAAGACTGCAGTAAAATCGACCGGCACAGGACGCTCACGCGGAAGGTGTGGGATTCGAGAACGAACATCGTGAACTACGGTGGGAATCTCGTTACTGTCAACACTGACGGGTGGGCAAGCTGCACGACGTTGCTGAACTTCGAGCTGGATGTCCAATCGTTGCTGTCAGTCGAAGGTGAGGACCGGATGGCGAACGTCGAAGTCCGGCCTGCAGAGATGACTGAATCAGAGTTCGAACTGCAGGTTGAACCGCGCGTATTCAACGATTCGCGCCGATTCAAGGACGAGGTGCTGGCGAAGCGGTTCAGCACCACCATCGAGACAAGCATGCCCGAGTCAGACGTGATGGACATGCTGCGGAAGTACATCAGTCGCCAGGACGTCCCGCAGCGAGTCGGCCAGAAGTCGATGGGGCTCGCCCGGAACGGTGATGAGTTCGTGACACCGAACGGTGTTATCGGCCCAGGCGGGTGGGTTGATGCACCCGACACGGTATTCGTGGAGCAGGACGCAGGCGCAGAGTTGCAATTCAACGCGAATCCGGACGACCACGACGCGAGCGAAATTGTTAACGATGACGTCGCGGAGATCCTCGAACTATTCACCCGTACGCGAAACCCGGAGAGATTCGTTCCGGTCCTGGGGTGGTGGTTCGCCGCTCCGCACCGCGATCGCATCGTTGACACGAGCGGTAGCATGAACCAGCTGTTCATCACCGGCGAGACCGGGGTGGGGAAGTCAGGGACGTTGAAGGTGTTGAACAGGATGTTCGGGATGGATAAGAAGCCGTTCAGTGCGACCGAAACGAAGTTCAGCCAGATTAAGACGATCGCGTCATCCAACGGAGTGCCGATGTGGATTGATGAGTACAAGACGACTGAAATGTCGGATTGGGACCAGTCGAACTTCCACGAACTCCTCCGGAAAGCCGCAACAGGCGGTGTTGAGAAGCGCGGGAACCCAGATCACTCGGAGGACATGTTCAAACTCCGTGCGCCGATGTGCGTGTCCGGTGAGACGACACTCCGCGGGTCAGCGGAGCAGCGACGCTCGATCAGTACGACGTTCACGAACGCCCCGACAGAGACCGGTTCCCCGGAAGCTCAGCGGTTCAAGGAACTCGCTGGTGACGCTATCACGGACGAGGACGGGAACGTTACGTTCCCGGATATGAACTACGAGCTAGAGACGCACGCGGTGAAGTACTACGAATACGTCGCCGGGATGGACGACGCAGAGTTCGAGCAGGCGTGGTTCTCGGCGCGTGAGTACGTAGCCGCGAAGCTCGCTGAATGGGACACCGAACTCGATGACCTAGAGGTGCAGGGCCTGCAGACAGTCGCGTTCGGGTTCCGCGTGATGCGGTCGTTCGCTGAAGAAGTTGGTGCTGATCTGTCGAACCTCCCGTCGGAGGACGATCTCGATGATGCGCTCCGGTACGTCGCCGACGTGGAAGGCGATGGGCGTGAGAAGCACATCGATCAGTTCGCTGTGTTGGTGCAGCGCGCCGCAGTCGCCGAGTATTTGGAGAAGGGCAAGCACTACGACATTGTGCATGCCGGGAAGTCCGGCGAAGAACTCCGGGTGAACGTGAATCGGGCCTTCGACGCCGTCAGCAAGTACGTTCGTGACCACAACCTGAACGAGGATCTCCTCGGGAGCGCTGGTGACTACAACTCCAGGTACAAGGAAGCGAAAGAGCAGGACACGTACGTCGCTACGACCTCGCAGGGAACTCCCGGTGTCGGTCGGTGTGTCGGTATCCATACCGGCCGGGCGGGAGAAGAGATTGGTGCGTTCGACCGCCGGGTGTTCACGGATTCAACGGTGAACCACGGTGGCGCGGAAATAGACGTTGAAGATGACGACGATAACGATCCGGATGCGTCGCCGATCGCATCGTTGAGTGCGTACGACGACGGGACCGGGTACGAGACAGTTACTGTGAAGGTAACTGACTGGGAAACCCCAGACCACCCGGCGATTGAAGCGCGTGGGACTGTGAAGGATACGACGACTGCGATTAAAGTCGTGGACTTCGACGGCGGGTCGCCTGATGCCCTCGCAGAAGGGGATTACGTTCGGATGACGAACGTGGAGGTTGACGAGTACGACGGTGACACGCAACTCCTCATTGATGACGGAACGACTGAGTTCCAATCGATTCAGTCGGGCGTGGGGTACTCACCAGGTGAAGAACCTGGCGACGGGCAGGCGACGATGGACAGTGCTGAGAGCCAGCAGGAGAGTGTCCTGACGGACGGCGGTGACAGTGAGGGTGATGGGCAGTCCATCGATTCAGACGTGCAGCGCGACCGCGTGATGGGTCTCAAGGACTTCATCGAGGCGGTCGAAGACGAGCATGATGAAGGCGCGCCGGTCGCGGAAGTCCGTGAGCAGGCTGTTGAAGCGGGGTTGAACGAGGACAAGTTCGACCACGAACTGTTGAAGCTGAAGAAACAAGGGAAAGTGTACGAACCCGCTGAAGACCGGTTACGGTCGATCTAAACGGGGGTGATTAAATTGTCAACAACATCAAATACGGATACGACGGCGACGTGGCAGTCGGACCGCGCGAGAGACTTCCGGAAGAGAACTGAAGGGAAGCTTGCGTCTCACTGGGAAGAGATCCGCCGGCACCTCGCACCCCCAGTCCTCACGTGGTCCTGGGGGGAATGCGGGTTGAGCCAAGAGATGAAGTGTTACCTGCGAGATAAAGGACTCATCAAGCGTGCGCCTGGCGATGGGAAGTGGCGGACGTCGATGGACCTCTGGTGCCACGTCATCGACCACGCCAGCGACGGCGAACGCATTGGCGTGGAAGCGACCGGGCAGCAGTTGCTGTTAGAGGACCCTGTGACGTCGTCGCGGGCGACGCGGTACTTGAGAGAAACACGCGGGCGTCGCGGGCGGGCGCGTCATACGACGCTCAACGGCGACACGGTCGATCCGCGAGAGAGTCTGAATTGGCCCGGTGTCCGCGAAAACCAAATGAAAGACGCGACGCGCGCGACGACGAAAGCGGAGAAGGCTGCAGAGAAGGTGGGGCAGGTGACACTGTCTCTCGCTGCAGACTACGCGCGTGACGCGTGGGACGTGAACGTTCCGTGGTTCCGTGGGAACGCAGTTCGCGTTCCGGCCGGTCAGGTATATTGACCCCGTTACACTTCCTCTGACCGCGCCGGGGTCGCTTTGCAATGATCGGCGATTCAGGTGTTATGGGGGTTAAAGCGCCTGAATTCCGTAAATTAACAGTGTCTTCAGGACTGTTCCACAGTATTCTGGGGGTGGAACACGTTCCCTGACCGCGACTCGCCCGGTGTTGTCAACCGAAGAACTCTCCGACGGTCTCGATACGACACTCCCGCGTGGCGCGCCAAAGGAGAGTGTTGGTGTATAGTGTGCGCGCGACCGATCGAGCGACCGGGCAGCGGGTGAGATTCCGATCGATGAAGTGGGTATAACACGTAGACTAAATGCCGCCCGGGCGCTACCAGGCGGCGTGTTCCCGGCAAGAGAGAGTGAGATTCCCGGTCGTGGTGGGCCGGGGCTCATTCGGACCGCCGGCGGTACGGCGGTCCATACATCCGGACGGACAAACAGACGCACACCCGTCCGTACACGAAAACGGACGTAAGTACATACACGTGCACGTACACTGCGGTGTACACGACTACGAACACAGACACTCCATGACGGATGTGTCTACGTACAGGCGGGACGAGGGGTGTGCTACCACCCGCACACGTTTTCACCGCCACGTATACCGGTTTTTCATTTGGTATCCGCGCGGAACAGTGTTACCTCTCTTATCGGTGTAAATCCCCTACCTGAGAGTATGCAACCAAGGTTTATCGGGGGAATCCCCGGGGAAATGGAGGTAGGAATGGTGTTGATTCTTGCAGTGTTACTGTTCGTGCAGATCGGATTCCGCGGCTTGCACGGTCAGTCGGGGAGTCAATGGGCGAGTTCCGACGGGAACGGGAGACGATTGAAAATGAACTGCAGGACGATGACGAAGACTGAGGCACTGGTACTGTTGTATCTGGAGAACACTGACGGGAGAGCGACGACTGGCGATATCGTTGATCACCTCCCTATCCACAAGCTCACACTACACTCGATCCTCCTGCGCATGATCGGACAAGGACGCATCGAACGTGAGGGAGAACGCGTAACACTGACCGCGTAACACTACCAACATGGATAGCGAACGACCGCACGGAATCCCCGACCTCACTCCAGCAGAGCGACGCGAATTTATCGAACAACTCAAAGAGTTCGAAATTCCTGAGGGAATGGAAGCCGCGATCGAACGTCACCGAGAACACCTGGCAAAGTAGCAGTCAGAGTTCCGGACACCCCCCGTCCCGCCGGGGTAGTGTTACCTCTCCTATAGGGGTGGCAGTGCTGTCATCGAGTGTAAGTTCTGAAACACTTGTCGTGTACCGCTGCAGCGAATGCGGAGCGAACGACACCATCCAGTGCGGCGAATCTACAAGATCGGAGACCCGGAGTTCCTATACGCCCGTACTGAACGGTGCGAAATCCCTGTCGAAGACGCTGACGAGTACCGCACCGATCCACAAGGCGGGGGCGGTGAGAGTATCGCAGAACGCATGAGCCAACGAGCGGGCGACGCTGCCGCACGTCGCGCGGCCGGTGAGGACCGGTGACTGACGTACCGACCGCAAGAGAAGTTGCAGCATCAACCGGGGCAGACGTCGAAACAATTCGCTGGTGTGAGTCAGCGATTGAAGTCCCCGAAGGCGAGACGGGATCCAAGGAAAACTAATCTATTCCATACCGGCAAGGAAAGTGCTCTCTTTGATAAGAGCACACCGGTTAGATTGGGTATGGCCGAAACACCCTCCCAGAACACTGCAGCCTACGTCCGAGTCAGCACAGCTGACCAAGACGCCGAACGCCAACGCGAATCAATTCTCAACGAATACGACGAAGACACGATCGACTGGTTCGTGGACATCGATTCCGGGGCGTCACTCTCCCGTGACCAATACAACGACATGCGCGAGTCCATCGATGACTACGGCGTCATCACCGCAACTGAGATCGACCGGCTCGGCCGATCGTTCAGCGAGCTCGCATCTTTTGTGGAAGAGCTCCGGCAGAAAGACATCGGGCTCAACCTCACACAGCAACCCATCGACACGACTAACGAAGACGATTGGATGGCTGATATGTTGTTGAACATGCTGATAGTGCTGGCAGACGCTGAACGCAAGATGATTCAGGACCGCGTGCAGCAGGGTGTGGATAAAGCGATGCGAGATGGGAAGCGCGTTGGCCGCCCACCGTTCGGGTACGACGTCGAAGACGGGTTCATGTACCAGGACCCAGCAGAATACAACCGCGCCCAGAACTTCATCAGGGAAGTCAAGAAAGGACGTGCGAAGAGCACGACAGCGGATTATTTCGAAATTCCCCAGTCTGCGGTACAGTCCATCTTGAAGCGTTCACATCAGAACTACGAAATCCCGTTCGACAACGACTTGTGGACGATCGAACGAGCGAAGGTCGAAGCCGGGGAGAAACTGTTAGAACCGCTCGAATAGGACGACGACTGACGACGACTCAGGCCAGGATCCACTTCTACGTGGAGACGAAGGGCCCGTGACCGTAGATAATATAACACGAGGCCGGCCCGCCAACAAGATTACTCTGGCGCATTTCTCTCTAATATGGTCGATGGCGTGCCCGGCCGTTCGTTAGTCCGACATCCATGGCAGACACACGTACGTAAAGACGCGTGTACGTGACAGTGTACGTGATTGCGTACGTACCCGAGTACGTACGTCGATCCGTTCGGCCAAACTTATCTGTATCGGTATTTACGAGCACAAATGAACAATTGGGTCTGTTCGTAACAGACACTGTACGCAGTTGCTCAGTTGAGTACGACGGAGAACACATTCCAGCTCGGTGTCCCGAGACACGCCAGTCTCACAAATTCAAGACTGGCCGTCGTGGTATGTAGTGTGCGTTGCGCCTATCGACCCACCAAGCAACTGAATATGCTACCTTTGAAGGCAGTAGGAGCGCGTCGACAGACTGCCGCCCGCATAGGGCGGCTGTTCCCGAAGAGAGAGTGAACGGGTCCCGGTCCGTGGTGGGGCCGTGACCCACTTCCGGCTGTAGTAGTGTGCGGCCGTCACTCGTCACTGGTTCGACGATACATCTCTTTTGTAACCGTGTCTACGCTCTGAGCGTGGGACTTACTGTCTACTTTCAACCGGTACTAAATCGTGGTGGCGGAACGAGATTGGTAACTCTTCACCCGATTCTGCGTTACACAGCGTATAGGAGTATGCGTCCGTATTTCGGCCGGTTTCTTCCCCGAGATTATCCTCATGGATTTCGATGATCTCACAGACGACGCCATGATACTGGTTATCGGGATCGTCAGAAGCAAGATAAATCTGGACGCTATCCCCGACTGAGTACGGCTCATTCGCCGGTTGCGGAATATCTTCCATTGTCGTTTTTGGACCGACCATCCGTATCAGTTCACCGCTCTTAGCAGACCAACCTGGCTGTCGGTTCACCGTGTATGAAGTAACCAGACTGTCACTAAGCATCAATACGAGACGAAACCCGTGCTGCGCGACAGTCTAAGTAAAGACTATATTGTTGCGCTGAACAATCTTTGATATCACTAATGACCCGGAAGCAAATCGGTCGTAACACTGGCAATTCAGGCCGGGTGAATGTCTCCGGGTCTGAATTGGAGGAACTTGGCATCGAAATCGGCGATGAAGTTGACGTGGATGTCGCTGATGCAAAAGAGATTGCGCACGCCATCATCGATAGCAAAGATTCCGACGAATTTCTCATCGTTACCCCTGCCTAACGAATGCAAACAGCACTCACCTACCGTACGAACCGTGACCTGTTCTCGAATTACTACTTAGACGAACACCTCCCCGAGACCGAAGAATGGGACGAGGTCAGCGACGAAGAACTCCAGGAGGCCTATGATGACGTTATGGATCTTTGGGAGCGTGAGAAGGACACCGCGCCGAAGCGGAATGAGTCCCAGCTCGAAGAGAAGTTCATCCGGCCGATGTTCCGGAAACTGGGGATCCCATTCGAGGTGGAGGAGAGCACTGACCGAACTCAGCGCCGACCGGACTACGGGTTCTTCGAGACCGATGATGCTGCACGAGATGCCTTCGAACGCCGTGATGAGGGCGGTGACTTCTACAAGAACTCTGTCGCTGTTGCGGACGCGAAACGATGGGGTCGTCCCCTCGACACTCGCGGGAGCGGTGAACACGAACGTGACTTCGAGAACCCCAGTTACCAGATCCACGTCTACCTTCAGGAAGTCGATTCCGCACAGTGGGCTGTTCTAACTGATGGGAAGAAATGGCGGCTGTACTACGGCCCGACCAGTCACCGCCTCGACTCCTACTACGAGGTCGATCTGGCGACAATTCTCGAAAAGGGCGATCTTGAGGACTTCAAGTACTTCTACCTCTTCTTCCGCCACGAGGCATTCCTCGAAGACAGCAGCGGTGACTGCTTCCTTGACGACGTCTACGGCGAGTCGAACGTCTTCGCCCAAGAGTTGGGGGAAGACCTGCAGGACAACATCTACGAGGCGATCAAGATCCTCTCTGAGGGATACCTCCAGTACCCCGAGAACGATCTTGATGAAGACGATCTTGAGCTGATCCACGACAGTTCGCTCATTTACCTCTACAGGCTCATCTTCGTCCTGTATGCCGAAGCGGAGGGCCGCGAACTGCTGGACACGAGCAACGAGATCTACGAGCAGTCCTACAGTCTCAACTCTCTCAAACAGGAGGTCGCCGAAGAACTCGATAGTGGCGACCCGAAATACCGCGACTGGCAAGACAACCTACAGGCCCGTCTGGACGAACTGTTCACCCTCATCGACAAGGGCAGCAAGTCACGTGGCATCCCCGAGGAAGACCTCTACATTCCGGCGTACAACGGTGGGCTGTTCCGAACGGATCCAGACGACGACGACAGTAAGGAGGCGAAGTTCCTCGCCAATCACGACGTCGGCGACGCATATCTGGCAAAGGTCGTGGAACTCCTCACACGGAGTAAGAACAGCAACGGCGGTGGGAAGATCTTCGTCGATTACTCCTCACTCGATGTTCGTCACCTCGGGAGCATTTACGAAGGTCTGCTGGAGTACCAGCTCAACATCGCTGATGAACCGCTGGCACTGGATGACGGCGAATACGTGAGCGCCGGCGATGGCGACGACATCGTCGTACAGGAAGGTGAGGTACACCTGACGACAGGCAGTGGTGAGCGAAAGGCCACCGGGTCGTACTACACCCCGGAGTACGTCGTTGAGTATATCGTCGAAAACACGCTGGAGCCATTGGTTGACGACATTCGAGTTGACCTCGCAGGACAGAGTGCTCGTGGTGACCGTGGCTTCGCTGCGGAGTTCGCTGAGCGCGTGTTCGATCTAAAGATCCTTGACCCGGCGATGGGGAGTGGGCACTTCCTCACAAGCGCCATCGACTACTTGGCCCGTGAGATCATCGACGCTCAGGAGAAGCAGGCCGCACAACAGGGTATCGAGACGGTCAACGAAGAACACGACATCAACTGGGCACGCCGGCAGGTCGCCCAACGATGCATCTACGGTGTAGACCTGAACCCGCTCGCTGTTGAGTTGGCGAAAGTGTCTCTCTGGCTTCGGACGCTTGCTGCTGAGCAACCACTCGCGTTCCTCGACCACCACCTGAAAACAGGGAACTCGCTCGTTGGCAGCGACATTGAGGAAATCGAGGAATTGGAGTCAACAGGCGGTGGCGACGATCAGAACACCTCACTTGCGGATTTCGGCGTGGCTCGGAAGGGGACGATTGAACAGTTGATGCGGATCTACGAGGACTTCATCGCCATCGAAAATCAGGAACTTGCGGACGTCAAGGAGATGGAGTCCAAGTACGATGAAATCGAACGGAACCAACTTCGCCAGCGCTTAGAAGCGATGGCGAATGTTCGAACCGCGAGAGATTTCGGTTTGGATCATACTCCTGAGGACATCTTCGAAGATATGGCTGCGGCTCTAGAGGATGATACAGAATGGGAGGAAATTGCTTCTGAAGAGTGGTTTGAAGACGCACAAACGTGGGCAGAGGATCAAGACTATTTCCACTGGAAGTTGGAGTTCCCAGAAGTGTTCTATACCGCTGATGGTGACTCGAAAGCACAAGAAGGATTTGACGCTGTAATTGGTAATCCCCCGTATATTATTTTCAAGATGCTTTCTGACGACATCCGCGATTATTATCGTTCGAATTTTGAAACTTTCGAAATGAAGGGTGACGTGTACGTTCTGTTCTTGGAGTTGGCCTCTGACCTCCTCCGTGAACACGGTCATACTGGATATATCATCCAAAACAAATTCACTAAGGCTAAATACGGATCGTCGATCCGAGATCGTCTATCCTCGCAAGAAACCGTTCGTGAGATAATTGATTTCCATGACTCTCCAGTGTTTGATATCACGGCCTATCCGATGATCCTGCTTCGGCAGAAAGTACCACCGGGTGACGATCATAAGTTCACCTGGAGAGACATCCGAAAGTCAGAGAAGAAGCAAATTGAAACAGAACTGTCAAAGAGTGATGCAGGATGGACGATCACACAATCTGATCTGGAATCAGATGTTTGGCACCCGTTCGTTTCTGACGATGTTGTCACTGCTAATACGATTCCAATTGAAGAGTTCGCAGATCAAATCGGACAGGGAGCCATTCCAGGGAACACCGAGGTCTACATCGTAGATGACGAGACTGTTGAAGAAAATGATCTTGAACAGGAATATATTGAACAAGTTCTCAGAGGTGGCGATGTCAACCAGTTCATTATGGAATCTCCTCAAAACCTATCTCAACTAATCTATCCGTACGATGTAGTTGATGGGGAGCCAGAGTTGGCTACACCGGAACAGATCCCAAATATTCTCTCGTATCTTGAGGAGTTCAAATCTGACTTAGTTGAACGGAAAAACTACGGTAAGAAGCTTGTGGATCAGGGATACGAGTGGTATGAACTTCGGTATGAGGCACCGGGTATGCTTAATGAGAAGATTGTTTTCCCGGACATCTCACCTGAGAACCGATTTGCCTATGACCAAAATGGTGAATTCGCATGTCTTGATACGGTCTACTATCTTGTTCGTGGCGACTCTCTCACTACATACGATAGTCGATATCTGACCGCAATTCTCAACAGTGCACTGCTGGATTATCTCTTTGACCGCATGTCTCCGAAGGTTCGGGGGGGATACCGAAGATACAAAACACAGTATGTAGAGAGCCTGCCTGTACCTGCTGTTGATTTCACTGCTCGGCGTCATATTGACGATAACACCGAGCACTTGCTCCAGACAATTTGTGAAGATGTGTCGGTCGGGAATATGTCTGTGAAAGTGGCATTAGAGGAACTCTATTCATTAGGAGAGCAAAAAGTGGTTCTTCATGACACGCTTTGTTCAATCTCAGATTTGATCTCTGATATCAAACACCAGAGACGGAGTTACAACCTTGAGCTCATGGATTACTTGGGATCGTATGAAGAGGGGGAGAAACTTGAGGAGTTCTCTGGATATCAACCAGCATCTGGTGTCTCGGAATCACTCCTTTCAGAAACTACTGAAACGAAGGATAATCTTAGATTTGGTGATGTTCGGGTGTCTAAAGAGGGCCGTAAAGTCGTGATTGAGGCTTCTGCACGGTACAAGCCTGAAACCCCTGAAGAGTTCGAGACTGACCGGTGGGGGTACACGGAAACAGAATATACTCCTGCAATGGAATTTGTCGGAGTTGATGAGCTTGAAACAGCATTGTTGGTCGAGTTTGTAGAGTATGCCACTGAGGAGGGAGATGGATTTGCTGGCTTCCGTGATACGGCGACCAAACGGAATTCTTTGGTGGATCGATTAGAAGATCTCGTACTCCCAGACATATCTGATATAGAGTCTGGGTTAGAAACATATCTCAAAAAGAAGCAGGAGGTTAGCGAACTTGATGATAAGTACAACCGTCTGTATGACCTCCTGAATAGACTAGTCTACGAGTTGTATGAGCTAGATGAAGACAAAATCAGGATGGTAGAGAGTACCCGATGAAGGAGGAGAAATGATAATGGCCGGTTTTGAGGTCGGCGACCACGTCAAGTTCGCCGGTGGGCAGGGCGAAATCACGAAGATCGAAGAGCGCCCGAACGGAGGCCAACTCCTCCATGTCTACACCACGGAGGGTGAACTCCGAAAACTCCCGAGTGGCCTGCCCCATATCGAGCGGATCGACTCCATCGTTGACCGGCTCGCAGCTCGGCAGATCGATTCGCCTATTCACCACGACCTTCGGGAGCGTGCGACCCGCCTCGATCTCGCGTACCGATACGACCGGATCCTGTCGCTGACGAACAACCGTATCGAGATCGAACCGTACCAAGTTCAGGCCGCCTATGAAATCCTGAACTCGTACGACCACCGCTACCTCATCGGCGACGAAGTCGGCCTCGGGAAGACCATCGAAGCCGGTATCGTTATTGAGGAACTCATCGCGCGCGGGCGCGCCCAACGGGTGCTTATCGTCGCGCCAGCGCCACTCACGGTGCAGTGGCAAGAGGAGATGCGCGAGAAGTTCGACCGCAACTTCGTCATTTACGACCGCGAGACTGTAGAAACCCACCGGCAGTCCCACCCAAACCAGAACGTCTGGGAGCAAGAGGACCTCATCATCACCTCAATCGATTTCGCCAAGCAAACGAACGACGACCCCAGGTCGGACCGGGTCTCAGTTCGTGATGCGCTCGATAACCTCAACGTGTCTTGGGACGTCGCCGTTTTTGACGAGGCACACCACCTGACTGCTCGCCGGGGAAGCGACGACTCCATCGAACGCACCCAGCGTTACACTGTTGGTGAAGCCGTCGCCGAAAATTCCGACGCGCTCCTGTTGATGACCGGAACCCCTCACAAAGGGAAGTCCGATCAGTTCTACTTCCTCGTGAGTTTGCTTGATCCATATCGCTTCAGCCACGAGTCACAGATCAATCCAGACGCACTGGATGATCTGATGATTCGCCGGCTGAAGGACGACATGCACGACACCGACGGGACGCGCATGTTCCCCGAGAAGAACATCGAAGCGCTCGGTGTGGATATGTCCCGGGCTGAGCGGAAGCTCTACGACGACGTCACTGAGTACATCCGCGAGTACTACAATCTCGCTCAACAGGAGGAGAACCAAGCCGCGGGGTTCACGATGGTCATTTACCAGAAGCGGCTGGTCTCCAGCATCTACGCGATTCAGAAGTCCCTGGAGAACCGGATGCGTGCCATCCAGAACGACGCTGTCGCCGAGGATCTTCCAGACGACGTCCAGGAGCTGATACCGCGTTATAGCACCGAACCTGAGACACTGACCGACACCGAGCGTGAGCGTGTCGAAGAGGCGCTGGAAACGGTTACAGTCACACTGAATCGTTCGCAGATACAGGAAGAACTTGATCGGGTGAAGCAGCTCTGGCAACAGGCCAAGAGCATCCAGACTGATTCGAAGGCCCAGCTGCTCAAGCAGTTTATCGATCGCATCCTGTCCAACGACCCTGATGAGAAAATACTCATCTTCACCGAGTACACGGACACGCTCGAATACCTCCGAGACAGAGTGTTCGACGACCACGATATCGCCCAAGTCTACGGCGACTTAGACCAAGATCGACGGCGGGAAGAGATGGAGAAGTTCGAGAATGAGGCCAACTTGATGCTCGCCACCGACGCGGCACAGGAGGGTCTCAACCTCCAGTTCGCCCACATCATGGTCAACTATGACCTCCCTTGGAACCCGATCCGGATCGATCAGCGAATGGGGCGTCTCCACCGCTACGGGCAGGAACGAACCGTAGAGATTCGGAATCTTTTCTTCAAGAACACCCGAGAGAGCGAAATTCTGAACCTGCTGGTTGAGAAGACGAACCAGATTGAGTCCGACCTCGGGATGCGTTCGGATGTTCTCGGTCGGGTGCTGGAAGACGTCGATCTCGATGACACCATTATGGCCGCCATCGCGGAGAACCGACCAACTGATGAAGTCGTTGGAGACATAGAGAAGACGATTGAGGAGCGCAAGGACGCGCTCCAAACGGTGGAAAACGAATTTCTGATCCGGGATCGATTTGATCTCTCTGACGAAGACGAAGAGATCCTAGAGGTCATCGAACGCAGCCAACACGGCGACGTTAGCGAAGACGACATCGAGGTACTGGTTCGGGAGTTCTTCGACGAATTCAGCGGCGACATTCGGGGTGTTCGTCCTGGTCCGGCCCGTGCTGGCGGAGACGTGTTCCAGCTTGACGTGCCAGATATTCTTTCCGGCGATCAGGTTGCACGACGATACGACCAGGCGACGTTCACTCGCCAGGTAGCGATGGAAGAAGACGACGTCGAGTTCATCGCATTGGACCACCCGCTCGTGCAGTCGCTTATCGAGTTCTGTCTGGACTCGAATCGCATCGAGGGACAGGTCGCTGTGAAGGTCGCGGAAGACGGCGAACCCACACCCGGAATCCTATTCACGTACCGCCTGGGATACGTCTCTGGGGCGGGAGAGGCAGTCACCGAGAAGCTGGTTCCGCTCTATGTCACGTCTGAAGGCGACGTGAGGACAGAGAAGCCGGAGTTCGTGGACACGGTCCCGACGGGGGAGGTCGTCTCGACACCGACCCTTGACCGACTTACGTCGATGGCAGAAGACCTGCACAGTGTCGCGGAGATGGAAGCGTGGGAGCAAGTCGAATCGTTTGCCGGCGAAGCACGTGAGGAACGGGAACGAGAGGTGGAGATCAAGCGGAAACACGCCGAGCAACACTTCGAGGAGGAGATCAGCGAGTGGAAGGAACGCCTTGAGGATTATCAACAGCAGGACGAGCAAGGGAAAGACATGTCAGCACCAATCGGGAACGCGAAACGCCAACTTGAGTCGCTTCGTCGTGAGCGCGACGAGGAATTAGCCCGATTGGAGGAGGAAAAGCACGTCACCCCAGAAGAACCGCAGTTGGTGACTGCGTCCTTCGTCCTCGGCAGTCCTCCGGGTGAGCGATGACTGTCGAAATTGCGAACATCGTCGGCTCCGGCGATCTTGGCGTGGAGCTGGATCTCGAAGCATTGGAAGGCGACTTGTCTACACCGTACTTGGAGTACGACCCGTCGAATTACCACGGTCTTTACGTTCGTCTCGAAGAAGGTGGGCCGCTCATCACCGTGTATCGGAGCGGGAAGTACATCATCAGCGGCTGTCCCAGTGTGGAAGTACTACGCAAGACGAACGATGGATTCCTGAGAACCTTTGCGGAGTTGGGTATCACCGACGAAGCTCAACAGACCGGGTTCACTGTCCAGAACGTGGTCTGTACTGCGATGCTCGACGAGATGATCTCCCTGAATGCTCTCTCAATCGGGTTGGGGTTGGAAGTAACGGAGTATGAGCCGGAGCAGTTCCCGGGTCTGGTTTATCGGCCCGAGGGAATCGGTGCTGTACTACTAGTGTTCGCTAACGGGAAGCTGGTGATTACAGGTGCGAAGGATGCCGAGACCACCGAAGTAGCGTACAATCACCTTCAGTCGAAGGTACAGGAACTAGTGTAGCGTTCTTGGAGGGTGGTGTTCAGCTGAAGGTGCTGATGATGTGGTCTCGAAGCATCTCCTCGCGTCGCTCGATGAATTCGGGGAAGTTCTCTAGTTCGTACAGACGCTCGTCAGTCGGGATGTGATGGCGGTCGTAGTACTGGTCACTCCGCGTTGAAATCCACTCATCGAACGCTTGGTCGCCTTTCGATTGGTTCTCCTCAATCAACTGGAGGTTCGCAACGTGATCACGCAGGGAAGCGTACCGCTCGGCCTTACTCGGCTCGAATCCGTAGTTCTCGATGAGGTTGTCTTTTTCAAGGAGACTCCGCGGGAAAATGTGGTCAATTTCGTATGAATCGTCGTGGGCAGGGTCTGGGTAGTAGAGGACCGACAAGAGCAGGTAGATCTTCGTGCTGTTGTAGTCCGTTTCCTCGAACAGGTCTTCTACGATTTCCTGGCTGAAGCCAACTGCTTTCCCACGCGTCCTGATTTCACGCTGAATCCGTTCTAGTGGGAACTGACTATCGTCCGCCTCTTTGATGGCATCACGTGCGTCCTCGATGATCTGGTCTGGCCGGGAGTTGAAGTTGCTGTTGAGGAGCGCAGAGCAGAGCCATTCGAGGATTCGCAGTCGAACCTGCACGCCGAGTTGAGAATCCGTCGTAAGGGAGGGATTCTCGTTGTGGTAGAAGTAGAAGACCAACGGGATGAGCGCATTCCGGCTCGTCAGGCTTCGGCCGGTGATACCGAAGTCGCTGATCAGGTCTATGGTGGACTCAATCGCGTCTTGAACGACTCCGTTCGCCCAGATCTCTTTCATCAACGCCAGGTTCTCATGTGTGAACGTGCGGATCTGGTACTCGGCGGAGAGGTCAGCGACGACGAGGAGGGATTTCAGGACGAAGTCGCTACCGAAGTCGTAGCCCTCGTCCACATACGCCTGATTAAGGTTCCCGACGAAGTTGTTGATCTCTTCCTTTGCGTCAATGGGGTTCTCTTCATCTGAGCCCCAGTACGACGTGGCAATAGAGAGGAGGATTTCGGACTTGCTGAGTTGCGTACCACCTTCGTTCGCCCGGACGAAGATGTCCAGAATCCGCTCGTTATCCTGATTCCCCTCTTCATAGTAGTTCACGATGTCTCGGGCGTGAACAGCATTGTAGAGGGTGGTGAGGTTCTTGAGGATGTAGTGCTCCTGTGCATCGGAGACCTCCTCTAACTCGGACGCGATTTCGTTCGCCCGAGTCATCGCCTTCTCCAGCGTGTCGATCTCTAGAATGTCGCCGACACGGAACCAATATTCTTCACCGGACTGTGTCGGGTTGGGCTCTTTGAACCTGAAGTCGTATCGGAGCTTCAGATGGTCCTCGGTCTGGTTGTTGGGGTTCGAAAGTAAGTTGAGATACAGCTGTTTGCGCGTCCAGGCGTCAGGATTCTTCCGTTGCCGGTACTTCTGCTTCTCGACGTATGTTCCTTGGAGTCCGATGTAGAAGGAGGAGAGGCGCTGTTGGCCGTCAACGACGAGTGAAACGGAGTCCGGGATTTGTTCGTATTCGGGGACCTTTGGATTCCGATGGTGAACGTTGTCGAAATCGTCTGGGTAGATGCTATCCTCAATGTGATTTCGGACGAAGTAGTACTTGATCTGGTTGTCTGCGAACTCTCCGTTGAGGTTCCAGAAAATGAACGACCCGATAGGGTACTCGCGGAGAACGGAATCGAAGAGCTGAACGATCTGTTCGGTATCCCAGACGAACTCCCGCTGGATTGCCGGCAGAAAGATGGACTCGTTTATGTCCGGTAGAACTTGCTTGATTGTCCGAGACTGGTAACCCATGAATGACGGTTACTCTATGTCGCGCATTAGTCGTTTATGTTGATAGGTGACTTCAGATAACGACCATCTGTGTACCCTCTCTTGATTCATCATCCCTCGTCAGAATCTGTTAACTGCTGATGATTTCAACAGGGCCACTAGTCTAGGCGTGAGGGGTATCCAAAGGATTCTAACAGACATTCCATTTCATCATTCCTCCGCCTAGCGATTCCAGAAATTTCATCACAGACCCGGCTGTCGAAATCCACCCTTGCGCCGAATAATTCTGGCGCGTGGGTGTGGAATTTGTAGGCATAGTGGGCTCACTGGGGGTCGTCTCCCACTGAGGGCTAACCCTTTTTCAAAGGTGTCTCATATGCCAGTTTGCGATGCGACAAATAATCGACCGAAAGCTGTACGATACAGACGCAGCAGAAGAGATTGCAGAACACGCCCCCAACACAGACCGGAGTGATCTCTACTATCTGGTAGAGGCACTTTACAAAACGGATGATGGCGAGTACTTCCTGCATGGTGCTGGCGGCGCAGCAACGAAGTACGCGACGTCACACAGTAATGGCAAGTCAGGTGGCGAAGAAATCACCGTGTTGTCGGAAGATGATGCCGTTGATTGGTGCGAGGACCACTCGATTGATGCCGAGATTATCCTTGAAGAATTCGGCCATCTAATCGAATCGTAACAGGGAGCTCAGTTAGCGTTTCACGACCCCTTATGAAGACGTGTGACGACCGGCAGAGTACGCTCAGATTCGCCGTCAGTACCAACATCGACCAATGACCAGGAATATCGATTCGATAACCCACACCCAGAGCAAGTACGTCAAAATCACCATCAACTGTGCAGACGGCGACGAAGATGTGAAGGTCGCAGTCAATACAGCGCGAGCAACCGTCACAGCCCAGTACAGATACACCCCTAATGAAGCGCTCATGGCGACCGAACACGTCAGTGCAGACGACGACCGCGGCGAAGCGCACGCCGCGATCCGCAACGCGCTCGCAGGACTCGATGTTGACGACGACATCCACCGAACGATCGACCGACTAGAACGAGTCGGGTACTGGATGGACGACCAAGATCCTGTGTTGCCTGACGACATTCTAGTGGACATGCACGGCGACTACAAACCGCTCCGCAGCGGGCAGGACATGCTCCTCGTACAAGCCGACAACCCGACTCGGGGTGGACAGAGGCCGTTCGTGAAGGTTGCGGACAAACTCCCCCCTGTGGGTGAGTTGCGCGAGTCGCTAGATGACAGGGTCGAGAAGCGCGTGATGCGCAATATGTGCCCACAGCGCCGCACGCACTACGAGCAGGAAGTTGACGGCCGAGTCCGGGCAGACATCATGGCAGTGGAGTCCCTGGAAGAGGTCGCGCGTGTCATTCGTAGTGATCAGGGAGAGAACAACGACCATGGCAGTGACTCGGGGGACGGTGGTAGTGATGATGAGCAGGCGACGCTCGCAGGTTACTGACGATTTTCAGGATTTGAGTCGTTGTTACAGACTCAGGGTACACGATTTGAATAACTATCCAATTTTATACGGCAGTCCAAGAGCAACAGTCTGTATGCGAAACGAATGGCAACTCAGACATTTGGAACCGGGTCTTCGAGGCCGACTCCACGGGGTTGTGCTCAGAGGTATACGATCGTCCGGATGTATGCGCCTCGCAGCGCGTCGGCGGAGTGACGGGTGCATAGATTCGCCCACTTTCCCACTCGTGTCCGTGTCGGTCGCACATGGAACTATGATCCCTTTTATATTGAACAGGCACCCGTTCACTACAGAACGACGCATCAACACCCCACGTTCATACTCTTGTAGTTAAATAAACCTGACAACCGACCGAACTAGCCTGAAGCTCACCGACGAACGGAAAATCCTCTTCGACAAGGCGAGCAATATTGTCGCCGATAGATTGGACGATGACCCACCACGGAGTGACGTCATAGACGCGGCGCTGACGCACCTCATCGAGGCTTAGGAGAACCTCCATGATGTCCGTGACCGCTACCCGTCCCAGACGGTGAAAGACTGCTTAACATGCCTGTACTCCAGCTCCGCTACCGGACCAGTATCGAATCAAGGTGGCGATGAGAATGCGTTTTCAAGGACCCACGTGGATTACAAATAATCAAGCTCGTAACTGCACTTGATTAACATACCGTCCGGTCGCGGTCCGGGCGGTATGAGAGTGAATCCCCGAGGGCGCTGGGCGGGTCGTGGTGGGCCTGCCCGACTCACCCATTGTCGTCGCCGTCACCGTCGTCGAAGTCCTCGAATGGATCGACCGCGTCACCTTCCATGGAGAAACTTCCGCTACTGCCACTCTCGGTGCCGTCACCGTCGTCGATGCGCATCTGGAAGCGCGCGATGCCAGTTGGCTCATCAGGTACCCAGTCACCGCCGTCATCGTTATCAGACATCATAGCTGTACCCACCCGGAGGAGAGTTAAAACCGAGGGTATCGGGCCTATACGTGGAATTATCTCCCATTACGGGTGATAACTGTTACTGCCCAGTGTGGCCGCCCATCATTATCGTCCACCCTTACCGCTCACAGTGACCGGTAACGACGTCCAGGCACTATGCCGATCAGGTACGCTAATCCGGTTTTCCCGCCCAACTATTCGTCTTTTTCGTCTGGAGTAGTGATATCAATATTCTCGATCGTCTCTGAGTGTTTCTCAGTTTTTTCCATCCGGGTCTGATACTCTTCCCTGGCCTGCTTCCGAAGTTCCTCGTTCACCTCTTTCAGCCGAGGTCGGAGTGCATCAAGGCCTTCCTGCAGCTCTTCGAGCTTCTTCTCAATCTCCTCGCTTACCTGTTCTCCAGTCTTCCCTTCAATCGTAACCCACCATTCCAACCAGTTACCATTCACATCCCCTACCTCAACCTCCGAAAAGTCGGTCTCGGGAGGATACTCAAGGAGATCGATATTGCCACGGGCCATGAGCTTAACGCGCAATCTCTCGTTCCCTGGGGAGCCCTGCTCCTCCTTCTGAAGGTTGTCGTAGTCGAAGGAGGGGATATTGAGGCCCACCGCATTCATCGTTCTTTCCACGAACTCCTCTTCCTCGATGTTTGGGATATCGTCGATAGCAGAGTTTTGGTGGGTGCTGCTAATCTTGTCCATTCGCTCTTCTTTGAGTTCGTCGAGTTCTGTGTAGGGATCTTTCCGGAACAAAACACCGCCAGTGATGGTCATGTAACGGCTGTTCGAGTGTGGTGATAAAAAGGATATATGGTCGAGCCTCAGACAAATTGGGGCAGCTTATTCTTCGAATCCGTGTAGGTTGTGGTGGCCCTGGATGAATTCCGGGTGAGGACGTAGCTTGTTATCTGGCGGAAGATACAGTGACCACCCCTCTAAACCGGCGAACTCGTTCTATCCGTCCCGGTCAGGTGCTTCTCACACGATTGATCACGCTGCTGCAAAGTGGTATCAACGATATCGACACGACCGACACGCACGTCAGCCGGGACACGCCAAGTATCTCGGGAGAGAGTGGCATGCTCATTGAGCGCGAACCCGGGACACTGTCGAACCTGACCGACGATATCAAGGAGAGGAGTAACAAGCGTTCAACATCTGCTGGAAACAGCGGTGTTCGCGTCGCGTGACAGGAACAGTTCTGAAGGTTACATGAGATACGGTGATTAGTCTACATTCCAAGACACGCCGTCACTGCCTGCACGCCCCTCTCAACTAGGGGAGCGCCGACGACAAGCACGAACGCCGCGCCAGTCAGCCAGAGACACCTCGTGAGAGTCCTCATTCGTTCGTTATTCGTGCGATGGTTATGCTTGATAGCCTGCCTATAGTTCTGGATGAAGTCCTTCCGCGCATTTGGTTTGTCCCGCCGAGCGTACCCGAAGATCTCATCTGGTTCCGGCCCCGGTTTTGCGTACTCGCGCGACCGTAGCGCTAGCAATCCGAGACCTGTCGAAACGAGCGCAGGCAAAGAAACAATCACAGCTGTCGGGACTCCCACGGTGTTGACTGCGGTGATGATTGAGATGATGAGCGCGTTTACTGCAACGACCCCGCCAATCTTTACCTCGATGTTGCTCTTCCGGGACTGTTCAACATCGTAACTCTCCCGAATCTCTTTGAGAGCAACGTCTAATGACGGAAAGTCGGATTCATCCTCGATTTCGAATCTTTTGTCTCCCGTCATCGACCTCACTACTCCACCTCAGGTTCGTACTCAGTCCCGCACAAATCGCACTCAGGCAGATCTTCGGATTCAGGTTCGTCATCGTTCGATGAGTCTGTTTTCTCCACTAGTTCCTCTTCTCCCCCGGGGTCGAGGACATCTTCTTTCGAACCGCCAACGTAGGTGACGGTTTCTCCCTCGCTAAGGCAGTCTGGGCAGAGCCCCATTCTTGACAGTAGCTATTACAGACACATGTTAAGTTTCTACCGTTAGAAAACCGAGAGTTACGCGATGATCTCGGACGCTGGTTCGAGGAGATCCTGTTCCCGGAGGATGTCGTTCCACACATCATCCTCCCCTTCCCACGTTCGAGGACCGTCCTCGTCGTCACTTTCCAAGAGACCGACGTCCTCTAGCTGGATGAGGTAGTGAGCGAGTTTGAATTTCTTCAACTCCCGGTCGCTTCCCGTGTATGTCTTGTCCAGTTGTTCGCGGAACTCATCCTCGGTGACACGCGGCATCTCACCGGATTCGAGCACCTGCATGTAGTAGTACCCGGCAATCGTCAGGTACGGCCCGAGAATTTGCCGAATTGTGTCGATATCGTTCGTTCCCTCTTCGAAGAAGTGCGCGATCGCCGCGTTCAGCTTCTCCGGTGGCGAGGCGTCACGCGCCTCAATCTCGATGAGGTAGTCGTCTGCTTCGACCTGTCCATCGTTCATCCGGACTAGTCCTGCCTCTTCGAGAATCTCGATGTAGTCCTTGTAGTGCCGCTCGTACTGACCACTCATCGCCTCGATTTCTGCCTCTTCGATGAGGCCCTCGATGAGGAGTTGCGAGAGAATATCCAGGATGGGCGTGTACCGGAGTTCTGGGAACGGGAGTTTGGAGAACTTACGTGCCGAGGACCGCACCAGTGCTTTCTGCACGGCTTCCTCGACTACGCGCTTTTGCTGGCGGATGTTGGATTTGATGTCGTGTATCCGCGTCCGGTTCACCTCACCGGATTCAGCGTTCACACGAATCTCACCGACTCGCTTGGAGGACATGAACTTCACGTCCTGTGGTGTCTGCCGGTTCTCATCGAAGATGACGCGCGGGAGGCGCACGTGGAGTGGGAAGACGTATTCGTTGTCTTCGCGTTCCATCTCCCCGAGGTACGGGAGATTCCCGATCTCGTGCGCCAACTCTTTTTGTGCCTTGATTTGCGCGCGTTCTTCGTCGATTGGCGCATTTTGGATGCTCATGCTTTGTCCTCCTAGTGATCCTCCAGCGTTGATTGGAGGCTCATCGTGATCAGGCGGTTCAGACCGATGTCCCAGGCCTCGCCGAACGTGTCCCGGTCCACTGGGACCTGCATGCCTCCCCAGGGATCGTTGAGGTAGACGTCACGGTCGTTTAGGCCGACCACGACGACTGCGTGTTCTGTCTGGCCACCGTTGCTTGATATGTTACGGTTCGTTCGCTGTTCTTGTATTTGTATCGCATCCACGACTGCGATGGTCGGCAGTTCTCTTTCGAGACGGTCTTCAAGGATATTGTAGAGCTTTTGTGTTGACGGTGAACGTTCGAATTCCCGGAGTTCGAATTCGATAGGAGAGACGGCGGTAGAAAGCGCTTCGATGTCGTTCTCATCAACTGCCCATCCCATCGGGCGGACTTTGATGAAGTCCTTGATCTCCTCAGGATTTAGAGCAGGCGTAGTGTCACGGACTAAATCGACTGGGTGTACCGTGCGGCAATATTCAATCAGCATGTACACGCAGTACACCATGCACTCCTCTTCGCTATCGGGTTGCGTGTGTGCTGGTACCCGAAGGACGTCCGATCCGTCCTCTAGTGTCGTGTACGCCACTGGTGTCCTCTACGATCACGGTGACACCCGACACTAATAAATGTCAGTGCCATAGAGAAAGTAATCCACATTCTCTGATGTGCCACGAGTGTATAGAGGACCAGACAGCGTACTCTCAAGTGTAATAATACCGACTAACACCGTGCCCGTACCATTTTGATTATCGGTGCCAATCGCCGAGCATAATTCCGATAACAACGGCGACACGAGCGAGAACGGGGATGGCGACGAGGATTTGTTCCGTCGGAGGACTAGTAATGAGACGAGCGCGATTCTGGGAAGGGAGGCAGCCACACGAGCGCAATACCCGAGGATGAGTTCGGTGTGGTCGAAGAGGGCTTTGAGGAGGATAGGGACCTCTTCGCCGATCAGGACCTTGATCACGACTATGATTACGAGCCCGACTACGACATCGACCTCACGGACACTGGGGACGATGATGACTTGTTCAGACGACGCACCGGAAAGGGGGATGAACGCGAGCAGTAACACTCCTGAAATCTGTAGTGGTGTGGTTTGTGATTCACACGCGCGCTAGGCCTCATCGGGTAACGCGGTCGGTATCCCCCAAGCCGGGACCGCGGACTGTCAATCGGACCGCCAAGCATGATCGGGAGAGTCGAGTCACACAGATCAGTATGGGCAGGACATGCCCTTGCTGCAGGCAGATATGCCGCGCGCGGCTCGCAAATACCGTTCGTGCGAGTCGCCGACAAGCTTCCTCCGGCCGACAAGCTCCGCGACGAGCTCGATGATCGTGTTGAACGGCGAGTGACGAGCAACATGGACCCTCAGTACCGGACGTACTACCGCGAAGAGGTTGAGGACCGTATCACTGCATACATCACTCCGGTCGATTCGCTGCAGGGCTAATCGTATTATCCGCAGAGATCGTTATGGCGACGACGTAGAAGCCGACAGTGACGGTGGCGACGGTGATACGGGCGGGCAGGCGACGCTCACTGGATTCTGACTGTCGCACTGATTCTTCACGACGACGCGGTCGAGTTTGTCAACCACAGCGCGTGAGAGTGACCAGCACCCCAAGAACGACACATCCTTTCCAGTCAACGCCTCTACCCAACGGCTGAACCCCCACTTTCACCGCGCCGACCCTCTGAAAACCACCAGCAAGCGCCACCACCAACATGAGTCATGTTCGACTCTCCCCTCCCAAACCGGCGATCGAACCCCCGAACCCCAAGCTATACGGGGATTATCCTCGACTCTCAGAAAACACGGGCAGAAGTGGGCCGGCGCGAATTCGAATCGCGGTTACGGCCACCCGAAGGCCGAAGGATACCAAGCTACCCCACCGGCCCGCAGATGAACGAAAGGCGGTGGACCCTTTAACGATTGCGAAAAGCCCTCCACGCAGGGTCGCCTGATAGGGGTATGGGACTCGAACTCGGCTTCGTCACGCAGACGACGATGCACTACACCGACGCCTTGCCGGCCGCGACGGCGATGGACGTCGACTACGTCGAACTACTGCTCGATGGCCACCACGAACGGTCGACGCTCGATGCCGACGCCGTCGAAGAGACTGTCACAGACCACGATCTCGACCTGCTCGTTCATCTCCCGTTCGCCTTCGACGTCGGCTCGCCGTACGAACACGTCCGCGAGGGCGCAATCCGCGAACTCTCGGCCGCCCTGGAGACGGCGGCCGCGTTCGACACCCGGAAAGCAGTCGTCCACGCCAGCAGCGACGCCTGGGGTCCGGCCTGGGAGACCGAACCCGTTCAGGACGCCATTGTCGACGCACTCGCGGAGTTGCAGGTCGTCGCCGCCGAGTACGGGATCGAACTCTGCGTCGAGAACGTCCCCAGCGAGTGGTTCGGCCTTGAGGAGTTCCCCCGACTGTTCGAGGAGACTGACGTCTCGATGACCTTCGACACGGGCCACGCGTACGTCGAGGGCTACGACGCAGCCGATCAGGCGGCGTTCGTCGCCGAGCACGCCGATCGGATCAGTCACGTCCACGTCAACGATGTCCGCACTCAGACCGACGATCACGTCCCGATCGGCGCTGGAATCCTCGATTTCGGCCGTATCCTTCGGCCTTTGGAGACGGCGACACTCTCGGCGGAGGTGTTCACACCTTCGTATGAGTACGTCGCAACGAGCCTGAACAACCTCCGCCGGCAGGTCGACGCTCTCGAGGATCCGTAGGCGTCGGTCACCGCAGGGTCAGTACTCGGTGTACCCGTCAGTATCGAGCCAGTTGTGGGCGACGGAGATCGCGTGGTCGGCGTGCAGCGGCCGCGGCCCGAGCCGAATCCGGGTGTCGGTCCGCTCGGCGAGTATTTCGGCTTCGCCGTCGGTGAAATCTCGGTGGTCCGAGAGGACGAACACCGGATCGTCCGGGACGGACACCGCAGTCGCCGAGTCGCCGTCCTCGTGAAGCTGGACGATCGATCCCTCGCGCTCAAGTCGGTCCAGTGTCGCTTCGAGCCCCATTCGGTAGACCTCGATGCCGGGCGAAGGCTTGGCAGGCTGGTGGCCGATCGCGTCCTCGCGGGCATCGAGCGCCGACCGGAGCAGCGCCGCGATCGAGCGTTCGTCGGGGTGGAGGTTCCTGACGGTCGCGCCGTCGACGCTGATGGTCACGTCGTCGATGACGAGGTGGACCCGTGTGTCCTCGCGGATCCCGTGGCTTTCAAGCAGTGCGGCGTTGAGCGTGCGAGCGAGCAGGTCCATCCGGCCGGCCTCGCTGGCGAGGGCGTCCAGCGGGAAGTCGGCACTCGCGGGCGCGTCGTGGGCGACAACGAGAAACTGACGCATACCTGAGGAACACTCCGTAGGGATTTCTCGCTGTCGGTCCGGTAGTATCGGCCAATCTGCCAGCTGTCGAAGACATTCTCACCGCGAAATCGCGCGGATCGTCGTCGCCTTCAGCGACGCAACGATGGGGTCGCCGACTGCCAGATCGAGCAATTCGAGGCTCCGACAGGTCACCAGCGCGGTCAGCGGCCGTTCGGCACCCACGTCGACGCTTACCGTCGTGACCGCTTCGCCGGCGTCGATGTCGGCAACGATCCCTGACAGCCGGTTGCGGGCGCTGGTCTCGCGATCTACTGGGGCCGCGTCCGGTGCCTGCAAGGTTACCGCGTCGGCTCTGATCGACACCTGGACGGTCTCGGCGTCGGCCTCGACCAGCGCCCGGAGTTTGCCCGCGTCGGTCTCGACGACCCCGAGCTCACCTGTTCGTTCGACGACCTGGCCCGAAAGCACCGTCTCGTCGGTCTCGGCGACACCCGAGTACTCCGCGCGCAGGCGATCGAACCGTGCCAAAACTGTCTCCGCGACGTCGGTCAATTCGCTGCCGCCGCCGCTGGCTCCGCCGCGCTGGCGATCGAGCAACGGCCCGAACGCCTCTTCCAGTGTCGTGAGTCGCTTGTGTGCTCTGGAGTAGGATCGACCAAGCGACTGGGCGGCGGCATTCAGCGACCCGGTCTCGGCGACCGCTCGCAGTAACGCCGCGTCGCTGTCCTCGAACGCGACCCCATCAGCATACAGCCGCGCCGCGAAATCCGCGCTCGGTGGATCATCACCGTAACGACTCATGGCTAGACCTCCGCCCGGACGGGGATAACGGTTATGTCGAGTGTCGGTATAGGTCCGTTGTGGCCCTCGAGACACAACGATTTCGGTCGTCAGTCACCTCCCGCCGGCGGTTTCTCCAGCTTGTAGGGGGGAGTGGCCTGACGGCGATTGCAGGCTGCTCCGGTAACAGCGAAGAACAGCCAGTGAAGATACTCGCCGCCGGCAGTCTCCAGAACGCGCTGACCGAAGGGTTACAGCCCGCTGTCGACGTTCCGGTGGAGGTCGAATCCCACGGGTCGGCGACGGTCGCCCGGATGATCGACGAGGGCAAGCGCGATCCGGATATCGTCTCGGTCGCCGACGTCGCACTGTTGGAAGACCCACTCTCGCCAGCGTGGTACTCCGTGTTCACGAGCAATTCGATCGTCATCGCGTACAACCCCGACACCGACGGTGGGCAGGCGATGGCCGACGCCGGCGCGGACAGCTGGTACGAACCGCTAATCGAGGGGGAGGTCGCACTCGGCAGGACTGACCCGGATCAGGATCCCCTTGGCTACCGAACGCTGTTTACCCTTGAACTCGCCTCCAGATACTATGACGGCGTCTCGGACCTTCAGGAACAGGTTCTCAGTGACGAGCAGATTTACCCCGAGACGTCGCTCATCAGCCAGTTCGAGACCGGTTCGATCGACGCCGCGGCCGCCTACCGCAATATGGCCGTCGAACGCGACTACGAGTTCGTCGAACTTCCGAACCAGATCGACCTAAGCGATCCCCAATACGCCGACGAGTGGTACTCGGCGGTCTCGTATACGCTTCCGAACGGACACGAGATACAGGGTGGACTTATCAGCTACGGCTCGACGATTCGGCACACGAGCGAGGCCGCCCGTTCCGTGTTCGACGTGCACACGACCGGCGACTATCTTCAGGAACACGGATTTATATTGCGCGAGCAGTTCCCGACGTACACAGGTGACGTTCCGGAGCGGATCCACACACTGACTGGACAGAACCGTTCCTCGACTGTCACAGACACAGGACAATAGATGGCGACGAAGACGGATCGATCGAGCGCGACGGCGATCGGCCTTGACTGGATGAGCGTCACGCTCGTCCTCGGCGGCGTGCTGTTGTTGTACTACGTCGCCCCGATGGTGACGCTGTTGCTCTCGGTTCCGACGAGCGACGTCGTCGCGCAGATGAGCGATCCGGTTGTCGTCAGTGCGGCGCAGACCTCGTTGCTAGCGGCCTCGATCAGTACCGTGCTCGCGACGCTGTTCGGGTTGCCGCTGGCGTACTGGCTCGCCCGTACCGACGGGTTCGCGCCAAAGGTGATCCTCGCGGTCGTCGTGCTCCCGCTGGTACTCCCGCCGACGGTCAGCGGGATCGTGTTGCTCACGGTCGTCGGTCCGGGGTCGCCGATCGGGACGGCCGCGGGGAGTGTCGGACTCCCGCTGACGCGATCGCTGGCCGGCGTCGTTCTCGCACAGACGTTCGTCGCGTCGCCATTCGTCGTCGTGACGGCGAAATCAGCCTTCGAGAGCGTCGACCGGACTCTCGAGTACGCCTCGCGGTCGCTGGGCAAGAGCCGGTGGACGACCGCCCGCAACGTGACGTTGCCCCTGGCCGGCCCTGGAATCCTCGCCGGAGTGACGCTGGCGTTCGCGCGGGCGATGGGCGAGTTCGGCGCGACGATGATGGTGGCGTATTACCCCCGGACGATGCCAGTCCAGATCTGGGTCGCCTTCAAGTCGCTGGGACTCGACAGCGCCTACCCCGTCGCGATACTGCTTGTCGTTATCTCGGTCGTCGCACTGCTGGTACTCAACACAGTCGCCTCGAACCCCTGGGAATGACACTCGATATCTCCGGTCTCTCGAAGACCTACGGCGAGTTCGCGTTCGGACCGGTCGAGCTGACGGTCGGCGAGGAAGTGCTCGCCGTCCTCGGGCCGTCGGGCAGTGGGAAAACGACGCTGTTGTCGCTGATCGCCGGTATCACGAGTCCGGATTCGGGGGCGATTCGGTTGCACGGCCGCGACCTCGTCGGTCGGCCGCCCGAGGCGCGACGTGTGGGGATTGTGTTTCAGGAAGGCGCACTGTTCCCCCATATGACCGCCCGAGAGAACATCGAGTACGCGGCCGAGACGGCCGAGCGCGTCGAGGAACTCGCGGCAGTACTCGAACTCGACGACGTGCTTGAGAGGCGACCGACGGCCCTGTCCGGGGGCGAACGCCAGCGCGTCGCGCTGGCACGGACGCTGGCGACCGAACCCGACGCGCTGCTGCTGGACGAACCCCTCTCGAGTCTTGACGCACCGATCCAGAAGCGACTGCGCGAGGAGTTGCACGGGCTGTTCGCGTCTCTCGCGATCCCGGTGCTGTACGTGACCCACGACCAGCGGACGGCGACGGCGCTCGGCGACCGGATCGCGATCGTCCGGGACGGCGACCTCGAACAGGTCGGGACACCGTCGGCGGTGCTCGACCGACCGGCCAGTCGGTTCGTGGCTCGGTTCACCGGCAACGAGAATCTCTTCGAGGGACGTGCAGTCGACCGGACTCCGGACGGGCTGCGAATCGAAATCGACGACCTTGACCTCCAGACGACCGTCACTGACATTCCGACACAGACAGCAACAGCGTGTATTCATCCTTCGCGGGTGATTGTCGAAGCCCCCGGCGATAGCGAGGCCGAAAACACGGTCACGGGGACAGTCGTCCACCGACTGAACGAGGGCGGCGAGTATCAGATCGATATCCAGTTCGACCGGGTCGACCGCACGCTCACCGCTAGTGTTCGCCCGCCGACCGTCGAGCGACTGTCGATCGAGACTGGGGCCCGTCTGCGCGTCCGGATCCCGCCCGAGTCGATCCATCTAATTCCGGCGTGACGGACCCGATGTCTACCGACAGTGGGACCGCTGGTCCTCCCGAGAAATCGACCTGCTGATCAAGGTGAGTCATTAGCTGCCGCTGAGATCTCGGACTATCAGTTGTTGGTGACCGCTGAGATGCCGGATTACTATCAGTCGTCAGTCGCCGCTGAGACCTGTGTTCGTCCGGACCCGTGGCCACCCTGGTCGATGACGAACACGTCGAGCCGCTCGTCGAGCTCCGCCGCGTCCGTCGACAGTCTTTCAACCGCGTCGGAGACAGTCGCGATGGTCGCCGTCTGTTGCTGGGCGGCAGCCGCGGCGTCTTCAGCTTCAGCGGCCGTCTGCTCGCTGATCGAGCTAACCTCGTCGACGAGGTCGACGACCTCCGTCGCGGTCTCGGCCTGATCGTCCGTTGCCGCGCTGATCTCTTGGAGACCGCCGTCGATCTCCTCGACGAGCGAGACGATGTCTTCGAAGTCCCCGAGCGCGCCTTCGGCAGATCTGACGGTTTCACCGACCTGATTGGTCATCGTCTCGACGTCATCGACGGTCGATTCTGAGGTCGTCTGGACGGTCTCAATTCGATCTGAGATGTTCCCCGCTGCGCCGGCGGTCTCCTCGGCGAGGCTCTTGATCTCCTCAGCGACGACGCCGAACCCCTCGCCGGCCTCCCCGGCACGAGCCGCCTCGATCGAGGCGTTGAGTGCGAGCATATTTGTCTCGGCGGCGATTTCGTCGATGAACGAGACGATCTCGTCGATCTCGCTGATTTCGTCGGCCAGTTGCTCGACGGCACCCGCAGTCTCGTCGATCCGGGCGTCCAGTGCGCGCAGCTCTTCGATCGCTTCGCTGACAGCGGCCTGGCCGGATTGGCCGCGCTCGGCGGCTTGGCTGGCCGTCTGAGCGACCTCGTCGGCGGAGGAAGCGATCTCCTCGACAGTTGCCGAGAGATCGTTCATCGCCTCCGATACCGTCCGGAGCTGGTCGGTCTGATCTGTCGCGCCGTCGCTGATCTCCTGCACGGAGCGGGCTACCTCGTCGCTCGCGTCGCTGATCTCTTGAACGCTCGCATCCACCTCGTCGCTCGCGGCGTCGACGTTGCTCGCGAACGCGACGACGTCCCCCAATGTTTCCGAGAGCGTCGTAACGAGTGCGTTGTAGTTCTCGATCACGTCCCGATAGGCATCCTCTTCCAGCGCCACGTCGCTCCCGTCGATCGTGGCAGTCAGGTCGCCGTCGCGTGCACGCTCTGCGGCCTCGCCGAACGCGGCGACGAGTTTGTCGAGTCGATCGGACCGTCGTTCGAGCCGCTCTGTCATCTCCTGCAGATCCTGGGTGTACTCGGTGAGGCTGTCGTTCATCTCTCGGAGCGACGCGCCGAAGTCTCCGGGCACGTCCCGATCGAGGACGGGGGCGTCGAACTCCTGGCGTGCAAGCGCGTCGGCCTGATCCGCGACGACGTCCAGATAGGCCTGCATCTCAGCGAACTCGTCGGTGAGATCACCAAGTTCGTCGTCTTGGTCGATCCGCTCGACCTCCGTCGAGAAATCACCCCTGGAGATTGCGCTGGCGTGCTCTTCGAGGCGCTCGATCGGCTCGATCATATCCCAGCGTGTGATGATGACAGTGTTGATGAACGCCACGACAGCGGTGCCCAGCAGGACGACCGCCAGCCCGATCTGGACCAGGCCGCTGAACAACACCGACGTGAGAACCAGTAGTACCGAAATCGAAAACTGGATGACGACGGCGGCAAGCACCTTCCGCTCGACCGACTGTGTGACGCCGATCTGGTCCATCATCCACCAGAGGACGCCTGTATACAGGTCGACGAAGGTTGATTTCATACGTGAACCTCTTAAGCCACCTCAATATGTCTAACGTTCCGTTTTCAAAATGTGAAAATTGGGGGAGGTCGACGACCAGAAATAATATTATTGTCCTTATTTGCATTTAATAGTCCCTTTCTCCTTGTAGGTCAGCCTCTTATTCGTGCGGTCGACACTTCATACCATATGAGTCGGAATAGCACACCCGGCGCAGACAGGGGCCACTCCCCTGCGTCGATCGCGGATGCACGCTCGAACTGCGGCGTCGGGGTCGTTATGGACCTCGACGACGGCGGCGGCTCGTGGGTCGTACAGGACGCACTGGAGTTGCTCTCGAACCTCGAACATCGGGGGACGACCGGCGCGGAGGAAAACACCGGCGACGGGGCCGGGATCAAGCTTCGGATACCACACGCGTTCTTCAGCGAAGCAGTGGACGCGTCGTTGCCCGAACCGGGCGCGTACGCAGTCGGGACGATCTTCTTTCCGACGGCGGACGACCAGCGCGAGCGACTCAAGACAGTCGTCGAAGAGCAACTCGCCGGCGAGGGACTCGACGTACTCGCCTGGCGGTCGGTCCCGACAGACAACGAGGAGTTGGGCGCGACGGCACTGGACAGCGAGCCGGACGTCTGGCAGGTCTTCGTCGAATCGGCGACAGGCCAGACTGGCGAGGCGTTCGGCCGCCAGCTGTACGTCGCCCGTCGCGTACTGGAAACTCACGTCGAGCAAGCCGGCCTTCCGGGCAGCGACCGCTTTTATGTCGTCTCGATCGATCACGAGACTGTCGACTACAAGGGTCTACTGAAGGCCGATCAGTTGCCCGGTTACTACCCCGACCTCACCGACGAGCGCGTCGAGTCGACGTTTGCGATGGTTCACGCTAGGTTTTCGACGAACACGCTCGGAGCCTGGCATCTCGCTCATCCCTACCGGCGAATCGTTCATAATGGCGAGTTCAATACCATTGAGGGTAACATCAACTGGATGCGCGCCCGCGAGACCGATCTCGCGACCGACGCGTTCGACGACGCGACGCCGGGCGAGGGGCCAGCCATCGAGAAGCTTCTGCCGATCATCGACGACCCCGACCAATCCGATACCGCGAGCGTCGACAACGCCTTGGAGTTGCTGCTGGAGGCGGGCCGAGACCTGCCCCACGCGCTTCGAATGCTCATCCCTGAGGCCTGGCGACACGAGGACAACGACCTCTCTGAAGCGCGTCGTGCGTTCTATGACTACCACGCGTCGCTTGTCGAACCCTGGGACGGCCCTGCGCTCGTGGCCGCGACCGACGGCCAGCGCGTCGGTGCCGTGTTGGACCGCAACGGCTTGCGACCCGCCCGCTATGACATCCTTGAGGACAACACGCTAGTGATGGCCAGCGAAGCCGGCGCGCTTGACTACGAACCCGAGGAGATCCGCGAACGCGGCCGGCTCCAGCCCGGACAGTGTTTCCTGGCCGATCCCGAGGAAGGGCGGGTTATTCCCGACGAAGAGGTCTTCGAGGGGCTCGTCGAGGACAACTACGGCGAGTGGGTCGACGACGAACAGGTCCGGCTGTCCGAGGTCGCCCAAGCGGAGTACGACACTCGTCACGATGTCGACGGACTCCGCAACCAGCAGACGCTGTTTGGCTACACCTACGACGAAGTCGATCACCTGATCGAGCCGATGGCCGAGACCGGCAAGGACCCCGTCGGCTCGATGGGTGACGACACGCCGCTGTCAGTGCTCGCTCAGCACAATCGCCCGCTGTTTAGTTACTTCAAACAGCTGTTCGCACAGGTGACCAACCCGCCGCTCGACAACATCCGCGAAGCGGTCGTCACGTCATTGGAGACCCGCATCGGTAATCAGCGCAACCTGCTTGCGGAAACACCGGCCCACGCCCGCCAGCTAGTCGCTGACTCGCCGATCCTGACTGATGCCGAGACGGCCGCGATCAAATCACTCGACGCGAACGGTCTGTCCTCGCAGGTGCTCGACGCGACGTTCGATCCCGACGACGACCTCAAGACGGCAGTCGAGGACCTCAGAGAGGCGGCGACCGAGGCGGCACGGGACGGCACGGACGTACTCGTGCTCTCGGATACGGCCGTCGGAGACGATCGACTACCGATTCCGAGTCTGCTCGCGGTCGCTGGCATCCATCATCACCTCGTGCGCAACGGGCTTCGAAACCGGGTCGGGCTCGTCGTCGAGTCGGCCGATCCACGGACGGTCCACCACCACGCAGCGCTGGTCGGCTACGGTGCGGACGCGATCAACCCCTACCTCGCCTACCAGACGATCGAGGATTTGGTCGCCGGACCCGAGGGTGCTGACCAGCGGGAGGCAATCGAGGCGTACGTCACGGCGCTAGAGGACGGCCTGCTGAAGACGATGGCCAAGATGGGAATCTCGACGCTTGAGAGCTATCAGGGCGCACAGATCTTCGAGGCCGTCGGGCTGGCCTCTGATTTCGTCGCGGAATACTTCGAGGGGACAGCGACCCGGACGGAGGGTATCGGAATCGACGAACTAGAATCCGATCTACGTGAGCGGTTCGCAGTCGCCTTCGAGGACGACGCCGATATGCAGCGCCAGGGGGAGTTCGAGTTCCGGTCGGGCGGGATCCACCATCAGTGGAACCCCGAGACGACGGGAACACTCCAGCAGGCCGTCCGGATGGGTGACTACGAGACCTACCAGGAGTTCGCCGACGAGATCAACGATCAGGGCGAGACACTCCAGACGCTGCGCGGGCTCCTGGCGTTTGACACCGATGCCCGCGAGTCGATCCCGATAGAGGAAGTCGAACCAGTCGAAGAGATCGTGACGCATTTCGAGACGGCCGCGATGTCGCTGGGCTCGATTTCCCCGGAGGCTCACGAGAACCTCGCGAAGGCGATGAACCGCATCGGAGCCCACTCGAATACGGGAGAGGGTGGCGAGCCGCCCGAACGGTTCAACACCGAGACGGGCTCGAAGACAAAGCAAGTCGCATCGGGGCGGTTCGGCGTCACCTCGGCGTACCTCTCGGCAGCCGAGGAGCTCCAGATCAAGATGGCCCAGGGCTCGAAACCCGGCGAGGGTGGCCACCTCCCTGGGAAGAAGGTCAACGAGATGATCGCGGGGGTCCGTCACGCGACGCCGGGCGTCGGGCTCATCTCGCCGCCGCCACAACACGACATCTACTCGATCGAGGATCTCAAGCAGTTGATCCACGACCTCAAGGCGGGCAACCCCGACGCGGACGTCAACGTCAAACTCGTCGCCGAGGACGGTATCGGGACGATCGCAGCAGGGGTCGCGAAGGCCAATGCTGATGTCGTGCACATATCGGGTCGCTCGGGCGGGACCGGCGCTTCGCCCAAGACGTCGATCAAGAATGCGGGTCTGCCCTGGGAACTCGGCCTTGCGGAGGCCAACCGGCTGCTCCGGGCGACGGGCCTGCGCTCGCGGATCAAGGTCACGACCGACGGCGGATTGAAGACCGGCCGAGACGTGGCCGTCGCCGCGCTGCTCGGCGCGGAAGGGTACGTCTTCGGCACCGCTCCGCTCGTCACGGAGGGCTGTGTGATGGCCCGCCAGTGCCACGAGAACACCTGTCCGGTCGGCGTGGCGACCCAGAAAGAGGAGCTGCGCGAGCGGTTCCCCGGCCAGCCTGACCACGTCATCAACTATATGACCTTCATCGCCCAGGAGCTGCGCGAGATTATGGCCGAACTCGGGTTCGCCGAACTAGACGAGATGATCGGCCGCACCGGCCTCCTCGACCAGCGTGACGACGTCGACCATCCCAAGGCACAGCATCTGGATCTCTCGGCGATCACCGATCCGCCCGTCGGGACCGACGACCGGATCAAGACCCGCGAGCAGACCCACGATGTCGAAACCCAACTCGACTGGGACATCCTCGAAGCGATCGGTGGTGCAGTCGAGACGGGACGGCCGGTCGCACTCGACGGCACGGTTGACAACGCCGACCGTGCGGTCGGGGCGACAGTCTCGAATCGTGTCTCACGCGCGCACGGACCGACCGGATTACCCGACGATACGATCCAGCTTGATTTCGACGGGACCGCCGGCCAGAGCTTCGGTGCATTCCTCGCCAGCGGAATCACGATGTCGCTGACTGGGACTGGAAACGACTACGTCGGCAAGGGATTGTCAGGCGGAAAACTGATCGTCGAGACACCGAAGCGCGCCGCCTACAAACCCGCCGAAAACATCGTCGTCGGTAATGTCGGACTGTACGGTGGGACTGGTGGCGAGGCCTACGTCAACGGCCGGGCCGGCGAGCGTTTCGCCGTCCGCAATTCCGGAGTGAAAGGCGTTGTCGAAGGCGTCGGTGACCACGGCTGTGAGTATATGACTGGCGGAGCGATCGCCGTGCTCGGTGAGACCGGCAAGAACTTCGCTGCGGGTATGTCTGGTGGGATCGCGTACGTCTACGACCCGGACGGCGAACTCCCGGAGCGAGCCAACACCGAGATGGTCTCGCTCACCGGACAGCTCGATCCCGCTGATCGGCGTCTCCTCCTGCGGCTCGTCGAGAACCACGCCGAATATACGAATTCAGCGCGCGCGAAGGATCTGCTCGCGAACTGGGAGTCCGCGCTGGATTCGTTCGTACGTGTCCTCCCCGACGCGTACGCCGAGGCTATCAACGCCCAGCCAGAAGCCGATGTCCGGACAGACTTGCCCGCGCCAGCGACCACAATGGCTGGGACCGAGCCCGAAGATCACACTGTCACGTCCGACGACTGACCGCCTCCCTGAAGGCGTTGTGATGCGCTTGTGCGTCTTGGGGCACAACTCAGGTGGTCAATCCACCGACCGAAACTGCGCGATCACGTAGCGAAGCGTTCAGAACCGACTATTGGCAAGTAATAACACGGGGACGGAATCTGTATTGAGCTGCCCTTGTCACTAGCCGCTGCCCCAGCCTCATTTCCTCGTTTCGACTGGATCCGTGATGAAGAAGAACATAATCTTTTTAGACTCACCGGCAGACATTGTGTGCGTACGTATGGATGTCTCAGTGCCGGTTCGGCGAGGCAGTGCGAACGGGCAGTCAGGGACCGAGCACGCAGGTAAGTTCCACAACAGTAGCCGTGTCGCGCTGGGATCGTCCATCGTGGTCAGTTAATTATGAAACGAAGAGAATATCTCACAGGAATTGCAGGGGTTGGAGCGCTTTCAGCGGTTGGACAGACTAGCGCCGAGTCGGACGTTCGCCGACTCAGTCTCTCCAGCGCGGTCGGCGATGACACGTATCACCCGGGGCCACCGCGGTTCGGGCAGGTCGGACAGAAGTTCTACGACGCGATGTTTACGTCGTTCACGAACTTCCACGCCGGCGGGAAAGACCGTGACAACTTCGCGCCACGGATCAGCGGCGAAGCACAACGGGATCCGGACAACTACGACGCCGAGGACTTCTCGTGGTCACTGAAAGAGAGTCCGGACGGCAGCTCCGCGGCGCTCGAATACGCGCCCCCGGACGACTCCGACGGGGAGACGTTCGAACAGTACGATCCGGGCACCCACAACATCGTCGAGTTCGCACCCGACGTCGAGGGCCGGTACGTTCTCGAACTCACGGGTCCAGACGGCAACACCTACGAACAGCTGTTGCACATCTTCCCGGAAAACGGCGACGCTGGTGGTCCGCCGCGAATCGAGATCGACGGCCACTACGACAGCGACAACAGCGAGTTCGTCCTCGAGTCGAACCCGGAACTCGCGCCCAACAGTACGATGTCGATCGCCGATCTGGTCGTCGAATGGCTGGCCGACGGCCGTGACGCCCTCTCGACTGAAGACATCGTCGTCGGCGACGGGACAGACTCCTGGACGGCCCGCGTCCCCAAGAGTGCACTCGACGGCGAGACCGCCCGCGTTCACGCCGCACCCTTCGATACGAACGCGCACGGGTACACCGATACCGTTGTCCTCGATCCGCAAAACGAGGCTATTGAGTACCCCAACCGGCCGCCGGAGTGGATCCACGACGGGATTATGTACGAAATCTTCCCGCGGTCGTTTATGGGTCCACCCAAAGAGGGCGAGTGGCCGACTCACAACTCTAATGCGAACTTCAGTAGCTTCCAGGAGAAACTGGACTACCTCGACGAGCTAAACGTCGACGTGATCTGGTTCACGCCGACGGTCCCCTCCGAGAGTGGCAACTGGAAGCGCCAGAACTACGATCAGTGGTCTGGAGAGGGCAACCGCTTCAAGTACGTCGGTGGCGGTCCGCACGGCTACGACGCGCTATCGTATTACGACATTGCCGAGGACCTGACCTCCGAATACACGTTCAGCGAATACGTCGACGAACCGTGGCCGTGGGAAGATGGCTACGATCCCGAGAACAACGTCCGCGAGGCCGCTCGCGAGAGCGCAATGCAGGAGTTCCAGGAGTTCCTGGAGGCCGCCGAGCAGAAAGACATCAAGGTCTGTATCGACTTCGTGATCAACCACGGCGGTCGCCACCACCCGTTCTTCCAGGACACGATCGCTAGCCTGAGTGATTTCCGGCCTTCGGGCTGGACCTATCAGGGCATCGCCGAACAAAACAGCAGTTCGAAATACTTCGACTGGTTCGCCCGCAAGGACGCAGCGAACACGACCGCTGATGGCGAGGTCGTCGACCCCGCGCCAGCGATGACTGGCTTCTCGGGGCTGCGCGTGATGCCTCAGTGGAACTACGGTAACGTCGCGCTGCGTGAGCACATCCTTTCGGCGGCCGAACACTGGGCGGAGATGGGCGTCGATGCCTTCCGGTGTGACATCGCATACGGCGTCCCCCACAGCTTCTGGAAGGAAATTCGGGAAGCGGTCCAAGAGCACAACAGCGAGTTTATGATGCTCGACGAGACCATCCCGAACGACCCCAGCTTCGCCGAAAACGAGTTCGATATGCACTTCGACACGGCGGGCTTCATGAAAGGTGGCGGCCAGGGTGTCGTCAACGGTGGCGACCCGATGGAGCTGTACAACACCGTCGCCGAACGCAAAAACGAGGGCTGGCCTGATCACACGCTCATCGCCAACTCGACGGAGAATCACGACGAGCAGCGACTCTACAAGATCGCTCGTGACGGTGCGCGTGATGATCCTGCCAAGGCCCAGCGTGCGGTCTGGGCGGCAGGGGTCACGCTCCCCGGTGTGCCGTTCATCTACTACGGTCAGGAGCGGCTGATCACCGAAAACGGTCACCAGCGCTACGACTACAACGGCGAAGGCAACGATCCGCGTGCAGGCGACGTCGGGCCAGAGAACTACAAGCGCGCGTTTATGAACTGGGAGGAGAACGGCGACGACGTGCCCGAAGAGCACCTCCAGTTCTACAAGGACGTCACTCAACTGTACAAAGACGAGGACATCCTCAAACCCGATGCCGACGCGCAGAAGACGTGGTTCCAGTCTGACGACAGCGTGCTCGTGTTCGGCCGGTCGATGGAAACCGACGAGGGTACCGAAAACGCCGTCGTGATGGTCCACTTCGACTCCGGTACGGCGCAGGTCGATCTGCTGCCGGGCACCTCGACGACCGACCGGTTCACGGGCAACGACATCGGCGTCGACAACGACACCGAGGGCGTTACCGTCGAGTTCGACACGCTGGCACTCGTCGAGACGGACACGCTGTTCAGCGTGGGCAACCGGATCGCTCAGCTCACCGAGGACGCTGGCGACGACAACGGCCCCGGACCGTACACGTACCCGACAGGCGACGCCTACGGTGAGGGCGCGTTCGATATGTCCGGGTTCACGATCCACACGACGGCCGATAGCGTTCAGTTCCGGACGCCGATCGCCGGCGACCTGACCAACCCCGAGGGGTACGACGGTGGTATTACGGCACAGCATCTGCAGGTCTACCTGCAGAACCCCGACGCCGAGAACGGTGCAACCGAGGGTCGAGCCGGAACGAACGTGACCTTCGAGTCACCATATCAGTACCGCGTCGTCGCCGACGGCGAGAACGGTGCGCGCGTCGAAGACCACGAGGGCAACGTCGTGGCCGAGGGCTCGGTTATGGCCAACCCGGTCGCCGACGAGATCGTCGTCGAGATGCCCAAGAGTGCGATCGACGGCGGGATCCGCTCGTACTACGTCGCGCCGCTGATGCTCGGCTACCATCCTGACGGCGAGGGCAACGTTATGCCCGTGCAGGCCGAGGCCGGCTCGAAGGCCTTCGGTGGCGCCGAGACACCGGGCAACGCTCCGCGAGTCATCGATATGGTTGTGCCCGAGACCGCTTCCCAGTCCGACGCGCTGGCCTATTCGGCCGACGCGAAGGCAACACTGCCGTACACCTCGCTGGCTTCCGAGTTCGAAATCGCCGGACGTACAAGCGACGCGACCGGCGACGACAACGGCCCCGGCAACTTCCAGTATCCGAATGCGCCGGAGGGTGACTTCTACGAGGGTATGTGGGACATCGATACCGTGCAGATCTACGAGAGTCGATCTCGCGTGCGCTTCGAGTACACGATGGCCACCGAGATGCAGAACGTCTGGGGTCTCAACGGCATCTCCCAGCAGTTCCCGCAGGTGTACCTCCGTGACCCCGAGGCCGGTGACGACGTGCCCACGTCCACGGAAGGGCGCAACGGGATGAACGTCAACTTCGCTGGCCCGTACCACTACCGCGTCGTCGTCCACGGCGAGGGAACAGCGCAAGTCGAGAACGCCAACGGTGAGGTCGTCAGCTCCGACGTGAACCTCGTCGTTGACGGGACAGACATCCGCTTTGACTTCCCGGTGGACGCCATCGGCGGTTCTCCACGAGGGATGGATATCGCGGCACTGGTGGCACCGTACGACGGGTTCGGAACCGGCGGCGTCCGTCAGTCCTTCGCTGACCAGCCCGGTGAGTACACCATCGGTACCAGCGGTGAACCGTACGAGACGGCGCCCCACGTTATGGATATGGTCACGCCCGCTGGCACGAGTCAGGCGCAGGCACTTGCCTACACCAGTGATGCAAAGGCACAGATCCCGCTTGCGAGCTGGGACGGCGTCTACAAGATCCAGCAGGGAATCGGTTCGATCACCGATCCCGAAGGCGACGATAACGGTCCGGGGACGTACACGTATCCGAACAATCTCGAGAAAGGGCAGTTCGACGTCACGAACGTCGACATCGAGAGCAAAGCCCAGGAGTGGACGTTCACCGCCACGATGGGTGTCCAGAACAACCAGTTCGGCAACGACGCCGGATTTAGTTCACAGGTCATCCAGGTGTACATCCACGATCCGAACGCGCCGGACGACGCTCCGACGAGCACCGAAGGTACAGCTGGTGTCGTCTCGCAGTTCCAGGAACCGTACCACTACGTCGCCCACATCCAGGCTGGCAGTTCCCGACTCGAAGACGCCAACGGTAACCCCGTTGTCGAGGAGATCACAGCCACGGGCGACACCGAGAAAAACACGATCACGTTCGGCATTCCGAAATCGCCGATCAACACCGAAGACGTCACGCAACTGAAGACCGCGATGATGGTGTTCAGCCAGGACGGCTTCGGCGAGAACGGCATCCGCCAGGGCATCAACCCCGGCGAAGCCGGTGATTGGAAATTCGGCGGTGGCAAAGACGGGGCGCTCCAGAGCGCACCCCGCGTGATCGATCTGGTCGGCCCCGACGACGTCGTCGATCAGGAGAGCTCGCTCTCCTACAGCGAGGGGTCGCCCCCGCTCATCCCGCTGTTCACGATTCAGGCGCTTGTTTCCGGGCAGACAGCGGGCGGTGGCGTGCAGGCTATTGCCGCGCCCGGCCCGACGGTCTTCAGCGGCGTCGAAGCGTCTCTTGACGCCTCGAAGTCCAAGGATCCGGACGGCCAGACACTGTCCTTCCAGTGGGAGCAGACGTCCGGACCGGACGTCCAGGAGTTCAACAACACGGACACGGCACAGCCGACGTTCGTGGCACCGGACGTCGACGAAGAGACCACGCTGGAGTTCACGGTCACAGTGTCTGATCCGGACGGCAACGAAGCGACCGGCAGCACGTCGGCGACGATCAAACCGCAGTCGGCGAACGACGCACCGATCGCCGACGCTGGCGAAGACAAGAACACGAAACCGGGCAACACGGTCTCGCTGCAGTCGGTCGATTCCGAGGACCCCAACGGTGGGACCCTGTCCTATCACTGGGAGCAGACGGGCGGTACTCCTGAGGTTGACCTGATCGGTGCTGACAGTCCGGGTGCGGCGTTCAACGCTCCGGAGGTCGACAGTGAGACGACGCTTACCTTCGAGCTGACCGTCGACGATAGTCAAGGCAAGACGGCGACCGACACCGTCAACGTCACCATCTCACCTGGCGATGGCGGCGGCAGTGGTACCACGACTGAATCCGGCGACGGGTTCGGTCCCGGCTTCGGCGTTGTCAGTGGCGCGCTGGGCACCGCTGGCGGGCTTGCCTACGCCGCAAAGTCGCTGCTCGGTGACGACGACCCCGCACAGCCTGGTGACGTCGCTGTCGAGGACGACGAGGAATAAGCGACGTTCGCCGCTCTTTCGTTTCGGGCGCTAGTTGAGCTGTTCACCGACGATTCGGTCGACAGCGTCGAGAAACGCAGCTTCCTGACCGGCAGGGATCGTCGCACCGGCAGCGACGTCGTGCCCACCGCCGTCTCCATCAACGGCACGGGACGCTTCCCGCATAACGACTGACAGGTCAAGCCCCTGCCCGACAAGAACGCCTGTACCGCGAGCGGACACTTTCACCTCGTCGTCGTTTTTCCGGGCGAACGCGACGATTGGTTTCGACCGTGAGACGCCTTCGTTGCCGAGTGCCATACCTGCCACGATGCCAACGATCGTCTCCCGGATCCGATCGTCCGCGTTGAAATACTGTACGTGTTCGCGGTGTTCGACGCCTTGCTGGGTCACCCAGTCGATCCCTTCCGAAAGGTTGCGCCGGTGGTTCGCGAGCAGCCGTCGGGCACGTTCGAGGGGGTCGCCACGCTCGCCCAGACAGACCGCGAGACCGACATCAGCCCGTTCGTAGCGCGCCGTCGCATTCAATAGCGTCGAGAACTCGCTTGCGTCTCTGAGTTCCGTTCCCTCCGGCTCGTTGGGGAACGTGTATGTCGTCGCGACTAATCGGTCGATCTTCTCGGCAGGCACACCGCGGGAGACCGCCCGCTGGACGAGTGCGCTCGCGAGGGTCTGTCGTTCCCCATCGGAGAGATCGACCCACCGCCGCCAGTCACCGTCCGAACGCAGGTCGAGTCCAAGATCCTCCAGAAACGCGATCGCCCCGGACTCGTCGTTCGAAATCCCCGGAATGTGTACGTCGCTGGCGTATTCGAGTAGCTTCGGGAGTGGCCGCGTTTGCTTGCCGTACAGTGACAGATCGCGCGTCTCGGTGACGACGCCGGCGTCGACCCCTTCGGCGACGATCTGCTCGTTCGCGCCACGTAGCTCTCCGCTCGTCGCTTGCATATCTCCGACGGCCCCGACGACGGCCAGGGCAGCGAGATCACGGTTCCGATCGCCACCCAGCGCACGGGCAAGCAGATAACTGGCACCCGCGCCCGACAGCTCTGAGGCCCCGTCGATACCTTCAACCAGCGGGTTGAGATGCCACGCGAAATCCCCGTACCCGTCGGTGTCTCCGAATCCAGGGGCGCAGTCGTCCGCGTCCGACGGCTGGTGGTGATCAGCGATCACGGCCTCGAAGTCACCGTCGTCGACGTGCTGGCTGATTACGTCCAGTTGCCCGCTCCCGAAGTCGGTAAACAGGACCGTCTCGTATTCCGTCGCCGTGAGTGAGGCGATCTCCTCGGCGTCGAGTTGCTTCTTGAACACGACTTCGTGTGCCAGTCCTGCACGTTCCAGCGCCGTCGAAGCGATCGCCGCGCTCGTCAATCCGTCCGCGTCGATATGCGAAGCTAGCAGGACCTCTTCGGCCGCCAGTAATCGATCGGCACAGGCCTGCGCACGCGTGTCGAGTTCCGGAACCGGTCCCATCGCCTATCCGTTGGGGCGGTATCAGATAAAAACGTCCGGACGTCGGTCAACACAGATCGCTCGTGTGTCACTCGATCGCCGAGGGCGCCAGTGCGTCGAGATCGACGTCTTTCTCGAGGAGCTTTTCTTTCTGGTCGGCAACGGGTCGCTCCTGACGAATGATTTTCTTGAACGTACTCTGCTGGGAGAGGTCTCCGATTAGCACACCGCCGACGAGCTTGCCGTTCTTGAACGTGAGCCGGCGCCACTCATTCTCGGAATACTTGCGTTCGGCGTCCGTGTCGCCGATCGTCGGATGACCAAAGGAGAGAAACGGGAAATCGAAGTGTGTGATCGAATACGAGGGGACGTACCGAAACTCCTTGGTCGTCTCGTCGGTGGCCATATTTGTTCCGGCGACGACGCCCTGCTCTTTCGCGGAGCCCCACGCGCCGTTCTGCGTTCGGTCCTCGAGGATCACGTCGTAGTACTCCGTGATGTCCCCGGCGGCATAGATATCCTCGACGTTTGTCTGCATATGTTGGTCGACTAGGATGCCGTCATCGACATCGACCGGCGTTCCTTCGAGGAACTCGGTATTGTAGTCGAGTCCGACGGCGATCCCGACGAAGTCCGTTTCGTGAGTAACGCCGTTCGTGTCGACGACACCGCTCACGTGGCCGCTGTCATCGACTTCGAAGTGGTCGAGACCGCTTTCGAAGACCGGTTCGACTCCGATGCTCTCGAGTGCGTCGTGGATGATCTCCGCACCGTCGGAACTGAGTGCGTATCGCCACCAGCGGTTGCCACGCATAAGGTACTTCGCGTCGACACCCTGTGCCCCGCAGATCGCCGCCAAATCGATCCCGAGCAGTCCCGCGCCGATGACGATACCTTTCTCGGCTTCGGCGGCGTGTTCCCGAATTTTGCGTGCGTCCTGGAACGTCCAGAAGTGATGGATACCGTCTGCGTCGGCGTTCTCGACGGGCAACTGGATCGGTGTCCCACCAGTCGAGATCAGGAGTTTGTCATAGCTGTACGTGCCGCTGTCGTAGGTGTGGACGACGTTCTGTTCGGTGTCGACACCGGTGACGTGCGTATTTAGTTCGAGATCGATATCCCGGTCGTCGTACCAATCGGGTTCGTGAATCGACACTGGCGCTTCCGGCAGTTTCCCCTTGGCGAATTCCTTGATCAGGATTCGGTTATACAGTGCCTCACCCTCTTCGGTGATGACAGTAACGTTGGCGTCCGGATCCGTCTCCCGGATCGTCTCGGCCGCCGAACTCCCCGCGATGCCGTCGCCGAGGATCACGTGCGACGTGGTCATACGCTTTTGTTCGGGTCGGGCATTAATGTGGGTTGCTATCTGTCAAATGTCACCGATGCTTATCCCCAGTATCGGCGTTCTCGGCCGAATTCGACCGTGGTCACGAGTCCGTTATCCCATTATAAATACAGCTATTTATTGTGCGTACAAACGTTCTTGAGTCTCCCGCCCATAACGTGAGTATGCGTGATATGATTGGACAGATACGCGGACTGGACCAGCTCAGCCGCCGGTTGATCGCCCTTGGTATCGTGCTCGCGGTCGGCAGTCTCGGGGTTGCCGGCTGGCTGGTCGTCAGCGGCGAGCTTGTAACCGGCCTGACGCTGTTGCTGTATGTCGTCGTCGGGACGTTGCTTGCGGCGATCGGTTTTTCGCCGAGCGTCGGAAAGAAGCCGAACCAGCGCGCCTGACCTGCCGGAGACGCCGCGTTCAAAAGGGTATAGTCCTTATCGGTCGCTGATGAAAATCCGTCAGAACGTCCGCCATTGGGCAGCCAAACAGGCACTGACAATACCAGTCGTCGGTGAATACGTGAGTGACAGACTGGTCAACCTGCACACGTCCGTCTTCTTGGACCGTGCCGTGGAGGGTCGGGCAGACGAGCGCCGTGATTATCTCGATGCGCTCTTTGAAGCGACGATCGACACCTACGTCGACGCGCTGGATGAGGGCTATACGGAGGCCCAAGCCCGTGAAATAACACACATTCAGGCTAACTTCGCCTTCTACAATCACGGCTGGACGGAAATGATGGAGTTCCCCAGTGACGAACTCGACGCCCACTACGACCGCTATGCTGGGTTCTTCGACACCTACGGCATCGCTATTGACGACCCGCTCGGAGAATTCAGCCCCGAGGAGGGACTGCCGAGCGCGCCATCGACGCCCGAGCGACTTGAGGAACCCGAGCATCCCTACGCCGAAGGCGGGTTCGCCGACGATGTCTACGTCGAAACCGCTGACGGCGAACTCGTGGTCGGCGGCGGTGAGGAACCCGACGAGGTCGACGTCGAGGCCGCGCCGGGCGTCGACGACGAGAGGATCGAGGAGGAGCCACCGAGCGAAGGGTAAAACATCAAAAAGTATTTTTGATTGGTAATTGAAAATCGGCTAGTGACGCAATTTAGTCGGCGGGAGGTCGTCGCTGGGCTGGGTGGCGTGGGGAGTCTCGCTGCCAGCCACGCACTGGGTCCTGCAGGGCTTTTCGAGTGGACCACCTCGGTCGAGACGACAGTTCCAGACGGAATCTGGCAGGAGATCGACCGTGACCCACGTCGATCCGGGTACGCCCCATCCGGTGGACCACCGACCGACGCGACCGAACAGTGGTCGGTCGAAGTCGATTCAGCGTTGCGCGGGAACTACTACAGGCCGGGCATCGTCGTCGGCGAGCAGCACGTCTATATGCTCGAAACCGACGCTCTCGTGGCCTTCGACAGAGAGACTGGACACAGGGCGTGGCGATTCGAACCGCCTGCGGTGGGGCCACCGTCCAACAGGGAGGCCGACTACGATCGATCAGGATTCGCCGGGTGGCGAGGATGGCTCGCGTATCGGGACGAGACCGTCCTCGTGAACGGCGGCAGCCGTGGGAAGGGAGATACCTGGCCCATCAAAGTCCTGTACGCGGTAGACGCCACCGACGGCTCGATGAACTGGGCGGCTCCGGATCGCGTCGGACACGCAGTCCTCGGCGAGAGCGTCCTCTGTGCCAGCGCTTCGGGGGAGTCCTCGCGTAATTGCCTCGTACATAAAGAGACAGGGCGTAGTAGGTCTATTTCACTCCCCCAGACAGGGGATATGCTTGCCTGCTTCGGCACAGACGACGCACACGTGTTCTCGTTTGGGGGACCGACGAACAAGGGAATCGAGACGGTACGCTCGTCGGTCTTCGAAGAAGATCTGGTCGTCAGTCAGTCCATGATGTTCGGGACGACGATTACGTCGGATGGAATCGCGCTCCTCACGAATGTCCCTCGGTTGGGTTTCGACGTAGACGGCGATCCGGACCTAGTCGCCGTCGATCTCGCCGATAGGACACACTGGCCCATCCCAGTCGAGGGAACGCCGCGGACTCCGACGGTGTACCTGACCGACGACGAGCAGTGGTACGTACTGACTGAGGAAGGCATAGAGGCCCACCCCGTTTCCGAGGCTGCCGCGCGGGGACCAGCATCGAATCCGACGTGGCAGACAGCGGTTCCACCGGTGGTCGGACGACCGATCGTTACTGATGAGGGGGTGTATCTGCCGACCGAAGCCGGAATCACCGTTCTTGACCCCAGTACTGGCGACAAACAGGGACAGTTCGGCCCGGAGTACGTGGAAAACCCACCGAAGTGGTGGCAGTGGGCTCCAGCAGTTGTCGACGGGACGCTCTACTGCCGCTTTGGAGACGGTAACCTTCACGCATACGTATGACGACGGATACATCACGCCAAACAGGTCGACTGGCCGCCTTCGTATCGACGGTGAGAGATGCCATCAATCTCTATCCGGAGACGTGGATCGCGCTTGCGATTGCGCCGTTATACGGGATGGTCGCGTTCCCGCCGATTATCGACACGGCGCTGCTAGCTCACGGGAGACGTCTCCCAATCCTGGTGGGCGCACTCCTTGGCCTCCTCGTCCCGATTGGATTCCGGGTCTGGAAACGTAGAGTCCGTGCCAAACAGGCCATCGCCTTCACGGCCATCGCCACACCGCTGACGTTCATCCTCTACACGGTACTGTTTGATCAGTTTCCCGTCGTTCGGGGGCGGCTCCTCCCTGTTGTCGATGTCGCGCTCGTCGCTGGTGGTGGTGTCGGAATCGCGCTGACGCTGACCTGGCATCAGAGCGGAGACGACGAGGAATCCGCTGCGTAGCAATCAATTCTCCACGCAGTCGACCACAAACACCGCCGCACATTCGACGCGCTGGCCACCCTTTCCGTGTTCGAGGAGCCCCTCGACCACCAGCGCGTAGGTCCCGCTATCGAGATCCTGCACGATCCGACGGGAGCCGTCCACTCGCTCCGTTGGGACGGATTCCATCGTCACCCTCGTCGCCGGTCGGGTGGCCGGACGTTCCGGGCTGGTCGTCGGGCGTCGAACCGGCTACCGGCTCCGGGTCGACAGTCGGAGTCCAATCGCTGACGTCGCCAGCGCTCTCACTCGCTAATTAGGTCCGCACACGCGTAGCCGGCTTCGATTCCGCCGTCCAGCGAGCGCTCGGGATACTGTGCCCGAGAGGCCATCCCAGCGTAGTAGACGCCCTCCGCCACCTCCTCGCCCAGATCGTAGGGCACGACCATATCGAGATAGCCACGCTCGTAGATGGGCGCAGTCCTGGGGTTTCTGGCCGTCTCGATCCAGTTCACACTGTCAGGATCGAATTTCGGAAAGAGGTCTGCGACGCCGTCGAGCCACAGCTCTTCGACTTCCTCGTTCGATCGCTGCCAGAGGTCTTCCTCGTAGTCCTGGACGTAGCTGGCCAGATAGTAGAGGTGCTCGCCGCCGTAGCGCTCCTGTGGGATGAAGTTGGTGTGCTCGATGAGAACGCCAAAAGGCGCGTCGTCGATGAGGTTTAGCCAGTAGGTGTCGGTCAGTGATTCGTCGAGGCTGAGCACTGAACACACTGTGCCCTGGAAATCGATCTCGCAGGGATAGCCGGTCAACTCTTCGAGGACGTTTGGCATCGCGGCCACGACCACGGCATCGACCTCGTGGGTGGCCGTACCGTCGTCAGTCTCGACGGTCAGCGAGTCGACTGCCCCGGCGCCGGTCGCCAGATCGGTGACGCGCGCACCGGTCGTGATCGACTCCTGGCCGACAGCGTCGACCAGCGCGTCGAGCAGGCGACCGAAACTCCCCTCGACGTAGCCCAGTTGCTCGCCGCGCAGGAGGTCGCGCTCCCCGCGGAACTTGACCCGACCCAGCAGCCAGGCCGCCGAGACGTCCTCCTTTCGGGAACCGAACTTCGCGTCGAGCAGCGGCTCCCAGAAGTACTCGTAGACCCCGCGGGTGGTGTGTTCGAGCAGGAACTCCTTGATTGGAACATCTTCGAAGTCCTCGAGGTTCTCGTAGGTGTCCGTCCGGGGTCGCCCGCCGCGGACATCGATCTCGCTGACGAGCATCCCCAGCCGGAACTTGTCGTAGAAGCTCAGATACGGGTACGCGAGGATCTCCCAGGGTTTGTCCATCGGATGGACCTGTCCGTCGACATAGAACGCGTCGGACTTGTAGCGCCACTCGACCTCGACGCCGAGTTCCTCGGCGAGTTCGAGGATCGTCCCCTCGGACTTCGAGAGATGGTGGTAGTACTGCTCGATGGGGTCGCCCGCAGTCTCGTAGGTGGCCGCGAGCCCGCCCAACTGCTCGCTCGCCTCGAACACCTGAACCGTATGGCCGCGCTGTTTGAGGCGATAGGCAGCCGCGAGACCCGCGATCCCGCCCCCGACGACGCCGATCATACCCCGGAATTCCGCGGTGGCGCGAAAAGGTCTTTCCATCCGGGTGCCAGTCCGCTACCTTTTTGCGGGTACTCTGGCTACGGCAGGGTATGCTGACGGTGCGGGCACCAGCGACGAGTGCCAACCTGGGGAGTGGCTTCGATGTCTTCGGCGTCGCCTTGTCTCATCCGGCGGACGTGGTCCGCGTCGAGCGTGCCGATCGGACGACGATCGACGTAACGGGGGCCGGAAGCGAGTTCATTCCCGAAGATCCCGAGAAGAACACGGTCGGTGCGGTCGCAAAAGCACTCGACGCGCCCGCACACATCAAAATCGACAAGGGCATTCGACCGGCTTCGGGGCTGGGATCGTCGGCTGCCAGCGCCGCCGCGGCTGCCGTCGCGCTCAACGAACTGTACGACCGGGGAAAGACCCGTAAGGAACTGGTCCCGATCGCCGCGGAAGGCGAGGCCGTCGTCTCCGGTGACGCACACGATGACAATGTCGCGCCCGCGATTCTCGGCGGGTTCACGATTGCGACGCCCGACGGCGTTACCCAGGTCGATGCTGACGTGCCGCTGGTGGCCTGCCTCCCCGAGATCGTCGTCTCCACCAGGGACGCCCGGAAAGTCGTCCCCGAGCGCACCAGTGTCGACCAACTAGTCGAGACGGTCGGCCACGCTGCGACGCTGACGACGGGGATGCATCGGGACGACCCTGAGCTGATCGGCCGGGGGATGGAAGACTCCGTCGTCACTCCGGCCCGCGCGAAACTCATCGACGGTTACAGCGAGGTTCGCCAGGCCGCTCTCGATGCCGGCGGGACGGGCGTGACGATAAGCGGAGCCGGCCCGGGCGTGCTTGCCGTCTGCCGCGAAGACGATCAGTCCCGTGTCGCCTCAGCGATGTTGGACGCTTTCGAAGACGCTGGGGTGGACGCACGTGCCTATCAGACCCGGGTCGGTGAGGGTGCGACGGTCTACTGACGAAAACGCTGGTTTTAGGGAGCCGTTTGGCGAACGAACTGCCAGGATGTCCGTCACGATCGAGACTTGGCTTCGGGCCATCGCCGGCGCTTTGCTCCTGCTCGGCAACGGCTTCTTCGTCACGACGGAGTTCGCGCTGACCCGGGTTCGACAGTTCGACCAGTCGGAGTTCACGGGCTCGCGTGGTCTCGAACGCGCCTGGAACATGACCGAACGCCTTGAGATCTTCCTGTCGGGGTGTCAGGTCGGGATCACCGTCTGTTCGATCGGTCTAGGCATCGTCGCCGAGCCGGCGGTCACCGCGCTGTTCGGCGGGCTGTTCCACGCGCTGGGAGTTACCTCGGCGGCTGGGCATACGACTATCTCGGTGGCTGCCGCCTTCGGGCTGATCAATATGCTCCACGTGATCGTCGGCGAGCAAGCCCCGACCTATCTCGGGATCGAACGCGCGAAGTTCGTCGCCAAGTACGGCTCCGGGCCGCTGTACTGGTGGGCAAAGCTCACGTCGCCGATCATCCTCGTCGCCGACTGGACCGCCAAGGAGTTGCTGGGGCTGTTCGGCGTCGAGATTTCCCGCTCGTGGGCCGAAGAAGAACTCGAAGAGGGCGAAGCCCAGCCCGCCTCGCGGGCGGAACTGCGCAGCCAGATGGGCGAGCGTATGAGTCAGATGGGGATGTCCCGCGAGCGCGTCGACGAGGTCATCAATGCCATAGAGATCGGCCAGATGCCGGTCACCGACATTATGGTCAAGCGCGAGGGGGTCGTCGCGCTCTCGACGAAGGCCGATCTCGAGACCAACCTCGAACGGATGGAGGGGACGCCACACGTCCGGTTCCCGCTCGCAGAAGGCGGACTCGAGGACTTCGTCGGTGTCGTCTACGCCCCTTCGATCTTGCACAACCTCGATGCGCTGAAGTCGGGCGATCTGACACTCGAAGACCTGGCGACGCCGCCACTGACGGTCGCCGCCGACACGGCCGTCAGCGACTTTATCGACCAGTGCCAGGCCGAGAACCAGGAACTCGCGCTCGTGCTTGAGGGCGGAGAGGTCGTCGGGCTCGTCACCGCGACCGACGCCTTCGAGGAAGTGCTCGGCGAACTCGAGGACCCGATGGACCGGGCAGTCGGCACGCCGAACTCCACCTAAAGCGACACCGGCAGTCTTGGATCGAACGAAGTCTGGACGGACAGTTCGGACGGGGCCAGACAGGAAAGAAGGGGTTAGACGCCTCGACCCTGCAGTTGCTCTTCTTCGGGTAGGTCAGCGTTCGCGTCGCCTTTCATACCCGAGCCGATATTCGAGGAGATCTCGGCGAGTTTCTCGGGGTCGTCCCAGTTGTTGACGGCCTCGACGATAGCAGTGCCCATTGCTTCGGGGTCCTCGGCACCGAAGATACCACTGCCGACGAAGATACCGTCACAGCCGTGGTGCATCATCAGCGCGGCGTCGGCGGGCGTCGCGATTCCGCCGGCGGCGAAGTTGACCACGGGGAGCCGCCCCATCTCGGCGGTCTCGTGGACGAGGTCGGCGGGCGCTTCGTGTTCGCGGGCCCACTTCTCGCGTTCCTCGTGGGTCATCCCCTCGATTTTGCGGATCGCACCCTTGATGTTGCGCTGGTGATGGACGGCCTGGTTGACGTCGCCGGTGCCGGCCTCGCCTTTCGTGCGGATCATCGCCGCCCCCTCATCGATCCGACGCAGTGCTTCCTGGAGGTTGCGTGCGCCACAGACGAACGGTGAGGTAAAGTCGCGCTTGTCGATGTGATAGCGGTCGTCGGCCGGCGTCAGGACCTCCGATTCGTCGATCATATCGACGCCGGTCGCCTCGAGAATCTCTGCTTCTTTGGTGTGGCCGATGCGGGACTTGCCCATCACCGGAATCGACACCTCGTCGATGATCTCCTCGACGTCCGCAGGATCGGCCATCCGGGCGACGCCGCCACGCTTGCGGATGTCGGCCGGGACGGCTTCAAGAGACATAACTGCGACCGCGCCGACGTCTTCGGCGATGCGGGCCTGTTCTCGGTTGACGACGTCCATAATGACGCCGCCTTTCTGCATCTTCGCGAAGCCGCGCTTGACCAACTCGGTCCCGCGCTTGAGATCTTCGAGATCTTCTGGCATACGTATGCTTTTGTATTGGGTCCACTTATACTGACGGTTGTCGCTCCGTTCGATGCTCGCTACGTGTCATTCCCAGAGGGCGTAACAGTCGTCCCTGGGTGGCCTGCGTAGTCGCTCATCACCCGCTTCGACGGCTGGCTCGCCGTCTACGAGTCGGCCCACCACCGCCACTTCGATCCCCGCGTCGGCAAGCGCATCGAGAGCCTGCTCGCGGTCGTCCGGGCTGACGGTCGCGAGCAACGCACCTGAGCCGAAGGTCCGAAGCGGATCGACGTCCATCGCGTCACAGACGGCCCGTGTTTCCGGGCGGACCGGAACGGCTTCACGATCGAGTTTGACGGTCGCACCGGCGGCCTGTGCAATCTCGTAGACGCCCGCCAGAACCCCGCCCTCCGTCGGATCGTGCATCCCCGTCGCAGTCGGCCACAGCGCTCGCGCCGCGTCGAGGACGCTTATTTCCTCGAAGAACGCTACCGCGCGATCGAGCGTTGTTTCGGGAACTGTGTCGAGCTCGTCTCGAAAGTCACTCGCCAAGATGGCCGTGGCTTCGATACCAGCCCCGGCGGTCAACAGGACCTGATCGCCCGGCGTGGCTCCGCCCGTCGGCAGCGGATCGTCGGTGCGGCCCATCGCCGTCAGCGAGAGTAGCGGTCGCGAGAGGTCCGACCGTACTTCGGCGTGACCACCGACGATGGCGATGCCACGTTCGCGAGCGGCCCGGTCGAGGCCCGTCGCTATCGATTCCAGTTGTGCCTCGTCGTCACTCGGTAGGATGATCGTACTCGTGAGCCAGGCCGGGTCGGCCCCACTCGCGGCAACGTCGTTGGTCGCAACCGGGACGCCGAGCGTGCCAATGGCCTCCGCGGCCAACGAGATCGGATCGGAGCTCACGACTAGCGAATCCGGGCCGAGATCGATCACGGCAGCGTCCTCGCCCAGTGTGGGACCAAGGGTCACCCGCTCGTCGGGTGCGCCAGTTCGCGAGCGGACGTGTGCATCGAGCACATCGGGGTCGAGTTTCCCGACCATACGATCGGCTACGCTGCCGGTACGTATACCAGCCGCGGATTTCCTCATCGGAGACAACGAGGCGTCGGTCGCCTAGTCGTCACCGAGGGCTTGCTCGACCTGATCGATCAGTTCTTCGTTGCCCAGGAACGTCGGTGCCCGGGCGTGGAGTCCGTTCGGCTCGACGTCCAGTAGCGATTGTCTCCCATCGGTCGAGGCCCCGCCCGCCGCCTCGACGAGATACGCCAGGGGCGCGGCCTCGAAGTGGATCCGGAGCTTCCCTTCGGGATAGACGTCCGATTCGGGATAGCCGAACAGACCGCCGTACTCCAGTACCTGCGCGAGGTCGGCAACTGTCGCACCGCCGTAGCGAAGTTTGAGGTCGCGCTCCAGTTCCTTCGCGAGGTCATTGACCGCATCCGAGCGATCGATCGGCTTACCGGCCAGTCCGACTACGGTGTAGTCCTCGGGCAGTTCGAAGACGCCCCGTCGCTCGCTGTGGCCGTCCCGCAGCAGGTACTCCTGGACGACCTCACTGTCGGCCCGGGCGACGGTCATCGTCGTGTACGGGCCGTGTAGGACCATCATCGCTGCCACAAGGTCCCGACCGCTCGCGGGCAACTCACTCTCGTAGACACCGACGATCGTTCCAACGGAGTTGTTCGAGGCCAGGTTACCTGACCCATCCAGCGGATCGATCGCGATGGCGTATCCCTCACCGCAGTCGACAGTCCTCTCACGCTCCTCGCTGGTGTAACTTCCGACACCATCGAGGGGTGCAAGCGCGTCGAAAAACAGTTCGTCCGACCAGACATCGGCGCCTGTCTGGACCTCATCGCTCGGATTGGTCTGGCCACGCTTGCCTGCGTGTGTCCCGAGATTGCGCTTCAGGTAATGCGACGTCTCTCTGACTGCCCGTTCGATACGGTCGATCGTGTTCATTGCCGAACCCCAGGTCGTGCACCCGCGTCGTCCATACGATCCATTGACGGTGAAGATAGTTACATTCTTCTACTATGAAACATCGGGTAGCGTTTGTCGATCCACTACCGTTTAGTCGGTCCCGTTCCCACACGACGGTATGGCAATCGCCGGTGTCGGTCGTCGTATCGAAGCACTCGTCGCGCGCTATTTTGACGGGCCGATCCCGGACACAAAGCGACTCCCGAGATATGTCGCACCGCTCCCGGACTGGCTCGAAGACGTCGGCTTGCGGCTGGCCTGGCCGATCGTGCTGGTCAACCTGGTCGGAACGCTGTTTGGCTTTTGGTATTACGCCGGCCGGCCGACAACACTCGCTGTCGGCGGACAACTCGGCGCCGCACCGGCCACAGCCTGGCCGCTGATCCCTGACAGCCCGGTAGCGACGCTGTTCATCGCCCTCTCGCTTGCGGCCTGGCGGCTCGGGTCCGAGGCGGACTGGTTGCACGCGCTGGCGTTTTTCGGCTGTATCAAGCTCGGACTGTGGACCCCCTACGTACAGCTTGCACTGAATGGTCCGGGCGAAATCGCACTCTGGCTCTATCTCTTCTTGGTTGTGAGCCACCTCGCGATGGCTCTGGAAGCGTTTCTCATCTACCGGTACGCTCGTTTTGCCGTTCCATCGGTCGCAATCGCAGTCGCCTGGTACGCGTTCAACGACGTGGTCGATTACTTCTGGCCGCTCTTCGATGGTCCACATCATACCTGGCTGCGGGCCGAGCCGTTCGTTTCGACGGCTGCCGGAATCGCTCCGGACCACACTGTTATGGCTCACGACTTCGCGGCCGCGTGGGCCGTCTTGCTGACGATTCTGGCGACCTTCCTTGCGCTTGCGACGCGCATCGAGAAGCTAAAACGGGCATAGCCGCCCTGACCAGGCGATCGGACTCCTCGACCGACAGTCAGCTCCGCAGTGCTCCCCCGTCGATCGGAACCTCGGACCCAGTGACGTAGCTCGCGCGGTCGCTGGCGAGGAACGCGACGATGTCTCCGAGTTCTGCGGGGTCACCGATGCGTTCGAGAGGAACGCCTTCAGCCCAGTCGGCCAACCCGGCTTCGTAGTCGTCGTACTCGCCACGCTCGACCGCGGCTTCGACGAGTTCTTCGATCCGGCTGGTCTCGTGTGCACCAGGCAGTACGGCGTTGACACGGACGTCTGGAGCGAACTCTCTGGACTGGGTCTTGACGAGGCCGATCACCGCGCGCCGAACTGAGTTCGACAGTACGAGATCGTCGATCACCTCCTGGACTGAGCGTGAGGTGATCGCGACGATCGATCCGCCGCCGTCCTCGCGGAGGTGTGGCAGTGCCGCGCGGGTGGTCCAGACGTAGCTCATCACCAGCAGGTCGTAGGCCTGATACCAGTCTTGCTCACGCATCTCGACGAACGGGCCGCTGGGTGGGCCGCCCGCGCTCGTGACGACGTGATCGAGCCGGCCGAACTCCTCGACGGTCGCTTCGACGAACGCCTCGACTGCGTCGGGATCGGTGATGTCTGTTTTGACCGCCAGGACGTCGCCGTCACCGACTTCCTGTAAGCGCTCACGGGCGGATTCGACGTGTTCGTCGGTCGTCCCACAGACAGCGACGTCACAGCCTTCACGAGCCAGCGCCTCGGCACTAGCCAGTCCGAGCCCGCTGGTCGCTGCCGTACAGAGTGCCGCGTTGCCGTCTAGTTCGAGATCCATAGTGGCCGTTCGGCCACTGGCCTAATAGTAACTGCGTGCCTCTCACGGAACGCCCCGGATCCGGAAGCGTGACCGACGCGACACGTCCACGATAGGCGGTCGCTGTTCACTCCAGTAGACCGTCAAACTGGCCGACGGTCAGGTTGCTGGACGGACTCGGCACGAGACAACCGTGTTCGTGCCATCCTGGCCGTCAACGGACTCGGTCGTTACGTTCACCCCGAGCAGTTCCGACGCGTCGAAGACGCGATCCGCGATCGAACGCAACTGTTCGGCGTCGGCACGGTCCTCGGCCAGCACGACCCGGATTTGCGTCCGGTTGCGCGTGATATCGAGTACGTCGTAGCCGTCGCCCTCGAAGGCTTCCTGCAGTCGTTGGAGTTGGTCGCCCATACGACAGTCCTCTCAGCACCAGCCCTAAAACCCACCGACACCATCGGTCCCGCTGGTTGCCAGTCGATCGATTAGGACGTGCGCCGACGGGCACTGTGGGCACCGAGTCCGGCTGCGACCAGCCCTCCGACGACCGTCGGCAGCCAGTAAGTCGCGAGCCGATAGATGAGCACAGCGGCGACGGCGCTACCGTTCGAGATGGTCGTGAGCGAAACCAGAATGGCAGCGATTGCGGTTTCGATCGCACCGGAGCCACCGGGTAGCGGCGTCGCACCGGCGATCAGGCCGATCGGGACCGCGATGAGCGCGGCCGCCAGCGGGATCGCTGCACCGACCGCAGTGGCCGAGACCCAGAGTGTAATAGCGAGGATGGCCCACCCAAGCGTCGAGAAGCCACCCGCGAGCACGAGCGCGCGCCGTTCGGTTCCGATCCGGTCGATCGACTCGAAGAAGCTCCCAATCCGATCGGTGACGGCCGCGCGATTCGGCTGACTTCGGCCGGGAATCACTCGCGATACGAGTTGGACAATCGGCGTGACGGCCGTTGCGATCGCTTTCTCGATTCGGTGGTGGTAGTGATAGACCAGCGTTGCAATGCCGACAACGAGCGTGAACAGCCCAGCGAGCACCGCGACCGAGAAGTACAGATCACGGGAGATCGACGCCGCCTGCATCGCTAAAAGCGTGATACCGGTCAGTGCCATCCCGATCGATGGCACGAAGTGGAGCGTGTCCACGCTCGCGATTGCAGCCAATCCAGTCTCGTACTCACTTTCGGCTGCCTCCGAAATCAGGATCGCGCTGACCGGCTCGCCGCCCGCCTGCCCAAAGGGTGTGATGTTGTTCGAGAACATCGCTGCCGTGAACACCAGTACGGCCTTCTGAGCGGAAATCGGCGAGCCCAGCGCGTCGAGGACGACGTGCAGTGAGAGTCCCCAGGTAACGAGCCACGTAACCGCGAGGGCGACGACAACCGCAACGATAGGCGGACGAGCCCGCGCGAGTGCAGCCAGTGTATCGTCGACGCCAGCGAGCCAGACGAGTCCTCCCAAGACCAACAGTGCCAGTCCGAAGAGCACTGCCGTCGCCCACCGGTCGCCGTTCATACTACCGGATGCATGCCCGACGGCGGCTTTAACCCTCCGGATCAGGGCCGCGATCGCCGGTGCTTTTGTCACCGAGACGCAACTGGTGGTATGGACGAGCGGACGATGCTGGGGCTGCTCGCCGACCGCCTCTCGCACGCGGGCGACGACGCGGCCGTGATCGACGGGCTGGCCGTGACGATCGATATGTTGCACGAGACTACCGACTTTCCCTCGGGAACGACTCGGTACACCGCCGGCTGGCGGGCCGTCGGCGCGTCACTCTCGGACCTAGCTGCGATGGGGGCTGATCCGACGGGTGCTGTCGCGGTCTACGGTGCACCCGCGTTCGAGCAAGAAGAGATCCTGGCGTTTGTCGACGGCGCACGTGACATCTGTGAGGTAGTCGGTACCGAGTATGTCGGGGGTGACCTCGACGACCACGAGGAGTTCACCGTCGCGACTGCTGCCGTCGGTCGGACTGACGACCCCGTATTCCGATCTGGAGCCCAACCCGGCGACGCCATCTGTGTCACTGGGACGCTCGGTCGCAGCGGTGCTGCACTCCGCTATTTCGACCGTGGCGAGGTCAGCCGGGCCAACGACCTCTTTCAGTTTCGGCCCCGGGTCGAGGCTGGCCGCGCGCTGGCTCCCCACGCCAGTGCGATGATGGACTCAAGCGACGGGTTGGCTCGATCGCTACATCAACTCGCCGAAGCCAGCGACTCCGGGATGGCTGTCGAAACGCCTCTCCCGATCGACGACACCGTTGCCGCCGTTGCCGGCGCTGAGGAACGGATGGAACTCGGGGCGTTTTTCGGCGAGGACTTCGAACTCGTCTGTACGATTCCTGAATCAGACCTCCCTGCGGCCAGGGCTGCTTCGCCGGTCACGTTGACTCGGATCGGGACTGTCGTTGAAGACGGTGTCACGCTCGAGGGCCAACCCTTGCCGGATCGAGGATACACTCACTAGCTCACTCAGACGACGATTCGGAACGGGACTGGCATCACACAGAGCGCCCCGACCGCGAACGTGAGCAAGCCGATCAGCTGCCGTTTGCGATCGAGCGGCTCCTCACGCATCGGCACCGCCGGGCCGAAAAACGCCAGCACGCCAGTGAACACGCCCCAGACGACCCAGATACTTGCTTCGATCGAGACGTCATTTCGGAGCAACAGGAGGCCGGCGAACCCGAACAACACAGCCGGAATCGCGGCCGCGACAGTCTCCTGGCGACGCCCGAGTAGCGCACGCAGGACGTGCCCGCCGTCAAGCTGTCCGACCGGCAGCAGGTTCAGGAAGGTCACGAGCATCCCAAGCCAGCCGGCAAAGACTACCGGGTGTAACTGCTTTGTTGGATCGGCATAGGACAACGGCTGTCCAGTCAACCACGCGAGCCCGCGAAGCAACAGCGGCTCGGCGAATTCGATTCTGGCTGCGTCGCTCGTTGCAACTGACTGAGGGACTGTGATCGGATCGAGTGACAGTCCGATCACTGTTACGACAATCGTCGCTACGATTCCCGCAAGCGGCCCGGACGCGCCGATGTCCAACAGTGCCTTCCGACTCGGCATTCGTCCGCGCATTCGGATGATCGCCCCGGCGGTCCCGAAAGGCGGCGGGATCGGGATAAAATACGGCAGGCTAGCGTCGACACGGTGGATTCGACTGGTGATGTAGTGGCCGAACTCGTGGACACCGAGAATCGTCAGGATAGCCAGCGAAAACGGCCAGGCCTGCAAGGCGCGCAATGGGTGCGCAGCCACGTCGATATGATACCAGACTGTCCCGGCGTATAGTGTCGTGAGAACGGTCGCGACCGCCAGCGCGATATTCTTCCAGGGAATTCCGTCGATGCCGACTGACCGCTTGCTGGCGACGATGACGTACTCTCCAGACGGGTCCGAACCTCGCGCCTGAATGTGCATCTCGAAGCCCTGTTCGTAAAACAGCGGCGCGAGCTTCGATTCGACGGCCGCCGGTGGGTCCCGGGGGAAACCAACATATAGCACTCGGTCTCCTTTCTGGCGGATGTCCGTCACCTCAAAGACGGGTAGCAGGTCCTCCGGCGTTGGCGCGTCGGCCGGCGGCACCGTCGACATACCTGTCTATCGACACGGGAGTGGCTCATAAAATATCGACGGTTCGCGGGAATTGTCGCTGCTGTTTGAAGCGGACGCCACAACGACAGCGACCACGGGGACGATCACACAGTGTCAGAGCGATTCCGCGTGGGGTCTGATAGTGTTTATTGTAGCTGTTTACCGGTACGGCCGCCAGTCGTGGGGCGGTCAATACCGAAATGACCTACAATAAATACTATCAGGCAGGCTCGATCCGCCAGGTCGTCGCGCTCGTGTACGACCACTTTTCGACCTCGATGTCCGTCGCTGACTCCTTGAGCTTGACCATCAGTGCACCGATCTCCTTCGAAGAGAGACCGACTTCGTCGGCGATGAACTTGCTCTTGAAGTAGAGTTCGCCGTTCTCGGTCACCTTCTCCCGGAGATACGAGCGGAGACGCTCCTCTTTGGACGCTGTCGACTCCGTCTCTGCACTGTCAGGGGAGGGCTGTGTCGTCGCGCTCATATGAATCACGTCATCCATTCATACTGGCTGGGGGAGTATATATACGCAGGACGCTTTGGGGTAGTTCGGTCGAATTTAGCCAGATTGCCGAAAGCGACGACAGTTCAAAACGACCTCAATACCACAAAGACATTTTAAAACAGCATCTGAAGGATTCTTTCAATACTAGTTAACTATATCCTATATCGGCCAAACTCCCGATTCACACGTGGGACAGGTCGAAAATCGACCCGGTTTCATTTTTGAATGGGCATCTCATCGTTCGTGCACCCAGAACGAATCCTCGACGGTAATCTCCTTTTTGAACACTGGGACGTCCTCTTTGAGGCGGTCGATCCCGTCTGAGACTGCCTCGAACGCCTCCGTCCGGTGGCCAGCGAGTACGACGACGAAGACGATGTCTTCGCCCGCCTCTATCGTGCCCGTCCGGTGGTGCAGTTCGGCCGATAGCACGCCTTCCCGGGATTCGAGGGTCTGTTCGATCTCCGCGAGTCGCTGGTCGGCGACGCCCTCGTATTTCTCGAAGGACAACTGCTCGGTCCGATCGTCATCAGGGGAGTCTTTCGCTCGGACTTGCCCGGTAAAGGTGGCAATCGCTCCGGCGCGTTCGGCCACTGGGTCGTCTTTGACTCGTTGGACGAGCGAACCAAGCGTCTCGAACTGGTCAGTCGCCTCAAGCGCATCAGCGACCGCTTCGACGTCGATTGCGTCGGGCTCAGTGGCAGTCGCGATTGCCTCACCAGCGTGGTCGCGGTCACCGATGACGACCTGTGGAATCGCCGCGCCGCTGAACCCTTCGACGAGCACGTAATCGAACTTGGGAGCGATATCTTCGAGGGTGCTTTGCAGTGTCCGATCCGATCCAGTTGCGAACCACTCACTGTCGTCCATAACACCGTAGGTTCGGTCGGCCCCGGCCGCGCGGTGACGTGCCGTATCCTTTCCGTCGGTATCAACGTCGAACTCGTGGAGATGCTTGATCGTCGCCACGCGTCCGCGGTCGGCGAGTAGATCGGCCAACTGCTCCAGCAGGGTCGTCTTCCCGCTGTCGGAGTAGCCGACGACACCCAGTACGTACATGTCCGTTCCAATGGTCGGGAATGGTTTGACAGTAGCGGTCGGACTGACCGTGTAATTGCCTGATCAGCTGGTACAGACACACTATCTCTCCGGGGACTCCTTGGCAATACTTAAGAGCGCCTCGCGGCTACGCCGATTCGATGAAAACAGTCCTCTCTATCGGCGGGAGCGTGCTCGTGCCGGATCTCGACGCCGGACGGGTGTCGGACTACGCCGACGTCGTTGAATCGCTGGCGGCAGCGGGCCACGACCTCGGGGTCGTCGTCGGGGGTGGTCCGACCGCCCGGGAGTACATCGGTGCGGCCCGTTCGTTGGGAGCCAACGAGGGCGAACTCGATCAGCTCGGAATCGATACGACACGGCTGAACGCCCGGCTCTTGCTGGCGGCGCTGGACGAAGACCTCGCATCGCCGACAGTGCCGACCAACTACGAGGAAGCCGCCGAGTCACTCCACAGGGACCGCGTAGTCGTGATGGGGGGCGTCGTGCCGGCCCAGACGACCGACGCCGTCTCGGCTGCCCTCGCCGAGTACGTCGATGCCGACCGACTCGTGTTCGCGACTTCCGTCCCTGGCGTGTTCGATGCTGATCCCGAGGAAGATCCCGACGCCGGGCGCTACGAGGAGATGACTGCGAGCGACCTCGTCGAACTAGTCGCGAGCGGTGAGTCGCTCGGCTCGGCCGGTTCGAACGCACCGATTGATCTGCTTGCGGCGAAGGTACTGGACCGCTCGGGGATCGAGGCGGTCGTCCTGGACGGGACTGACCCGGAAGCGGTCGAGCGAGCCGTCTTGGACAACGACTACGAAGGGACCCGGATCACACCAGATTATGACTGAAGTCGACCCCTACGAGGTTGGCCGGTCGAGCGATCGGGCCTTTTGGGCTGATGCCGTCGCCGACGCTATCGAGACGCGTGGCCCCGACGAGCCGATCGTCATCAAGGGCGGGGTCTCGCCCTCGGGCGTGCCACACCTCGGCCACGTCAACGAGATTATGCGTGGCTACTTCGTTGCCGAAGTCCTGCGCGAGCGCGGTCACGAGGTTCGGCAGGTGTTCACCAGTGACGACCGGGACCGACTGCGCAAACTCCCGCGGCGACTCGCGGACCTAGACGGCAACGTCGTCGGCTTGAGTGAGGTCGACGCCGGAGCACTCGGACGCAATCTCGGCAAGCCCTACACCGACATCCCCGATCCGTTCGGCTGTTGTGACTCCTATGGGGCACACTTCACGAACATTCTCCAGCAGGACGCCGAGCGACTGGACGTTCCCATCGAGTTCGTCTCGAACACGGACCTCTATGCGTCCGGCGAGTTCGACGACGCCGTCGAACACGTACTTGCGAATCAAGAACGCGCACGCGACGTTCTCGGCCAGTATCAGGCGAAAGTCGACGAGGACTACGTACCCTTCCAGGCTCAGTGTGCAGAATGTGGACATCTCACAGAAGAGATCACGGACGTCGACCTCGAAACCGGCGAAATCGAGTACGTCTGTGCGGATGTCGAGGCCGGCGAGGAGACGATCGAGGGCTGTGGCCACGAGGGGACGGCCTCGCTTCGGGAGGGGAAACTCCCCTGGCGCTTCGAGTGGCCCGCCCAGTGGGACGTCCTCGGCGTCGATTTCGAGCCGTTCGGCAAGGACCACGCCGAGGGATCCTGGCCGTCGGGCGTCGACGTCGCCCGGAACGTCTTCGACAGTGAGCCGCCGGTACCGATGGTCTACGAGTGGTTCACCCTCGACGGCGAGGCACTCTCCTCGTCGTCGGGTAACATCGTCACCGTCGAGGAGATCCTAGAACTGCTCGAACCGGAGGTGCTCCGGTATTTCTTCCTCAAGGACCCGACGACTGCGCGGGACTTCTCGATCGAAGACCTCGATCAACTTGTCGACGAATTCGACCGCTTCGAGCGGCTCTACTTCGGGGAAATCGAGACGGGAGACGATCGCGCTGGCGAGCTTGCAGAACAGGAAGGGGAGCTCGCGGAACGCGCGTATCCGCTGCTCGTCGAGGAAGTCCGGCCCGAACGAATACGAATCCCCTACACGTTCGCCGCCGTGCTCGGGATGACAGACGACCCCGACCTCCGCGAGGAGATTGCCCGCCGCGAGGGACACATCCCTGAAGATGCCCCTGAATGGGCCGTCGAGAAGGCACTCGCTCGCGTCGAGCGCGCCAGGGAGTGGACTCGTCGGACCGATAACGAGTTCAACTACGAACTCAAACGCGGATCGATCCCGGACGCCGAGTTCGGTGCGGCGACCGTCGAGGCCCTCGAAGACGTGGCCGACGTCGTCGAAGAGGGTGGTGATGGCGAGGAGATCCAGGCCGAGATCTACGAGGCCGCCGACCGCCACGGTGTCGAGGTCGCGGACCTGTTTGCCGCCGGCTACCGACTGTTTTTCGACCTCGAGGAAGGGCCGAAACTCGGGCCATTCCTGGCGAAGCTAGACCAGTCGTTCGTCGTCGATCGACTCCGGCGGGAACGCTAGAATATTCGGTTACGTCTACTCCTCGGACGCGCGTCGTCGGTTGACGAAGCCCTGATTGTTCGCGGCCTTCTCGACAAAGGAGCGGAACGCATCGGGAGTTTCACCGTCTCCGAAGACGATCGGCTCGCCCGCGTCGCCGCGCTCGCGGATCGACGGATCGAGTGGGATCTGCCCGAGGAACGGCATCGACATCTCCTCGGCGAATTCCTCGCCGCCGCCGTCGCCGAAGATCGCGTGTTCGGAACCACAGTCCGGACACTTGAACGAACTCATATTCTCGACGATACCCAGGACGGGCGTCTCGTGTTTGCCGAACATCTCCAGGCCTTTCCGGGCGTCGTCGAGCGCGACCTCCTGCGGTGTCGTGACGATGACGGCCCCTGCGACTGGCACGGTCTGGAGCAGCGTCAGTTGTGTGTCTCCAGTCCCCGGAGGCAGGTCGACGACCATATAATCGAGGCTCCCCCACTGCACGTCCTCCCATAGCTGGGTGAGGACCTTATCGACCATCGGGCCCCGCCAGATGACTGGTGCGTCTTCACCCATCAACAGGTCGATGCTCATCAGCTTCATACCGTGTTTCTCGGGCGGAATGATCTGCTCGTCAGAGGTCGCCTGTGGCCGCTCGTCCGAGCCCAGCATCCGGGGCACGTTCGGACCGTAGATGTCCGCGTCGAACAAACCCACGTCGGCACCGAGTTCCGACAATCCGGCGGCCAGGTTGACCGCGACGGTGCTCTTGCCGACGCCGCCTTTCCCGGAGGCGACGGCGATGATGTTCGTCACGTTCGGCAGGACCTGTTCGCTGGCGTCAAGTCCCTCGTCGATCGAGGCCGACAACTCGACGGCGACATCGAGATCGGCGAGTGTCTCCCGTACGTTCTCCGCAATATCCGTCTCCGTCGGCGAGTACGGCGCACCGAGTGCCAGATCAATCGTGACACTGTCGTCGTCGATCGTGATGTCGTTGACGAGTCCCAACGAGACGAGATCGTCACCGAGATCCGGGTCTTCGACGGTCGCGAGCCGGTCGCGTATCTCTTGTTCGTCCATACCCCGAGTTGGCACGGGACCGTCGATAAGGGTTGTGACCTGTGCGAGCTCGTCCGCGACGCACTGTGTCCGGCCCGACGTCGGCGTCCATTGACGTCACCGCCGATACCCACCGACGCGGTTCATTGCGGCCGATCAGCTATAGATCGGTGACGCCATTCGCCACACCGGTCGAGTCCGATGCCGACAGCGACGAAGCTGATGTGGCGTCCGAAGTCCGTGTGCGGACGCGGTGAGTGACGGTTGTACTTGCCGCCCGGAGTGTAATTGAAACCAATTACTTTCCGCGGTTTGTGGGGCGAGACTTAACATCTCGCGTCACGAACTACGTCGTGACGAATGCTTATCGACGGGTTCGGCCGCGAGCTGACCGAGATCCGCGTGTCACTGACTGATCGGTGTAACTTCGATTGTGTGTACTGTCACAACGAAGGACTAGGTGACACTCGCGGCCCGATGGCACCACAGGACGAAGAGATGACCACTGATGAGGTCGTCCGCGTGCTGTCGGTAGCGGCCGATCTGGACGTCGAGGCCGTCAAATTCACTGGCGGCGAACCGATGTTACGGGACGACCTCGAGGAAATCGTCCGACGCGCACCAGATCGTATGGAGGTCTCGCTGACGACGAACGGCTCGTTTCTCCCCGGTCGCGCGGAGGGACTCGTCGAGGCAGGGCTCGAACGGATCAACGTCTCACAAGACGCGATCGACCCCGAAGCGTTCGCTGAGATCACCCGGAGCGGTGCCTACGATCGGGTCATCGAAGGCATCGACGCTGCGCTGGGGGCGGGGCTCGATCCGGTCAAGCTGAATATGGTCGTCTTCGAGGGGACGGCCGAGTATATCCCCCAATTGGTCGATCGAGTCGCAGGGCGAGACGGACTGCGGCTGCAACTCATCGAGTATATGCCCGAGATCGCGGGCCATCCCGAGTGGGCGGTCGATATCGATCGAGTCCACGAGTGGCTTGCTAAGCAAGCCGACCGGGTCGAAACTCGGGAGATGCACGACCGCAAGCGGTACTTTATATCTGCCGGGGACAGCGACGATGAGGGAATGGTCGAGGTCGTCGATCCAGTCCAGAACGAGACGTTCTGTGAGAACTGTCATCGCGTGCGAGTGACACACGACGGCTCGCTCAAAGGCTGTCTCAACCGCCCTCGCGTCCACCCGATGGGTGGGCTGACTGAAGCGGAAATCCGAGCTGCGTTCTACGATGCCGTCGCCGATCGTGTCCCCTACTACGGGGAGTTTCTGCGCAAGGAAGACGGCGAATGGGTGCGAAACGAAAAATACGTCGGCGAGCAAACAGTTGTCCGGCGCGTATCGGTCACGGCCGACGACGATTGACCCGTCGACAGACCGTTTCCGCTTCTGATTGCCCCGTTTTGACACGCGGCGACCGATCCGTTGGGCTTATATGCTGGCACAACCGACCAATCACGTACGAATCGTGCAGGGGGACCGACCCCCGAGTCCGAGAGGGCACGAGTACACTACAAGCGAGTCGTGGTAGCCAAGCGGCCCAAGGCGCATGGTTGCTAACCATGTGGCGTCAAGCCTCCGGGGTTCGAATCCCCGCCACGACGCTTCACCAAACCCACATATGAGTGCAGAAGACCCAGACGCGGACACACCGGAGGACGATGAGGACCTCCAGTACTTCGTCCGCATTGGACAGACGGACCTCGACGGCACGAAGTCC
>Ga0207850_100159_pt1 | contig 65735 bp, 65 predicted proteins | sample 23E2SouthBayCA_FD_187746 | JGI IMG/M metagenome (GOLD analysis project Ga0207850, IMG submission 187746) | Aerobic enrichment media microbial communities from Eden Landing Ponds, California, USA - A23 E3 (3) (SPAdes) | ecosystem: Environmental > Aquatic > Marine > Unclassified | place...
GCAGCCGAGTTGATCGACCAGGCGCTCTCGGAGGCAGAATGACGACGCCACGCGTGGCGGTCTTCCGGCCCGACGACGGGCGACTCGCGGATGCCGTCGAGTTGCTTCAGTCGCTGGGCGCAACGCCAGTCGCCGACCCGATGCTCGCGGTCGAGCCTGCCGGGACGGCCCCGCGCTTGGACGCCGATTTCACTGTCTTTACTAGCACGACTGGCGTCGAACTCGCCGCGGACGCCGACTGGGTCCCGGGGGATACGACCGTGTGTGCGATCGGGGAGACTACGGCCGCATCGCTCCGTGACGCCGGCTTCGCGGTCGATATCGTGCCGGAAACCTACACCTCCGACGGACTCGTCACAGCACTTTCGGAGTCCGTCGACGGGTCCCGCGTCGAACTCGCCCGCAGCGATCACGGGAGTTCGGTACTCGTCGAGGGCTTGTTCGATGCTGGTGCCTACGTTCACGAGACCGTTCTCTATCGACTGGGCCGACCCGACGAGGCCGGCGAGTCGGCCGAGCAGGCGGCCGCAGGAGAACTTGAGGGTGCGCTGTTCACCTCGTCGCTAACCGTCGATCACTTCCTGGCCGCGGCCGCTGATCGCGGTGTTCGCGAGGCGGCCATCGAGGGTCTCAACGATGCGACCGTCGGCGTGATCGGTCCGCCGACCGAGCGGACGGCCGAGTCAGCGGGCATCGACGTCGACGTCGTCCCCGAAACGGCTGACTTCGAACGACTGGCTCGCGCGACTCTCGACGCTCAGTAGCACCGTAGCCTGCGCTTTTGACCGCGGAGCCCCCGAGCTGGTGTGGTGCATTCCGTGACGATACGCGAACGGGTCACTGACTCGCCGGTGTTGCTCGGGGCGACCGTTCTCGCCACACTGACGCTTGTGGCCGTCGTACTTGCCAGTGTGATTGGGCCACTCTCAGGGAAACACTTCCCCGACCGGTATCGCGGTGTTCGTTCTGCTGATGGTCGTCTACGATATGTATGCGCGATAGTAATCCATCGATGTATCGGAGGGCGATCTCGACACACCGATATGGCTTGCCCACACAGTATCGGGACGAACCGCGACCGACTACGGTCGTAACATAACTATGCATATCGGCGTAATCGGCGCAGGGATCTCCGGACTAGCAACGACACACGAACTCCGCAAACGAGGCGCGACTGTCGAAACCTTCGAGGCGAGTGACGAACCCGGCGGGATCGTCCGCTCACGGACAGTCGACGGGCATACTCTCGATCTCGGTCCACAGCGGTTGCGCGGTTCGAAGCTCACTGAGGCGTGGATCGACGAGTTCGACCTCCGTGAACAGCGATTCGAGGGAAACGACGATCAGCCACTGTTCGTCCTCCGTGACGGCAAATTGCGCGTCGCACCGCTTTCGATTCGTGATGCGATCACCACTGATCTCATCTCCTGGCGCGGGAAAGCCCGGATCCTGGCCGAGCCGCTGACGGGTCCACCCAGACCGGACGAGACTGTCGCTGAGTTTTTCACCCGGAAGTTCGGCAGCGAGGCCGAGCGGACGCTGTTCTCGCCGCTGTACACGGGGCTGTACGGTGCACACGCCGAGGAGATGCTCGTCCGGCACTCCGTGGGCAAGGCGCTCGCGAAGCGCGGCATCGATCGGTCGATCTTGCTCGCGATCGCCAAGAAACTTCTCGACGGTGTCGACATCCCGCCGATCGTCTCGTTCGACGACGGACTCCAGGTGCTCCCTGAGGCGATCGCCGACCGCTATGCCGACTCGATTCACTTCGAGACGCCTGTTGAGGCCGTCCAGAAAGACGGCGATGGGTTCGAAATCGTGACCGCTGACGGAACAACAGCTGTCGATCAGGTCGTCGTGACGACGCCTGCACCGGTGACGGCCGACCTCATCGAACCGATCGATCGGAGCCTCGCGGACGTCCTCGGCGGGCTGACGTACAACCCACTTGCCGTCGTCCATCTCGAATCACATTACGGCCGACAGGGCCACGGCTGTCAGATTCTCGACGGGGAAGGCTACGAGACGCTGGGGTTGACCTGGAACGCGAGTATGCTCGACCGCGAGGGTGTGTTCACGGCATATCTCGGCGGCTCACGCTCGCCCGACCTGATCGAAGAGAGCGACGACCGACTCGGCGAGTTGGCGGCCGAAGAGTTCGAATCGATTACGGGCTTTTCGGCACGGCCACTGCACGTCGCCCGCTGGACGCCCGGAATGCCCGCCTATGACGACAGCTGGAACGCGCTCGATACCGTCACGTTCCCAGATGGCGTCCACGTCTGTGCGACGTACACCGAACGCGCCGGCGTGTTGGGACGCCTCCGTGATGCCCAGCGGACAGCGGCGACTATCCTCGACGACTGACATCCTCCGTGCAGTAAACGGCGGGGACCTCCCCTCGCAGAAGATAGACTGCGACGACGTGGGTTAGCTGCTCGGGCCTGACCACCGCGTGAGCGTCGTACTCTGACCCGGTCCGGAACTTCCCCAGACGATCGTGATCGTCGCCGCACTCAGATCGAGTTCGGTGCCGGCCGCGACAGACGGAAGTGTACTGTTCGATACTGTGATCGAGCTACCGGCGCTCATCTCCGATTGGGTTACGAGGGAGTCGACGCTGTAGCGCTTGTTAACCCCTGATAACGAGCCACTACCGGCGGCTTCAGCACCGCTTACCACCAGGGTTAGCTTTGACGTATCGATCGCGTCCCCGGAGTGATATGACAGTGTCACCGTATCCGAGGTGCCGTTCTCGTAGTCGGTGTTGAACGACGCAGTCGGCGACACGTTCGATTCGGCATCGTTCCCGAATTCAAGGAAAAATGCCCCTGCTGTCGCGGCCAGCAACACCGTGATTGAGACCATCAGAACCACTCCGATGACTGGCGATACTCCGCGGTCGTCTGTTGTGCGCATCGTTGGTCCCCCTTGAGCGCACGAACCCGGCGTCACGCGGCGGCGTTCGCCCCACCGAACTTGCCACGCGAACCCCACCGGTACGTGCTTGTTACATTATTTCGGGCAGAGCCACTTAAGTCTACACGCCCCCCTCTGAACGTTAGTACTTCGGCTCGGCACCGGTCGTTTCGTAGACGCGATCCAGCAGTGTGTCCCGCTTTTGTTGCCACTCGTCGAACCCGGACGGCTGAGACGGATACGATTCGTAGTGTTCGAGCAATTCGTCGGCGAGTCGTTTCGTCTGGTAGAGATCGTATATCGTCCCCCAGTGGCCGGCGCTTTTCAGCAGCGTCTTGATCTTCAGCCACAGACCAAGGTCGGCAGAACCGGAGTACAGCGCCTCTGAGAGCTTGTCCATCGGCACCGATGAGAGCAGCGCAGTCAGGGCGTCGACATCGTACGCGGTCACGAAGATGTTGTACACGTCGAGCGCAGCGTACCGGGCACCGAAATGCTCCATAACGTGCTCGTTGTATTCCCACAGCGTCTCCTCGGACGCATTGTCAGTGGACACTGCCTCGATGGCCCGGTCGGCAGCGTATTTGCCGGCGTAGGCCGCCCCGGCAATTCCGCCGCCAGTCGTGGGATTGACATGCCCGGCAGCGTCGCCGACAGCCATATAGCCCGGCGCAGTCGCCGAGTCGTACGGCCGACGGGTCGGCAGTGCCGCTCCGAGCTTGTCCTCGACGGTCGCGTTTTTGAACTCCGGTCGATTCCGGATGTCTTCTCGCAGTGACTCGACCAGTTTCATCGGCTCTTCGTTCATCTGGAAGCCGAGGCCGACGTTGATCTCCGTCGGTGTCCGCGGGAAATACCAGAGATAGCCGGCGGCCCGCTCGGTCGGCTTAAACACCAGTGCGTCGTCGTACTCGACCGGCTCGTCGACGTGGAGCACCTCCCGATACGCCGAACAGAACTGTGAGTACCGGACGTTCGTATCGAAGGTCGCCGCCGAAAAGTCAGCCGTGTCCTGCAACAGCGACAGCGCGCCCGCGGCGTCGATGACGATCTCGCCTTTGTACGTCACGTCGTTGCCGTGGCGTTTGGCCTCTAGGCCCCTCACGCGACCTGTTCCGTCTTGACGGACATCGTTGATGACCGTCTCGTAGTGAAACTCCGCACCCGCGCGTTCGGCCCCGTCGATGATCCGACGGCCGTATTCCCACCGGTCGATGACGGCCAACTCACCGGGAACCGGGATATCGACGGCAGTGTTCTGGCTCGGCAACTCGAAGCGCCCGTGATCGACGTCTGTATTCGTGAACGCGGGCTCAATCTGCGACTTCGGGATCGACTCAGGGAACTTGCCGGCCCCTTTCAGTGCGTCGCCACAGGCGATGTGGCCTGCTTCCTGCTCGTCTTTGCGCTCAACGACGACGACATCGAGGCCCGCGTTCGCCACCGTCGCGGCCGCGTAACACCCGGCCGTCCCCGCACCTGCAACGACGACATCGTACTCGTGAGTGGGCATAGATGTCCTGAACACCCCACGAACAAAACCCTTTACTCACGACTTCGACCGGACACTACAACAGTCCCCGGGTGACTCCGACGGACGTAAAGCGTTTTGTACCGCTTGGGCCAACGTACGTCTATGACCGAGTACACTGTCGAGTTCGTGGGTACCGGGGAGACGGTCACCGTCTCCGAGAAAGAGACGATCCTGGATCGCTGTATCGACGAAGGGATCGCACAGGAGTACTCCTGTCGAGTCGGTATGTGCCTGGCCTGTTCCGCGAAAATCGTCGAGGGCGAGGTCACCCAACCCGCATCTCGTGGGCTGACTGAAGCGGAACGCGAGGAGTACGCGCTGACCTGTATGGCCCGACCGCAGTCCGATCTAAAACTCCGTCGTGGAGAGTATCCACCCAGCATCGAATCCGAAACCGGCGAGCAGACGGCCGCCGCGGACGACTGAGCCAGCCGACTTGTGACGACACAGATCCGTGGCTGATCTCCGTTTTGCATCGATCGAATAGTGGACCACTCGGACGTCAGCCGCTGGGCTCTCCTGTCCGACACTTAACTACCTACGAATCCGTCGCCCACGATCTTGTGAGCGACAGAATATAGCGGGAGGTGGATTTGAACCACGCGAAACGCTCGCTGTACTCGCGTTTCTCTATTTCAAATCCACAGTATAGGACTTGCGACGACGCAGACTCGTCGCTCCGCTCCTCGTTTTGCGTCGTCAGAAAGTAGCGGGAGGTGGATTTGAACCGCGTGGACTTCAATCGCCTCGCTCTTTCGTCCTCAGGTTCAAATCACCACAGACGAATTCGTCGCTCACGGTCTTGTGAGCGGCAGAATATAGCGGGAGGTGGATTTGAACCACCGATCTGCGGGTTATGAGCCCGCCGGAATCTCCTAGCTATCCCATCCCGCTACCAGGTCGTAGTTCAGCGCTACGATTAAGGGTTGTGATTCGAATGCCGTCCGTGACTTTCTACCGTGGGTCGGATGAACCAAGAGTCACGGCGCTGCTCTGACTCTGCATTGGACAGGTCCCCGCACTCGACCCCGCGGACGGCTACGAGCCACCGCCCGACCCGCTCAGACGCTGCCTGTCTCAGTCGTCGCGTCTGCGTATCCCCGACCGAAGAGATAGTACATAACGATCTGCGCGTAAAACAACACGAGGAAGCCGACGAGTATCACCGCTAGCAAGCTCCCGACGATACCGAGACCAATACCGACGATGACGGCGACGAGGACAGCCACAAAGAAGTCGGCGTTAAACCCGGTCCGGACGACGCTCCCGATCTCGAAGGCCGCACTGAGACTGCCCGTGACTGCCAGACGCAACTGCGCGACGACAGTGAGATACCCGACTAACAGGAAAATCGGGAACATCACTAGCACGATCAAAAGCGCCAAGAGACTGAACCCAGCAGAGACACTTGTGCTGCCGCCGGCCGCAGACAGTGCGACCCCACCAGCAAGGACGGACTGCACAACGACAAACACGAGGAGGGGTATGATCCCGTACACCAGGGACACCACGAATGCCTTGAGCCCGTCGAGCAACAGCTCGATCCAGTTCTCGAACGACGGTGCACCCTCCTGTCCGTTGGCGCTATCCCGGGCGACTCGGAGGAGATAGCCCTGTACGATCAACCCAGGTATCACCAGAAATGAGAAGAGTGACAACACTGCGCCGATGACAACCGTCCTCAACCACCCATCGCTATTCCGTGGGAACGCGAGCGCGTCTTCGATCATACACACTCCGACACCGCGGCGGCACATAAATTCGGTCCACTGAGCCGACTGCTGGGACAGCCGCTATTCGACTGTTCGACTCCCGCCCGGCGGCAGGAACTCCTGGATCAAGTCGGGACTGGCAACCTTCCGGACGAAGGTTTCGTCTGTAAACCGGCCCTTGAACTCCCTGTAGAGCCGCTTGGCGATGTCGTTTTGGGCGTACTGACCCGGCTCGACCTCGATGGCCGTCTCCGCCTGCGGATCGATAGCGCTCGGCGGGCCACCGATCACCTGGGTCTCGGGCTCGCAGGTGATCCCTACGGCCACGCCGACTGGCGTGTCCTCGTAGTACGTGCGGTCGCCACGGATCGCGAAGCTTCCCTTTTCGAGGTACTCGCCACTTTCCGGCGTCTTGGTCACCTGGTCGTGATCGACCATATACACGTCGGCGGCGTACTTGCCCTCTTTCCAGACTGTCGAGTACGAGACCGCGAACTGGGCGGCCTCTTCGCGACTGGTCTCGGGAATGTCGATGTCGTCGTCGGGACTCTCGCTGGGCCCGGTCGCTTTCAGGATCGTCGCCGGCGCGCCGTGGGCCTGCGTGTGGAAAAACAGGTCTCCACGGTCGAGGTACTTCTTGACGAGTGTCTCGTTTTGATCGGCGCTGCGCCCGCCGATCACGAGAAAGCCGTCGCTGGTGTGGAACCACCGGAACTGTTCGTACCACTCCTCGCTCTGGCGAATCGGGATCGACGACCGGGCGAGCCAATCGATATCTTCGTCCTCGTCTGTTTCGTCTGCCTCCTCTTGCTCGCCGTCGTCCGCCTCCCAAGCCTCTCGCTCGGCTTTGACCTCCTCGAGGCGCTCGCGCGTGTCCTCGATCGCCTCCTTGGCACCCTCTTTTTTGCCCTCGATCCGTTTGGCCTCGGTGTAGAGCCGGTCAGCGTTCTTCTCGACGCCGTCGTCGGCAGCCAGTGTGATTCGAGTCCCGCCGATATTCATCGTTACCGTCCCTTCGCTGCCGTCGACACCGACGACGCTTTCGGCAGCGTCGATCCCCTGTTGTGCCCCCTCTTCGAAGGTCGCCTCGATGTCGTCCCAGGCGTGACCTTCCTCGCGAGCGGACTGGACCGTCGAAAGCACCTCATCGACGAGGTCGTAGTTGGCATACAGGAGTTGTGCCTTCTCGCGCTCGGCTTCGGCCGACTGCTCGAAGTCCTCGATCGCCTGCTGTTGTTGCTGGATGATCCGTTTTTGCTTCTCGATTTCGCTCTCGAAGTCCGGCCGCTCTCGACCGGTCCCGCTTTCGCCGCGGTCGTCGTGATCGGCGTCGACGTTCGCGAAGTAGTCGTCCAGCGCCTCGTTGAACGTCTCAAAGACCTTGCTGTCTCGGTCGGCGTACTCCTCAAGGGGAAACGGCGTCACGTCCACGCGGGCCCGGTCTTCGCCGTCGCCCTCGTAGTAGACTCGCGCGTCCAGATCGCCCGCACTGAGCCGCCGCGACAGCGACTCGATCTCCCGGTACAGGGCCTCGAACTCCGAGTCGTCGGTCGCCTCGATGTCCTGGTTGTAGGGCACGCCGGCGCGCGAGCAGAGTTCCTCGCCGTACAGCCCGCCGAAGTTCAGCTGTGTCGCCAGCGTCCGCACTACGTCGCTGTCGGACTGGCCCATTCGCTCGGTGAACCGCTCGTAGTCGACGGTGAGCGGGTTGAACCGGGCCGACGGAAACTCGTAGTGCGAGCCGGGCACGACGGTTCTGGATTTCAGCCGTACCGTCTCCAGACAGTCGATCACGTCGTCGTTCTCGTCGAGGACCGCTACGTTACCGTCGCCGAACAACTCCGCGACGACAGTTGTCGAGTCAGTGTCCCGTTCGAAGCGCAGCGTGAGGATGCGGTCGAACTCGAACTGCTCGACGGCTTGCAGTGTCGCTCCCGACAGCCGGTTGCGCAGCATCATCGCGAAGTTCGGCGGCCGCTCGGGAGCGTCCGGCACGCGATCGGGGTCAGCGATGTGTGCGCGCTTGTTCTCGCCGACTTCGATCAGCAGCTCGGTCCGGCCCCGGTCGTAGTCGCTCATCCGGAACCGCAGCAGCTCCGCGTCGGGATACAGATAGACCTTGTCGACGTGTGCGCCGCGATACTGGCCGAGCTCGCCGGCCAGCGCCGCGATGTCGACGCTCGTTAGTTCCCGCTTTTCGTCCATATCCGTATCTGTCGGGGCAGGGGGAAAGACGTGACGTTCACGCTTGCATCGACGAGCCTCCGACCGCTGCCAGCAACTCACGGTAGCGACGGGCTACGTCGGACGTGATCGGATCGCCGTGACCCATCCCGAGGAGATCCAGTGGCGGGGCCCGCGACCAGAACTCGACGATGCTCGCCCGGAGTTCGTCCATATCGTAGCTATCAAGCCAGACCGGTGGCGTCAGTTTCCCGTCGCGCTCCCAGAAGAGATCGCCGACGAACGCCGCGCCGTCCTCGTGGACGTACGCCACGTGGCCGGGGTTGTGCCCCGGTGTATCAAACACAGTGAAGTTCCCGATTCGCTCACCATCTCTGACTGGGCGGATGTCACTCCCAGCAATCGGAAACAACGGCCGAACGAGTCGGTGAAACAGGCCCTTGTGGTGACACAGCGGCGGATCGAACCCACCGGTTGCGAGGTCGTAGTCACGCTGGCCAATGTATATCGGCCCACCGAATTCAGAGGAGAGACGACCCAGTCCAGTGGTGTGGTCCAAGTCGTAGTGAGTGAGCAGGATACGATCGATATCGGCCGGATCGTACCCTGCTTCGGCCAGCTCCGATCGCAGCGACGGCCAGTTGACCCAGAGGCCAGTGTCGATCAGCGTGACCGTACCGTCATCGACGAGGTAACTGTTCGTGTTCAACGGCCGAACGAGCCCGACGTCAAGCAGCCACACGCCGGACCGGAGTCGTTCGGCCATACATCCGATTCAGTCTGCCTGGACAAATACCCCACGGCAGTGATATTACCGGCAGCTACAGACCGAAGCTTTCAGCGAGCAGATCCTCGCGTCGCTGCCCGTAGACGTACGTGTCGCCGCCGACGACGTCGACGGTCAGTTGGGCGGGCGCGAACAGGTCGGTCGGGAGGTCTTCGAGCGTCCAGTCGACTGACTCGAAGATCGCCTCGAACGGTTCGCCGTACGACTCTGGGGCGGTCGAGACGACCTCATCAAAGCGGTCGAACGGTTCCGAGACGACTAGATGCACCTGTCCGCCATAGGCGAGCGCGTCGGTCGTGCGGGCCATCGCGGCCGCTTCCCCGTCCGCGACGGGCGCAACCGGTGCCGATGCCGACGCCGAGAGCACGTCGAGCGGGTCGTATCCCAACTCCGACAGGCGAAATACGGCCAATTCAGCCGCCCTGGCGGCCGCCGTGACGCTACCGGTCAGGCTCGCCGTCGCATACGTCGGCAGGAACACGCCACTCTCGGGGACGCCGGCGCGGTCTGCGACCTCCGACACGACTCCCGCCTCGGGTAGGGTCTCTGCCTCCAGGGCCAACACTGCGAACTCGAAGTCGTCTCGGTAGCCCAGTCGCGAGAACTCCTCTTCCTCGGCGACCAGTGCCCGGGCCGGACCACTCCCCAGCCCTTCGAAGTCATCGACACTGAGTTCCCAGCCGGCTTTCTGTGAGCCTAACAGTGCAAGTCCCGGATAGTCCGTCGTGAGTTCGACGTGTGTCCGCGGTGTGTGCTCGATTGCATCGAGCGTCGTATCCAGCGTCGCCAGACCGGCTGTCTGGATCTCCGCGAGCATCAGTCCGGCTTCGATTCCACCGGGAACGTGGACGCCGAAATCGAGTACTGTCGCTTCCGAATCGAGTTGCTGGACGGCAATCGCGAGTTCGTCGGCGAAATCGATCGCCTCGTCGACTAACTCAGTCGCCATCCGGTTGAGCGGATCCATACCTTGGGTCTCGCTCGGCAGGGACATACGGCTTACTCTCCGTCGGCAGTATCGAATGTCGGGTCAGGGCTCGGTATCGAGCTGTGATATGGTGTTCGACACCAGCGTCGTGATCCCCCGGCGCAGACGCTCAGTTACGGCCTGATCGGAGACGTCGAACTCTTTGCCGAGTTCTTTCGTCGAGATGCCACGCGGCAACGAGTAATACCCGTGATCGACAGCGTACGTCAGTGTCTCCCGCTGTGGTGGCGTCAGGCCGTACCACGGCCCGGCATCGGGTTTTGTGGGGTTGTAGATCCGCTCGACTATCACGTCGATCTCTTCTTCAGTGTAGAAACTCTGAAACTCCGAGAGGACCTCGTGAGAGGGAAACCGGAGTTCGAGCGACCATCGATCCGCGCCTCCGGTCGCTCCCAGGAGTGCGATGTCTTCCTGGATAATCGTCCTGAAAAGCGTGTCTGTCGAGGGGTCCCAGTCGAGCGTGTACAGGACCTCCCCCTCGTGGGTGTTGAGCGGGCGGATGTCAGACACCGCCGGGTGTGCGCGAACCCGCTGTACGAACTCGTCTCGAGCCCCGTGCTTGACGCGGATGAACGGGGTGGGGCGACCCCCGAGTGGCACCATCGTCTCAAGCGTGACCCGTCCAGGCTCTTCGACACTGAGTATTCGCCCCAGCTCGAACGCCTCGGACGCGACCGTTAGCTCGACGATGACTGTCATCGGATATAACGTATTTACTGCCCAGTCGTTAAAGGCTACCTTACTCTCCTGCCCGATTTCTTTGTCACACCTGGTGTACCAGGTTTTCCGCCACTACTATCCCCTATGAACTCTTCCGTGTCAATAGGCTATCGGGAACACGCCGACACGGATGGTACCTGACCCGGTCACGCCTGGAGTACATCCATGACATCTGATCCGGTCTTTGACGGCGAGATTGAGAGTTCGGCCGACTTCGAAGCCGCCCTCCATACGCTGCTGGTTGCAGCACTGGCGAACGATGTCGACCCGCGTGGGTCCTGGGAATATCGCAGTGACGGACTCCCGTCGGACTGGGAAGTTATGATCGCGGAACTCCAGCCCCGCGACACTGACGTATGAATCCCTTGGTAGGCAATCCGCAATCGACATATTCTGAGCCTATGATCATTCTGTATGGCGCGGTCTGGGGAGGCTCAATCGGGTCTGGGGCCACTAGATAGTATCTCGCCGGATGGGATTCTCGAGGGTGTCAGATCCCACGCCATTTTCGTCCTTGATGCAGACGGGGTCATTTCGCTGTGGTCTGGCTCGGCGCGGGCACTCTATGGCTACGAGGCCTCGGACGTGGAGGGCAGGCACGTGCGTACGCTGTTCGCTGAGGAGCGATCGGGCGAGGGAGATCCAGTCGATTTCGAGGCGGTCGAGGACGTGTCCGATCGGACTGTCGAGACCGAAGGCTGGCACGAGCGAGCCGACGGTTCGGTGTTCTGGGCGCTGCTGACCCTCTCGCCGCTCGGTGACGAGCAGCTACGCGGGTTCACGGCGATCAGCCAGGACACGACCGAGGACAAGGCCCACGAGCGAATGCTTGAGCGCCAGAACGACCGTCTCAAGGAGTTTACCGATATTCTCGCACACGACCTCCAGACTCCGTTACAGATTATCGACGGACGACTGACTCTCTACGACGAAACGGGCGACGACCAGCACATCGAGTCCATCGACGAGACGGTCGATCGAATGGCACGGCTCGTCGACGACCTGCTCCGGGTCGCCAGGCAGGGTGACGTCCTCACGGACCCGGAGCCCACCGATCTGGAGTCGGTCGTCGAATCTGCCTGGGACGGAGCGACGTATGACGCAGACGCCACGCTTCGATATACGACCGTCCCCTCAGTCAGCACCGACCCAGATCGGCTCCACGAGCTATTCGAGAATCTCTTTGCGAACGCCGTGGAACACGGCGGCGAGGGCGTGACTGTTCGGGTCGGTCCCCTTCCGAGCGGCTTTTACGTCGAAGACGACGGCCCTGGCGTTCCCGAAGAGATCCGCGACCAGGTCTTCGATCACGGCGTCACGACCAGCGACGACGGCAGCGGATACGGGCTCTCGATCGTCCGGACAATCGCGACCGCTCACGGCTGGGACATCGGTGTGACCGACAGTGACGACGGCGGAGCCAGATTCACCGTCACCGGGATCGAGTTTGTCGACTGATTTCGGCCGCCCGGTCTGCGTGTGGCCGGGACGACAGCCACCAGCCGATACGTGACTACCACAGGGAGGTGCCTGTCCCCCCAACTTTTACCTTAATATCAATATATACGTCTGGTAGTGGTCAACACGCGGATCAACTACAGTGGGCTGGTCATCGCCGGGATCGGATTTTTCCTGACGCGTTTCACAGTCACGCTCGCCATCTACGAAGACCCGGTCCGGTTCTACTTGGCGGGAGTCGTCCCGCTCGTGTTGGGACTTGGCCTCGCGGCCTTCGGCGTTGCGTTAGCGGTTGTGAACATCGAGGCAGCGTTTGTCCGTACGACGGCCCTCTGGTGTGTCGCGGGATTGCTGACGATGCTGCTGTTGGCTGTGCTCACGCTAGTCGGGTCGAACACTGGCAGCCTGTCAGATATGGCTGCCCTCCGGTCGCGTGCGTATCTCTCGAACTTTCTTATCGGCGGCAGTCTCGGTGGCACGCTGACTGGACTGTATGCGGGCCGGACTCGCAAGCAGCGAGTCGAACTCGGTCGACAGACCGACCGGCTCAACGTACTCAATCGATTCCTCCGTCACGAAATTCTCAACGCACTTACCGCGATACGAGGATACGCCTCGATACGGCGTGACGGCGCTCGGGACCCTGAAACAGTAATTAACAAGCACTCTGACGCTATCGAGCGAACGATCGAAGAGGTGAAATACCTCACTCGCAACGACGGGCCGGCGATTGGTTCGGTAGACGTCTCGGAATGTCTCCAGAACAGCATCGAGACGATCGAAGCGGAATATCCGGATGTCGACATCGCTGTGGACGGAGCAGACGACGCGATACCCGTCCGTGCCACCGATCGATTAGAGCGTGCCTTCACACATTTACTTGAAAACGCTGCTGTACACACAGGCGCCGACTCGCCTGTCGAGGTTTCGGTCACCGAGGCGACTGACGTGGTTCGTATCAGCGTCAGCGACACGGGTCCTGGGCTCCCCGAAAGCCAGCGACGACTACTCGAGACCGGCGACGTTGGCTCGCCCGACGAACCTGGCACTGGATTCGGGCTCAACATCGTCCGGTTTCTCGTCGAGAGTTTCGGGGGCACAATCGAGACAACGGTGAGTGACCGTGGATCGACAATCACCGTCGTCCTATCACGTCCCGTCCCCGACGAGACTGGCTTACGCCCGGACTCGGCCCGTCTGGCGGGGTTCAGTCCCTCGGCACCACATCTGCTCGTCACGTCTGTGGCTGCCATCATCGCCGGCATCGCCTACGGCATCGTCTCGCAATTGTTCGGTGGTTCCGTCAGCGGTATCGGCGTTTTCTACGGCGCTGCGAGCCCCGCTATCGGTTGGATCACTCACGAATTCCACAGCATCGTGTTCGGATTCGTCTTCGTAGGGGCCATCTCGCTTGCACCGAAACAGTATCACGATCATATCCCTGCGTATCTGGCGATCGCCGTCGGCTGGGGGCTGGTACTCTGGTTGTTGGCCGCCGGTATCGTCGCCCCGGTGTGGCTCCGACTGCTCGGTATCCAAGAGACGGTGCCGAACCTCTCGGCGGACCTGTTGGCAACCCATCTCGTGTGGGGTATCACCCTTGGTCCACTGACAGCACTTGGGTTCCGCCGTGCCGTGCCCTGGCTCAAGCGACACGGCTGGTGAAAGGGGTCATTCTTGACTCTGGTGGCTATACGTCTGTCAGAATATTCGACACCCCGTCGTGACGATTCATTTCGAAATGGTATGGTCACCAGTCTGAGACACCAATGGTGTTTTTGTCGTGTCCGTGAGTGCGTGTGTGTATGGCGGACGAATACCGAACGGAATCCGACAGCCTCGGCGAGATGCAGGTGCCGGCCGACGCCTATTGGGGGGCTCAGACCCAGCGTGCAGTCGAGAACTTCCCGATCAGTGACCGCAGGTTCGGGCGCCGCTTCGTGCGCGCGCTCGGCATCGTCAAGAAGGCCGCCGCACAGGCCAATCGTGACCTGGAGACGATCCCTGAGGACAAAGCCGACTGTATCATCCAGGCTGCTGAGGAAGTCATCGCCGGCGAGCACGACGATCAGTTCCCGGTCGATATCTTCCAGACCGGGAGCGGTACCTCGACGAATATGAACGCAAACGAGGTCATCGCCAACCGCGCGACCGAGATCTACGGCGGAGAGATCGGCACGCGGGAGATCCACCCCAACGATCACGTCAACTTCGGCCAGTCGAGCAACGACGTGATCCCGACGGCGATGCACGTTGCTGCCCTGGAGGCCGTCGAGCGCGACGTCATTCCCGGCCTCGAGACGCTCCGGGACGAACTGGAAGCGAAGGAAAACGAATTCGAGGACGTGGTCAAGACCGGCCGGACTCATCTCCAGGACGCCACGCCGATCCGACTGGGCCAGGAGTTCTCTGGCTATCGGGCACAAGTCGAAAAGGGCATCTCTCGCGTCGAGGATTCGACCGAACGCCTCGCGGAACTTGCGCTCGGCGGGACAGCAGTCGGGACCGGCCTGAACACTCATCCCGAGTTCCCGGAACTGGCCGCCGAGTACATCAGCGAGGAGACGCTGTTGCCCTTCCGCGAGGCGGACAACCACTTCGAGGCCCAGGCAGCCCACGACGCGATGAGCGAAGCCCACGGCGCGCTTCGGACGGTGGCAGGTTCACTGCACAAGATCGCAAACGACCTCCGCTTGCTGGCCTCGGGGCCGCGGAACGGCCTCGGCGAGATCGACCAGCCCGAAAACCAACCTGGCTCCTCAATTATGCCCGGGAAGATCAACCCGGTCGTCGCCGAGTCGGTCAATCAGGTCTACGCACAGGTTGTCGGCAATGACGCTGCGGTCTCGACGGGCGCGGCGAACGGACAGATCGATCTCAACCTCTACAAACCGGTGATCGCCTCGAACTTCCTTGAGTCCGCCCGACTGCTCGCGAACGCCGCCGGGACCTTCGCGACGAAGTTCGTTGGGAAACTGGAGGCCGACCGCCAGCACTGCGAGCAGCGCGTCCAGCAGTCGATGGCGCTGGCGACCGCGCTCAACCCCGCCATCGGGTACGACAAGGCCGGCAAAGTCGCAAAGAAAGCCCTCGCAGAGGACAAGACGATCCGCGAGGTCGTCCTCGCGGAGGGGTATCTCGACGAGGAGGAAATCGAAGACGTGCTCGACCCCGCGAAGATGACCGAGACAGGGATCCTCGGCGAGGAGTAACGTTGACTGCTCTCGGCGGGCCGGAGTCGATCGATCCACAGTAGTGGGCTTCCCGGAACGTGCCGATCCATTCGGGACCCACCAGCCTAGTCGGGTCGGTGGGCAGTCTGTGGCTGGCGACCAACTTGCGGGCACAGTTGGTCGACACGTCGACAATCACGCTCAAGGCCCTGGGGCGCCCTGTCTCGGGTATGTTCGACGAGATTATGGAGAAGTTCGAAGACAGCCCGAGTCAACAGCGGGTCATTCGCTTGCTGCTCGAACGCGGTTTTTCCGTCAACGACGAAGGGCGGGTCGTCTCCGGCGGTATCGAGATCCCAAACACCGGAATTGCCCGCGAAATCGATGTCGACCGGCGGGTCGTCGACGCCACGACCGACGCGATCCTCGCGGATACACAACTCCGGCGCATCTTCCAGAACATCTCCGCGATTCCGAGTCTGATGGACCTCGCTCCGGTGTTGGACCTGACCGTTCTGACGGTGACTGTCGGCGACGCCGAAGACACGGGCATCGTCGCCGCGGTCACGAATGCGATCGCCGACCACGATATCGCGATTCGGCAGGTGATCAGTGACGACCCGGAGTTCTCCGACGCGCCGAAACTGTACGTCATCACTGGTCAGCAACTTCCCGGCGAACTGATCAACGAGATCCAGACGATGCCGTTCGTCCGGAAAATCGAACTACGGTGACCCGAACGGCCTGTCGCTACTCCTCGCTGTCGAGATCGACCACGCGCTTGCCTGCGGCTTTCGGCACGACGCGCTTTTCCGCGCCGTCCCACGTTCGGTCGAGTTCGCGCCCCTCGAACAGTCGGTCGAGAAATACGGCTAGTGCGGCGATCTCGGAATGTGGTTGGTTCGTCACGCCCACGTTGAAGTCCGCACGTTCGTAGACCTCGAAGGGGACTTTCTCTGCGCCGACGACGACGAGCAGTGGCTCCTCTCGATGGGCTGTTCGGATCTGGTCTTGGAGGTCTTGCACCGGCTCGCCGTACATCGTCAGGTGCGCGATCGACCCGTCCCACGATCGAATCCGACCGAGCGGTTTCTCGGTCACCTCGACCTCGAAGGGGCCGCCAAAGCGGTCGGTGATGTCGGTGACGGTCTCTTTGCGTCCTGCCGCGGCGTCCTCGAGCACGAGTCGATCGGCACCGAGCGCGCGGGCGGTGAGTCCGACGTGGGTGGTCATCCGTTCGTCGCGGCCCGGTCGATGGCCGAGTCTGAGCACGACGACCGGCGGTTCGTCTTGCATAGGTGACCTGTCTTCCGGCACGGGTTAGGTGCTTTCGAAACGGCGGGACCGTCGCCCGGATCAGGCGCTGTCGATCGCCTGCGAGATCGTCTCGAAGTCGTAGCGGTCGAGAGCTGTGCCGTTCACGAACACCGTCGGCGTCGAATCGACACCGAGACTATCGCCGAACTGTTTGTCGGCCTGGATCGTCTCACTGTATCGTTCGTTGATGGCCGCATTCCGAACGACATCGGGATCTGCCCCGACCTCCTCAGCAAGCGACGCATAGAGGTCAGGACCCAGATCTGACTGGTTACGGTAGAGTCGCTGTGAGTACTCCCAGTAGGCCGCGCTGCCGGCTGTGTCCTGTACCGCGCGGGCCGCGTTTGGCGCACGGACGGACTCATTACTCAGCGGCAGCGGGAAGTCGTGATGTTCGTAGTGGATCGTCCCTGGATCGATATACTCCGAGCCAACCTGCGGGAAATGTTCAGTCACGTAGCTGGCACAGTGGCCACAGACGTAGTCCTCGAAGACCAGGACGGTCGTATCGGCTGTAGGATCGCCCAGCGTCGGTGTCGGCAGGAGCCCATCACCGTCTGGGGTCGCTGTGTCCGTCGCCACGTCCGGCTCGTAGATGGCTGCTGACTCGCTTTCGTCGCCGAGTATGCCACAGCCAGCGAGCCCGGCCGATCCGATAGCCGCTGCGCCCGCAAGAAAACCGCGTCGTGTGCCCCGTCCGTTGTTTGTCATACAAGCGGGTCTGTGCCCAACTCTGATAATATCGTTCCTTCGGGCTTGTCTTGCCTCTGACAGCGACGACGGCTTATCGAATGTGCGCTGTTGCGGTGCACTCGACGTCGACGGCACACAGCCACGCGCGGACCGCTCCCTTCGGCAGGTCAGTCTCGGTGATCGTCTCGCGCAGTCGTTCACCTGGCCGTATCGTCTCGGTCCGAAGTGCCTGCGTGAACACCCGTCCGTCGCTATAGCGCCACTGCTCGTCCCCGCCCCGCTCGATGACGACTTCGATGGTCTGTCCGTCAGGAAACTCGAGATCGATCGGAGCTGTTCCCGTGTTTCTCGCGACGAATCTGATCGTCGATTTCCCGTCCTGTCTCACCTCGACCGTGCAGTCGATCGCCATATCGGAGTAGCCAACAGACAGCACAATTAGCGTTGGGATGGCAAGGGCCAAATCCCCGCAGCCGCTACGATCGGGCGTGCAGATCGTCGGATATGAGACGGGTGCACCGGACGATGTGGCTGCCTTGCGCCTCGCAGACGACGGCGAGATCGACCGACAGCCGCTCGATCCGGGCAAGCAACTCACGCTGACACTACACGAGCGCCACTGCGCTGGCACGATCGACCACTCCGGAGCGACGCCACGTTACATCCGATGTGACGCGCCACAAGCCCCCTACTGTCCGCAGCACACCGACCGCTGGCCGTGTGCGCGCTGTACGGGTGACTGTGACTTGCCCCGTGAGACGTGCCACGAGGAACACGCGATTTATCTGGCGGCGTTCGCACCGGCGACGTTCAAGGTCGGCGTCACCCGTTCGTGGCGACTTGAGACCCGCCTGCGCGAACAGGGTGCCGACCGGGCGGCCCATATCCGGACAGTCGAGAACGGCCGCATCGCCAGACAGATTGAAGCCGACATCGCCGCGACGATCAGTGACCGAGTCCGCGTGCCGAGGAAAATCGAGGGTCTCCATCGGACCGTCGATGGCGACGCGTGGTCGGAGTTGCTTGCCGGCCACGACCCGATCGCGACCTATACGTTTACCTACGGGCTCGAACTCGCCGAACGGCCGGTCGTCGAGACGATGGCGACCGGCACAATCCGGGGAACGAAAGGCCGGGTGCTCGTCCTTGATCGCAACGACAGTACTTATGCGGTAGATATGCGCGATCTGATCGGCTACGAGGTGAGCCAGCGTCCCTCCTCGCGCCAGTTGCAGTCCAGTCTGAGCGCGTTCGAGTGATCGGCAGGCGAGTTCGTCCTGATCGCAGTCCCGTGGCACTTATGCGGACACGCCCGGACGCCAAGCGTATGCAGACTGTCATCCTCGCGGCGGGACAGGGAACCCGTATGCGACCGCTGACGGTGTCGCTGCCGAAACCGATGCTGCCGGTCGCCGATCGCCCGCTGGTCGCACATACTGCTGACGTCGCCGTTGCGGCCGGCGCGAGCGAACTTATCATCGTCGTCGGCTACGAGGCCGACACGATTCGATCGTACTTCGGCGAGGAGTATCGTGGTGTCCCGGTCACGTTCGCACGTCAGCAGACCCAGGCGGGTACTGCCGACGCCGTCCGGGCCGCTAGCGACTACCTTACGGGTCCGTTCGCGGTGCTGAACGGCGACAACCTCTACGATCCGGCGAGTATCGAGACGCTGTTCGCCTCCGGGCCGGCGTTGGCGACCCACCGTGTCGAGGACCCCTCCAATTACGGCGTCATCTCAGTCGACGACGGGCGGGTCTCCGGAATCGTCGAGAAGCCGCCCGACCCGCCGACCGACCGTGCGAACACGGGTGCGTATGTCTTCCCCGAGGCTGCCCGTGAGTGGCTGGACGTTCCCGAGAGTGAGCGCGGCGAACACGAGATCACCGACGTCGTCTCGCGGGTGATTGAGGCATTCGACGTCACACCCGTCGAACTCGACCGCTGGTTGGACGTCGGCCGGCCCTGGGAACTGCTTGCGGCGAACGAATGGCAACTCGCCGAACTCGACCGGCGGATCGCTGGGGACGTGAGCGCGGACGCCGAACTCCGTGGCTCCGTAGTTATCGAGTCGGGTGCGACCGTCGAGCCGGGCGTCGTGATCGAAGGCCCCACGCTCGTTCGTTCGGGCGCCACAGTCGGGCCGAACGCGTACATCCGCGGTGCGACACTATTGGGCGAGAACGTCTATGTCGGCCAGAGTGTCGAACTCAAAAACAGCGTTGTGATGGCCGATAGTAACGTCCCACACCTCTCGTATGTCGGCGATAGCGTACTCGGACGGGACGTGAACTTCGGGGCCGGGACGAACGTCGCGAATCTCCGCCACGACGGTGCTGACGTCCGGCTCACGGTCAAGGGTGAACGCGTCTCGACGGACCGCCGGAAATTCGGTGTCGTCGTCGGCGACGGTGTCAAGACTGCCATCAACACGAGCCTGAACGCGGGGGTCGTCCTCTCATCGGGAACGACTACGACCCCCGGGGAGACTGTCACCAAGGACCGATAACTCGACCCACACGGCCCGCTTGTTGTGGTGTGTACACGCCCTTCAAGCAGCACATATCCGTTCCGCGACGTTTTAGTCCCTGGGGAAGTTACAGCACGTATGCAACTCTCGGTCGTCGTCCCGACGCTCAACGGCCGGGACCGCTTGGCGGGGACGCTCGAAGCCCTCGCGACGGTCGTTCCCGAGGCCGAAGTCGTGGTCGTCAACGGCCCGTCAGCGGATGGAACGACCGGGATGGTTCGTGAGCGCGACGACGTGGACGTACTCGTCGAACTCGCCGATCGGTCGGTTACGACGGCGCGCAACGCCGGAATCGACCACGCGACCGGGGACGCCGTCGCGCTCGTCGATCACGGACTTGCTGTCGATGCGTCCTGGGCAGAAGCGGTGCAAAGAGGACTTTCTGATGGCGACGTGATCACCGGTCCGACACACCGGCCGCGCCGCGCGGGGGCGGCGACCGAAACCGTCGAGACTCAGGCCGTTGCCGGACGGGAGGTCACGTATTTCAACAGCGGCAACGTCGCGTTCGATCGGGCCGTGCTCGATGCGCTTGACGGCTACGACGAGTACCTTCCGGTCGGCGGGTCTCGGGACCTGGCCCATCGACTCGCCGACAGCGAGTTCCACGTCGAGTGGGACCGGTCGATGGCCGTCGAACGGACGTACGGTGCCGACGGCGGGCAGCCACAGCGTGACTGGGGCTGGCAGTATCGCTCGCTCGCATATCGGTTAAGCAAAAACTACGGGCTCCGGCCGACAGTCCTCCGGCGGGTGGCCGGTCACGCCGCCAGTGACGCCCTCGACTCACTACGAGACGTGTTCCGCCGCAAGACCGTCCCCTCCGAGTGGCTCTCGGCCGGACGTGACGTCCTCTCCGGAGCGGCCGTGGGACTGAAAGACGGCCTCTCGGCCCGAGCACGTGACCCTTCGCTCGCCCGCAATCCACACGGCGCGAGCACGCAGTCTGACCGGGCAGTGTCAGTGTATGACTGGCGCTGACACCGTTACTCGAGTTCGTCGTTGATCCAACTCCGGGCAGCCATCGCTGTCGGGAATCCGAGCGTCGGGATCGACAGCGTCGCGACGTGTTGTAACGCCTCTGGGTCGACTCCTTCCTCCAGGCCGCGACGGACGTGGGAGTGAACGGCCCCTTCCGACCCCGCGCCGACCGCGAGCGCGAGTTTGACGAGGCGTTTCGTTTCGCCCTCAAGCGGCCCGGCTGCTGCACAGGCCCTCCCGAGGTCGCTGTATCGCTCCCAGACGTCGGGGTGCTCGCTGGCGAGTTCGTTCGGCACGTCCGGCAGTTCGTCGAGTGTGGCTGGTTCGTCTGCCATACGGCCTCTTTGATTTCTTCCGTGTTGTATTTTGGCGTGTGACAGACTACGATGTACTCCCGTCACCGTTTTCCACACGTGGGTCTATCTGCGAGTAGGATGCGTGATGATACCGACGGGGATCGATACGTCCATCGACCCGACGCCTCGGCCGGCGACGCCGACAGTGACTTTGGCTGGCGCGGTTGGGTGCTCGTCGGGGCGCTCGTCGTCTCGTTTCTGCTCGTTCCGTGGGCGTTGATCCTGCTGTCATCGGCGCGGGGCGCAGTCGCGTCGCTCGGTCTCCCCTGGCGGGAGACGTTTCTGATCGTGCCGCTCGTCCCGGCGCTGGGGCTTGGCGTGCTCGGCGTCTGGGCGGCGCTTGCCGCACGCCGGTGAGTCGTCTCCTCTCGCTGGCAAACGATTTAGGGCAGACCCTCCAAGGCCACAGGTATTGGAATGGTCTCGTCGCTGTACGTGCCGCTGATGTTGCTTGCTGCCGTCGCCGGGTCGGGACTCGCACTGTTCGCCTGGCTCCATCGTGACACGCCCGGTGCGGCACCCCTCGCGTTGTTCCTGCTTGCGGCCAGCCTCTGGTCGCTGACGGACGCGCTGAGCGTCGCGACGGACACGCCAGCGTTCTGGACGGCACTGAAACTGTCGATTTCGGCACTGGTCCCGATTTCGTGGCTCGCGCTTGTGTTTGAGTACACAGGTCGCGAACGCTGGCTGTCCGGTCCTCGCCTGCTCGCACTCGTCGTCGAGCCGATCGTGTTCTCGGGGCTCATCTGGACGAACGGGAGCCACGGACTCGTCTGGCGCTCGGGCCAGGTGGTGCTCTCGGGTCAATACTACGTCCTCGATACGACGCCGGGACTCGCTTTCTGGGGCAATCAAGTCTACGCCTACGGGTTGATCGCGGTCGGTGCTTCGCTGCTGGTCGGCGTGCTGTGGCGGACTGACGGTGTCTTCCGCGATCAGAGCACCGCGTTGCTGATCGCGATTGCCGTCCCGATGGCCGTCAACGCGCTCTACGTCTTCGAATACATCCCCGGCGCGGTCGATCCGACCGGCATCGCGTTCGTGTTTTCCGGCGCCGTCATCGCGGCTGCCGTCCTCCGTGAGCACCTGCTCGATGTCACGCCGGCGACACGGCAGCTGGGCCGCGAGGAACTGATCGGACAACTTGCGGACCCGGTGGTTATCGTCGATGCGAGCGGGACAGTCGTCGATCTCAACCGCGCCGCCGAGTCGTTGCTGGCCACCGACGCTGCGGATGCGATCGGCAACGATCTAGCGGTGCTCGCCCCAAAACTGGCCGATCTCAATGGAGTCACCGAGATCACGATGGACCGTGACGGGATGCGCCGTTATTACGACGTTCGCGTCTCGGAACTAGATCGCGCCTACGGCACTGTGACTGGGCGGATCATCAGCCTCCGGGACGTCACCGAGCGCACTCGCCGCGAACAACGTCTGGACGTGATGAACCGCCTGTACCGACACAACCTCCGCAACGAGATGAACGTCGTCCGTGGACACGCCGAGCTACTCGCCACGCGCATCGAAGCGCCGGAACACCGCGAACACGTGAGCAAAATCATCGACACCGCCGACGACATCGTCGACCGCAGCGAGAAGATCAGCGCGCTCTCTCGATCAGTCGCAGACGAACCGACGCAATCGCTCGATCTCTGCTCGATTCTCCAGTCGCTCGCGGAGTCGGTCCGTGCCGACCACCCCGAGGCGTCGATCACGCTCGATTCGCCCGACTCGTGTGTCGTCGTCGGCGACCCCTCGGTCGAGCTCGCGGTCGGGGAACTGATCGCAAACGCCATCGAGCACGCCGACCGTCCGGATCCGACGGTGCGGCTCGATCTCACGGCCGCGGACGGTCGTGCCCGGCTCGCAATTGCTGATGACGGCCCAGGGATTCCCGAGCAGGAACTCGAGGTTCTGGAAGCCGGCACTGAGACGCCGATGGAACACGCCAGCGGCGTTGGTCTGTGGCTGGTCTCTTGGACGATCGAACGCGTCGGTGGAACGGTTTCGTTCGAGACTGACGACACTGGAACGACAGTCACAGTCACGCTTCGGACCGACGATTCGCCGTCGCGATCGGCGGTATTTTGATGACTCGCATCTGAGCAACCGCTATGTCACTCGCTGCTGACACCCGGGAGGCGGTTCGAGCACACCCGTTTGTCTACGAGGGACTGCGTGCTGGGATTCTCAACTACACCGCTGTCGCCCGGTTTCTGGACGTCGGCGAGACCGACGCCGTCACGGCGGCACTGCGACGCTACGCCGAGGAGTTATCCGACTACGAGCGTCCCGACCGCGAACTCCGGGTGACGATGCACAGTGGTGTCGGCCCCGCCGATGACGGCGAGGACCCACTGCTCGTGGTGGGTGAGACGGCACTCGCAGCCGACGGCGGCGACGCGACCGCGATCGTCGCGACCGGTGACGTCGATCCCGACCTGCTGGCGACGGTCCTCGGGCGCTGTCGAACCACAGACGTGGCTGTCGAAGCCGCCGCAGTCGGCTCCAGCGCGCTCGCGGTCGTCGTCGGGCGGCGGGACGGCCCGGACGTCGTCCGGTTGCTCGAACGCTACGGCGACACCTGACTGGGATAGTGACGCCGCGACACGGACTCCGACGGATTGAAACGCTGGCTCGCGTAGTGACGGGCAATGACACTGCGCGTGAGTAACACGTTGACCGGCGAGCGCGAGGAGTTCGTACCTGAGGATCCCGACGCCGTCCGGTTGTACTACTGCGGGCTGACGGTCTCGGACCCGCCACATCTGGGTCACGCCCGCGGGTGGGTCCACGTGGACGTGATGGATCGATGGCTCTCCTGGCTGGGCTATGAGGTCCAGCACGTCGAGAACTTCACCGACGTCAACGAGAAAATCGTCGCTCGCGTCGGCGAGGACGGTTCGAGTGAGGCCGACGTCGCCGAGTCGTACATCCAGGACGTGATCCAGTCGATGCGCAATCTCAATCTCAAGCGCGCCGAGGTCTATCCCCGTGTCTCCGAGCACGTCCCGGAGATCATCGATCTCGTCGAAACCCTGATTGCGAACGGTTACGCCTACGAGTCGAACGGCTCGGTCTACTTCGACGTAACCGCCTTCGAGGAGTACGGCAAACTCTCGAACCAGGACGTCGAAGAGCTTGAGGCCCAGGGTAGCGCGGACGAACAGGCCGAGAAGCGCCACCCGGCGGACTTCGCGGTCTGGAAGGGCGGCGGCGTCGAACCCGAGGAGATTGCCGACCACCAGCACGCCGGGGCCGCGCCCGCAGAGGAGGCCTGTGACACCGCCGAGACCTGGGACTCCCCGTGGGGAGAGGGCCGGCCCGGCTGGCATATCGAGTGCTCGGCGATGAGCATGACCCATCTCGACGAGACGCTTGATATCCACGTCGGCGGACAGGACCTGGTCTTCCCCCATCACGAAAACGAGATTGCCCAGAGCGAGGCCGCGACTGACCAGCGGTTCGCCAACTACTGGTTGCACGTCCGCCTACTTGAGACCAAAGGCGAGAAGATGTCCTCGTCGCTGGGCAACTTCGAGACGGTTCAGGAAGCCACCGAAAACTACGGGACAGACGTCGTACGGACGTTCCTGCTGTCGACGGCCTACCACAACAGTGCCGTCTACAGCGAGGAGACGATCAACGAGGCGATCGAGCGCTTCGAGCGGCTCGAACGCGGCTACGAACGTGCCGTCGAAGTGTGTGACAGTGTCGATGCTCGGACGAAAGTCGAAGACGACGCTTTCCGTGCGGCCGTCGAAACCGTCCGCGAGGACTTTGTGGCCGCGATGAACGACGACTTCAACACCCGGGCGGCGATGACTGCACTTTTGGAACTCGTCAGCGAGGTCAACACCCACATCGATGACCACGACGAGTACGACTACCGCACACTCCGACGCGTGATCGAGACCATCGAGGAGTTTGCCGGTGGCGTCTTCGGCCTGTCGCTCGGCGGGGCCGACGGTGGCGATGTCGAACTCGCCGAAGACGTGATCGATCTCGTGCTCTCGGTCCGCGAACACGAACGCGAAGCCGGCAACTACGAGCGTGCCGACGAACTCCGAGACGAACTGGAAGCGCTGGGCGTCGAGGTTCAGGACACCGACGACGGCCCAGTCGCGCGGATCGAGTAGGCATAGACTTTTTTCGCTCGGCGGTGACCCCCGGATATGATCGAATCGCTCGTCTACCGTGGCGGTGCCGTCGAGTCGCCCGACGACCTCGAACGCGCGAAAGCCGCCGAGGGGACGACGTGGATTCACGCGACGGCAGTCACCGACGACGAGCGCGAGCGCGTCCGCGAGGCGTTCGATCTGCACCCGCTCGCGATCGAGGACATCACTGGCAACGTCCGGGCCAAGACCGAAGAATTCGCCGACTACGTGTTTGTCCTGCTGAAGACGGCCCGGCTCACCCGCGGCGAGACGACCTTCGAGGAGGAGATCACTGACGACCCAGTGGGAATTTTCTTCGGTGACGACTGGGTGGTGACACTGACACCCGGGTCGGCCGAGGAGATCGGTCGCGTACGCGCGGCCGTCGAAACCCAAGACGAGCGGCTGCTGGAGCGCGGCGCGGATTTCACTGCCTATCGGATCATTGATGCGATGGTCGATCGGTATTTCGACCTGCTGGACAGTATCGAGACCAAAATCGAATCCATCGAGGACGAGGTCGTCGCCTCGACCGATATCGATCTGCTTGGGGAGATCAACAGCGTCCGTCGAGAGTTGCTTTCGTTTCGGAAGCTTCTGTGGCCCGCTAGAGAAGCCGTCGGAACGCTCGCCCGCGGTGATCCCAAGACCGTTTCCGAGGAGACTGAGAAGTACTACCGGGACGTCTATGATCACCTCGTGCAACTCGTCGATCTGACCGAGACCTACCGTGACCTGATCGCCGGGACCCGTGATATCTACCTCAACACGCTCTCTCAGTCGACTAACGAAGTGATGAAGGTCCTAACAGTCGTCGCGACGATATTCATTCCGCTCACCTTCGTCGCCGGCATCTACGGGATGAACTTCGAGTGGATGCCTGAATTGAGCGTGTGGTGGGGGTACCCCGCGGTCTTGGGGCTGATGGCTGCCATCGCCGTCGGTATGGGCTGGTTCTTCCGCCGTCGGGAGTACATCTAGAGGATCAGCGGGCCAAGCAACACCCCCATCAACGAGACGCGGCGGGCACCGACCCGCGGGGGAACCAGACCGACCAGCGTCGCCACGAGAAAGATTCCGAGACCCACGACACCGCTCAGGACCCAGAGCAACGCGACTAACAGCGCGAGCACGCCGATCGACACCCGTGTGTTGTCCAGTCGTCCGACGACCGCGAGATAGCGGTCACCGATGAGAATGACGAGCGCGAACCCGACCAGCGAGGCGACAGCGATTGCGAGCAGCCACAGCGCCAGCGACTGTGGGGCGTTGACCGATTCGACGGCAACGACGACGCCCGTTCGAGTCGAGCCAAAGGTGACGAACGCCACGAGCGCGAAGATCGCCGTGGCCGTGTTGACTCCGCTGGTCGCGACGACGAATCCGCGAGCGCCACGCGAACGCGGCACCGCGAGCAACACCATCGTGGCTGCGATCGCGCTGGAGACGCCCGGCAGGAAACCGACGACTGCCCCCGCGAGCGTGCCCATTCCGGCCAGACCGACGACTAGCCAGCGCGTCGTCAGAACGACTGGGTCCTCCTGTGGGGGGACACCCGAACCACCGATCGAGTCCAGTAGGATTGGTGCGCCGAACAACCCAGCAAACAGCGGCGCAAGCGTGTTTCCGACCGTGACCATTCCGTCGACCGATAGATCCAGCGTGCCGAACCCGAGTGCCGTACTCGCCGCGAACGCGAGGGTCGCACCGATCCGCGCAGACCGGTCCGGCTCCGACAGGAGCAGGACGGCGACGATCGCAGTGAGCACGATCGACAGGTGTGACTCGATCCACGGCATTCCCGCGGTCATCGCTTCCGTCAGCGGCAGCGCCAGCGGTACGGCCACGAGCACCGCCAGTCCGCTCCCCATCGCTGATAGTCGCAACGCTTCTCGCCCCCGCCCTTTGAGCACGAGTTCGTGGCCGGGCAATGCGGTGGCGGCCATTGCCGGGTCGGGTACACCCAACGCCAGCGACGGCACGATGTCCAGAAACGTGTGCGTGGTTCCTGCCGCGAGCATCGCGGCTGCGACATACTGGGGTGGCCCTGGAACTGCCGAGGCAAACGACGCGAGCAACAGCGCGAACGTGTTCGCATGCAATCCGGGCGTGAGTCCGCTGATCGATCCGAGACAGATTCCGCCGACGATATAGGCGAGTACCAGAGCAGTCGCTGTCGGATCGACGACCAACCGAACACCAGCAGCCTCCATCGACCCGCGTTTCCTCCGGGTTCACGTATAAACTCACGGCCCGAGGGCTACCACATCGGTGAGGAATCCCTGCTGTTCACAGGCGGTGTCTGTGATCCGAGATTCACTCGCTCACCGTATCGAAATAGTATTGCTATTCGACTGAGACGTTGCTGATATGTCAGCCAGTGTCAACGGCCAGTCCAATCGACGTCCCGATCGCCTGGACGCGACGTTCGGCTTCGTCGCTGGGCTATACGTCGCTACGCTGCTGGTCCCGTCGATCCCGTTCGTTGCTGTTCTCCGGTTCGATCTCGGGGCGGGTGCCGTCGGGCTCGGGGCGGTCGGCGTCGTGGTCGCCGCCGCTGTGGGGTGGAGCGTCACGCGCTCGGTGGAGGTCCTCGAATGGCTCGATTCGGCGCCGGTGGCAGTCGCGTTGCCGAGTCTCGGCGCGTTGACCGTGTTCGGTTACTTAGGCCCGGGCGTGTCGTATCTCGTAACCCGTCTCGCAGACCTCCGCACGCCCGGCGTGCTTGGCCCGATCGCGCTTGTCGGACTCGTGTCGGGGCTCGGAGCCGTGTTCTTGGGCACTGGACTCGTATCGATGGCTCGCTCTCGGCTCGTCCGTCTGACAGTGCCAGCCGAGCGTAGCCTCACGTGGACCGCGGGATGGCCGCTGGATCGCCGACTACGGGCCCTGGCCGTCGGCACGACCGCGATCGTCGCGGTCTTGGCTCCTGCCGTCGTCATCTGGCACGTGTCCCCGGCGTGGCCGCTGGTGATACTGGCGCTCTCGTTGCTTGCTGTACTCGTGGCTCTGGGGTCCGAAACCGAGTACTGCGGGACCTCTGCAGGTCTGGTCGTTCGATCTTCGGTCTCCGCACGGCTGTTCGATTGGGACCAATTCGACAGCTTCAGCGTCACTGACGATGCGATCGTGCTCCATCGCTCGGTCCCGTATCCCGACATTCTATTCGAGCGTGCGGGTCTCGACGGGGAACCGGACGTGATTGCCCTGCTCGAAGCACAACTCGACCGGGCGGATGCCTAGGGTTGTTATTCGTTGACATCCTCGAGGTGGTTGTTGACCACGACGCGGCCGGCCGGCGTCAACTGTAGGCCGTCCTCGCTGTCAGTGAGCAACTCTTTGTCTTCGAGTTTGCTGCGCAGCAACTCGACTTCGCTAGTCTCCATATCCAGCACCTTCGCGAGGGGGATGCCCTCCATATCCCCAGCCGAATAGACGGCCACAAGCAGTTCTTTCTCGGGACTAGACAGATCGATGTCTCCGACTTCTTCCATCACCTCGCGGTACTCCCGACGCAGGTACCGCCCCAAAATGTTCATCTTTCGCGAGGAAGGTAGCGCGGCAAGCGTGATGATTGCCTGTCCGTCCTGGTTGTGTGTCGTCGATAGCACTGGACGCGTCCCACCACCGATTTCCCGGGACAATCGTTCGAATCCAGTGACGGTCGCGAGCCTGATACTGAATTCCCCGTTCGGTCGCTTGAATCGGATCTGACGGGGTTCCATAAACAACTTGGCCGGTGTAAACTCCGCCCCGGTGACGCGGCCACCGATCCGCGCGGGGTGTTTTACCGTCGCTTCTGTGCCGTTGAGAAGTGCCTTGAACAGCACTGTGTTGAACTTCTCGATCGTCTCGTTGTCAGCCTCGATGGCGGCGACGAACTGCTGGCTGTTGCGTTCAAAGGCAACCGTCACCGTCGCGTTGAAAAAGTCGCCCAGATCGTCAGGCACTTGGCCGACTGCGACGTCGAAAATCGACGATAGTGGGATCTGTGTCTTGCCCTCCTGGGCGGCCAACACCAACCGCTTACGGCTGAGGAGGATCCGCCCTTTCACGGGCTCTGCTCGCGCGGACTGCTGGGAATTGAAACTGCCGACGAAGTCCGCGATGATCGATTCCGACATCCCTGGGATATTCAGTCATTGCAGCGGACGAATATTGAGGGTTTCGAGCGAGTATCAACGAAGAGAACGTCTCGGCCTGTCCTGTGAGCCTCACTCGAGTGACTCGGCGATGTCGGACAGCGACTCCGCTGGGGGCTCCCGGACCGTGTACACGACTCGCTGTCCGGGTTTGCGCACTCCGTAGTGATAGCCGTCGTGTAACACGTCGAGCAACAGCGAGCGGCCCGGTTCGACGTCTGCGTCTTCGACCCACCTGATCAGGCGGTTGTCTCCATCGTCGCTCCGTGCTAGACGGGCGTTGTCGAAGACTCCCCGGACGACGAGAGTGCCGTCGAGCCCCGATTCGACGTGTGCGTGGTAATCCTGCCCATCTAGTGTGATCCGGACGACATCGCCGTTGCTGGCCGAAATTGACTCCGGAAGTTCGAGTTTCGGGCGCGAAGTCCGACCGGCAGTGCCAAGCGTCACACGGTGGGTCTCGACAGCTTCGTGGTCGCTGGCGATCCGGTCGGCCATACCCTTATTCGTCGTCGGACTCGCCAAGCAACTCGGCGACGTCACCGCTCCCGGCTTCGGCGACCGTCGCGTTGATCTGGCGCACTTCGTCGCTGATCTCGCGGCCGCGGACGGTCACGCGCTTGCGCTCGCCGTCGCGGGACGGTTCGTAGCCGACGCCACCCTCCAGCAAGACCGACTTGAGGTTCGGGCCGCGGACGTCACCGCGAAGCGGGCGGCCGGCTGTGTCAGAACCACCGGTGATCTCGAGCGTGTAGCCGCCGAGACCGACCGCGCTGCCCTCGACCTCGTCGCCGATCTCTCGGCCCATAAATCGGTTCGCGTCCTGTCCGTCGACGTCAATCTGGTACGTCTCGCCGCTGTCGGGATCCGCAACGGCGACGGTGAAATCTGCCATACCTGTACCCTGCCAGTCGCGCTTAAAAAGCCCGTCGAACCGCAACGGCCCCTTGTCTCTCTCACCGGCGGCCGATCCTGACGATCGTCGAGATACGGGCGTTCTCTTTCAGGTTCACTCCGGCACCGCCGACCGACAGCGGGACGCGACCGAGCGACTGCACCGACAGTGTCGGATGGGAAACCCCACGCTCGCGCAGTGGATCACGGACCTGGACCTCGGCGACGAGATCCGACGGCAGGGCGAGCGATTCGTTGTACTCGATGAGATATTGTCCCGCATCGAGGTGCCACCACTCGTAGTCGTCGTCGGGGTTGCGGAGCGTCCGCTCGTGGGGTGTCAGTGCCGCAGCTTCGAGTTCGCCGCCGCCGAAATCCACCCGCCCCGGTGTGTCAATCTCGTAGACTTCCGTGACAGTCAGGTCGAACCCGCGTCCTTCGGTCTGGGTCGGTTCGTGGACGGTGTCTTCGAGGAATTGTGCTGGATCCATATTCGGGCCGACGACCGCCCGCGTGAAAAATATCGGTCCAGGCACCTCACACGGACTCGGACGATAATCCCTGATAGTTTTCAGTCGATGAGAACGCACGCGAGGGTTATGGACGGAAGGAACCGAGTGAGGAGTACGATGTCCGGGATGCGCGCCGAACTCGAGATACCGGCGACCGAGGCCTGCCCCGTCGCCAGGTTCACCGAACGGACTGACGGGTCGGTTACCTCTGTTCGCCGCGCGAGAAACGGGGACGGGGAGTACACTGAGGAGTTCACTGCGACCGGGAACGTCGATCCGGGCGCGTTCGATCAGGACCTCGAATCTCTGTTCGAGTACCAGTCTGCCCAGGTCTTTCAGTTCACTCACGACCTGACAGACTGTGTCTGTGAGTACGTCGAACAGCACGAACATCCGATCGCCGACGTCCGCGCACAGGACGGATCGCTCGTGTTGACGCTCCATCTGACGAATATCACCGATCTGCGCGATCTCGTGACGGATCTCCGCGAGCAGTTCGGCTCGGTGCGCATCCGCTATCTGCTACAGGTCGACAGCGACGAGGAAGGGGCCGACGACGTGGTCCCGATCAACCGCGCTCGACTGACCGACCGCCAACTCGAAGTCCTGGAGACTGCCTATGAGATGGGCTATTTCTCCTATCCACGCTCGGCTAACGCTACCGACGTCGCCAACGCGCTGGGTATCGACGCCTCGACGTTCACCGAACATCTCGCCGCTGCCCAGTCGAAGCTGATGGACGAAATACTGACGACACCGTGACCGCGGTCAGACGATACGAGACCTACAGCGTCTCCCCATCGCGGTAAACGAAGCATTCTCTCTGATTCCGAGCGTTCCCGTTTTCACGCCCGATTTGCAGACTTCTCCCTAAAAAGCCCACTATATTTTAGGGCAACCTAATACAGCAGGCGTCACGTAACGATCTTACGATGAACGTCGCAGCAGACGTGACGGATTTGATCGGAGCAACGCCACTGGTTCGAGTCGAGTCGATCGCACCGAACCTGCTGGTGAAACTGGAGTCGTTCAATCCCTATTCGGTCAAAGACCGGATCGCCCGCGAGATGCTGGACGCGGCCGAAGACGCGGGCGAGTTGACCGACGAGACGGTCGTCATCGAGCCCACGAGCGGGAACACGGGGATCGGACTGGCGACGGTCTGTGCCGCCCGCGACATCGACCTCGTGTTGACGATGCCAGCGTCGATGAGCGAGGAACGCCGGAAACTCCTCCGGGCGCTCGGAGCCGAGCTGGAGCTGACCGACCCCGACGAAGGGATGGGTGGTGCGATCGAGCGCGCCGACGAACTCGCCGCGGAGTACGCGGACACTTTCGTCCCCCAGCAGTTCGAAAACCCTGCCAACCCGCAGGCCCACCGCCGGACGACCGGTCCGGAACTGGACGAAGCGACCGATGGCGAACTCGACGCCTTCGTCGCCGGTGTCGGTACTGGCGGGACGATCACCGGCGTCGGGACCTATTTCCAAGAGGCTGACACCGACGTCGACCTGATCGCTGTCGAACCCGAGGACTCGGCGGTGCTGTCCGGCGGTGAGGCTGGCAGCCACGGCATCCAGGGGATCGGAGCCGGGTTCGTCCCTGAGATTCTGGAGCGTGACCTGCTTGATGAGGTCCGAACAGTCGGCAAGGACGACTCGATCGAAATGGCCCGACGACTCGCCAGCGAAGAGGGGATCGTCGGCGGCATCTCGACGGGCGCGAACGTCCACGTTGCCGCCGAGATAGCGCGCGAACGCCCCGAGGACCTCGTGGCGACGATCGTCTGTGATCCCGGCGAGCGATATCTCTCGACGGAGTTGTACGACTTCTAGCCCGTCGTATCGATGGGCTTTCGCCCGCGGGCCGGCAAAGGTCGATATGAATTACGCGAGTGAACTTGACGCAGCGATTCGAGCTGCGAGTGCTGGTATGGAAGCGATGCGCGCCGAACGCGGCGACCTCCGCACTGCCGGCGAGACCGAGACCAAATCGAGTGTCAACGATATGGTGACGGCCGCCGACCAGGCCAGCCAGGACGCGATCCTCGAAATACTGACGTCTGCGTTCCCCGACGATAGCGTCGTCGGCGAGGAGGGTACCGGCGAACAATACAGCGGCGAGGGCCGGGAGTGGGTCGTCGATCCGATCGACGGGACGGCCAATTTCGCCGTCGGACTCCCGTACTACTGTGTCTCGATCGCGCTGGTCGTCGATGGGTCTCCGCAGGTCGGTATCGTCGCTTCGCCCCCGCGGGCGCTCGACCGACTCTGGTACGGCGTCCGCGGTGAGGGCGCGTTCGTCCAGTACGGAGTCGACGGCGTGACCGACGCGGACGATCTTGACGGCACTCCCCTCGCGGTCAGCGATAGAACCGAGCTGCCCGGTTCGGTCGTGTTCGGCCGGCTGAGCGAGCGTGACGCCGACGTCCGGGCGATCGACGAGATCACGGTCCGGGAAATCCTCGACCGTGAGGGGCAGTTCCGACGACCGGGTAGCGCCGCGATCAACCTTGCCCAGGTCGCAGCGGGCCACGCCGATGGCTATCTGATCCTTTCGATACAGGAGTGGGACATCGCGGCCGGGACCCTGTTGGTCGAGGAAGCCGGTGGAACCGTTCGTCGTCGCCCGTCCCGCATCGAAGACGGGTCGATCGAGATTATCGCGTCGAACGGCTCGATCCAGGCCGAACTTGAAGCGATCACCGAACGCGCCCTCGAACAAACAGCGTCTTAGGGGCCGTGGAAGTCTCGGATTTGCGCGATATCAGAGTGGCGCGTAACAAACCCAGCCTTTCGCGGGAACGGTCATCTCGACCCATCCGTCCTCGTCGGTCTCGACTGGCCCCTCGTTGCCAGCGTAGTCTTGCAGCGTCGTCTCCTCCCAGCCAGTGTAGACCCACTCGGTGCGCGGACAGTCGGCCTTGTTGATGCCCGTCAGGAGATTCTGGTAGCGCTCGTGAACGAACAGGTCTCGATCGGCGTATCGAACGAACTGCTCGCCGTCCGCGAGGGTGCGTTTGATCCAGACCAGGTTCGACAGCCACTCGGCGTCGTACTCGACGCCCTCGGACGTGGCGTAGTTACTGTAGACGAACGGATAGCCAGGAGCCGTAAGAATGAACGCGTACGCCAGCCGCGAGAGCTGTGGCGGTCCCTCGTCGTGATTAGCGACGAAGGTCACCGCACGGTCAGGGTCGCGCCCGAGCAGAGAGTCCTCGTGTTGAAGTGCGCCTTCCAGCCAGCGGAGATCGCCGCCCTCGTGGAACGCGTCGTGCATCGTGAAAAAGAGGGGATAATCGAACGCGCGCATCCCCGTATCGGTGTAGGCTTCCAGGAAGTCGGTGTCGCCGTCGAAGACCTCGCCGACCCGGAAGAAGTCGTGGCTGTCGGCCCACTCGTTCAGAAACTCATCGAAGTACCACATCGGGACGTGTTTGGCGGCGTCCCAGCGGACCCCGGCACAGCCGATCTGTGCGACCTTCTCGACGTAGGCACGGAGGTGGCGAGTGACTTCCGGATTCGTCGGATCGAGGTCCCACAGGTCGAACAGCTGCATCGTCGTCCGTCCGCCCTCGTGGGGATGATGGTAGTGATCCGGATCGTCGAGATGTGCGTAGGTTCCATCGCCTGGATCGTCCGTAGCGGTGTGATTGACGATTGCGTCGATATACACGTCGACCTCGCCAGCTTGTGCGTCGCGGAGTGCTTGGACCATCGACTCGAACTCGGACTCGGTGCCCAGCGGCGAGTCCCAGGTGAGGTGATCGCGGGGGTTGTAGCCGTTGCTGTCGGACGTGTTTGGCTCCATCGGGGGTTGGACCCAGACGGCGCTGTAGCCCGACCGAGCGATGCGGTCGGCCTCACGGGTGATCCGGTTCCAGTGATCGCCCGTCGGTCCCAGCCCCTCGTCGTAGTCGAAATACTGGAGGCCGACGGGTTCGCCCGTCGTTGCCGATCGATCGGCCTCGACTGAGGCGCTCGTCGAGGAGTCAGCCGTCCTCGCCTGGGCCCGATCGTGCGTTTCCTCCGCGGCCGTCGTACCCTGTCTGTTACCGTGCATAGTCCATCGATACCCACGTGCTCGTTGTCGGGGTATGTCACGGATCTACGCACCACACCCCATATATGCTTTTCATCAATTATCCTTTCTGATAAAGCTGCAAAAACGTGGGCACCCGGTGGTGTCGTGCGGCTGTCTGACGACAGACTTCAGTCTCATCACTCGTTTTTCAAAACGATAGAGAGAGGATGTGGGGAACGAGCACGAACGCAGGGGGGAGTGGTCACAATGTCCGGAGCGACCACGTGGGCACTTGCGAGCGTCGGGACCCGCTCGCGTCTTTTACTCAGAAACGAGTAACACTTGAATGGTGCTATGTTGGCTATGTACGTCTATATAGCTCTGGGCACCAGTATATTTCCCGATACCCAACAGATTCGATTCACCGGGGTGTGACCGCTCCCGCTGGAGGCACGCGAACGCAACTAGGTGGTAGACTGCACCGCGCTGACCAGGACCGTCTTGTTTTTGTATTAGCTTGCCAAACACGGGGACGTATGGAGGGCCTTTGATGAGTGCCGGGACAGCGACGTTGATGGCTTTGGTCGCGACGATCTTTGCCCTTGGCGTGCTCGCGCAGCTGCTAGCCGCCCGGCTACAACTCCCGAGTATTATCTTCTATATCTTTGTTGGCCTGGCGCTCGGACCCGTTTCCGGGCTCGTCCTCGAAGAACGAATCATCTCACTGTCGACGTTTGGTGGGGCGACGACGCTGTCAGCAATCGTCGGTCTCTCAGTCGCGATCATCGTCTTCGAGGGTGCATTTCACCTGCAGGTCGACCGTATCCGGGAGGCTCCGACAGCGACGTTCCGTCTCATCACGCTCGGTGCGGCAATCGCTCTCTCCGGCACTGCCGTCGTGGTGCATCTGGTGTTTCCGGGCGCGAGTTGGGGGATGTCGTTTCTCATCGGCGCGTTGCTCGTCGCGACCGGTCCGACCGTTATTGCACCGATTTTGCAGATCGTGCCAGTCCGAGACCGCGTCGCTGCCGCCCTCGAAACCGAAGGGATCGTCAACGACGTGACGGCGGCGATCGTCGCCGTCGCCATTTTCGAGGTAATCATTCTTGAAGGCCATTCTCCCACGAACCTGCTTACTGAGTTTACCGCCCGGTTGGGACAGGGGCTGCTCGTCGGGATCGTCGTTGCCGGGATCATCTACTACATTCTGCGATATATCGACCTTTCGCCCGGTGACGCGCCTCGAAACGCCCGATTGCTCGTACTCACTGGCGCACTCGTCTCGTATGCCGGGGCAAACTATCTGGCCGGGGAGGCCGGCGTCGCCGCCGCGGCCGCGTCTGGCTTCCTCCTCGGGAATGCCGACATTCCCTACGAGGAGGACATCGTCGATTTCAAAGGCGACATAACGCTGCTCGTGCTGTCGTTCGTGTTCATCGCGCTTGCAGCCTTACTCGAATTCGACGCTCTCGCGGAAGTCGGCATCCCGGGGCTGATCGTCGTACTCGCGGTCGCGCTGGTGATCCGGCCCCTCCTGGTGTTCGTATCAATGGTCGGTGATCGGTTCACGACCGAGGAGAAGATCTTTGTCAGCTTTGTCGGGCCTCGCGGGATCATTCCGGCGTCTGTCGCCACGCTGTTTGCCGTGCAATTGCAAGCCGAAGGGGCCACTCAGGATGCGAATATCCTTCTGGGAACTGTCTTTTTGGTCATCCTCTTGACTGCGCTGTTCGAAGGCGGATTAGCGCGGTACATCGCCGAATACTTGGACGTGATACCAATGCGAGTCATCATCATCGGAGGCGGGAGAGTGGGCCGTGCGCTCGCCGACCGCCTCGAAAGCCGTGGCGAGAATATCGTCATAATCGAACAGGACGACACTGCTGTCGAACAAAACCGAAATGCGGGTTACACCGTCGAGAACGGAGACGGGACGGACACGGAGGTGTTACGCTCCGCCGGTGCGGAAAACGCCAAGATCGTCATCGCCGCGACTGGTGACGACGATGTGAACTTGCTCGTCTCACAGCTGGCGTTCTCGAAGTTCGACGTCGAAAACGTCATCGCGCGGGCGAACAACCCCGAGAACGTCGAGCCGTTCGAGGAACTGGGCGTGGAAACGATCTCCTCGTCGCTGGCAACGGCCTGGGCGATCGACAACCAGATCGAACGACCCGCACTCACCAACTGGATGACTGATCTCGGGCGTAGCGGGGACGTACAGGAAGTCGAAGTTACGAACCCAGACCTTCTCGATCAGCCTGTGCGGGAAGTCGGCCCGATGCTCCCGGACGGCTGTTTGATCGCACTCGTTTGTCGTAACGGTGAGACAGCCGTCCCGACGGCGGACTACACTATTCAGGAGGGTGATAGAGTAACGCTTATCGGACAGAACGAAGCCGTTCGTGACGGAATGGCGCTCTGTCGGGGCGAAACAGCCGAATAAGCGGTTTTGTGGTCCAAATTCCGCAGGTCGCTTTGACCTTGGCGTCTACTCGTGGGCCGTCTTTGTTCGCTGCTAATAGCGCTCATCACGGCCAGTCACGATTCTCGGCCGGTCCGCCGTCTCCAGGACGGTACTGTCCACCGCTGTTGACTTTCGAGCTATACTTTTAACCGTTCACGAGTCGTCACCTACAGGTATGGACCGAGACCGTCGTGGCGATTCCACCTCGGAAACGACGCGCCCGTCGGACGATCAGCCGACGCCACAGGTCGGTGGCCCGACTACATCGGCAGCCGGCGTCACGGCGCATCTCGACGACATCATCGCCGTAGTCGTCCCTGCGTCGCACCCGGCAGTCGCACAGGCACTGGCGACCGGTGCGCTCAAACACCGTGACGGACGTCCGGCTCTGCCAGACGGCGTGTCCCCCGAGGACACGTTCGATCTCGTTCGGGATTTCGACGCGCTTGACCTCAGCGAGGTCACTGACTGGGCGAATCTTCCGAACACGACCCCTGTCGCCTCTCCGCTCGGCGACAAGCTACTCCGGCAGATCCAAGGCGTGATCGACTGGGATCGCAAGCAGACACTGCTGTACGACCAGTACGGCAACGCTTTCGAGACGGCGGCCGCACTTGAATCGTATCTCGACGAGCACAACGATCTACACCTCGTGCTAGCCGTCGGTTACCTGCTCTCCGGGTCGGAGGAGTGACGGCCGTCCTGCCAGACGTTGGCCTCGCTTGCACCGGACGTCTTGTACGCGCCGTGTGCCGTCGCAATGTGTGTCTCACTGTCGTCGAATAGCTCCACTTCTGCGACCGCTAGCGACCCTCCGTCACGGAGGACGTCCGCCACGGCATACACGTCTGTCGTCGCTGGCGCGAGGTAGTCGATTCGCATATCTACCGTCGGGACGAGCTCCCCGGCCAGCGAGACGACTGCGGCATCGCCGACGCTATCAGCGAGGGCGAACGTCGCACCGCCGTGGACGACACCTGTCTTCGGGTTCGTCGTGTGCTCGTCCGTGACGTGCAACCGACCTTCAGCGTGACCGTCTTCGGCCGCTGTGAGTTCGATACCGAGCAATCGAGCGAACGGCATCTCGTTGAATACCTCGACCGGGTTCATTGCCCACCGGCACGCTCGCCAGCGCTAAAAGCCTGTCCCGGGCGGCGGATGCTGCTGATACCACCCCCATCCGAGTCACTTGCCCGGTCAATCCGGTCGTGGTAACGGCTGCTCACAGCTCCCGTTGTACCGGAGAACGACCACGTACTGGTTAGCCCGCAGTTCCTGTTCGTCGGAGTATTGATCCGACTGCGGGTGCACTCCAAGCGGCAGAATCTCTCTGACTGAGCCGGGCGTCGGCCGGTCCGGCGTGTACTCCGGCGGTCGCTCTCCGAACTCCGCGACGATTTCGTAGCCGTAACTCCCGTTGAGCAGTGCCCGGACGTGTGTGGCTCGCTCCCCGGTGCTGTGCCGAACGTACCCGCTCCGGTGGTCGTCGGGTACGTCCCGGAGGTACAACAGGTCCCGATAGGACAGTTGCACGTACTCCGGACAGGGCTCAAGTGACTCGCGGTCGTCTCCGGCGTAGGGGTACTGGGCATCGATCCAGTGCGGCGTCGCCGACTCCTCGAACCCACGGGTGTAAAACTCCATCGTCGCGTTACGTTCGACGTTGTCATTCATCCAGTCGACCGCGTGGGCCCGCGGCGTCGAAGCGTACCCCGCCGCGCCGACCGCGGCGTACGCGCCTGATGTGACCAACAAGACGGCGACGATCGGTCGGGCCACGGCCGGTCGGCGTTCGCGAAGCCGCGAGATCGCGTCCGCGAGAAAGACAACGAGCAGCGGCAGCGTCGGCAGCAGGTGGTGTGGTCGGAAGTCGTGCCAGCCTGCGAGCAAGAGTGTATACAGGCCCAGATATGCCACTAACACAGTCGAGCCGTCGGTCAATGTCTTTCGAAGGCGGGCAAGTGCAGCGCCCAGTCCCGCCACGCTCGCGAGAAACAGGGGGACTCCGAAGGCATTGAGATAGCCCCGGAGGAACCACCACAAGATCGAAGCGTTTGGGCCGTTTTGTGCCGAGACCCGATTGGCCGGGTGGCCCACGATTCTGATGAGGAATTCGACGACACCACCGACCAACAGCGTCGGGAACCCGAGCAGTAAGACGACCGCGCCGACGGCCGCCCCATCGATCAACAGCTCACGGTCGTCGAACAGCCGCCGCCAGGAGTCGCCCTCACGATAGATCCGCAGCAGATGTGCGATTGCGATCGTGAACACGATCGGCGCGGTCGTTAGCTTGAGCGCCATCGCAGCCGCACCGACGGCGCTGGCCTCGAAGAACCGACGGCGCTGGCCTGTCTCGACGTACTGGACCAGCAGATACAGCGCCAACAACAGCGCGAACACCGAGGGAACGTCTTCGCCGCCCTCGTGGGCGAGCGTGATCAACCCCCAGGAAACAGCGAGGAAAGCACCAGCCAGTCGCCCGACCGTCCGGTCGCGGAGGTACGTCCCGATACGGTAGGTCAGATAGACGATACCGGCGGCGAAGCCGACGTTCAGCAATCGGACGCTCACCAGACTCGCGGACCAGATCCATTCGGGCGTGGTGTGCCACAGTTCCCAGAAGCCGAACTGGTCGGTGGGCAACCCGATACTTGCCAGTGCGGCGAGGTCACCAGTGACGGCCGCGGCGACGACTACCGGCAACAGCGCCAGCGCGTAGAGATAAAACGTCCCGCCGAAGGGCTGGCGACCCCAGGTGACTCCCTCTCGGAGCGCCCCGAGACTCGGCTGGTCGATGACTCGACCGTAGGCCACGAGCGGATCGAGGATTCGATCACGTTCGTCCCAGGTCGCGAAGTTCGGGATCCCGTGCCAGACGTAGAACCCCGCGAGCACGACCGTGACGAGGAGAATCGCCACGAGGTACGGATCCGAACGCACGTCGGCGACGAACCGTCGCTTCGCGCGACCGACGGCCGAGCGCAGCCCCAACATTGGCCGACAGTCAACCCAGCGCGCGCAAAAGCGTTGCTCTTTGCGGTCGGCTGTCCGGTGGCCCGCTGCTCGCGGGTCGCTTTGCTCCTCGTTCGTCTTCGGGACGCTCCTTTTAGGCGCGTCGCGCTTTCTCCCTTGCCATTCTGAGACTCCTCGCTCCGCTCGGAGTCTCGTCTCTCCCGACACGCCTTACTACCGTGTCGCCGTACGGCCGATATGGACCTCCCGCCAGTCGGTCTCGGCACGATGGGTATCGACGAGCCGTCCGCGATTACGACAGCGCTCGACGTCGGCTACCGACACCTCGATACTGCACAGATTTACGAGAACGAACGCGTCGTCGGCGAAGGGCTGGCCGACAGCTCCGTCCCCCGTGAGGACGTTACGCTGGCGACGAAACTCTGGGTCGATTCGCTAGCACCCGACGCAGTCGAGGCCGGGACCCGCGCTAGTCTCGACCGACTCGGCGTTGACGCGGTCGATCTACTGTACGTCCACCGGCCTCGCGGTGGCTACGATCCAGCGGAAACGATGGCCGCCCTCGAAACCGTCCACGACCAGGGGCTGACCAACCATCTTGCGGTAAGCAACTTCACGCCCGAGCAGTACGAGCGCGCACAATCACAGTGTGCGGTGGAACTGGTCGCGAATCAGGTCGAATTCCACCCCCTGTTTCAGCAACCGTATTTGCTTGCACACGCTCGTGAACACGGATACACGGTGGTCGCATACTCGCCGCTGGCCGGCGGCGAGGTGTTCGACATACCGGAGATGCAGGCCGTCGCCGAGAAACACGACACCTCGCCGGCGGCCGTCTCGATCGCCTGGGTGCTCTCACACGATCCCGTCGTCACGATCCCGAAAGCCACCAGCCGCGAGCACCTCGAAGCAAACCGTGCTGCACGACACCTTCAGCTCGATCCCGAGGATATCGAGCGAATCAACGGGATCGAACGCGAAGTCGAGCTGTTCCCCGAGTGACTCTCGGGACGGCCATCGGTATCGCCGGCTCTATTTGACCACCTGTGGAACCGACAGTATGGAGCAGATAACCTACGATCCGATCGGCGAGATTCGGTCGCCGTTCGAGGACCCCTCAGCGGTCCCGGTCGACCCGGACGAACCGTCGGGGGCGGCCGGACGCATCGAACTTGAGGCCGAATACGAGCCTGGCCTCGATGGACTTGATGGATTCTCCCACGTTACAGTCCTCGCACATCTGCATCGAAGTCCGGCCGACACGCTTCGGGCACACCCGCCGTTTGCGGACGGACTCGAAGTTGGTGTGTTCGCCACCGCCAGCCCGAACCGGCCGAACCCGATCGCCCAGACAGTGGTCAGACTCGACTCGATCGATGGCACGACGCTGTCCGTCGAGGGACTGGACCTGCTTGACGGGACGCCGGTGCTAGATCTCAAGCCGTTCGCGCCGAAGCCGTCGCTGCTTGAGGAGTTAGAAACCGGATGGATCGGCGAACACCTCAATCAGGAATACTGATTCAGACGTGCTGGCCGTCACCAAGCGCGATAACTGCGTTATTCGAGAGCAGAGAGCACTTCGTCGATGAACTGCTCAGGCGGAAGTCCGCCGGTGAACTGCCCGTCGTCGTTGACGTTGATCTGTGGGACACCGCGGACGCCGTACTCCTGGGAGAGCTCCATAAACTCCTGAGACTCGATGCCGTCGGCGGTGATCTCGTCGTTTTCGATGGCCATCTGGTGGGCCACCTGGACCGCCCGCGGGCAGTGCGGACAGGTCGGCGTCACGAATACCTTGATGTTGACTGGCTGGTCGATATTCTGGACTTTCTCACGCACGTCGTCGGGTAGCTCCGTCGCATCGGGGCCCTGTGCGACCGCGATAAGTCCCTGCAGGAAAGCGCTGAATTCCTGGCCCGACGGGATACCGAAATACCGGACCCCAGTGACACCGTCGCGAGTGATGACGGTGACTGGCGCGCCGTCGTACTTCGTCGCGCCGAGTTCCTCGGCCAGCGGATCACTCATATCGTGAGTCTCGATGACGATGTTGTCGCTTTCGCCTTCGACGTCTTCGTAGAGGTCGAGCGTCTCCTCGCAATACTGACAGTCATCCTCCGTGAATACGTGGACGGTGACTGTCTCTTCGAGGTTGCTCAGGAGTTCGTTAACTTGACTGCGGTCGTCTGCGGAGAGGACTGACATTCTACTCCAACGTTGGCACTCTGACTGTGTTATATTTTGCGTTTTGCCCAATACTCCAAAAGACGGGTTGCTGGCCGTGAGACGGCATTACTCGGGTGTGAACGCGTGCCCCCGGACAACCATCCGGGTGGTCAGAACTGCGGTGGCAATCCAGACGACTGTCAGCAGCCCTGTCACCGCCGCGAGCACGGGCACGAACGCGTTGATACCGAGGAAGCTCCCGAGCGATCCCGCCGAGATGGCGAACGCGCCGAGCGGGAAGGTGTAGGCCCACCAGGTGAAAAAGAACGGGTGCGTCCTGCGTGTGACGTAGTGGGTCACCAGCGCGGCGGTTAGTACGAACCACCAGGCCGAAAAGCCCCACAGCACCAGCGCGAGGAGCTTCAAACCTGGTACTAATGGTTCGACCGTCAGCCCGAGGCCCACTCCGGATTTCAGTGCGTGTGCGAGTTTCACGACTGCGATAGTGAGCACGGCCGTCGGCGCCAGGCCGATGACGAACGTCGGCGCAAGCTTCTCACGCGGGAGGCTCTCGTAGGCGTAGCGGTGCAGGACGATCGATCCGAAAAACAGGAACAGAAAGCTCCCAATTCCCAGTGCCATCATCGAAATCAGGAACACCAGCTGTCCCATCATCGTGCCCGCGAGATGGCCGGCCACGAGTTCGAAGCCCAACAGCGGGATGACTAGGTGGCTCACCGGCGGAATGTACCAGGCGAACACGCCGTGTTCGGTCCCAATTGCGTCGTTGGTCAACATAATCGAGACGACGAGCAAGCCGAACCCGAAGATGCCGGCGCTTCCGAGGACGAACAGTCCCGTCAAAAGCGGCTCAAGCACGCTCGCCGGGAAAATACGACCCATCGTCCGGGCGATTCCGAGGCCAAGGACGATCAGCGTGATCGGCATCGTCGGGAAGAACTGACTGCGAATCGGATGGGTCAGGTCGTTCCACACGCGATGGGGGTACAACCACATCCGCGCCAGCCACGGCACGGTATATGTGACCGTCATCACAGCCGTTAGCGCGACGAACAACTGTGCGAATGGACGCAATGCCTCAAGGCCCAACTGCGCTGCAAGCAACCAGAGTGCGACCCCTAGTGCTCCGGTTCCCATCGTCGAACCGAACCACTGCGGCCCGAAGAACTCGACCGTATTTGCGATCCTCGATTGCTCCGCCGACGTCGAATTGACCTGGCTCATAGTATTGTGTGTTTGTGTATTTTCTATACTGGATTGACTTCAACTCGTCGGAACTGATAACCCTGTTTAATAGGTCATTTGAACTCTTCCAATCGTGGGGGTGTCGTCTTTTTGGTGGTTATAGCCGATCAAATCGCAGATCCGATTCTGTTGGATGTCCGATTCTGTCGAGAATCGGTGCTGAACGGTTTCTACCGGTGCGTGTGGTTGTGTGTTATTCACGAATAATCAATCGAATATCCGCAGTATCAAAGCCCTATTAGTGGTTCAGTCGTGATATCGAAGTGATGACAATGGAATTCCAGATGCCGGAATGTGGCGACGGGAGCGATGCGGGCAAGCTCGTCGCCTGGCACGTCGAACCCGGCGACACGGTCGAAGCCGGCGATCGGATCGCCGACGTCGAGACCGACAAGTCGGTCATCGAGGTCACGGCACCCGACGGAATGACGATTACCGAGCATCTCCACTCGGTCGGCGATAGCATTCCCGTCGGCGAACCGCTCGTCACGTACGATGCGGTCGACGAAGCGTCGTCTGACGACACTGACGAATCGGCGGACGAGGGCCCGACATCTGCCGTCTCGCGTGTGGACGATGACAGCGACGACGAGCCGACTGCTGCTGTTTCGCAAGTCGATGACGATACACCGACGTCGGCCGTTTCGCGGGTCGACGACACTCCGGACGACGCTGCCGAGGAAACGGACCTGTTGATCATCGGGGCCGGTCCGGGTGGCTACGTTGCCGCGATCCGGGCTGCTCAGCTCGGGCTCGCGGTCACGCTCGTCGAGCGCGACGCCTACGGCGGGACCTGTCTGAACTACGGCTGTATCCCCTCGAAGGCACTCATCCACGGTAGCGATCTCGCCCACGAGGCACAGAACGCCGAACACCTCGGGATCACGGCGGACGTTGCCGTCGACTTCGAAACACTCGTCGACTGGAAAGACGGCGTCGTCGACCAGCTCACTGGCGGTGTCGAGAACCTCTGTCGGGCAGCTGGTGTCACGCTCATCGAGGGGACCGCGCGGTTCCTCGACGATCACGTCGCCGAGATCGAGACAGTCGACGAGACCTCGACGCTCGCTTTCGAGAACGCAATCGTCGCGACCGGCAGCCGCGTCATCGAGGTCCCCGGATTCGAGCCCGACGGCGAGTACGTCCTCGACTCGCGGGACGCACTCGATCTCGAGGCGGTCCCGGACTCGCTGGTCGTCGTCGGCGCGGGCTACATCGGGATGGAACTGTCGACCGTCTTCGCGAAGCTCGGGACGGACGTGACGGTCGTCGAGATGCTTGAGGACGTACTTCCGACCTACGACGCGGACATCTCGCGGGTGGTCCGTAAGGAAGCCGCCGACCTGGGCATTGATTTCCGCTTTGGCGAACTCGCTTCCGACTGGGAACAGGACGGTGACGGCGTCGTCGTTCACACCGAAAGCGAGGACGGACCCGCAGCCGAACTTGAGGCCGACGCAGTCCTTTCGGTGCCCGGCCGAGAGCCGGTCACTGACACGGTCGGTCTCGACGCCCTGGGAATCGAACCCGACGAGGACGGATTCATCCCGACTGACGCACAGGGCCGGACTGAGCGTCCGCACATCTTCGCCATCGGTGACGTCGCCGGCGAACCGATGCTCGCACACAAGGCTAGCCACGAGGGTGAAGTCGCCGCGGCTGCGGTCGCCGGCGAACCCGCCGCACTCGATCACACAGCGATGCCGGCGGCAGTTTTCACCGATCCCGAGGTCGCGACGGTGGGTATGACTTCCGAGGAAGCCGAAGACGCCGGCTACACACCCGCAGTCGGGCAAATGCCACTGAGCGGCAACGGCCGAGCACTGACCGTCGAAGCACCCGAGGGCTTCGTCCGGATTGTCGCCGACGAGCCGACTGGCACTGTCCTTGGCGCTCAGATTGTCGCACCTGAGGCCTCTGAGCTCATTGGGGAGGTCGCGCTGGCAGTCGAGCACGCGCTGACACTGGAAGAACTCGCTGGCACTGTCCACACCCATCCGACGCTATCGGAAGCGGTTATGGAGGCCGCCGCCGACGCCGTCGGCGAAGCCATTCACACGCACTGATTAATTCCGCCATCAATAACGGTTTTTGATTAGTTATACTCTTCATTTGGCTGTTTTGCTATAATCGAATTCACAAGGTCTTTTACTGTCTGGTGGAATCCACACAATACAGATATGACTGATGTCACTGTGACGACGACCAACGAGAGTGGATTCGACACACGAAGCGTCATCGGCGATTTCGAAGCGGGGATTGACCCGATGACCGAAAGTGGCCCCGACCCGAACTCGGTACTCGTCGCTGATTACGCGGCGTGTTTCCTCCCGGCGGTTCGGATGGGCGCGCGCAAGTCCGGGTACGACGACCTCGGCAAAATGGAGATCGACGCCGAGGCTGCGCTGACCGACGAGGACAATCTTGAGTCGATCAGCTTCACGCTGCGAGTCGAGGCCGACGTCGAGGACTCACAAGAACTGGTCGAACTGGGCGAGCAGTACTGCCACGTCCACACGGCGCTGCGTGAGGAACTACACGCCGACGTGACTATCGAGACCGACGCTTTCGAGACGGCATCGGCCGCGGCATAGAGACCGACACACCGAAACACGCTCCTCCCTTTTGTCTTGGTATGACACAGAGTGGCTCAGTCAAGGTACCCGACGGTAAACTCGTCGAGGTAACTCTCACCGGCGATGAACGTATCGAGTCCGCCCGCGTGACGGGTGATTTCTTCCTCGAACCGCCCGAGGCGCGAGCCGAACTGGAAGCGACACTTGAGGGCTATCCCCTGGATGTCGATCGCGAGACGCTGATCGAAGCGATTGAGACTGTCGACGCGCAGTTCATCGGCTTCGATGCCGATCATCTAGCAGAAGCGACGATGGAGGCGATGGGATGAACCTTCGCGTCATCGACTCGGGCACCTACAGCGAGCCGGTCCAGCAGGCGCTGGAACGCGTGCTCATCGACCGGCTGGGTGACGGCGAGATTGAGCCAACGCTACGGTTCTGGTATCGCGACGGTCCTGCGGTGCCGCTGGGCCGGTTTCAGGCCTATGCCGACGAGGTCGCGACTGACTACGTCGAGGAACACGACATCGACGTGGTGCGCCGGATCACCGGTGGCGGCGCGATGTACGTCGATCCAGGTGCGGTGATCACCTACTCGCTGTACCTCCCTCGCTCGACTGTCGCCGATGATGTCGAGGCCAGCTACGCCGACCTCGATCAGTTCGCTATCGACGCGCTCCAGTCGGTCGGACTGGAGGCTAGCCACGAACCGCTTAACGACATCGCCCATCCCGACGGCAAGATCGGCGGAGCCGCCCAACTTCGGACGGACGATGCCATCGTGCATCATACGACGATGAGCTACGATCTCAATATCGCCGAGATGCTTCGCGTGCTCCGGATCGGCGAGGAGAAAGTCTCCGATAAGGCCGTCGCGTCCGCCGAGAAACGCGTCGCTCGCATCACCGACCACGTCGACGCCAGCCGAAGTGAGGTTATCGAGACGATGATCGAGACTGCCGGTGAGTACTACGACGTTACTGAGGGACAACTCTCCGAGGACGTTCTCCTCGAGGCTCGCGAGCTTGCCGACGAGCAGTTCACCACCGACGAGTGGAACCGCCAGTTATAGGCAATTCTTGCATTTACGATCATTCATAAATACTGTTATTGTCTCTCGGTACATTTGCAATACTGCATATGACATCACCAGAAGACGCAGTCGCGGAAAAAAAGCGGAACGTACAGTCATTCGCCGGGGAAGCCAGCTCAGTCGAGTCGTTCCTGGGATTCGTCCACGACGCCGAGAGTGAGGGCGCGCTAGACACAAAGACGAAGGAACTGATGTCGCTGGCACTCGGCGTCACACTTCGGTGTGAGGACTGCATCATCTGGCACCTCGATGCCGCTCTGGAAGCCGGTGCAACCGAGGCAGAGATCGTCGAAGCCCTTGAGATCTCCGTCGTTATGGGTGGTGGCCCGGCACTGATGTACGCTACCGAGGCCTACGAGACGCTGCAGGAATTCGACACGTAGATCGCTCGCGGCCGTCCGAATTGGTTTTTTCTTTCGATGTAGCTCTGATTGTAGGGGTCCTCTTGCGTGTCGCTTAATACCACTGAGTACAACAACCGACTAATGGACCGACGGACGTTCCTCAAGACAGCCGGTGCTGGTTCTCTGATCGCACTTGCAGGGTGTAGTATGACAGATGACGGGTCGGACAACGGGACGACAACGGGTACCGTCCCCGGTGTGAGCCCACCGAGCGGGACGCTCACTGTCGCGACCTACTCGTCGTTTACCGGCGACGGCACGGCCGGCAACTACCTCAAGTCTGCGTTCGAGGAGGCGTACTCGGACGTCACTGTCGAGTTTGAGGTCGCCGAGAACGGCGTCAATCAGTACATCCAGCGCAAGCAGTCGGGCGCCGACATCGACGCTGATCTCTATGTCGGTCTCAACACGGGTGAACTCGTCCGCGCGGACGACGAACTCGACTCGTCGCTGTTTCTGCACTCTCGGGACTACCTCGGGCGCGGATACGCACTCAAATCGGATCTGGAAATCGACCCTCGCGGCCGTGCTATCCCCTACGACACCGGGTACATCAGTCTAGTCTACGACGAGAACGCGATCAACGCGCCGGACACCTTCGACGACCTGCTTGCCCCCGAATACGAAAACGCACTCATCACCGAGGACGCCAGTCAGTCCGACCCAGGGCGAGCGTTTGTCCTCTGGACGATCGACGCCAAAGGCGAGGACGGCTATCTCGACTATTGGTCGCAGCTTGACGACAACGGCGTCACGGTGCTCGACGACTGGGAGCCGGCCTACAACGCGTACACGAACGAGGAGGCACCGATGGTCGTCTCCTATTCGACCGATCAAGTCTACTACCACGGCGAGGGCGTCGATATGTCCCGCCATCAGGTCGGGTTCATCAACGACCAGGGCTACGCCAACCCGGAAGCAGTAGCCAGATTCGCCGATACCGATCAGCCCGCCCTCGCGCGGCTGTTCATAGACTTTATGCTCCAGCCGGAACATCAGGCCCAGATCGCCGAGCGCAACGTCCAGTTCCCCGCCGTCACCGACGCGCAACTTAGCGAGGAATTCGGGCAGTACGCCTACGAACCGCCAGAGGCCGTGACGTTCGATTACGACCGACTGCAGGGTAACGTCGATACGTGGATCGACGACTGGGCTCGCGAAGTCGTCAGCAACTGACTATGCCCCCACGATGTCGTCGTCTGACTACGAGGGCCTCAAGAGCAGGTCACGCTGATCGGTCACTGTCGAAAGACCGAACTGTTCCCGCACAGCCGTCACTAGTATGACGGCCAGTAGGTGGGTCGAACGTGCGGTGCTCCCTGTCGGGTTCCTCGCCACACTCGGGACACTGTTGGTCGTGTTTTACTACCCGGTTGGTGTCGTCTTTTCGGAGTCCGTCCGGGAGGCCGGTCGGCTCACCCTCGATCCGCTTTTCGCCGTTCTGACCGATCCGTTCTACACAGGGGTCGGCCATCATCTGTTCGCCGACCCGCTGGGTGTCCCCGCGGGGCTGCTTGCTTGGATCTCGGCCGGATTTCCGTCAGTCACGTTCGGACTGTTCGGATTTACGGCCTATCAGGCGGCCCTTTCGACGGTCGCGAGCGTCCTGTTGGGGCTGCCCGGCGCGTACGTCCTCGCACGGTACGAATTTCGAGGCCGACGCACGATACGGTCACTGACGATTGTTCCCTTTGTACTGCCCTCGATTATGGTCGCCGTGGGCTTTCTCGCGATGTTCGGCCGGACGGGACTGCTCAACGACGTACTGCATCTCGTCGGTCTCGGCCCCGTGAAATTGACGTTTACCTTACAGTTAATCGTGCTAGCACACGCCTTCTACAACGCGCCGCTGGTCACTCGTCTGGTGGCCACAGCCTGGGAGTCAGTCGACCGTCGGCAGGTCGAGACTGCCCGCGCGATGGGAGCCTCGCGACTGTGGGCGTTTCGGGACGTGGTTTTGCCGGCCCTGATGCCGGCCCTGCTGACGGCGTCTCTGCTGACGTTCGTGTTCACGTTTATGTCGTTCCCGATCGTGCTGGCGCTGGGCGGGCTTGATCTCGCGACCGTCGAAGTCTGGATATACGCTCGCGTCCAGGCGCTGGACCTGAGCGAGGCGGCCACACTTGCCACGCTCGAAACTGTCCTCTCGCTGGCGTTGACGTACGTATACCTGCGCTACGAGGCGAAACAGCGCTCGGCCAGCGGTGCCGGTCAACCCCTCCCGCGCACACCGCTCACAATCGGGTGGGACACACTTCGCAGTCCGGTTCGGCTGGCGATCGCCGGCTACGGTGTCGTCGTGGCTGTCGTGTTCGTCGGGCCACTACTCAGTCTCCTCCTTGAGAGCGTCACCACGCCTGACGGGACGTTCACGACCGCCTACTACGAGTTCCTGCTTGCCCGGCAGGCTTCGACGGCCGTCGGGACCACCAAACCGCTGCCGGCGATCGTCAACTCCCTGGTCTATGGGGCTGGGACGCTCCTGTTGGCAGTTCCGATGGGGGTTGTCGTCGCCGTCGTCGCCACTCGCGGTGGCCGTGGGAGTCGGCTGGCGGAGGCGCTGCTCACCGCGCCGCTCGCAGTCAGTGGCATCGTCGTCGGCCTCGGCCTCCTCCAGACGTTCGTGTTCGGCACGGTCCTCTTTGGCTATCGGATCACCGCTGCCGGCCCCGTCGCGATCGTCTTCGCGCACGCCGCCGCCGCGTATCCGTTCGTTACGCGCAACGTCGCGCCTGCACTGGGTGGTCTCGATCCGCGATTCCGGGACGCTGCACGATCGCTGGGTGCAAGCCGGCTCCGCACGCTGGTCGAGATCGAACTTCCGCTCGTGGCCACGGCGGTGCTGGCGGGGGCGGCCTTTGCTTTCGCGATCAGCCTCGGCGAGTTCGATTCGACGGTCTTACTGGCGGAAGGTGTCGACAGTTACACGATGCCGGTCGCGCTCGAACGCTACGTCGGGAACCGATCGCTGGGCCCCAATCTCGGCCCAGCGACTGCGATGGGGTCCGTTTTGCTGTGTATCACCAGCCTGAGTTTCGTCGCGATCGATCGTCTCGGTGGGCGGTGGGAACCGTGAGTCGTCCCGCCGACGGGCGGTGGTGCTCGTGAGTAGAGTCACGCTCCGAGACGTCTCGGTCGCTTTCGACGGCGTGCCCGCCCTCGCGGACGTTTCGCTGTCAATCGAGGAGGGTGAATTTTTCACGCTCGTCGGCCCGTCCGGGTGTGGGAAGACCACGACACTCCGAACGATCGCCGGGTTCGAGTCTCCCGATGCCGGATCTGTCGCGATCGGCGGCGAGGACGTCGTGGGCCGCCCTCCCGAGGACCGCAACGTCGGAATCGTCTTCCAGAACTACGCGCTGTTCCCGCATATGAGCGTCCGCGAGAACGTTGCCTACGGATTGCGTTATCGGGATCCACCGGGTGCAGCCTCAACGGAGCAGCGCGTGGCCGAACTGCTGGATCTCGTGGATATGGCCGGTACGGGCGACCGCGATCCCGAGGCCCTGTCCGGCGGTCAGCAACAGCGGATCGCGCTGGCTCGCGCGCTCGCGCCCGGGCCCGACGTGCTCTTGCTTGATGAACCACTGTCGGCACTGGACGCTCGGCTTCGGGAGCGCCTGCGTGTCGTGATTCGAGACCTACAGCAGGATCTCGGCATCACGACCGTCTATGTCACTCACGACCAGGCCGAAGCGCTTGCGATTTCCGACCGGGTCGCCGTGATCGCGGACGGCCGGGTCGAGCAGGTCGGCCCACCGGAAGCCATCTACCGCGAACCGGAGACCAGATTCGTCGCGGAGTTCGTCGGCGACAACAACCTGCTTGAGGGTGTTGTCGTTTCGGCCGATCCGCCCCGAGTCGGCCTTGATCCGCGTGCAGACGACGTGCCTGCGACGACGATTCCCGTCGATGGCGTTTCCGACGTGGGCCGGGCGGTGACGCTGTCGATTCGGCCCGAGGCGATCTCAATTGCCGAGGACGACGTGAGCCGGTCACCCGACGCGGCCGGGTCGATCACATTGCAGGCGACCGTCTCGACGGTCGAGTTTATGGGTGACGCATACCGAGTGCATTGTGAGTGGCGGGGTCGAGAGTTGCTGGCCAAAACTGATGCCGACGAGCCACCGAGTGGAACCGTACAGTTGTCAGTTGACCGCACGGACGTGACACTTCTGGAGGAGCCGTGACAGACCTCGGAAAGATCGACGCCGATTTCTTCGAGCGCGTGGTCGCGCCGAACCTCGGGGCCGACCGCGAAGCGGTTTCGCTCGGTCCGACAGCGGGAATCGACTTTGGCGTTCTCGAACTCGACGGACAGGCCATCGTTACTGCGACCGATCCACTCTCGGTGCTCCCGGCTCTCGGACTCGAACGTGCGGGACGTCTGGCGATCGATATCGTCCTTTCGGACGTCGCCGTCTCCGGGATTAGACCCACGCATTTGACCGTCTCGCTCACACTCCCGCCGGAGTACCCGCCAGCGGACCTGGCGACGCTGTGGCAAGGCATTGATGCTCACGCACGCGAACTTGGTGTTAGCGTTACCGCTAGCCACGCTGGTCGGTACCCGGGTGTCGACAGTTCCTGGATCGGTTCCGGGGCGGCCTTCGGGGTGGGTCGCCCCGAAGACCTCGTCCGTCCGGACGGCGCACGGCCGGGCGACACACTGGTGATCTCGACCGGCCCCGCCGCGGAAGTCGCGGGTCTGTTCTCGACGCTATACCCTAACCAACTCGGTCTTAGTCCCGAGGCGGTTAGGACTGCACAACAGCGACTCGCAGACATCCCAGCGGTCGCGGACGCGCTGGCCGCTCACGATGCCGGCCACGTGACGGCGATGCACGACGCGACCGAGGGCGGCATCGTCGGCGGGCTCAACGAGATGGCCGACGGTGCCGACGTTCGCTTCGAGATCGATCGTGACGCGGTCCCGATGGCTGAAGGGGTCTCAGCTGTCTGTGACGCGATCGGTGTCGACCCCTGGCAGGTGACCAGTTGTGGAACGCTCCTGATCGCTGTCGAGCCCAGCGACGCGCCGGCCGTGGTGTCGACACTCAAAGACCGGGACACACCTGCCGCTGTCGTCGGTCAGGTGACTGCTGGCAACGGTGTCTACGCCGACGGCGAACGGGTGGAGCCGCCGGTAGCAGACCCCTCGTGGGCGGCCGCGAGTCGGCTGAGCGACACCTCTTGATACTGGCGGTCACACCGAAACGCGCGTCGAAAACGGATCGGCAGTCTACAGCGAGATCGCGTCGACCGGACACTGGTCCGCGGCCTGTTCGGCCTCCGGCGTGACCTCATCGCTGACGGCCGTCGCGACTGCGCCGTCCATCTCAAACGTTTCCGGTGCGACTGACACGCACACCTGACAACCCGTACAGATCGACTCGTCTACTGAAACCATTGTTCCAGCTCAGTGTTGCTACCCCCAATAAAAGGGGTTCACGGGGATTCTCAGGCGGTGGTAACGAGTCTGTGGAAACGTGAGGGTTTTGGCATAGACACCCGAGTCCACGCCTGTCTACTCGGCGGATTCGCTTGGGTCGTCTTCGCTTACCACGAAGTCGTGTAGTTCTGCACCGGTCACAGTCATCCCTTGTCGTGAGAAGAACGCAGCCATATTCTCACAGTCACGATCGAGGAATTCCTCGGCGTTGGGGTGGTGTTTCGTCACGGCCTGGCCGAGGTCGATCACGACCAGTTGTCCGTCCTGGAAGACGATGTTGTATTCGCTGAGATCTCCGTGGACCAACCCAGCGTCGTACAGTCGACGCATATACTCGGCGACGACCTCGTAGGCCGTTTCGGGGTTTTCGACGTCGACTTCGCTGAGTCGCTTGGCACGGTCGCCGTCCGTGGCGATATACTCCATCACGAGGACGTTTCGCTCGACTGCGATGGGATTCGGGACGCGGACGCCGGCCTTCTGAGCGCGCTTGAGGTTGGCGAACTCCTTGCGGACCCAGGCCATCACGACCTTGCGTTTGTCCTGGCCGATCCCCTCAAAGCGTGGGTCACCGTCGAGATACCCACGCATATCCTTGAAATCGCTCGCGTTGATTCGGTAGACTTTGACTGCGACCGTCTCGTCGCCGGCTTTCGCTGTGTAGACGTTGGCCTCTTTCCCCGTCGAGATTGGCCCGCCGAAAGCGTCGATATAGCCGTCTTGGACAAGCTTGTAAATCGCGGCGTAGGTGGCCTCGTCGAACACCGACTCTTCGAGCTTGAATCGCTCGGTATTTTTGATCCGCTTGCGGAACTCGCTGAACTCGCGGTCGCGCTGGCGTGCAATACGGTCGGCTTCGGTGTCCTCGACGTCGATTTCTTCCCACTCGTCGCCGACGCCGTCGGCCGCCTCCGGTTCCACGAGTTCAAACTCGCTTGTCATCTACCAGTGCGTACGACGGCGACACCTAAAAGAAGCGGGCCTCTCGAACGTGTCCTCGTCGATTGGGGATCTCAGTCGTCGTCTGCCTCGATGTCGACCTCCGAGCGCCGTCGTGCCGCGCGCTCGACGAATTCCCGGGGTAGTTCGTCGATTTCACCGGCCTGGACGGCCCAGAGATTGGCATAGAGACCGTCCGCCTCCAGCAGTTGCTCGTGACTGCCACGCTCGACGATCCGCCCGTCCTCGATGACGACGATCGTGTCGGCGTCCTTGATCGTCGAGAGCCGGTGCGCGATGGCGAAGGTCGTCCGGTCTTCGGTGAGCTTGTCGAGGCTCTTTTGGATGAGCATCTCCGTTTCGGTGTCGACGTCGCTGGTCGCCTCGTCCAACACGAGGATCTCCGGGTCCTTGAGGATCGCGCGGGCGATGGCGATCCGCTGGCGCTGACCGCCGGAGAGTTTGACGCCGCGCTCGCCGACCTTGGTCTCGTAGCCGTCTGGCAGGTTCTGGATGAACTGGTGGGCTTCAGCCATTTCTGCGGCCTCGACGACTGCTTCGTGGTCGGCGTCGAAGGTGCCGTAGGTGATGTTCTCCTCGACGGTGCCGTAGAACAGGAACGTCTCCTGGCTGACGTAGCCAATCTGCCGGCGGAGGCTAGGGATAGTTACCTCGCGCAGATCCGTTCCGTCGACGGTGATCGCGCCCGTATCGACGTCGTACATCCGCAACAGCAACTTGAGGATCGTCGATTTACCTGCGCCAGTCGGTCCGACGAGCGCGACGGTGTCGCCACCGGCGACCTCGAAGTCGATGTCCTCGACGATGGGGTCGCCGCTTGCGTCGTCGTTCGGCCCGGCCGGCGGCTCGTAGTCGTACCCGAACGCCACGTCCTCGTAGACGACTCGCCCGTCAGTCACCGAAAGCGGCTCGGCGTCGGGATCCTCGGCAATCCGAGCGGGTGTGTCCATCAGTCCGAAGATCCGCTCGGCGGAGGCGTAGGCCCGCTGGTACATATTGATGATCTGTCCGAACTGGGCCATCGGCCAGATGAACCGCTGGGTGAGCGTGATGAAGATGACGAACTGCCCGGTCGTCAACGGTTCAGTGAACATCAGCGGGGCCGTCCCGGTCGTCTCGTAGGTCAGCGCCCAGTACCCACCGGCAGCGAAGGTCAACACGAACCCGATCCCCGAAATTAGCCGCAGACCTGGGAAGAACTTGATCCGGGTCCGGATCGCGTCCCAGTTGGCGTCGAAATACTCCTGTGAGACGTCGTCGACCCGTTCGGACTCGTAGGGTTCGGTGTTGGCGGTCTTGATCACCTGAATGCCGCCGAGGTTGTTCTCCAGCCGGGAGTTGAGCTGTCCGACCGAGGAGCGAACGTCTGCGTATTTGGGCTGAATCGTCTCGATGAACTTCTTGGTGAAAAACGCGATCAGCGGCACCGGGACCAGGGCGATCAGCGCCAACTGCCAGTTGAGATAAAAGAGGATCGCGGCGATGCCGACCACCATCACGATCAGCCGGAACGCCGAGTTCATCCCGTCGTTGAGAAATCGCTCAAGGCGGTTGACGTCGTTCGAAAGGACGGACATCATCTCGCCGGTCTGCTTGTCGGCGAAGAAGTCCATATTCAGCCGCTGCATCTTGTCGTACGTGTCGGTCCGGACGTCGTGCTGGATGCGTTGAGCGAAGTTGTTCCAGCCCCAGTTTCGCGCCCAGTGAAAGACTGCCGCGAAGAGAAATGCCCCGCCGACGATCCCCGAGGCGACCCACAGTTGCTCGCGCGGTGCGTTCGGGAGCCAGGACTGCGGGACAAAGAGTAGCGAGAACGTCGTCTCCTGGCGGATGATCGCGTCGATCGCGATCCCCAGAAACAGCGGTGGCAGCAGGTCCAACACGCGTGCGAAGACGCTGGCGAACAGCCCGACGCCAAAGTACCCGGCGTTGTCTCTCCCGTATTCGCGGAACAGTCGGGCCATCGGCCGCTCGACGCGCTCGCGCTGGGCCTCGAACACGTCATCGTCGTCGGGATTCGGTGCGTCCACACCTGCTTCAGGAACCCGGCAGAAAAAAGCCCGTCGCCAGCGCGTTAGGGGTTCACACTGTCCGGCACGACGATGCTATCACCGACGCCGATGCCAGTCTCGTTGGTGTACCCGCGGGGGACCTCAAGCACGTACTGACCAGTACCGGGATACGGCCGTAGGTCGTCCCCGGGTGTCTCCGCTGGCACGGGCGCGTGGTGGATCGTCGTAATCGTGCCGTTGGACGCGACGAAGACGATGTCCAGTGGGAAATCCATCTCGCGCATCACGAACTCTCGACGCTGTGTCTCTTCGAAGACGAACAGCATCCCCTCGCCGTCGGCCAGCGACTCGGTTTCGCTCAAGCCGATGTACTGTTCGCGGTCGCTGTCGGCGACCCGAACGTCGACGGTCGCCAGTTCGGTCCCGTTGTCAGCGGCAAGCGTGACCGTCGTCTCTTCGTACTCCAGTGGGTGCAACACGCCCGCGAGTGGCCCAGTCGGGTGAAACGCCCAGATCCCGATTGCGAGGGTCACGAGGCCAATAGAGACGAGCGTGACGGCTCGCTCCCGGTCGGGCCAGTCCATACGGTATCGAGGGGCGGCGAGGGGGTAAGGTCGTCGGTCCAGAGAGAAAGCGTTATTCACTCGGGCGAGCAAGACAGGCTTGCGGGTCCGTGGTCTAGTTGGTTATGACGCGGCCTTTACAAGGCCGAAGTCGGCGGTTCAACTCCGCCCGGGCCCATTTTGGCGCTGAACAGATGTGAGACGACTCTATTTCTGCGCCCAATCAATCGAGCCTCGGCGTCAAGCAGGACAACAGACATCTGGCGCTTTCAGGCTCCACACTCTCCCGTCCGTTCGAGGACGATCACGTATCCGTAGACGCCGAGGTCCTGGGGGTCGCCGTACTGGATCGTCCGCGGGTAGATACCGGCACGGACCATATTCCAGGTCCGGTCGTAGGGCTGTCCGCCGTCGAGAAACGGCGGTTCCCGGCCGAAAGTCGCGGCCACGTCGTAGGGGTATGGCGCGTTTGCCGTCCGGTAGTCACCATCGGACAGCAGGTCTCGGATGTACGCGGCGTCGCCGTCGTACGTCCAGCGTTTGGAGAGTTGGCTGTGGTTGTCGGGGGCGAGCCACAACATCGCCCGCTGGTAGTTGAGCGCGATGTAATCCGGACAGCGCTGTTCGACGTCTTGTAGCCACGCGACCCTAGCGTACCCACTGGTCTCGGCGGTCGGTCGGTAGATCGTCCAGCTGTGGGGGACAGCCGCTTCCTGGGAGTCTTCCGCGTAGGTCTCGACGGTCGCGTTGGCACCCCCGTGAGCCTGCAACCAGCCGACGGCCTCGTCACGCGGCTGGCTGGCGTAGCCGAGCGTCCCGATACCGGTGTAAAGCGCCGTCGAGACGATCAATACGACGGCAAGCACGCGCGCGGCCTGCTCGGCCTCGACATCGAGCCACTGGAGGGAAAGCGCGACAAGCAGGATCGCCATCGGGAACATCGGCAGCAGGTGGTGAGTCCGAAAGTACGCCCACGTCGAGAAGACAGCCGTCATAACGGCGATCACTGTCAGTGCGAAGACGACCCCGGCGGTCTCGGCCGACGGACCTGGGTCCCGCCGGCCAGACTGGGCCGCCGTTTGGGACTGCAGCGTCGCTGCCACACGCCGACCGAGGACGCCAATGGACGCCGCGATACCCCCGACGGCGGCAAGCGTCAGCGGCCATCCGAGTCCGTTGGCGGTGCCCCGGACGTACCACCACCAGGCCGGTCGGGAGAGCCACCCATGAGATGAGGTCTTCTCGCCAGCCAGGCGATCGATCCGACTGAACAACACCTCTGGGCCGTCCCACATACTGGCCAGGATATCACCGGAGAGCGTACTCGGCAGCGTGTTGAGTACGGCACTCGGATACGAGAGGTACATCACGACGATCGCGACGGCCGGTCCGCCGAGCAGTAGTTCGGGCCGGAGGAGTGCATCGCGGGTTTCGGATGCACGTCGGGCACGGAACAGATACGCGATCCCCAGCAAGATCGCCGTCACGCCGGTGGTCGGCTTGAATGCAATCGCAAGGCCACCGACAGCGCTCCCGGCCAGGAACAGCCGACGTGAACCGGTTTCGACGTACCGTAGCGCGAGATAGAACACGAGCAGGAGAGAGAACAGTGCCGGGATATCCTCGCCAGCCTCGTGTGTGAGCACGACCACACCCCAGGTCAGTGCGAGCAACAGCGAGGCGAGCCGACCGGTCGCCCGGTCGCGCATATGTGTCCCGATTCGGTAGAGTAGATACACCGCCCCGACGGCGAATACGACGTTGACTAACCGGGCCGGCAGGACCGTTGCCCACCACAACCAGGCTGGCAGCGCTTGCCAGTGTGCATAGAAGTCCGTCCCGACAGCGCTCAATAGATCACTGAATATGCTTGCCTCGCCGGTCAGGACGACGACGGCGATCGCCGGCAGGGTCACGAGCCCGTAGATATACAGCGTCGGTCCGAACACGCGCCAGTACCGCGAGCCGTCCTGCAGCGCCTCGACCGTGAACCCGTCGTTGACGACGAAGCCGGCGATCTCCATGCTATCGACGACTCGCCAGCGCTCGTCTCTGGTCGCGAAGTTCGGGAGCCGATGCCAGATCCAGAACAGTGATAGCACTGCCGAGAGCAACAGGATATACTTGAGATACGGGTCCGCCTCGAGGTCTTCACGGACCTGCCGGCGGGCGCGATGGAGTGGCGAAAACCGCATATGTGTCCTGTCTCAATCCGACCGTAATTGTGTATCGGAGCGTTCCCTACCGAAGCCAAGTGACGAGTATCGTCCGTGTGAGGCCCAGTGCGTAACCTAACTGCGGCTTCTTGGTTTCGCCGGCGGCGCGCTGTTCGATCGTGACGGGGACTTCGGCGATGCGCAGCCCCACTTTTCGGGCCTCGATGAGTAGTTCAGGTGCGCTGAACCGCTCCTCGGTAAGCGTCATCTCCTCGAGTGCCGTCCCGCGGATCGCCCGATATCCGTTCGTGCAATCGGTGATGTCCATCTTCGCGATGAGGTTGATCAGCGCAGTGAACACCTGGATGCCGGACTGGCGCGCCAGGCTGTTCCCCGATCGATCGGTGCCGAGATAGCGTGACCCGACGACGTAATCGGCCTCGTTCGCAACGATGGGAGCGATCATCTCGTCCAGTTGCTCGGCCGGATGCTGGCCGTCTGCATCCATAGTGACGACGATGTCGGCATCGTGTTCGCGAGCGATCGTGAAGCCTGTCTGTAACGCACCGCCTTGACCCTGATTGATCGGATGCTCGACGACGAGCGCACGTGTCTCGGCGGCCGCTCGTCGGGTACCGTCCGTCGAGCCGTCCGACACGACGACCGGTGTCACGTCGTAGCCGTCGACCCGTTCGGGCAGTTCGGCGACCACGTCAGCCACCTGTGTTGCCTCGTTGTACGCCGGGATCACGATGAACACTGACGGGTCAGTGACCGTCTCTACTTCTGAGAGCTGCTCGACGGCAAGGCTGCGCGTCAACTCGTGTATCGTCTGCTTGTTATCGCGAGTCCTGGCGAACAGGTACAAGACCAGAAACACCAGCGTGACGTTCGCGATCAGAGCCACTGCGAGCGGCCGCTGTTCGATCGACAGCAGTTCACCGATACCGGCAAACACGTCCGGCGCGAGCGCGAGGACGGCGATCCCGAACGCCAGCGCCAGCGAGAGGCCGAGCTCCCCCTTCGAGAACGTCGTCCGATAGCGTTCGAGCCCCCACACGAGCGTGACGAGCGCGACGCCGACGAGCGCCACCGTCAACTCCGGGCTGTTGAGCCCGCTTGCCTGAAGGACCGCACCTGCGGCTGTCATCTGCTATATGGGCTGTACAGCCCCCTCGAAATAAGTGTCCTGGTCTCTGGTGCCTGTTACGACTGGCCGTAGTTGTTACGACAGCACCGAGGAGAGATCGATCCGTGCGGCCGGCACCCATCCCATCAGTGCCGGCAGGTAGACCCCGAACGACCGATCCAGTAACACGACGATGCCGGCGACGTCGGGTGCGACACCGAGCGCAACGAGTACGAGCGTGGCCGAGGCCTCCGAGACGCCGATCCCTCCGGGGGTGAGCGGCAGAATCGTCACGCTGTATGCCATCACGAGGACGAGCGGTAACAACACACCTGGCGCGAACCCGTTTCCGAGTGCGTTGAGCAACACCAGGACGCGCAGTCCAGGGACGACGGCAAGCGTCCCAATCCATCCCAGAACGTAGGGGACGACGACTGTCGGACGAGACGACAGCGTCCGAAACGTCGTCGCCGAGTCGGCAGTAAACGTCGGTAGCGAGGTCACAAGCGACGCGACCCGGTCCCCGATTCGCGGGAGCATCCGAGCGAGGCGTTCGAGCCTGCCGAACAGCCGACCCGCAACCTCGAGGCGACGACCGGCCAGTAGGACCACAGCGCCGGCCCCTAGATACATCGCCGTCGAGAGCGCGACGACCGCCGCTACCCCCTCCGGCAGGCGAGTGACAAATATCCCGACGCCGATAGCCGAGACGACACCGTACAGCGTCGCATACAGGCCGGTATTCACGCCAGCTACGGACACTGCGTCCGTCCAGTCCACGCCCGTGTAGTGGCGCACGACCAGCGGTGCGACTGAGTGTCCCGAGGCTTTCGAGGGAAGGACGTGGTTGATGAACTTGACTACAAGGTCGACACGCGCACTCGTCGTGAACGAACTGTCGTTCAGCCCCCGAAGCAGTGCGTACCACATCGAAAACCGTGTCAGGAACTCGATGGCCGTGAGGCCGACGACGACACCGACGATTGTCGCGTCGAGCGTGAGTAGTTGCCCTCCGGCTCGACGCCACTCGATTTGCGTCGTGACGTACGCGAGTGTCCCGACGGCAATGACAGCCTGCAGCCCCAAGATCAGGATCCGTCGCCAGTTGGCCACGTCGGTCACCCCCGACCGTACAGCACACGGTCTTTGACGACGGTATTTGCCGCGACGAACTCGTAGGGTTCCGCCAGAATCCGCCGCAGTGCACGTCGCATATACGCCCCTGTCCGCACGTAGACCCGCGCCGGCACTCCCTCGACGCGCGGGAGATCGACGAGCTCCCACGGGTGAACGTACAGGACGGGCGGGATCCCGCGACGGGCGAGCAGTCGCATACCCAATATCGTGTACCGGACGCCGAAAAACCGTATCCAGGTGCCGGTCAACGGCAGGCCGACTCCGGGCATCACGGCGACTGGCAGCTCCGTCACTGTCGACGGTGCCGTCGGATCGATGTCGGTCGCTGACACCGGCCTCGTCTCGTCGTACTCGCCACCGTACCAGCCGGGGATTGAACGGCACGGCACGACACTCGAGTCGTATTCGTATCCCGCCGCCTCAAGCAACTCGAAGTGGTCCTCGGCGATGTCGAAAGACGGAGCACGGAACCCAGTCACTGGTTGGCCAGTGGCCGACGCGAGACGTCGCCGTGACGTTGTCAGTTCTTCCCGTCGCCGTGCGGTGCTGTGTTCGGAGAGGTGCTGGTGTGTGTGCGTGTGGGACCCGATTTCGTGGCCGGCGTCGGCGATGGCTTCGACGACGTCCGGCGTCTCCTCCAGTATCTCGGAGACGGTGAAAAACGTCGCTGTCGAGTCGGTCCCCGCGAGCGCATCCAGGATCGCCGGTATCGCCTCGCGGCCGACTGCGGAGTCGTCCATTGTCCCCGCCGCCGTCCGGTAGGCGGGCGTATGCGAAAAATACTCTAGATCGATTGAGAGAACGGCCGGCACCGTACTGTCGCTCGTCATTACTTCACGTACCCCAGGTCACGCATTTGTTCTTTGAGGTCTTCGGGCACCTCCTGTTCGTCCGTGGCGTCGGTCGACCCTGAACCGCCCTCGAAAGTCACGTCTGCGTTACGGCTGATGAGCTTGTTCTCGAAGTCCTGCCAGGCGACCGTGGCCTGTTCGTGCCAGGGGGCGATCGTGACCGCGGAGTCAGTCGTCGTCTCCAGGAGGTTGTTGCCGAGCCAGCGGTCCGGAATCGGCGCCTCAGCACTGGCGGCGATCGTCGGGGCGAGATCGAGCAGACTCAGCGGGCCGTCAGTGACGTCGATCCCGTCGAAGACGACCGGTACGTCTATCAGACAGTCGTCGACGCGGCGAAGCTGTGGCTGGTGAAAGTAGTAGCCGTTGTCGTTGAATCCCTCCCCGTGATCGGCTGTGAACACCAGTGCGGGATCGCTGTCCAGTTCCGACAGGAGGTGTTTGACGTTCCGGTCGGCTCGACGAAGCGAGTCCCGGTATTTGCCTTCGATTTCCTCTCGCTCGGCCGCTGTGAGTTTATCGGGCTTGAAGAAGGCCTTCTGGTCGAGTTCCTTCGAGACGGCCGTTTCCCCCGCACCGTACGGTCGATGGGTCTCCATCAAGTGGATCCACAGAAATCGGGGCGGCTCGGCGTCGTTGAACCATTCGATGGCTTGCTCGACGACCTCACGATCGCTCGGTCGATCCTCACTTTTGGCCTGGGGTGGATAGAACTTGTAGTAGATCCGCCGAAGGAGATCGAACCTTGCGAGGTACTGCCGCAGACTACTCCCCCGGTTGCCGGTTTCGAGGAAACTGTCGTAGCGATCGAAGCCGGCGTCGAACCCGAACTCCCCGTCGGTGTTCGGATTCGGTGACAGACCGAGACACGTATACCCTGACTCCGAGAGGGTCTCGGCGAGCGTCGGGCGCTCGACGCGACCGGACAGGACCGAGCTGAGACTCGATGCCTGAATGCTCGCGAGACTCGGTCGCGTGTAGTGGGCTGCAGTCACCCCCTTTAACACGTCGAACGACGAGAGGAACTCCATTGCGTCCATATAGTCGTACCGCACGGAGTCCGCGGTGACGAAGACGATATCGTCCATCAGACGGTACATCACTCAGTATTCGTTTGAGACTTTCGGTACCTTGTCACAGCGCTATGGGCAAACTCCCACGTCCTCTCGCGGGCACGCGCTATCGTCAGTATAAAACTACATATGACGCACCCACCGAACGGAACCTAATGAGCCGAACGTTCGTACTGGGGCTAGACGGCGCCAGTTGGCGGCTACTCGAGCCCTGGATCGAGGCGGGCGAGTTGCCGAACCTCGAAGCGCTGCGCGAGTCGGGTACCTGGGCGGAGAGCCGCAGTTGTCTGCCGCCGGTGACGTTTCCCAATTGGAAGTGCTACGCCTCCGGAAAAAACCCCGGCGGGTTCGGCGTCTTCTGGTTCGAAAACGTCGATCTCGAGACAGGGGAGATCACCGTCTGCAACGGGAGCGACTTCGATACGCCGGAGCTGTGGGATTACCTCAACGACGAAGGACAGTCAGCTGGCGTGATGAATATGCCCTCGACGTATCCGCCGCGCGAACTGGACGGGTTTATGATCTCGGGCGGCCCCGACGCCGCCGAAGGAGAGTACCGGTCGCTCGAAGAGGGGTATACGTCCCCACCCGAACTGGCCACGGAGCTTGAGGACCGATTCGGCTACCGGGTTCATCCCGAGCCACTGCTGTCGAGCAACGACGAGACCGGTGCGGAGGTCGATGCGATCCTCGAACTGTTCGAGGCGCGTTTCGAGGCCGCGCTCACGCTGTTCGAGGAGCGGGAGCTGGAGTTTATGCACTTAACGCTGTTCTACCTGAACGTTTTGCATCACTTCTTCTGGGACGCCGAATCGACCAAGCGTGGCTGGAAACTGGTCGACGAGTGGATCGGCCGGATCGACGACCTCGAAGATACGGACCTGATCGTTATGTCCGATCACGGGAGCGGTCCGACTCAGACGGAGTTTTACGTCAACGAGTGGTTGGCCGAGAACGGCTATCAGGCCCGCACGCGTTCGATTGGGAATGTATTCCAGCAAGTCGGTATCACCCGGGAGAACGCGCTGGCTATCGCCAAGCGTCTCGGCATTGTCGGATTGCTCTCGCGGGTCGTTCCCGAGCGCGTCCAGCAACTCGTTCCACAGGAAGCCGGACTCAAGCGCGGGCAGAAACTCGATGCCATCGACTTGCCGAACACTCGGGCCGTGGCCAGTTCTCAGGGGCCGATCTACATCAACCCCGCCTACGACGTCGACAGCGTGGCCGAGTCGCTGATCGAGGACCTCCGAACGGTCGAGGACGAGCACGGCCGTATCTTCACGAACGTCTACCGGGGCGAGGACATCTACGACGGTCCCTACGTCGACGACGCCCCGGAGGTCGTCGTCGAACAGCGGCCCGGCGTCCACGTCAACGACGGGATGGGCGGCGGCGAGATTATGACCGAACCCGCCCGCTGGGCCGCCGAGAACACGAACACCGGCATCTTCGTCGCTTCGGGGCCTTCATTCCGGTCCGACGGCGAACGCGAGCAAATCTCGATCACTGATATCGCCCCGACAGTGCTGGCAAACGCCGGGTGTGCGATTCCCACGGATATGCGCGGCGAGGTACTGGATATCTTCGTGGACGAACCCGACATCGAGAACCGCGATCCACTGACCGACGCCGACCGCGGCGCTGACGCGGGCGAGGCGGTTTCCGAACGGCTCAAGCAACTCGGCTATATGGAGTAGCTACCGGAGCTTCCACAACACCGACCGAATCTTGTAGGTCAGCGACCCGTTCTGGTATCCGTTCCACCCGCTCATCCCGCCGCGTAGCGTGGTTGCGTCGTAGCCCTCCGCGTTAAGTATTCTGGTGGCCTTTTTCGCGACGATCCCCATCTTGCAGACGACGACCACCTCTCGGTCGTTCGGTATCTCATCGAGTCGATCTCGCAGGGCGGACTCGTTACCGCCTCGCAGCTCGTTGTACACCGGGACGTTGTCGCTGCCCTCGATTGATCCGCCCTCGTAGGACGATGCCGGTCGAATATCGAGGACGAGCGGCTCCGGCCCCGCAGACAGACGCTCGTCCAACTCGTCCGGACGTATCGCGTTCATCGTCGTTGCCTTAGACTCAGCACACAAAACCGCCGGGTTTCGGCTTTTCGGCTGGTGTTCGTCCCGACCTTCCGGACTCGTCTTCTCTTTCAGTAGGCCGGTGGAACCGCGAGATGAGGCGTCTGTGACACCGACACACGGCGCGGAATCCAAAAGAAGACGCTTAAGTGCCTCGGCAGGGTACGAGCTTGTACTATGGCGAACGGCAAATACGCCGCACGCAAACTCAAGAAGGACCGCCAGAAACACCGGTGGTCCGACTCTGATTACGCGCGCCGAGAGCGTGGGCTGGGCGAGCAGTCCGACCC
>Ga0207850_100161_pt1 | contig 64994 bp, 64 predicted proteins | sample 23E2SouthBayCA_FD_187746 | JGI IMG/M metagenome (GOLD analysis project Ga0207850, IMG submission 187746) | Aerobic enrichment media microbial communities from Eden Landing Ponds, California, USA - A23 E3 (3) (SPAdes) | ecosystem: Environmental > Aquatic > Marine > Unclassified | place...
TCTCGAGGTTCTCGGCGGCGTCGAAGTTCCAGGCGCCGATGACCGTGAGGTCACCGGAACCGGACTGACCCGACGTGCCCTCGCGGACGGAGCCGCCCGAGATGTCCTCGCCGTTCGAGTTCTCGACGTCCAGCGTGGTCACACGCGGCGTCTGCACCGTCACGCCGGGCGAGCCGGCATCACCAGTGGTCGTGTAGAGACCGGTCGGCTGGTCCTGGGGGACGTTCGGCGTTTCGAGCGGGACGCCCTCGGCGTTACCCGCCGTCTTCGTCACGCCCTGCTTTCCGATGTAGCCACCGAGGAAGGTGTCGGTCTCGCCCTGGAAGACGGTCGCACCGTCGAAGACGTAGCCGGTGCCGTCACCGGTGTCGAAGGTGCCCGTGCCGTCAGGACCGGCACGCACCGGCTGACTGAACGAAACGGTGTCCGTTAATGAACCAGAATTGGCCTGAGCGCCACCTGTGGGTTCATACGTGACGTAATCCAGAGTACCCGTGCCAGAAGTTTCGTCTGCCCAATCAACCGTTACGTCAGCGCTGACTGAAAGGGTTGAAGCGGTAGCCGAACTGTTCTGATTGGTTACTGTGATGGTAAGCGTACCACTGTTAACGGAAGCATCAGAGGATGCAACTGACTCACCACTCGCGTTAGTCACCTGAAGGTTTTGAGCGTTGGTGATGTCACCGTTATTAGGTGTGAGCTCGACGGAAGATTGGACTCCACTATCAACAGCAGTGAAGTCGAAACTCACGTCGTGTGTCACAGTAGTGTTTGTTACCGTCTCGCTACTCCCGTCAGGGGAGACACTGCTGTTACTAACATCAGCGTCGCCCGTCGCCGCAGCAGCGGATCCCGAGAACGCCACAGTCCCAGCGAAGACGCTGAGAACCATGATCGCCGCGAGGATCACTGCGCGGGCTTTGTCGTTATAGTCTGTCATGTTTTGTTTGCTGTGTTCGCAGTGACATTCCGGAGGTGGATCCTCTTTCATGCCGATTCGTGATCTTGCCGTCCGAGCGGACAGCGCGACCACTGGTAGGGGTACGGGCACTTCTTTACCCAAGTCCGGTATATGTTTTGTGGTCTTGTCGTGTGTGTGTCAGACATGGACGGACGAGTGGGTGCGGTGGAGTCGAGAGGCCCCACCACGGTCGAGTGAGCAGCGTGGTCGGTCCGTGCAGCGCGAGCACGAACGCGCGGGCACGCGGTGAAGCGGTATACTTCAGCACGAACGCCGAATCGGCGCGAACCGCACGTCATTTACGTCCGCCGCGCGGATCGGCGGGTATGCGACGCCGCGCGTTCCTCGCCGCCGCCGGAACCACCGCCCTCACCGGCTGTTCGAACGGTGGGGGATCGACCGCGACGCCGACGTCGACGGCGACGTCGACGGGGACCGGCTCCCCGAACTTCGAGCTCCGGGGCGCGGAGTTTCCCGACACGCGGTCGCTGAACGTCCCGACTGTCTTCGCTATCGGCGTGGAGAACGTCGGCACAGGGCGAGGAACGTTCACCTCGACGCTGGAGACCCGAACCGACGACGGGGAGTGGCGCGAGGCCACCACCGTCGAGATGTCACTCGCCGCGGGTGAGACCGGCGAGTGGCACAGCCCCCGGTTCGTCCCCCAGTATCTCACCACCCTCCACTACCGACTCGACGCCTTCGACGAGACGTGGTCGATCGAGGTCACGCCCCGCCGACTCGACTTCGGCAACTACTACGCCGTCCCGAACGGCCTTACCCTCAACGTCCTCGGCGGCTCGTTCGAGTCGAGTACGGCCGCGGTGCGTGAGGGGGGAACGACCAACGGTACGGCGACCAACGGCACCGCCACCAACGGCACTGCCACGACCCTCCCAGACGGGCAGTCGTGGGCAGTCATGCGCCTCGACGTACGAAACCGGCTGGAGGAACCCGTGACGACCCCGGCCGCCGACGAGTTCGTCCTCGAAGTCGGCGGCGAGAGCCGCCCACTCCACCAAGAGGTCACGGACGATCCCTACGAGAGCACGTCGCTGGCGGGGCGAACCATCACGCGGGGTGATTTGGTGTACGCCGTCCCCGAGGGCACGGAGCCGGACGACCTCACGCTCCGGTGGGGGACGTCGCTCCCCGACGGGGACGTGGAGTCGATCTGGACGAAGTAAACTACCCTCCCCTACTTCGCTCGGGGGCAATGGCCCCGCTCGCTCGTTGAGGGGAGGGCTTTCGCGTGGACTCCCGTTCTACGCCTCGGTTGAGGCGGGAAGGTGGTACTCTCCACTCACGTTCAGCGTCCCGCGATTCAAGCACACGTCTACGGGTGCGCCTCCGTCGTCTGCGTTTTGCCGACGCCGGAGATACTGCAAGCCGACGTTCTTCGCCGCGTTGTAGTCGGCGTGGTTCTGGTAGCCACAGTCCTGACACTCGAAGTCCTCGCCATGCCGGTTATCGTCGTGGGTAAACCCACAGGTCGAACATCGCTTCGAGGTGTTCCGTGGGTCCACTTGGACGGCTTCGATACCCTCCTCTCGGGCTTTGTATTCGACGTACTCGTAGAGGCGACGGAACGCCCAGAGATGGTGCCACGACGCCTGTGGGGCCCTCTCACGAATGTCGGTCAAGTCCTCGAACACGAGATGCGAACAGTCGTGTTCGGCGGCTTCGGCGACGATCTCGTTGGCGACACGATGCAGGAACATCTCGAAGCGACCCTCTTCTTTGCGCTCGACACCTGCTATCGCGTCGTGGGCAGCTCGTGTCCCACACTGTTGGAGGTCGCCACGCCGTTTCTCGTACTCGCGTTTCCAGTGGTTGAACTCGTCTGCCGACCAGAACTGTCCGGTCGAAGCGACCGCGAGTTGATTCACACCGAGGTCCACACCGAGGACTGTTCTGTGCCCGGTGGTGGTGTCGGTGTCGTCGTCCTCTTTGAGCATCGACGCATGAAGATACCAGTCGCCGTCGCGTCGATGCAGTGTTGCCCGCCGAAACTCGTAATCCTCGTCCGTGACGTACTTCGTCGGCGGTAGGTCGGTATCGTCGGGTAGAATGTAGTCACACTCGATTCGGCCGTCCGGTGTCGATAGCGAAACGTGGTCACGGTGGAACGTGGCACTTCGCTTGTCGTAGACAGCGGTTTCCGCCGAGAACGTCGGACGAGACGTGTCTTGGTCGTTTTTGAGCCGTTCGACACCGCTTTTGATGGCTTCGACGGCCTGGCGAATACCCTTCTGGACGAGATTCGCGGTCAACTCCGTGTCCTCGCGGAGCTGGTCGTACAGCGCATCTTCGGCCTTTGCTTTCGATGTGACGTGGTAGCCGTCGTCGCCGTGCCAGCACCACTCGCTCGCGGTGTTGGCACAGTATTTGAATTGCTCGACAGTCTCCCGGAGGTGTGTATCCGTTCTTTCGGGCGTGTCGAGCTTGATAACGGCGGTACGACGGTACTCCACGATGTTTTCACATATATACGTATAGTCAGTTAATAGTTAGAAGTTAGCAGGCACCACTCTGGCGGCTGGTTGGTATCGGGTCGGTTTCCTCCCCACCCTACTCGCTTGTGCTTCGGCCGGAGCCAGAAACCCGGCGCTCCTTGAGGGTGGGGCCTCCACCTCGAATTAGGTGAAGCCGTTACGGGAGGGCGGTGACCGCACAGCCGACGATGGCCGTGAACAATAGCGCGGTCGACAGGGCCTCGACGAAACAGCCGACCGGTGAGAGCGCGTGAAACACGTCCCGGAGGGTCAGTTCTAATTGCATATTCGTAGTGCATTTCGCCCTATACACCCGATAGTATAGTGTGTTTCGATCGAATAGATCATAGTTTATTAGATATTATCCGTTCGAAAATGATGTTTGGTCGTATAAGAGTGAAACGAGTCACGGCGCCGTCGCTCGAACGGAGCGTGACGGGCGGAGAGAATGCCCGGGGTGGGCTCCGAACCCACGATCTCCGCATATCCCAGGTTACGAGGCTCGGCGGGCCCCGAGGGAGGCGGAGGCTTCCAAGGCCGAGGTGTATCCGCACCGAAGCTCGAATACCCTATGAGTGCGGCGCTATGTCCAGCTAAGCCACCCGGGCGCAGTAAGTTGTAGGCAAATGCCGCCCTTGAAGCTTCCCATATCGGATCCGTGACCCGCCGCCGAATGAACCCCGGACGTGCGTCGGCCGCGCCGTCCGCGGGGGGGCATCCGGCGTGAGGTGTGGCCGCTACGGCGACTGCCAAGCCGTGGTGTCGGGCAGTTCCCATATGGAAGTACGTGGTTTATGGGTCTCAGAGTTTACCCTCTCTGCATGGGATCACAGAGCCAACGGACGTCGTCCGAAGACGTCGAATCGGTCATTCGCGAAGTTGGAGAAGTGACCGAAACGGGGGTCGTACCGTCCCGTATTCACAACGATCAGGAGATCCACGACCTCGAACTGGAGCGGATCTTCGGCGAGTCGTGGGTATTCGTCGGGCACGAGACGGAGATTCCCGAACCGGGCGACTACGCCAAGCGATACATCGGGGACAGTCCCTTCATCTTCGTTCGAGACGAGAACGGCGAAATTCGCGTCCTCTTTGACTCCTGCCAACACCGAGGGACGACCGTAGTCAGAGCGGAGCAGGGAAACACCTCCCACTTCCGGTGTCCCTACCACAACTGGACGTACAAGAACACGGGGGAACTCGTGGGCGTCCCCCACAAGGAGGAGGCGTATCAGGATCTCGACCTCTGTGAGCACGCCCTGGCACCCGCGTCGCAGGTCGATACCTACGAGGGACTCGTGTTCGCGACGCTCTCGGAGGCCGCTCCACCGCTCGCGGAGTATCTCGGTGACATCACGTGGTATCTGGATCTCAACCTGAAAGCGACGGAAGGCGGGATGGAAGTCGTCGGAGAGCCGATCCGCTGGGAGATTGACACCAACTGGAAGGTCGGTGCCGACAACTTCACCGGTGACTCTTACCACTCCGCGGCGACCCACAAGTCCGCCCTCGACGCCGACATCTTTCCGCCCGAACTCTCCCCTATCGGCGCCGCAAGGCGACCGATAGACGTCACCGACTGCAGCGGCCACTCGTGTATGCTGGCGTATCTCTCTGAGCGAGACTTCAGCGGGGGCATCCCCCGTGACCTGCTGACCGACGACCACCTGTCGGACGAACAACAGCGGATCGTCGAGCGACTCATCGCCAGTGTCGGAACCGTATTCCCGAACTTCTCGTTCCTCCAGATGACGCTCAACGCCGACCCCGGCAACCGGGACATCTGTCGCTTCCTCAACATTCGAAAGTGGCAACCTATCGGTCCCCAGACAACCCAGATCTGGAACTGGATTCTCGTGCCGTCGGGGGCGAGCGAGGAATTCAAACAGCGCGCCTACGACACGGGAATCTCGACGTTCAGCCTGGCCGGAAACTTCGAGGTCGACGACTTCGCTGTGTGGGACGGGATCACCGAGGCCGCCGGGAGCGAGTTCACGAAAACCATCGGCAAACAGTCGAACTACCAGATGGGCGTCGGTACCATGTCAGACGCCAGGGAAGTCTCGGACGAGTTCCCCGGCCCCGGGACAGCGTACGAGACGAACTTCGAGGACGGAACGATGCAGACGTTCTACCGAAGCTGGCACCGGAAGATGATCGGAGAAGAAATCAGCGACGGCGACGCCAAATGAGGATCCCGCGACGTCGATCTCGGTAGGTCAACTCGCGTACGCGCGAGTGAAACAGAGCTAAGGCGCAGTGCCGAGATTCCTCGCGCCCTCGAGCCGGACTCGGGCACATTGGTGTACCGAAACCACCATATGGAGGGTCTGGTTATAGTTATCATACTGTAGTCCGATGAGGTGTGTTAGAGATGTCGGAAAAACGTCCAACCCACAAAGGTTCTGAAGAAATGAGTGATAAATCAAACGCAAAATCGCTATCGCGGCGCAGAATGCTACAGATAGCAGGTTCGGGTACCGTCGTCGGGCTGGCGGGATGTTCGGGTGGCGGTGGCGATGGTGGTGGCGGTGGCGATAGCGGTGGCGGTGGCGATAGCGGTGGCGGTGGCGGTAGCGGTGGGGTCTCGGACTCCCCGGGAGAGTCATCCGACTCGGGAAGTGGATCGACGCCGGAGAAGCCGGACAGTATCACAGTTCGAGCGTGGGGTGGATCGTGGCAGGACGCGTTCCACAGTGGTATCGGGAGCGCCTTCGAGGAGGAGACCGGGATCACCATCGAGTACGACAACACAAGCGAGGAGGTGATGCACGGGCGGATCCGAACCGCACTCAGTCAGAACCGTGCGCCGCCCGTGGACGTCAACTGGTCGACCACCCCATTCTCCTTCCGCGCGTACGCGGCCGACCTCATCGACCCGCTGGATACCAACGTCGTCCCGAACGTGGACGCGATGATGGCGGCGAGCAAGCCGGAGACGGACACCGACTGGCCGTTCGTCAATCTCAGTTCGTACGTGTACACGCTCTCGTACAACACCGACCTCATGAGCGAGCCGCCGACATCGTGGCAGTACTGGTGGGACGATGCCAGCGAATCCAGCTTTGGCCTCTACGGCGGCGGCGGTGGGTTCACTCCCGTCATCGCCGAGATGACCGGAACAGAACTCGGTCCGGCAGAAGAGATGCAGACAGTGTGGGACAAGTATCGGTCTCTCCAGCCGACCATCGGCCACATCGGCGACGACACGACGATCACACAGAGTCTCCGCAACGGCGAAATCGCGGGCGCCGTCCTCATCGCATCCAACACGTTCAACGCACAGAAAGAGGGAGCGCCGCTCGACTGGACGATCCCGGAGGAGGGTGCAGTCGCCAAACGCGACGCGCTGTACACGCCCCGCGGACTGGACGAGCAACACCGACACTGGGGGAGGGTGCTCATCAACGTCGCCCTGCAGGCACAGAACGTCGGAACCTACGCCGAACAGATGGGCGTCGCACCGCTCAATCCGGACTCCGAGGTTCCGGAGTACATGACCGAAAGCGCGGCGTTCCCCACGACCACCGAGCAGTTCGAGAGCCTGGTCACTGTCGATCCGGCGACGTTCGCGGAGTACGGTTCGGGCTGGTCTAGCGAGTTCTCCCGCATCATGCAATCCTGAGTCATGACTGTTCGGGAAAAACTCCAAACCAGCGTCACTCGGATCCAGTGGACGTTCGTCGACGCGATCAACTCCGTAGAGAGCGCGCTGGCCGAGCGAATCGATTCGGGAGATGGGCTGAAAGGACACCTCCTCATCTCTCCCGGTATCGCCGTAGTGAGTTTCCTCTTCGTCGGTCTCGGGCTCCTGTTTTATTACAGCATCCTGACGTTCGATCCCGTCGACTTCGTCGTCTACGAGTACACGCTGGAGAATTGGCAAAACTTCCTCGGCCTGACGAGAATCCATCAAATATACTACCGGACGATAAAGTTCTCCATTCTCAACACCGTGCTGTCGGTGGTCGTGGCGATACCGTACAGCTACCTCGTGATTCGGGTAGAGAGTTCGCTGGTGCGGCGAGGGCTGTTGTTCGGCCTGTTCATCCCGTTTTTCACCGGAGTCGTCGTCCGCACGTACGGCTGGATGATCGTGTTGGGGCAGAACGGCCTGGTCAACTGGCTCGTGCAAACCGCCGGGTTCGAACCGGTGAACTTCATTGGGACGCCGATTGCGCTGTCGATCGGCCTCCTTCAGTACATGTTGCCCTTCGCCGTTCTCATGATTACCCCCGCAATCGCCAACATCGATCGCGATCTCGAGCGGGCGGCACGTAACCTCGGTGCGAACCGGTGGGAGACGTTCCGGCACGTCGTACTGCCGCTGGCGGTACCGGGAATCACCGCCGCGGTCATCGTTATCTTTACGCTGACCATGTCGATGTACGCGATTCCGGATCTCCTGGGATCGGGCGTGTTGATCTTCGTCTCGAATCTCATCTACGCCAAACTGTTCAACACGCTCAACTACCCACAGGCCGCGGTCTACAGCATCGTGCTCATCGCGACGACCTCCGTTCTAGTCGCCGTGATGTTCCGGCTCTTCGGCGTCGGGACGCTCGGAATCGGGGAGGGGGAGGATTCATGATGTCCGCCGGATCACTCCGACGGCGGTTCGGGACCGACTACCCGCTGTTACAGTGGGTGGTATTCCTCGAGGTGCTGTTTCTCGCGCTTCCCACGCTGATCATCCTCGTCGCCTCGTTCGGCGGCGGGGACATCATCACGTTCCCGCCGGAGAATCTCTCCGCGAAGTGGTACGTCTCCTTGCTGTCGAACCAAGACTACATCGACGCGTTCGCCAACAGCGTGTTGGTCGCGACGTTCTGTACGGCACTGGCGATTCCGGCTGGTGTTCTCACGGCGGTTGGGCTGAATCGCTACGACATCCGATTCGAGAACACGATCCGGCTTTACCTCCTACTCCCGTTCACGATTCCGCTCGTCGTCTCGGGTGTCATTCTGTTGATCCTCTTTGGCCGCCTCGGCTGGATCAACCAGCTCTGGGCGGTTGGGCTGGCACTGACGGTCATCAACCTCCCGTTCATGATCTGGAGCGTCTCGTCGAGCGTCAACGGGTTGGATCCGATGCTGGAGAACGCCGCGAGGAATCTGGGTGCGGGGCGGTTCCAGACGTTCCTGCACGTCACACTCCCAGCGATTCTCCCGGGGATCATCTCGGGGAGCCTCCTGATGTTCATTCTGGGTCTGAACGAGTTCGTCGTCAGTCTGATTATCACCACGCCACAGACGCGGACGCTCCCCGTCCAGATATACAGCGCCATCCGGGGAAACATCAGCCCGGAGATCGCGGCCGTGTCGAGCATCTACGTCGTCATCGCGATCGTCGCGATTCTCGTTGCGGATAGAACCGTCGGTCTCGATCAGTTCCTAGAGTCTTGACGACCCTCTCTTTCGGCGCGTTCCCACAGTGTCGTGCGAGCCGCTCACTCGTGGAGGCTCTTCGCGATCCACGCGGTGAACAGGTCGTGATCCTGTTGGGCGACGGCGGCGAGGCCCGCAGCGTTCAGTCGGATCGAACTGTGTTGTTTTTTCGCCACAAACTCCACCCACGGAACGTCCGCGGTCTCCCCTTCGTAGACGACGACGAATCCGAATTCGTTCGAAATCGTCACCAGACGGGAGCGGTTCGGATCGTCACCGTCGGGCGGATCGGCGCTCGGCACGTCAGTCGGGGGCGCGTGCGGCAAGTCGTGAACGTCGGCGGGCGATTGCCAGGAAAGGGCCTCCAGTTCGACTGCGTCAAGCGCCAGCGACGCGTCCGGCGTGCGAAGTTCGAGCCGGATTCCTTTCGGAGTCTCGACCCTGCGAAGCTCCACACGCAGATCAGCCTGCGCCAGTTCTGTGAGTGGGACGTGTGTCATGTCGATATCAGAGGAAAAACGATAGGTTCCGGGTGGCGACAATCGTTTGATCCAGATACACCGTCCGTTCGGACAGTCGCAACTCCCCCTCGACGCGACGGAGACGATCCTGTCTCTCCCCGGAGATCAGATCGTGGTCGGTCGTGTCGCCCTGACTACGGTACAGCAACAGGTTGCTCTTTAGTTCGACGTCGTCATCGTCGTCGTTCGGACGCTCCTCGGCCCGGACGTTGGAGACGAACCGCCGCGTGCGGGAGGGCGGGTTCTCGGCCCACGCGTACTCGTTGTCGAACCGCTCGACTCGCGTGGAAAGCATCCCGTAGTCCTCGCGGTAGAGGAACGCATCGTCGCTGAACTCGGACTGTTCCGCACCCCGCTCGCGTGTCACTCGCCGCGGCACGCGATACTGGACATCGTCGGTAAGGAGTTCCAGCCAGTCGTGGAGGCGGCCGTCGTCTAAGAGTTCGGCCTCGTGGTTGAGGAACGCGGTGCATTCGAGCTGCAGTTCGTAGTTGCTCTGTGTCGTCATGGCGTCGGGTGAGCCGTCGGTCGTTCCCGTTGGCAGTGCGGTCCCCTGTCGAGAAGGTGCGGTCGTGTGATCACGATATATCCGTAGAGGCTCTTATGACACATAGTTTCCTTACTGCCATATGGTGGGTGTCGCCACCTGTTCGCCCGACACCGACCGGGCAGTCCGGCGACGTCGTAGCTGCCCCGAATCAGCTATCCGGGGGAACTCTAAAGGGGCGAAGCAACCACGAAGTGCGATTAGTTGGATGGCCGCTACGCACCGTGATCGGGGGCGACGAGTTCGACGGGATGGGAGACGTCGCGAGCGAAGAGGTCACGCAGCTGTTCGGAACAGGAGGTACCGCTGGCGACGAACTGCCGTCCGGCCTCGTCGGCGAACTGCTCTCGGAGGTCGTCGCCGACGTCCATCGAGAGATCGTAGTACTCGGACTTGTAGCCGAAACTCCCCGCCATCCCGCAGCACTCGACATCGGACGTGACGACGTCGAATCCGAGGTCGTCGAGCACCGCCGTAGTGTAGCTGTCGACGCCGAGCGTCCGTTGCTGGCAGTGACTGTGGAAGGCGACGGGACCGGTCGGGTCGGCGAGCGGGTCCGCGTCAGCGCCGTTCGAGAGGAGGCCGTAGACGTACTCCATGATCTCGTAACTGTGCGCCGAGAGCCGGGAACTGACGTCGTCGTCGAGGAGGTGGTCGTACTCGCGGTGGAACATTGCGAGATCGGAGGGCTCGATGACGACGACGTCGAACTCTGCGTCGAGGTAGGGCGCGAGGTCGGCTGCGACTGCCTCGGCCCGTTCGGTCGCCGTCCGGATCATCCCCTGGGAGAGTGGGGCGCGGCCGCTCTCGACGGGCGAGGCGAGCTCGACGTGCGCACCGAGGGCCTCAAGCGTTCGGACGGCAGCTTTCCCCCGTTCGACGAGGACGTAGTTCGTGTAGCAGTCCGGATAGAGGACGACCGTCCGCTCCGCGTCCGCGTTCGGGGCGGACGGCCGCCGGGAGGCGAACCAATCACAGAGCGTCTCTCGCTGAAACGCGGGCAGATCGCGTTCGGGGGTGACACCGAGATACCGATCCAGCAGGCTGCGGACGGGTCCGAGGTCCGCCACCCAGTTTGAGACGGGGGCTGTCGCACTCCCGAGTTTCGCCAGCGTCTCGAAGTTTCCGAAGAGTCGGCTCTGCAGGGAGACCGTCCCCTCCGCGTCCGGCGTGAGCCCCTCGACGAGGAAGTCGAACTCCGAGGGCGTCGCCTCGCCGTTGAGTCGGTCGCGAACGACCGTATTGATCCACGGGATGTCGATTTTGACCGGGCACGCGTTCACACAGCGGCTACACCCCGTACAGAGGTCATTGAACTCTGCGGCAGCCTCCTCACCGCGGATCCCCGCTTCCCAGCCGGTTGCGATTCCACCGGTGTACGTTTCGCCGCCGAAGGCGTGGCCGCCGACGTGCTGGAAGTTGGCACAGGAATTGGCGCACGCGCCACAGCGGATGCAGTACAGCGTCTCGCGCAGTTGGTCGTCGTCGCGCATCGCCATCCGGCCGTTGTCGACGAGGACGAGGTGGAACTCCCGCTCCGCGTCGCCGCTTCCCAGTGGTTCGTCGGGACTCTCGAAGTCGATGGTCGGCGAGTCGACGGGTGGCGTCAGCAGCGAGACGTACTGTGAGATGTCCTGTCCGGTAGCCGACCGCGAGATGAGTTCGATAAATGGCAGGAGATCGTCGGCGCTTGGAATGATCTTCTCGACGCCGGCGACGGCGACGTGCGTGTCGGGCGTGACCGCGCTCTTGCGAGCATTCCCCTCGTTCGTCACGATTGTGATCGTTCCGGAGTCGGCGAGGACGAAGTTCGCCCCCGTCATGCCGATGTCCGCCGCCTCGATTTTCTCGCCGAGGAAGTCCCGGGCGAATGCAGTGAGCTTCTGGGGCGAGTTTAGCGGACGGTCGGTGTCGAACGACGCCTCGAAGAGCGTCGTGATCTCTTCCCGGGAGATGTGTAGGGACGGACCGACGAGATGCGAGGGCGCGTCGTCGGCGACCTGGAGGACGAACTCGCCGAGGTCGGTCTCCCAGACGTCCACGCCAGCAGCCTCGAGAGCGTCGTTCACTTCGAGTTCCTCGGTCGTCATCGACTTCGATTTCACGAGTGTCTCGGCGTCCGCTGACTCCGCGACGTCCGTGATGTACCGATTCGCGTCCGCGGCGTCGTCGGCGAGATAGAGGGATCCGCCGTTGGCCTCGACGCTCTCGCGGAGCGTCTCGATCAGGGTGGGCAGCTCCGCGATGGCCTCTTCTTTGATCCGTCTTGCCTCCGTCCGGAGTTCCTCGTACGCGTCGAACTGCTCGACCGCGTCGTACCGCCCCTGGTTCAGCCGCGAGACGTTTTCCTGAATGGCTGTGCCGTCCCGCTCGATGAGTTTGCGAATCCGCTCGGCCTTCCGGCGGCGAGAGCGCTGGGAACTCATCGACCCTCGACGAGGACGACGGAGACGTGTTTCGGCCCGTGGACACCCTCGACGAGCGCGCCCATGTCGCCGGTCGAACTCGCACCGGTCGCGAAGACGGACGACTCGCCGTCGCGCAAGCGGTCGCCGAGGTAGTCGGTGGCGTCCGCGACGGCCGAGATGAGGTCACTCTCGCGGACGACAGCGACGTGCGTCGGTGGATAGAGGCTGACGGGTTCGGTGCCGACCGCGTCACCGTCGAGGAGAAGCGTCCCGGAGGCGACGATGGCTTTCCCGACGGGCGTGATGCCCGTCTCGGCCTCTCGGAGGAGCCGCGGCGTCGGCGGCGTCTCGACGACGGTGTCCGAGAGAGAGAGGCCATCGTAGGCGAGCGGGACGCCAACGGCCGGTTGCTCGACGACGTCGTCGACAGTCGACGCGAAGTCGCCGGGCGTCGTGGTGGTCAGCGTGGCCCCGACGTCGGAGAGCGACGACGCGAAGCGCTGGACGGTAGCTTGCATGGTTTCCCTCTGTGCACTGGCCTAGTAAGATTTGACGGCTCCGTATGGCGGCCGGGCGAGCCACCGAATGGCGGTCGCAGGTTTATCCGCGCGGCTCCGCGAGAGCGAGTATGAACATCGACGGGGAGCGACTCCGGCGCGACATCGAGGAGAACGCCGCATTCGGTGCAGTAGACGCCGAGGAGGGGCGGGGGCGAACGGTACTCACGGGAGACGACGCGTCCCGGCACGCCCGCGAGCGGTTCGTCGAACGACTCACGGACGCCGGACTGGACGTCCGCGTCGACGCCGTCGGGAACATCGCCGGCCGCTGGGAACCGCCCGGGTGTGACACGGACGCGTCTCCCGTCGCCGTCGGTAGCCACCTCGACTCCGTTCCTCGCGGTGGCATCTTCGACGGTCCACTCGGGACGTACGGGGCGCTGGAAGGTGTCCGTGCGATGCAGAAGGCGGAGATCAACCCGGATCGGCCGATCGAGATCGTCTGCTTTACCGAGGAGGAGGGCAGTCGGTTCGGCGTCGGGACGCTCGGCTCGTCGGTCGCAACGGGGCGCCGAGACGCCGCCAGCGCACTCGCACTCGAAGACGACGACGGGATCACGCTTCAAGAGCACCTCGAACGGATCGGGTTCGCCGGGGACGACGACGTCGATCCGAGGGCGTGGGACGCCTGGGTCGAACTCCACATCGAACAGGGGACGCGGCTGATGGAGGCCGACGCGAGCGTGGGCGTCGTCGAATCGATCACCGGAATCACGAACTGCGAGGTGGTGCTGGAGGGCGAGGCCGACCACGCCGGATCGACACCGATGTACGAGCGGACGGACGCGTTCGCGGCCGCCTCGGCGTTCGTCCTCGACGCCGAACAGGCGGCAGAGGAACTCGCGGCGACCAGCGAGACGGCCGTCGCCACGGCCGGCGCGGGAACTATCGAGCCGAATACCCGAAACATCGTTCCGGAGACGGTTCGGCTCCAACTCGACATCCGGGATGTCAGCCATGAACGGATGGATCGGCTCGTCGGGCGCTGCCGCGCCAGTCTCGCGCGTATCGAGCGGAGCCGAGGGGTCGAAACGTCGTTAGACCGCTACCGCGACAGCACCCCGACCCGGATGAGTTCCAGATGTGTCGCGGCGGCCGACGAGGCCGCGTCGATCCGGGGTATCGTCGCGCCGAGACTGCACTCGGCGGCGATGCACGACACCGCGAACGTCGCGGCAGTGACGGACGCCGCGCTCCTGTTCGCCCCGTCAAAGGGGGGTGTCTCCCACTCGCCGCGTGAGTGGACGGACTGGGACGACTGCGCGGCCGCAACTGGTGTACTCGCCGAGACGGTTCGCTCGCTGGCGACGGACTGAGCCGCCGCGACCGCGTGTCGATCGTAAGGGGGCTCACGGCCACCACACCCCCATCCGGAGGGTGTCGTTTTTTCCGGGGCGTTCACGGTTGTCCGGACGTGACTCGATACGCAATCAACCCGCCTCAGCTCAAGGACGCCCGCGAGATCGGCTACAATCACGCGATCGTCGACGACGGGACGTTCTACATGGCTGGACAGGTCGCGATGAACGACGACTCGACCGTGGTCGGTGACGACATCGAGACGCAGGCGCGAAAGGCCTACGAGAACGTCGGCATCCTGCTCGAAGCGGTCGGCAAGACGTACGCCGACGTTGCCAAGGTCACGACGCACATCGTCGATCCGGACGAACACTACTACGACGGGTACAAGACGGTCTACTGGGAGACGTTCGAGCAGCCCTACCCGTGTCACACCGTCCTCGGTCACGAGCAACTGGCGAACGAGGAGTACCTCGTCGAGATCGAGGTAGAGATCCCGTTCACCGAGGCGGACGCCGCGGCGCTCGACCCCGACGGCACCGTGATCCGGGAGATCTGACGGGGGGTTCAACCGCCATACGGAGGGTTCTGCGTTTACTGCCCCCGGTGCACACTCGTAGACGTGACTACGGCTCTCGGACTTTCGGAACTGTCGACGCGGATGCCACAGTCGGGCATTCGCGAGGTGTTCGATGCGGCACAGAGCTACGATGATCTCGCGGATCTGAGCATCGGCGAACCCGACTTCGCGACGCCCGAGCCGATCGCCGCAGCCGTCTCCGACGCCCTCGGGACGGGCGCGAGCAGCTACACGGAGACTGTGGGCCTAGAACGGCTCCGGTTCGCGCTCGCGGAGAAGCTCTCGGCGGCGAACGGTATCGACGCTGATCCACGCTCGGAGCTGCTCGTCACTCCCGGTGCGATGGGCGCGCTGTTCACCGCGGTGCAGGTGCTCTGCGATCCGGGGGACGAAGTCCTCGTTCCGGAGCCATACTGGCCGAACTACCGCGGCCACGTCGCGAGCGCGGACGCGGAGTTCGTGGCGCTCCCGACCGACGACGCGTTCGTCCCCGAGCCCGAGACACTCGCCGCCGCGGCGACCGAGGACACCACTGCGGTCGTGTTGAACACGCCAGCGAATCCGACGGGCGCTGTCGTGCCGCCGGAGCGACTGAAGGCGCTCGGAGCGGTCGCGGCCGACAACGACCTCTGGATCGTCGCGGACGAGACCTACGAGGATCTCGTCTACGACGGGGCGACACACCACTCACTGGCGAGCGCGGCCGGCCGGTTCGAACACACCGTGACGATCCACAGCTTCTCGAAATCCTACGCGATGACCGGCTGGCGCGTCGGCTACGCGAGTGCCCCCGAACACGTCGTCGACGCGATGCGTGTGCTGCAGGAACACACGATCTCCTCTGTCGCCGAACCGGCACAGATCGCCGCCCGCGCCGCGCTCGACAATCGAGAGGTCGTCGACAGGATTCACGACGCGTTCGCGGCACGCCGCGAGTTGATCCTCGACCGACTCGACGCGATCGGCGGTATCGATCCGGGACAGCCCGAGGGCGCGTTCTACGTGTTCGCGGACGTCTCGGAACTCGCGACGGACAGCCACGCATTCGTCGAACGGCTCATGGACGACGTGGGCGTCGCGGCCGTCCCCGGATCGGTGTTCGGTGACGCCGGAGAGGACCACGTCCGGTTCTCCTATGCGACCGACGTCGACACCATCGAAACTGCGATGGATCGACTCGACGAGGCGTTCGGCTCGGACTGATCGAACGGTCCGGTCGACGCCGCCCCGCATATGGAGGTTGCATATATATCCTGACGACGCGACCGTACTCGAGTATGACAGAGACCGTACGCGTCGTCATGCTCGATCCCGACTGGTTCGGTGACGTCGAGGCGGAACGCGACCATTTTGAGCGCCTGCTCGGTGAAGACGTCGTCGTCGACGGCGTGGACTGCACCGAGTCGGAGATTCCGGACGCAGTTGGCGAAGCCGACCTCCTACTCTCACACTACACCGGCGTCTCCGCGGCGAGTATGGACGCGACAGGCTGTTCAGTGATCTCGCGGTACGCAACGGGAATCGACGGCATCGACGTCGAGGCAGCGACCGAGCGTGGCGTGCGGGTGACGCGCGTCCCCACCTACTGCAACGACGAGGTCGGACTGCACGCCGTCTCACTTGCGCTGTCGCTCGTCCGCGGCCTCCCGATGTACGACGCGGCGGGGGCGGACGCGCGGTGGGAGTGGGCGGACGCCGCACCTATCCCCGCGACGGACGACCTCACGTTCGGACTCCTCGCGTTCGGAAACAAGGGTCGGACGACCGGGGAGAAGGCCCTCGCGCTGGGGTTCGAGGTGTGTGCATTCGATCCCTACGTCGATGACGACGCCATCCGTGCAGCGGGCGTCCGACCCGTCGACTTCGAGACGCTGCTCGACGAGGCCGACGTGCTCTCCGTTCACACCCCGCTGACCGAGGAGACGGCGAACATGATCGACGCGGACGCCATCGACCGCCTAGACGACAACGCGGTGCTTGTGAACACCGCCCGCGGCCGTGTCGTCAACGAGGACGCGCTTCACGACGCCCTCGAGGAGGGGCGACTCCGCGGGGCTGGCCTCGACGTACTACAACGGGAGCCGCCGAATCGGGATAATCCGCTGCTCGATCGAGACGACGTCGTCGTCACGCCTCACGCAGCGTGGTATTCGACGCGGACGGCACGAGAGCTTCGGCGTCGCGGCACGGAGATTGCCGTCGCCGCCTACGAGAGCGAAGCCGTCGACGGGATCGTCAACCCCGCCGCATTGGACTACTCGTCGGGGTAGACGAAGGCGTCGGCGACGTCCCAGCCGACAGTGACCTCGTCGCCACGCGAGTGGATGAGGTGGGTGTCGGCGTCTTGATGGACGGCGCGAACGGTCGTCCCGAGCGCAGGAACGTCGACGTGGTACTGGGTTCGATCGCCCTCGAACGACACCTGTTCGACCGTCGCGTCGTAGGTGTTGTCACGGGTCTCGCCGAGCGCGACCTGCTCTGCACGGACGGCGACGACGGCGTCGGTCACGCCTGTGAGGGGCGCCGCGGGGACGACGACAGAGCCGTTCGCGACGTCGACGGTCGCGGTGTCGCCGTCGCGACCGTCGACGGTGCCGTGAAACAGCGTCGAGTTGCCGATGAAGTCGGCGACAAAGGAGGTGTCAGGGGAAGTGTAGACGCCGTGTGCGGAGTCGAGCTGTTCGAGACCACCCTCGCGGATCACGGCGATGCGGTCGGCCATCGAGAGCGCCTCCGTCTGGTTGTGCGTGACGTGGACGATGGTGAGTTCGGTTTCCTCGTGGATATGCGCCAGTTCGGCCCGCATCTCCTCGCGGAGCTTCTTGTCGAGGGAGCTCAGGGGTTCGTCGAGTAGGAGGAGAGTCGGCTCGTACACGATGGCGCGGGCGAACGCGACGCGCTGTTGCTGGCCGCCGGAGAGGTCGTCGACGGGTTTGTCGGCGTAGTCCGTCGGGAGGCGGACGAGTTCGAGCACGTCGGTCACCTTCTCGTCGATGTTTTCGGTGCTCTCGCGGCGCATCTTGAGCGGGAACGCGATGTTCTCCTTGACAGTCATGTGTGGGAACAGCGCGTGGCTCTGGAAGACGAGGCCGATGTCTCGCTCGTTCGGCGGTTTGTCCGACACCGGCTCGCTGTCGATGTATATCTCGCCCGTGGTCGGTTTCTCGAACCCGGCGATCATGTGCAAGAGCGTCGTCTTGCCTGCGCCGCTGGGGCCGAGTATCGTGAGAAACTCGCCGTCTTCGATCGGGATCGTGACGTCGTCGACGGCACGAACCGAGCCGTAGTCCTTGGTTACGTTGTCAATGCGAACGACGGAATCGGTGGGTTCAGATTCAGTCACGGTCGTATTGAGTTGCTTGGGTGGCATCGTCTACTAATCGTAGCTGTGCCCGTCTTGCTGGATGTAAGATACCCCACCACATGGAGGGTTATTTAATCTCATGAGAGGAGATATTTCAGAATATTTTTCACGATCTTATTTTCGGCGCGCCGGAGGTGCTCCTCGAACGTCCGACGAGAGATTCCCAACTCCTCGGCGATTTCGCCCGTTGTCGATTCGCGCGGAATCTCGTAGTAGCCAGCGTCGACGGCCGTCGACAGTGCGCGTTGCTGGCCGTCAGAGAGCGATGGGAGAGCCGTATCGAGCATCAAGATCGGAATGTCCGGGACGATCGATCGGATCTCGCGTTTGGCCTCGACGGTCACGCGATGGTTGTCCCTAATGTCGTTGTAGACACCTGTGAGTTGTTCCTCGGAGAGTGCAAGCACCCGCGCGAACAACGCCCCGTCGCTGTACGTCAGCGGCGGGAGCGAGAGACACTGGTGGGGGTGGAGATACCCCTCGAGGAGGTCGTCCCGATAGTTGAGGAGACACGATTCCGTGATGAGGATCGCTTCCCCATCCTTGTAGACGATGTCCTGGATACCGATCGTCTCGCGAAACGTCTCGACCGGGGGCGAGACATCGTCCCCACTCACGTAGACGAGGTCGCAGTGCTGGTTGCACCACATCTCCACGTGGACGTCCCGTTCCGCGGTGACGTCCGCATACGGACTCGCGTGGTCTATCCTGAATGTCGCCTCGAACATTGGTGTGCTATCGCACGACGGTTTTCGGCGAGATTATTTATAACTACCTCCATATGGATGTTCGACGACCGCACTGGGAAGTTGACTTTCACTATTCATATAAATCTGCCACCATATGTGGGGTGGCGATACTTGCTCGATAGCTCCAACGGAACGGACGAAAGATGTTTCAGCATCCACAAGAGGACGGCCCGTCCGAGCGCTGGCACGCACTCGACGGCGCTCCCGAGGGAACCGAGTTGAACACCAAGGGGTGGCGTCAGGAAGCCGCCTACCGACTGCTGAACAACAACCTCGATCCGGAGGTTGGCGAGGATCCCGAAAGCCTCGTCGTCTATGGCGGAACCGGCCGCGCTGCACGCAGTTGGGACGCGTACGACGCGATTTCGGCAGAGCTACACGATCTAGAGGACGACGAGACACTGCTGATTCAGAGCGGGAAGCCGGTCGGCCGGTTCCGGACACACGAACGCGCACCGCGCGTCCTCATCGCGAACTCGAATCTCGTCGGAGAGTGGGACAACTGGGAACACTTCCACCAACTCGAGGAGGAAGGACTGATGATGTACGGGCAGATGACCGCAGGCTCGTGGGCGTACATCGGAACGCAGGGAATCATCCAAGGCACCTACGAGACACTGGCCGAGTGTGCGAACCAGCACTTCGACGGCACCCTCGAGGGACGGATCGTCGTCACCGCTGGCCTCGGGGGAATGGGTGGCGCACAGCCACTCGCCGTGACGATGAACCATGGCGTCTGCATCACTGCGGAGCTCGACGAGGATCGCATCGATCGGCGGATCGAAACCGGCTACTGTCAAGAGAAGACCGACGACCTCGACGAAGCCATCCGACGAGCCGAGTCGGCCGCAGAGGCCGGGGAACCCTACAGCGTCGGGGTACACATAAACGCCGCTGACATGCTCGAGGCGATGGTCGAGCGCGAGTTCGTTCCCGACATCGTCACCGATCAGACCTCCGCCCACGATCCGATCGAAGGGTACTACCCGATCGGATACACGGTCGACGAGGCCGAGGCGTATCGTGCAGACGACCCCGACGCGTACCGGGCAGAGAGTCTCGACACCATGGAGCGACACGTCGACGGTATTCTCGAACTCCAGAGTCGGGGTGCGATCGCTTTCGAGTACGGGAATAACCTCCGGGGAGCGGTCGCCGAACACCGCGACGACGGCGAGCCGTGGGCGCTCACCGGCACGCCAGCCGCGGAGCGCGACGCGTTCGACTTCCCGGGATTCGTTCCCGAGTACGTCCGGTCGATGTTCTGTCGCGGACAGGGGCCGTTCCGCTGGCTCGCACTCTCGGGCGACGAGGAGGACATCTACCGGACGGACGAGGCCGTCAAGGAGCTATTCCCGGAGAAAGATCGCCTCGTTCGGTGGATCGAACTGGCCCAAGAACAGGTCGAGTTCCAGGGGCTCCCTGCACGGGTCTGCTGGCTCGGCTACGACACCGACGAGGAGGGCGTGACCGAGCGCGCCCGGTTCGCACTCCGGATCAACGATCTCGTCCGCGAAGGCGAAATCTCCGCGCCCATCGTCGTGACCCGAGATCACCTCGACGCCGGTTCTGTCGCGTCGCCGAACCGTGAGACCGAGGCGATGCGAGATGGATCGGACGCGGTTGCCGACTGGCCGATCCTGAACGCGCTGTTGAACTGTGCGGCGGGAGCCGACATCGTCAGCGTTCACGACGGCGGCGGCGTCGGGATTGGGAAATCCTTGCACGCGAACAACCACGTGGTACTGGACGGAACCGACCAGGCCGCAGAGACGGCGAAACGGGTCTTCACGACCGATCCCGGAATGGGCGTCGTCCGCCACGCTGACGCCGGCTACGAGGAGGCGCTCGCGGAGGCCGAGCGATCGGACGTCCACATCCCGATGGGTGACGAATGATCGGTGCGCTCACCGCGGTCGGAGGCCCCTCCCCATGACGACCGTCGTACACGGCGCCAGCCAGGTCGTCCGCGTCGACGCCGACGGTCTCGACGTCGTCGAGGGTGGGAGCGTCGCCATCGAGGACGGGACGGTGGCCGCCGTCGGGCCGACAGACGACGTCGAACAGGAGTATCCAGTCGAGGGCGCCGACACGACCGTCGACGCAGCCGGACAGACGGTGCTTCCCGGCTACGTCGATCCGCACACACACGCGGTGTTCGCGGGCGAACGCGTCGACGAGTTCGCCATGAAGCTCCGCGGGAGAAGCTATCAAGACATTCAGGCCGAGGGCGGCGGCATCCTCTCGACGGTGCGAGCGGTCAGGGAGTCGTCGTGTACGGAACTCCGGGATCACCTCCTCGCCCACCTCGACGTCATGCTCGCGTACGGGACGACGACGGCGGAGGTGAAGTCAGGGTACGGGCTCTCGCTCGACGCCGAACGGAAGCTCCTCGAGGCCGTCGCGCGGGCGAACGAGCGCCACCCGATCGACCTCGTGCCGACGTTCCTCGGCGCACACGCCGTCCCGGCGGACGCGGAACCGGACGCGTACGTCGACCGGGTGGTCGACGAGCAACTGCCCTCGATCGCTGACGCGGACCTCGCGGTGTTCTGTGACGTCTTCTGTGACGAGGGAGCGTTCACGCACGATCAGTCGCGGCGCATTCTGGAAGCGGGCATCGACCACGGTCTCACGCCCAAGATTCACGCCGAGGAGTTCGACCACCGCAACGGGGCGAGACTCGCTGCGGAACTCGGCGCGGCGAGCGCCGATCACCTCCTGCAGGCGACGCCGGATGACGCCGCGGCGATGGCGGAGGCGAGCGTCACACCCGTCTTGCTCCCGGGAACCGCGTTCGCACTCGACGTGCCGTACGCCGACCCAACGCTGTTCCAAGACGCTGGTCTCTCGGTTGCGCTCGCAACCGACTTCAACCCGAACTGCTACTCTCAGAGCATGGAGTTCGCGATGTCGCTCGCCTGTAACGGGATGCGGATGGCACCAGCGGACGCCCTCCGCGGGGCGACCCAACACGCCGCCGAGGCGCTCGCGCTCACCGACGGAACCGGCACGCTCCAAGAGGGCGCGCCCGGCGACCTCGTCGTCGCCGACGTCCCGCGGTTCGAATACATTCCCTACAACGCTGGGGTTCGAACGACCGAGACGGTTCTCAAGTCCGGGGAGGTCGTGCATCGTGACTGACGTTGTCCTCGACGGCGAGTCGCTCACGCCGGAGTCGCTCGAAGCCATCGCCCGCGAGGGCGCTCCGGTGACGGTCCCCGAGTCTGCCCGCGAGAACGTGCGCGCCTCGCGCGAGCGAATCAAGGAGATCCTCGACACCGGCGAGCCGGTCTACGGCGTCAACACCGGTTTCGGCGAACTCGTCCAAGAGCGGATTCCGGCCGACGATATCGAGGCGATCCAACGAAACCTCGTGCGAAGCCACGCCGCGGGTGCGGGAGATCCGCTCCGCGAGTCAGTTGTCAGGGCGATGATGGCGACGCGGCTCAACACGCTCGTGAAGGGATTCTCCGGGGTGCGCGAGTGTGTCATCGACCAGTTTGTCGGAATGCTCAACGAGGGCGTCCATCCCGTCGTTCGCTCCAAAGGCAGCCTCGGCGCGAGCGGCGACCTGGCCCCACTTGCGCACCTGTCGCTGGTCCTCATCGGAGAGGGAGAGGCAACCGTCGACGGCGACCGCGTGGACGGATCGGTGGCGCTCGATCGAGCGGGACTCGACCCGCTCGAACTCCGGGCCAAGGAAGGGCTCGCACTCATCAACGGGACACAGCTCACCGTCGCGCTGGGCGCGTTACTGGTACTCGACGCGGAGCGTGCGTGTCGTGCCGCCGATATCGCTGGCGCAATGACGATCGAGGCGACGATGAGTACGACCGCGTCCGCCCACTCCCGCATCAACGACGTTCGGCCCCACAGCGGACACGGAGCGGTCGCCGAGAACGTCCGTGCGCTGACGGCGGACTCCGAAATCGTCCAGTCACACGCCAACTGTGACCGCGTGCAGGACGCGTACTCGATTCGCTGTCTCCCACAGGTACACGGTGCGGTTCGCGACGCAGTGGCCCACCTTCGCGAGGCGGTCACCGTCGAGTTGAACAGCGTCACCGACAACCCGATCGTCTTCGACGCGGCACACGTCGATTCGCGCGCGAGCGGGACGGAACACGCGGCAGTACTCTCTGGCGGGAACTTCCATGGCGAACCGCTGGCGCTTCCCCTCGACTACGTCACGAGCGCAGTGTCCGAACTCGCGTCGGTCAGCGAGCGCCGCATCGATCGCCTGCTGAATCCGAACGTGCAGGAAGACCACCTGCCGCCGTTTCTCGCCACCGACGCCGGTATCCAGTCGGGCTACATGATCGCCCAGTACGTCGCCGCCGACCTCGTGAGCACGAACCGCTCCGAGGGGCGGCCGTCGACGGACAACGTGCCGGTGAGCGGGAACCAGGAGGATCACGTCAGCATGAGCGCACAGAGCGCCCTCCGAGCCGACGACGCGGTGGATCGGACGCGTCGCGTCGTCGCATCTGAACTCGTGTGTGCGACGCAGGCGCTCGATTTCGTGGATTCGGCGCATGCGCCGGGCGTCGGGACGAAGGCGGCGCACGACTGCGTGCGCGATCGGGTTCCCGCCCTCGACGAGGATCGGCCGGTACACGCCGACGTCGACGCAGCCGAGGAACTGATCGCGTCGGATCGCCTGTTGGAGCGCGTCGAGAACGCAGTCGGCGATCCGCTCGAATAGCTCCGCGACTCACCCCACGGATTTATCAGGCACGGCGGGGACAGTCCGCCCATGAGTCTGCCGGATATCGTCCAGTCCACGCTCGACGACGAGTCCGTGGCAGCGCGCGTGGGACTCGGCGGCGACGACGTACTCCTCGTGACGCCGACGCGGACGCTCGTCTACCGGGCGGAGGGCCTCCTCTCCGACGAGGCGATCGAGGAGTATCCTCACGACGCCGAACACGTCGGCGTCTCCGAGGGACGACGCAAGGCCAAGATCACCCTCGACTACGGTCTCGACGGCGAGCGCACGTTCTCGGTGCCGACGAAGCAACTCGATCAGGTGCTCCACCCGGTGCTGGCCGGCGTGTTCAACGCCCGCGGGATCACGGACCCGGGAGAGACGGTCAAACAGACGTTCCGGTTCAGCGAGTTGACGATCGTCGTTACGAGCGCGCGACTCGTCCGCCACATCGGCGCCGCCGTCTGGGACGAGGAGTACGAGGAGTACCACTACGACGACGTGACCGACCTCGGCTTCGAAGAGGGAAGCGTCGCCACGTCGGTGGTCGTCACCGTCGGCGGCCGCCAGGAGCGGTTCAAGACCCCGAACGATCGGGCACGGGCGGTCCGAGAGTGCCTCGTCTCGGCGGTGTGTACACACCACGACGTCGCCGACCTCGACGAACTCCGCGCGGTGACGGCCCCCGAACCTGACGGGCGCGACGCGGACGGCGGAAATGAGAGCGGAGATGGGGAGGGGGACGAAGGGGGGACGGTGTCGTTCGGCGACGGCCCCGACCCGCTCGATACCAGCGGCGTCGACGGCGACGTGGCCGCCGACACCGGAGACGCCGCCGCGACGGGGACGTCCCGAGACGACGAGAGTCGGGGAATCGTGCGGACGGACGAGACCGAGGCCGAAGGCGAGGACGGCTTCGGCGACACCGACTTCCGGTCGCCGGGAGTCGTCGACGACGCCGTGGCCACGGAACTGGCCGAGCTTCGAGAGCTCGTCGAGGCACAGAACGAACGCCTCGAACGACAGGAGCGAACGATCCAGCAGTTGATCGAGGAACTCCGACAGGGCCGCTAGTCGCGCCCCAGCACTTTTCGCACGCACGACGATCCGAAGGGACCGAGTTCGCCGGATTCGAACTGGACGAAATGGCCCGTCGAGAGCGAGGCGCCACAGCGTTGGCAGTCGAAATCGCCCTCGCGCTCGACGACCTGGCGCTCGAAGCGGACGAAGCCGCCGGCCCGGCGGCGGAGCCGGATCCGATCCGCGTCGCGCTCGATGATCCCGCGGAGTTCGGCCTCGTCGAGGACCGTCCTGACGAGCGTCGGATCGGTCGTCACCGTCTCGATGCGGTCGACGACCGCCGCCAGCGACAGGTCGTCGTGTTCGAGCGCCGCGAGCAAGTCGAGTGCGAGTTCGACCCGGTCGTCCTCGCTCGCGCCGGCCCGCTCGTGCGTGTCGTCGGTCACGTCGTCGCCTTCGAGGCCGGCGTTGATCAACGTCCCGACCGGCGACGGACTCGCCGAACTCCCGGGAAAGCACAAACCGTTTGCACGGGGAAGGCGACCGGAGGGTATGGATCGGCGGACGCGGCTTCTCGCCGGCGCCGGCCTGGTCGCACTCGTCGTCGCACTCGCGACACTCACCTCGCCGACTGCGGTCCTCGGGCGGCTGGCGTGGGTCACCGCTGATCCGCTTCGCCTGACGCTCGCGCTCGTTCTCGTCGCCGTCGTCCGGCCGCTGTTCGCGTGGCCGACGACGCTGCTCGCCGTCGCGGCGGGCTACGGCCTCGGTCTCCGTGGCTTCCCGCTGGCGCTCGCGCTGGTCGTCGTGACGAGCCTCCCCGCGTACTGGGTCGGCAGTCGGGGGGCGGGTGACGGCTCGGTCGCGGCGACGGGAGCGCACCTCGTCGCCGAGACGGGGGCCCTCCGTAGCGTCGTCGGCAGCCGCCTCCTGCCACTTCCCTCGGACGTGGTGTCGGCCGGCGCCGGCGTCGCGGGCGTCCCGCTCCGGGCGTTCGCGCTCGGAACGGCGATCGGCGAGGTGCCGTGGATCGCGGTCGGCGTCGTCGCCGGCGACTCGCTCGGGGCGCTTTCGGGCGCGTCGCTCTCGGCGGCGATGGATCCACGGGTTGTCGGTGGCTCGGCGCTGCTGGCGCTGTTGGCGTTCGCCGGACCAGTCTATCGTCTACTCCAGGAGTGACTCGCCGGCCATCGACGCGGGTTTCTCGATACCGACGAGTTCGAGGACCGTCGGCGCCACGTCACACAGCGAGCCGCCGTGCCGGATGCGCCGGCCGCCCGACGGGTCGTCTCCGGGGGCGAGGTAGACGAACGGAACCGGGTTGGCCGTGTGGGCGGTGTGAGGGTCGTCGGACGACCCCATGTCGTCGGCGTTGCCGTGGTCGGCCGTGACGAGGACGTCCCCACCGGCGGCGTGGACGGCGTCGACCAGACGGGCGAGTTGGGCGTCAACCGCCTCGACGGCCGCGACGGCCGCCTCGAAGTCGCCCGTGTGCCCGACCATGTCGGGGTTGGCGTAGTTCAACACCAACACGTCGGGCGTCGACCGGTCGAGTTCCTCGAGAGCGGCGTCGGTCACCGCGGCCGCGCTCATCTCGGGCTGGCGGTCGTAGGTCGGGACGTCGGGGCTCTCGACGATCCGCCGTCGTTCCCCCTCGAACTCGACCTCGCGGCCGCCGTTGAGGAAGTAGGTGACGTGGGCGTACTTCTCGGATTCGGCGATCCGAAGCTGGCTCTTGCCGGCGCGGGCGAGCGTCTCGCCGAGCGTGTCGGGAAGGTCGAGCGGTGGGAAGGCGACCGGAAAGTCGAACCGTTCGTCGTACTCGGTCATCGTCACGAGGTAGACGTCGGGTGGGTTGGTGTCGAACGACCACGCGGGATCGACGTCAGCCAGCATCCGGACGAGTTGGCGGGCGCGGTCGGCACGGAAGTTGGCGACGACGACGGCGTCGCCGTCCCGGAGGACGGGACCGCCCTCGACGAGCGTGGGCTCGACGAACTCGTCGGTCTCGCCGCGGTCGTAGGCGGCCTCGACGGCCGCAACCGCGGAGTCGGCCGTGTACTCGGCCTCGCGGTTCACGATGGCGTCGTAGGCGCGTTTCGTCCGCCCCCAGTTCTCGTCGCGGTCCATCGCGTAGTAGCGGCCGCTCACGGTCGCGACGCCGCCGGTGCCGGCCTCGTCTGCGACGGTTTCCAGTTCGGCGACGGCGTCGGTCCCCGCGGTCGGGGGCGTGTCGCGACCGTCGGTGAACGCGTGGGTGACCGCCTCGACGCCGTGTCGGGCCGCGAGGTCGATCAGCGCGTGCAGGTGCCGCTGGTGGGAGTGGACACCGCCCGAACTGACCAGGCCGGCGAGGTGGAGACGGCCGCCCGTCTCGGCGACGTGATCGACCGCTCCCAGCAGGACGTCGTTCTCGAAGAAGGAGCCGTCGTCGGTTGGGTCGGCGGCGCCACCGGACTCGGGCCGGTTGCGGGTAGCCATGGAATCACGTTCGATGGCGTCGTCGATCCGCGCCAGGGGCTGTGGGACGACCCGGCCGGCGCCGATGTTGAGGTGGCCGACCTCGCTGTTGCCCATCTGGCCCTCGGGGAGGCCGACGCGTCGCCCGGAGACGTCGAGCGTGCCCGACGCACCGGTAGCGAGAATGCGGTCGAACGTCGGCGTGTCGGCAGCCGAGACGGCGTTGCGGCCGGGACCGTCGATCCCCCAGCCGTCGAGGATGACCAGCGCGGCGTCCATGCTCGCAGCGAAGGCCGTGGGGCGTTAACTACCTGTTGCATCGCCCGCGGGGTCCGCGGTGCCCGCGTTCCGCCTCACGACGAAACCATCGGCACGCATTTGAACGACGGTGGGGAACACGGGGTTATGTCCACCGACGAGCAGGGGGCAGTCCGCGTCGGCGTGCTCTCTCTGCACAACAGCAAGGAGACGAAAGCGATCCTGAACGCGGTCGAGGACCTCGGCCACGAACCGGTGTGGCTCCGCCGGGAGAACACGACCGTCAGCATCGAGAACAGCGAGGTGACGGTCGATCCGGACGTGGACGTGGTGGCCAACCGCCTTCTCCTGTCGACGACGAGCGACCCCGCGGAACTGCTGGGGCTGGCGACGACGTTCGAGCGCATCCGGCCGATGCTGAACGAGTCGTCTGCGGTGCTGACGGCGATCCACAAGTTCGCGACGGCGGCGACGCTCGCCGACTGGTCGGTCCGCGTCCCCGACGCCTTCCTCGGCCTGTCGAACGAGCGCCTCAACAGCGGCCGGGGGCGCTTCGGCGACGTCGGCGTCTACAAGACCGCCATCGGCACTCACGGCGGCGGGACGTGGAAGGTCGATCTGACGGAGCCGGTCAATCCCCGGGTCGGCAACCGACAGGCGTTCCTGCAGGAACTCGTCGAGCGCGACGAGAGCGAACACCGCGACCTCCGGGTGTACGTCGTCGACGACGAGATCGTGGGCGCGATGTACCGCTACGCGCCGGAGGGCGACTGGCGAACCAACGTCGCGCTCGGGGGCGACGTGGCCGACGCGGGCGACGACCTGCCCGAGGTAGCCGCCGAGACGGCGCTGTACACCACGGACGTGATGGATCTCGACTACGCCGGCGTCGACCTCATCGAGGGCGAGGACGGCTGGTTCGTCCTCGAGGTCAACCCCACGGCGGGATTCAAGGGACTGTACGAGGCGACGGGAACCAGCCCCGCACCGTACGTGGCGAAACTCGCGATCGAGCGGGCAGGCGGGAGCGTCGACGACGAGCGAGTCGAGAGCCTCGCGGCGACGCTCGACGACTCGACGCCGTCCTGCAAGCCCCGGATCACCCCGCCGGAACAGGACGACCTCCCGGTCATCGGCTACATCGAGGACGTGATCGTCAGCGGCACGAGCGGGTCGACGCAGGTGAAAGCGAAGTCGGACACGGGCGCCACCCGGACCAGCATTGACACCGGCCTCGCCGCCGACATCGGCGCCGGGCCGATCAAGAGCATGACGCGCGTGAGGTCGGGGAGCGTCAAGTCGGGCAAGGCCCGACCGGTCGTCGACCTGGTCATCGGCATCGGCGGCACCCAACACACCGTCACTGCGAGCGTCGAGGATCGGAGCCACATGGACTACCCGCTTCTCCTCGGCCGGGACGTGCTCGAACATTACCGGGTCGACGTGCGCCGCCGCGCCGACGACGACGAGCGAGGCGAGGGCGAACTGTTGGAGGAGTAGGGCTTCCGTAGCCGGGGCGGCGACGGCCGGGGACGGCGACCCGCCTCAGCCGCCGTCCGACTCGTAGTGCGCCCAGACGTACCGCGTGCCGTAGGAGCGGTAGGGTCGCCAGGCCGCGGCCACCTCGCGCATCTCCGTTCGCGAGCCACAGCCGTAGAGGGCTTCGAGCCCCCGTCGGATGGCGAGGTCGCCGAGCGGGAGGACGTCCTCACGGCCGAGGACGAAGATGAGATACATCTCGGCGGTCCACCGGCCGATACCCGTGATCGTCGTGAGTTCGTCGATCACGGCCTCGTCGTCGTGGTCGGTGAGTCCCTCGCGGGAGAGGTCACGATCCTCGAACGCCGCGGCGGCGTTGCGGAGGTAGTCGACCTTGGTGCCGGAGAGGCCGGCCTCGCGGAGGGCGTCGCGGTCGGCGTCGAGCACCGTCTCGGGAGTCACCTCGCCCAGCCGATCGACGACGCGCTCGCGGATCGCAGTCGCGCTCGCGGTCGAGAGCTGCTGGTTGATGATGCTGACGACGAGTCGGCGGAACTCGTCGGCGGCAGGATCGACTGACAGATCACCGTGCGTGTCGACGAGGTCGGCCATCACGGGATCGGTGCGGAGGACCCGCCGCCAGTCGAGCGAGTCGTCGGTCACGCGCCGTCACCTCCCGCGCTCGCGGGCGTCCCCGGAGCGGGCCGGGATAGCCGGTCGAAGCGGCGGTGGGCGAGGTAGACGGCGCCGACCGAGAGGACGACCGTCGCGAGGATCAGGGGGCCACCGGGGTCGTACCGGAGCGGCGGGTGGTAGCCGAGCGCGTAGTCGAAGGCGTCGTTGACGAGGAGGGCACCGAGGGCGACGGCGAGCGCGCGGTCGGTCGTCCGGCCGTAGTACGGGATGGCGAAGGCCTCGGCGACGAAGAGGAGGTGAGTGAACATGATTCCCCAGTAGTCCCAGAGGGCGGCGCCACCGAAGCCGACGTACAGGTCGGGGTAACGGTTGAGGGCGACGATCGTCCAGAGGCCGTACTTGACCAGCCAGACGAACGCGAACGTGTGGAGGTAGGCGAGGGGGACGTTCGTCGGGGCGTCGCGGACGCGGTTCCCGAGGTGGGGGAGCAGCGTCGCGAGCGAGAGGGTCACGAGCGCGAGTGCGGTCGGAGAGTCGCCAAAGAGCGGGTAGAGGAAGGTCGGAAGATCGGCGAGCGAGGGGTCGGCGTGGACGTAGAAGCTCACGCCGACGAGGAAGGCGGCGCCGTTGGCCACGAGGAGTGTAGACAGGCTCGGTGCGTTGCCGAGATAGTACTCCACGTATCGCCCGGTGTCGAACGGAGCCGTGACCATCGATCACGTGGTAGGGCGGTCGGCGGTAAAACCTGTCGTGTCGAGCGACAGCCGACAGTATAAGTGGCCGCCTCGCGGAAGGTGGGACATGACTTCGGACGCGGCCTTCACGTACGACGGCGGGAAGGTCGCCCCCGGCGAGCGACAGAACCTCCGGTACGGCATCAGCGAGACGTATCTCGGCGATCCGGTCCGCATCCCGGTGACGATCATCAACGGGGAGCGGACGGGACCGACGATATTCCTGTCGGCGGCCGCCCACGGCGACGAACTCAACGGCATCGAGGTGGTCCGCGAGGTGGCCTTCGAGTGGGAGTTGGACGACCTGGCGGGGACCATCGTCTGTCTACCCGTGCTGAACGTCCCGGGCTTTCTCACCCAGCAGCGGTATCTCCCCATCTACGACCGCGACCTCAACCGGTCGTTCCCCGGCGATCCGTCCTCGACGAGCGCGAAGCGGATGGCCCACGCCATCTTCCGGAACTTCGTCGAGCCCTGTGATTTCGGCATCGACTTCCACACCTCGACGCGCGGGCGGACGAACATGCTTCACGTGCGCGCCGACACGGAGGACGATGCGGTCGACCGCCTGGCACACGCCTTCGGTGCGAGCGTCGTCGTCGACGGCGAGGGAAGCAGCGGGACGCTTCGCGGGGAGGCGACCCGCGCGGGCGTCCCGACGGTGACAGTCGAGTTGGGGCAGGCCCACCGGTTCGAACGGTCGCTGATCGACGACGCACTCGGCGGCGTTCGGAGCGTGTTCGCGGAGTACGGCCTCCAGTCGGGGCCGGTCCGCTGGCCCGGGTGGCGGACGGTCGTGACCGAGAAGACGTGGATCCGTGCCGACGCGGGCGGGATCGTCGACATGCACTACGACCGCGGGAGCCTGGTTCTCGGCGGCGAGCGACTCTGTACCATCACCGACCCGTTCAAGGCCGACGGCACGCCGGTCGAGGCACCCTTCACCGGCGTCCTGCTCGGCGTTCTCGAGAACCCGGTGGTGTATCCGGGCAATCCGATCTGCCATCTCGCGGAACTCGACGCGGAGACGGCACGGATCGTCGACCGCCGAGAGGAGGATCGATGATCGACGGAATCGGCTGTCAGCGACGTCAAGAGTGTACGTAACTACTATACGATCCCGGTCCCGACTCCCGGACGAGCATGAGTCAGTCCTATGATCGAGGCCTCATCGAGGACTTCGGCCGGTGGCGGGAGTTCTCGGCCGGCATGTGGGCCTGGATCTTCCACAAGTTCACCGGGTGGGTGTTGATCGGCTATCTGTTCACCCACATCGCCGTCCTGAGTACGGCGCTCACGTCGGCCAGCGCCGATCCCGCGACCGTCGCGGCGAACCAGGATCTCTACACGCAAACCATCCAGACGCTGGAGAGCCTGCTGGTGGTCCGCCTGCTCGAAGTCGGACTGCTGGCGGTCGCCGTGTTCCACATCCTGAACGGGACGCGGCTGCTTTTGGTCGACCTCGGGATCGGGCTCGGCTCGCAGGATCGGAGTTTCTACGCGTCGCTGGTGCTGACCGGCGCCATCGTCGTCGCGAGCATCCCGACCTTCCTCGCGGGGGTGTCGCTCTGATGGCGGAGCGATACTCCTCGTTCGAGGCGGGCGGGCGACTGTGGCTCTGGCAGCGCATCACCGCCGCCTTCCTCATCGTCGTGCTCGCCTTCCATTTCTTCCTGCTTCACTTCGTTCACCACGCCGACGAGGTGACGTTCGGGATGAGCGCCGGACGGATGCAGACGTGGAGCTACTACTCGCTGATGCTCCTCTTTCTGGTGACCGCGACGTTCCACGGCGTCAACGGCGTCTACAACGCGCTGATCAACGTCGGACTGACCGGCGTCAAGCGACAGGTCGTCAAGGTCGCCCTCGGCGTCGCGAGCCTCCTCCTGTTGATCCAGGGATTCAGAACCGCGAACGCGTGGGCAGGTATCGACCTCCTCCCTCTACTATGAGCACGCAACGACAGCAATCGGAGACCGAAGGCGAGGCGGAGAGCGCGGAAACCGACGTCGAGACGCCGAAAGGGCGGCGGCTCGACGAGAAGCGCAAGCGGGCCGAGAAGCGGGAACGAGAGCGCGTCGAAGCCGAGGAACGCGCCGCGGCGGACGCGGAGCGGTACCACCTGAAGGTGTTCCGCTACGACCCCGAAGTAGAGGGGAAACAGGAGCCCCGCTTCGACGACTTCCACGTCCCCTACGAGCCGGGGATGACGGTGCTCGACGCGCTCATCTACGCGCGCGATCAGTTCGACGCCAGCCTGACCTTCCGACACTCCTGCCGGCAGGCGATCTGTGGCTCGGACGCCCTCTTCATCAACGGCTCTCAGCGACTCGGGTGTCAGACCCAGCTGTCCGACCTCGACCAGCCGGTCCGGATCGAGCCGCTTCCCCACTCGGAGGTGGTGAAGGATCTGGTCGTCGACATGGAGCATTTCTACGATCAGATGGAGTCGGTCGAGCCCTACTTCCAGACGACCGACCGGCCGGAGGGCGAACTGGAAGAGCAGCGCCAGAGTCGGGAGAACCGCGAGAAGATCAAGAAGTCGACCCGGTGTATCTGGTGTGGCGCGTGTATGTCCTCGTGTAACATCGCTGCCGGCGACAACGAGTATCTCGGGCCGGCGGCCATCAACAAGGCGTACCGGTTCGCGATGGACGAGCGGGAAGGCGAGGACATGAAACAGCGACGCCTGGAGATCGTCGAGCAGGAACACGGTGTCTGGCGGTGTCAGACCCAGTTCTCGTGTACAGAGGTGTGTCCGAAGGACATCCCCCTGACCGAGCACATCCAGGAGCTGAAACGCGAGGCAGTCAAGAGCAACCTGAAGTTCTGGTAACCATGTACGAATACGACGTCATCGTGGTCGGCGCGGGCGGGGCGGGCCTGCGCGCGGCCATCGCGGCACAAGAATCGGGGGCGGACGTGGCGATGGTCACGAAACTCCACCCCGTCAGGAGCCACACGGGCGCAGCGGAGGGGGGAATCAACGCCGCCCTCCGCGACGGCGACGACTGGGAGCTCCACGCCTACGACACGATGAAGGGGTCCGACTACCTCGGCGACGCCCCCGCAGTCGAGGCGCTCACCCAGGAGAGCCCCGAAGAGGTCATCCAACTCGAACACTGGGGGATGGCCTTCTCCCGCGAGGACGACGGACGGGTCTCACAGCGACCCTTCGGCGGCCTCTCCTTCCCGCGGACGACGTACGCGGGCGCGGAGACGGGCCATCACCTCCTGCACACCCTCTACGAGCAGGTCGTCAAGCGGGGCATCGACGTGTTCGACGAGTGGTACGTCACGAATCTCGCCGTCTCGGACGAGGAGCAGCCGGAAGACCGGAGCTGTCACGGAGTGGTCGCGTACGAGACGGCGACCGGGAATCTGGAAGCCTTCACCGCCGAGGACGGCGTGATTCTCGCCACGGGCGGGCTGGGGCAAGTGTACGACCACACCACGAACGCCGTCGCGAACACGGGCGACGGCGTGGCGATGGCCTACCGCGCGGGCGTTCCGGTCGAGGACATGGAGATGATCCAGTTCCACCCGACGACGCTTCCGTCGACGGGCGTCCTGATCTCCGAGGGGGTCCGCGGCGAGGGTGGCATCCTCTACAACGACGAGGGCGAGCGGTTCATGTTCGAACACGGCTACGCGAACAACGACGGCGAACTCGCGTCCCGGGACGTCGTCTCCCGCGCCGAACTGACCGAGGTGAACGAGGGTCGGGGCATCGAGGACGAGTACGTCCACCTCGACATGCGCCACCTCGGCGAGGAGCGCATCGTCGACCGACTGGAGAACATCCTCCACCTCGCGGAGGACTTCGAGGGCGTCGACGGGCTGGAGGAGCCGATGCCGGTCAAACCCGGTCAACACTACGCGATGGGCGGTATCGAGACGGACGAGTACGGCCAGACCTGCGTCGACGGGCTGTACGCCGTCGGCGAGTGTGCCTGCGCGAGCGTCCACGGTGCGAACCGTCTCGGTGGGAACGCCCTGCCGGAGCTCACGGTGTTTGGAAAGCGCGCCGGCATCCACGCCGCCGGCGGGCCCACCGAGGCACCGCGGGTCACCGTCGGTCGGACCGACGACTGCGAGGCCGGCAACGTAGAGACGCCGGTCGAACTCGGCGAGCCGTGGAACGGCGACGCCGTCGCGGACGGCGGCGCGACGGCGGCGACGAGCGAGGCCGTCGTCGAACGCACGCTCGAACGCGAACGCGAGCGGGTCGAACGGCTGCTCGACCGCGACGAAGGCACCCAACACGCCGAAATCAGGGCGGCGGTCCAGCACACGATGACCGAGAACGTCAACGTCTTCCGCGAGGAGTCGGCGCTGAAGGAGGCGCTGGTCGACATTCGCGCCGCGCGCGAGCGGTACCGCGACGTCTACGTCGCCGATCCGTCGCGCACGTACAACACGGATCTGATCCAGACCATCGAGACGCGAAACCTGCTGGACATCGCGGAGATGATCACCGTGGGCGCGCTCGCACGCGAGGAGTTCCGCGGTGCCCACTGGCGCAAGGAACACCAAGAGCGAAAAGACGACGAGTGGCTCAAGCACACGATGGTCTCCTGGTCGAACGGGAGCCCCGACCTCTGGTACAAGCCGGTCGTCCTCGAAGGGGAGAACGGAAGCTACGAGCCGAAAGAACGGAGTTACTGAGCGCGGACAGGGGCCGAACACGCCGCCAGTGCCGAGTGAGGAATCGCCCGACGTCGTCGGGTCGAAGGCTGACCTATCTCCGATTTGGCGTCGTTCAACGACGGTCTGAAGCGGTTCGTTTAATCCAAATTATCTATTTTGATACTCGAACGCCCCAATTTATGATCCTCCACACCGTTCGTCCCGGTAACACGCCGACGCGTGTCCGTGCGGGAGCGCCGAACCGATCCCCCCGGCTCCGGCCCGGCGTGTCGATCAAACCATGCAACTAAAAGAACTACTGACGGAGGACCGCGCAGTCAGCCCGGTCATCGGCGTCATCCTGATGGTGGCCATCACCGTCATCCTCGCCGCCGTGATCGGCACCTTCGTCCTCGGTCTGGGAGATCAGGTCAGCGAGAACGCACCGCAGGCATCACTGAGTTTCGACTACGATACGAGTAACACGAGCGTCAACGTGACCCACGAGGGTGGCGAGACACTCGAAGGGACGAACCTGGAACTCGTCGGGAGCGGCTCGACAGCTGTCGACGCGCCGACGGGTGATTACAGCGCCGGCGATCAGATATTCACCAACGTGGGGTACGACACCGGCGAGACGCTTCGCGTCGTCTGGACCAACCCCTCGGGTGGCAGCACGAACACCATCGCTCGCTCGACCGCACCGCAGTAAGCGCAGTCGAGACGTCGCCACACCGTTTTTTGCACGACACCGTCGGACAGGTGGGTGCGTCCGCCCAATTATCCGCGTAGATAATTTGTGGCGCGGATTTATGTTCCGAAGGGGCGTTCGTCGGGCCAACACGTCGACGCGTGTCGTCGGGAGCGTCCAAGTCCCCCGGCTCCGACCCGGCGTGTCGATCAACCCATGCAACTGAACGAACTACTGACGGAGGACCGCGCAGTCAGCCCGGTCATCGGCGTCATCCTGATGGTGGCCATCACCGTCATCCTCGCCGCCGTGATCGGCACTTTCGTCCTCGGACTGGGCGATCAGGTCGACGAGAGCGCACCACAGGTGACGCTCACCTTCGATTACGACACGGCCGGTTCGACGGTCAACGTCACCCACGACGGAGGCGAGACGCTGGAGGGATCGACGCTCGAACTCGTCGGGAGCGAGAGCGGGTCGATCAACGCCAGCGTCTCCGGCGAGTACAGCGCCGGCGACAGGGTCTGGACCGGCGAGGGGTACAGTTCGGGCGAGACGCTCCGCGTCGTCTGGACCAATCCCAACGGCGGCAGTACGAACACCATCGCCAGCTCGACCGCGCCGCAGTAAGCGACCTCGCGGCTCCACTTTTCGGCCCCGAACCGTCACCCTCAGTAGCGACCGCTCCGTATCGCGGGTATGGACACCGACGCGTTTCTGAGCCGCGACACGCTGTTGATCGTCCTCCTGCTTGTGGTCGGAATCGGCGGCTCGGGACTGGCCCGCGGCCTCCTCGCCGAACAGGGGTACGACGCCCTCGGCTCCGTCGTCTTCGTGACGGGCTACGGGACGATGGTGTTCCTGCTGTGGTGGGGGTGGATCCGCCCGCTCGACATCACCGGACCGAGCGGACGGTAGGGGTCGTCGGTAAACGGAACTTTAATGCCCGATTCCAGCCGAGTTGTGGATACGAATGCTCCCGCTACAGGTCATCGACAGTTTCCTGCTCAACTACAACGTCGGGCAGGCGCTGTTGCTGGTTTTCGTTCTCGCGACGGTCGGAGCGCTTCCGCTGAAATCCCGGCGGATCATCGCCGCCAACGCGACCGTGTTCGGACTCGTGTTCGTCATGACGCCCCAAGCCCTCGCGCCGATCCACTATCTGTTTCTCGGCATCGCCCTGCTCATCGTCGGACCGGTACTCTGGGTGACGGCGGAGCGCTAGAAGAACGCGACGTTTAACCGCGCGAGGCCGCAAGTACGCCCATGACGAAACCGGGCGTCCCCGGCGACGACCGGACGATCGACCTCCCCTGTGGGGAGTCCGTCCGCGCCACCGACCTCGATCTGGGGATGCGGGAGTTCGACTGTGTCTGCGGCGACGCACACGCCGTCGTGATGGACGTGCATCCGCCCGAACGGTTCCTCCCCGAGTTTCTGGTCGACCTCCTGCGGGAGACGGTCGAAACGAGCAGCGAGGAGATGCCGGAGTTCGACACACCGCACCTGCTCGGCGTCGTCCTCGAGGAGTTCCCCGAGCGGATGGCCGTGGCGGATCTGAGCGACGAGGGCGACGTGGGCTACGCACTCCTGTGGGTGAGCGACTTCGACGCCCGGCGGCTACACGAGGTGGTCGTCGAACTCGTGATCGAACTGATGGAACACGCCGTCAGCCACGCCGACGACGACGCCGCGATCCAGGAGTTCGAACGGCAGATGCTGGAGTTCGACGTGTCGGCGTTCGTCGACCGGTACCGCGCCGAGCGCGACCTCGACGCCGACGACGTCTACAGTAGCGTGTGACGGGACACTCGTCGGACGACTGTCAGACGGTCGTCTCACTGAACACTAAGTCGTTCCCAGCCGTTGTGTGACGTATGCGCCCTCGAACCAGGCAGTACGAGCAACTCCGGGGCGTGCTCTCCGAGGCCGACGAGCCGCTGACCGCCCGCGAAATTCTGACGCTCTTGGAGGAACAGGAGGAGTTCGAGAGCGCCCACCGCGTCGCGACGATTCTCGGTCGCTGGGCCGAGGAGGGGGACGTAGAAGTCCTCCAGGGAAGCCCCTACCGGTACCAACTGAACACCTGATAGGGGGGACGTTCCCGCCAGGGGACGCTCGCCGGACCGCTCCGGCCAGACGACTTTCCCTGCCTACGGGCGCCCGACCGTGACGGACAACCACGGTTCGGCGGTGGTCGACCGGCGACTGTCCACGCCGACGAGCGACGGCGCCAGCCCCGCCGACGCCGTTCCCTTTGGTACACCTTGTCGTTTCGAAATCCGTAATTTCGCTTCGTATCTCGTACTGTTCCGTGGGGCTTATTACGATGTGCGAACTCCGATCCGACGATGACCGACGAGGCCACCGTGGTGGACACAGACGCCACCACCGACTCCGAGGATCGGACGATACTGTTGATCGGGAGCGGCCCGATTCAGATCGGCCAGGCCGCCGAATTCGACTACTCCGGCGCGCAGGCCTGCCGAGCCCTGCAGGAGGAGGGTGCGCGAGTCGTCCTCGTCAACTCGAATCCCGCGACGATCATGACCGACCCCGAGATGGCTGACCGGGTGTACATCGAACCCATCACGACCGAGGCCATCGCGGAGATCATCCGGAAAGAACAGCCGGACGGCGTGATCGCCGGTCTGGGCGGCCAGACCGGACTGAACGTCACCGCCGAACTCGCGGAGGAGGGGGTGCTGGAGGAACACGACGTCGAGATCATGGGGACGCCGCTTGACACCATCTACGCGACGGAGGACCGCGACCTCTTCCGGAAGCGCATGGAGAAGATCGGTCAGCCGGTCCCCGGTTCGACGACCATCTCGCTCGACGAAGGTGAGGCGGTGAGCGACCTCGACGCCGACGCGCTTCGCGACCGGGTCGAGTCGGCGGTAGCGGCGGTCGGCGGCCTTCCCGTCATCGCCCGTACGACCTACACGCTGGGCGGATCGGGCTCCGGCGTCGTCGACGACATGGACGAACTCGTCGAGCGCGTCCGCAAGGGGCTCCGCCTCTCCCGGAACAGCGAAGTGCTCATCACCGAATCCATCGCCGGCTGGGTCGAACTGGAGTACGAGGTGATGCGGGACGCCGACGACTCGACGATCATCATCTGCAACATGGAGAACCTCGATCCGATGGGCATCCACACGGGCGAGTCGATGGTCGTCACGCCGTCGCAGGTGATCCCCGACGAGGGCCACCAGGAGATGCGCGACGCCGCGCTCGAAGTCATCCGCGAACTCGGCATCCAGGGTGGCTGTAACATCCAGTTCGCGTGGCACGACGACGGCACTCCCGGCGGCGAGTACCGAGTCGTCGAGGTGAACCCCCGCGTCTCCCGCTCCTCGGCGCTCGCGTCGAAGGCGACGGGCTACCCCATCGCCCGCGTCACCGCGAAGGTCGCGCTCGGCAAGCGCCTCCACGAGATCGAAAACGAGATCACCGGCGAGACGACCGCCGCGTTCGAACCCGCCATCGACTACGTGGTGACGAAGATTCCCCGGTGGCCGAAAGACAAGTTCGGCGACGTCGACTTCACGCTCGGGACGGCGATGAAGTCGACGGGCGAGGCCATGTCCATCGGACGCACCTTCGAGGAATCGCTGCTGAAGGCGCTCCGGTCGACCGAGTACGACCCCGCCGTCGACTGGGTCGACGTCGACGACGACGAGTTGGAGGCGGAGTATCTCGCGAAGCCGACGCCCGACCGTCCCTACGCCATCTTCGAGGCGTTCGACCGCGGTTACACCGTCGAGGACGTAGTCGACCTGACCGGCATCAAGGAGTGGTACGTCGAGCGGTTCGAGCGCGTCTCGGCCGCCGTCGCCAACGCCGCCGCCGGTGACTTCACCGACGCGGCGGTCAAAGGCGTCACCAACGCGGAGATCGCGTCGACGGCCGGTGCCGACGTGGGCACCGTCGAGACGTCGGTTCCCGGACGCACGTACAAGCAGGTCGACACCTGCGCCGGCGAGTTCGCCGCCCAGACGCCGTACTACTACTCCTCGCGGAAGCCGGAGTACGTCACCGGGCCGTTCGAGGGCGCCGCCGCCGCGGGCGAGTTGCGCGTCGACCGCGACGTCGAGAGCGTCGTCGTCGTCGGGGGTGGCCCCATCCGCATCGGCCAGGGCGTCGAGTTCGACTACTGTTCGGTCCACGCTATCCAGGCGCTCCGCGAAGAGGGCATCGACGCCCACGTCGTCAACAACAATCCGGAGACGGTGTCGACCGACTACGACACCTCCGATGGCCTCTTCTTCGAACCGATCACGGCCGAGGAGGTGGCGGACGTCATCGAAGCCTCCGACGCCGACGGCGTGATGGTCCAGTTCGGCGGACAGACCTCCGTCAACATCGGTCACCCGCTCGAAGCGGAACTGGAGCGTCGCGACCTCGACTGTGAGATCCTGGGCACGAGCGTCGACGCCATGGACCTCGCGGAGGACCGCGACCGCTTCAACCGCCTGATGGACGATCGCGGCATCGCCCAGCCGGAGGGTGGCTCCGCGACCAGCGAGGCCGAGGCGCTCGAACTCGCCAGCGACATCGGCTACCCCGTTCTCGTCCGTCCCTCCTACGTCCTCGGTGGGCGTGCGATGGACGTGGTGTACGACGACGACGAGTTGAAGGAGTACATCGAGGAGGCCGTCCGGGTCAGCCCGGACAAACCCATCCTCATCGACGAGTTCCTGGACGACGCGGTGGAACTCGACGTCGACGCCGTCTCAGACGGCGAGGACGTCCTCATCGGCGGCGTGATGGAACACGTCGAGAGCGCGGGCGTCCACTCGGGCGACTCGGCGTGTATGATCCCGCCACAGGCCGACGAGGTGACCGGCGTGATGGACCGCGTGCGCGAGGTGACGGTCGAAATCGCGCGCGAACTCGACACCGTCGGCCTGCTGAACGTCCAGTTGGCCGTCAAGGACGACACCGTCTACGTCCTCGAAGCCAACCCGCGGTCGTCGCGGACGGTTCCGTTCGTCTCGAAGGCGACGGGCGTCCCCATCGCCAAACTCGCGGCGAAGGTGATGGCGGGTGACTCCCTCACCGACCTCGACGCCCAAGAGCGGATCCCGGAGCAGGTGAGCGTCAAGGAGGTCGTCCTGCCGTTCGATCGCCTGCCCGGCAGCGACCCGCGTCTCGGTCCGGAGATGAAGTCGACGGGCGAGGTGATGGGGACGGCCGACCACTTCGGCAAGGCCTACGAGAAGGCCCAGTCCGCGACGGGCAAGGCCATCCCGAGCGAGGGGACGGCCGTGATCGACCTCTCAGCGGCGGAGTTCCCCGCCCCCGACAGCGACGAGGGACGGGCGCTGATCGACGCGTTCGACGCGTTCTACGACGTCCGGGAGTTCGACGACCTGCCGGAAGCGATCCGTCGCGGCGAGGTCGACGTGATCGTCTCACGGAACCGCGAGGCACTGGAGATCGCCGTCGAGGAGAACGTGACTTACTTCTCGACGCAGGCATCCGCGGAGGCGGTTCTCGCCGGGCTTCGCCACCAAAACGACCCCATCGACGTGCAGGCCACCTCGGACCGGCCGAAGGTCGAAAAGCGGTGGGGCGAGTAGGTCGGCGTCCACCCCCACGCCAACCCCTCCACCACCGCGGCCACGACCGATCCCGTCCCCGTTTTTCGGATCGCCGCGGCGCCGCTAGTCCAGTTTTCCGAGCGCCTCGAAGAAATCGGACGTCGGGCCGGCGACGCGCACGGGCGAGTCGGCACGGGCGACACCCACTTCCGTCGGCGGATCGAGTTCCCTGAGGACGCGCCCGTCGCCGACGACGACCGCCTCCGCCCCCTCGACGCCGACGGTCACCTCGCTGTCCGGCCCGATAACGAGCGGCGGCATCCCCTCGCTCGCGCACATCTCGTTGACGACGAGGCCGTCGACGCCGGGGTGGACGAGCGGTCCCGACTCGCTGAGATTGTAGGCGGTGCTCCCGGTCGGCGTGGCGACGAGGACGCCGTCGGCGCGGCTCGCGGAGTAGCGCGCGCCGTCGATCCGCACGTCGAGGTCGACGCCGCCGCTCGGCCCCCGGATCGGGCCCTGGACGACTACCTCGTTCGTCGCCGGCGAGGCAGTCCACTCCCCGACGTGGGCGGTCAGCCGCGGCGTCTCGCGGACCGTCATCTCGCCGGCGCGGAACGCCGCCACCTCGTCGAGGACGACTTCGACGGCCTCGTCGGGGCCGACGGCGTTGAGAAAGCCCACCTCGCCGAGGTTGACCCCGAGGATCGGCGTGCCGTCGGCGCCGCGGGCGGCGTAGAGAAAGGTGCCGTCGCCGCCGATGCTGATCACGAGGTCACAGGCGTCGAACGCCTCGACGGGCGTGCCCTCGACGTCGAGTGCCTCGGCGGTCGCCGCGTCGACGGCGACCGAGGCGCCCACGTCCCGGAGTTGGCGCCGCAGTTCGGCCGCGAGAATCGACGCCCGACCGTTTCCCTTCTGTGCGACGAGGCCGACGTACATACCCGGGCGTCACCCCGTGAGAAAAAAAGCCCACCGAACGGACAACATTCATCACACCGGCGGACGCAGGGAAACCGATGGCAGGTTCCGCGAGGACGGCTGTCGTCGACGGCCGGCGCGGGCCGGGCGACGGAGACCACCGATGAGTCAGGACGAGGACGAAAGCGAGGACGAGGACTGGTTCGAGCGGGCGCTCCGGGAGTCCGAGTCCGAATCCGAATCCGAATCCGAATCCACGGACGCAGATACCGACGGCGATGCGGATCGGGACGAGGTGGACGCGGATCCGGACGGGGGCCCGGAGCCGAGCGCGGGCGCGGACGCAAACGCGGCGTCGCCGGACCCGACGTCGTCCGGGTCCGACCCCGAGTCGGCCGGGGACGCCGATCCGGAGGCGGATGGCTCGCCGTTCGACGAGGACTTCGCCAGCGCACTCGAGAACGCTCCGGACCTCGACGACGACCCGACGTCGGGCGACTCGCCGTTCGACGAGGACTTCGCCAGCGCACTCGAGAACGCGCCCGGCGTGGGCGGGGGATCGGCGGGCGAGTCGTTCGGCGGCGGTGACGGCGGACAGTCGCCGACCGAATCGTTCGACGACGGGGAGTTCGACTCGTCGATCGATCGGATCGATCTCGGGATCGAGGGACTCGACGACATGATCCTCGGCGGCGTGCCCGAGCGGTCGCTCATCTCGATTATCGGCTCTGCGGGGACCGGGAAGACGACGTTCGGCCTCCAGTTCCTCCGACAGGCGCTGTCGGACGGCGGCCGGGGCGTCTACCTGACACTGGAGGAGAGCACGGCCCGGATCTACGACACCGCCGAGGAGAAGGGGTGGCCGTTCGCGGAGTACGCCGACGAGGGGCGACTCGCCGTCGTCCACCTCGACCCCGTCGAGATGGCCAACAGCCTCGCGAGCATCCGCAACGAGCTGCCGGAGTTGATCGAGGAGTTCGACGCCGATCGCCTCGTGCTCGACTCCGTGTCGCTGCTGGAGATGATGTACGACCGGCCCTCGGAGCGCCGGAGCGAGGTGTACCAGTTCTCGAAGTCACTCAAGGAGGCAGGAGTGACGACGCTCGTGACCAGCGAGGCCAGCAGCGACAACCCCTACGAGTCCCGGTACGGCATCATCGAGTATCTCGCCGACGCGGTGTTCGTTCTGCAGTACGTCCGTGCCTCGGACTTCCAGGAGACGCGACTTGCCGTCGAAATCCAGAAGATCCGCGACGCCAACCACTCCCGGGAGACGAAGCCCTACGAGATCACCGACGAGGGGTTGAGCGTCTACCGGCAGGCCAACATCTTCTAGCGGAACGCCCCCGGTCGAACGACCACGGCGATGGCGACGACGACGGCGACAGCGACAGGCCCGTCGATTCGTGCGCGACGCTAGTCGTCCGCGGGCGTCGGCGATTCGCGGGCGACCGGGTCGAACGTATCGAGGTGGAGAAACTCGTCGGTCGATCGGCGGAACTTCCGGGGGCGTTCGAGGTCGGCCGCGCCATCTTCGGGGTAGCCGAGCGTGACGATCATGACCGCCTCGTAGTCGTCGGGCACGTCGAACGCCTCGTGGAGGGCGTCGGCGTCGAACCCGCCCATCGGGCAGGAGGCAATGCCGCGTCCCCACGCGGCGTACATGAGCGTCATCGCGGCGAGAGTCGAACTCCCCGTCGTCCAGAGGCGTCGCGTCTCAGAGTCGGCGTCCGCAAGGGCGTCGACGGTCTCGAGTCGTGCCTCCGCGGCCTCCTCGCTGGGCAGGTAGCCTTTCTCCAGCAGGTCGCTCGTGACGCGCTCGGCGTGGTCGCTCGGGTCGAGGGTCCCGAGGATGACGACGGCGGCCGCGGCGTCGGAGACGTGTTCCTGTCCGTAGGCGACCGACTCGAGTCGGTCGAGGTCGTCGCCGCGGACGACGAGGAACTCCCACGGCTGGAGGTTGAACGATGACGGGGCGTAGCGGACGTCCTCGAAGATATCGTACAGCGTTTCGTCGTCGACGTCGGCGTCCGAATACTGGTGGACCGACCGACGCGTGCGGATGACTTCGTCGAACTCCATCGACGGACCAACGGGCTCGACGGACAAGAACCGGGGGGAGTCGGCCGAACTCGCCGGCTGTGGGGCGATAGCGATCCCCACGGGATCGGAGACGCTACCGCACGACCGTCACCGGTACCGGCGACCGGCGGACGACGCCCTCGGCGACGCTTCCGAGCAGGATGCGGGAGACGCCCTCGCGTCCGTGGCTCCCGATGACGACGTGATCGAAGGGGTCCTCGCTCGCGACGTCGACGACGACGCGGGCGGGGCTTCCCACGTCGATGCGAGTCTCGACGGGGCGGTCGACGCGGTCACGCGCCGACGCGAACTGCTCCCGGGCCGTCTCCCTGGCGTTCTCGTACCACGTCTCGGAGCTTCCGGGGAGGGCACGCTGCGTGAATCCGGCAGTGACCGGATCGACGACGTACAGCAGCGTGAGCGACGCGTCCGGCCACTCCGTGGCGGCAAAGGAGAGCGCGGTCTCGGCGTGTGGCGTGCCGTCGAAGGGGACGAGGACGTGATCCGGCATATCTCGCGCTACGCGAACCAGATACAAAAACTGTGGCCGCCGATCGCTATCTCGCTCCCGATCCAGTTCGGGGCGACGGTTACGGAAGCCCATCCCGTAGCGGGCGGTATGCCGGAACGCACGACACTCGCCGATCTGAACGGACGGCCCCACGCCGAAGTGTTCGAGACGCGTCGCCCGCGCACGGTCCGGCTCCAGCTGGACGCGGACGAGCGCGTCCCCAGACACACCCACGAGGGGACGAACGTCGTCCTCCACCTGTTGGCGGGGCGACTGGAACTGACCCTCGACGACGAGACACACGCCCTCGAAGCGGGAGAACTGATCCGCTTTTCGGGCGACCGGGAGGTGTCGCCGTACGCCGTCGAGCCGAGCACGGCCATCGTCGTCTTCGCGCCGACCGAGTCGGGGACGCCCTGAACGGCTCCGTCGGTGGCGAGAGGGTGACGGCGCCGACGGTCGACGGCGCAGCCCTTTTCAATAACCGACGCTTACCTCACGTCATGGACTCGGCGGTACTACTCGATCTCCTCGGCAACGAGAACCGCCGGCGGATCCTGCGGCTTCTGGCGAGAAAGCCCTGCTACGTCACCGAGATAAGCGAGTATCTCGGGGTGAGCCCGAAGGCGGTGATCGATCACCTCCGGAAACTGGAGGAGGCCGGGTTGATCGAAAGCCACACCGACGACCAGCGGCGGAAGTACTTCCACATCTCCCGGAACCTCAGGCTGGAGGTGAGCGTCTCGCCGTACGGCTTCGGCACCAAGAGCGCCTATCCGGCGAGCCCGACCCTCGATATGAACGGGCAGTGTCGACACGTCTCGCTCGACGCGCCCGGAGAGGCCGACGACGACGTGACGGAACTCGCGGAAGCGTTCGACCAGCTACAGGCGCTGGAGAACGAACTCTCCCTGGCCCAGCGGTGGGTGTACGGCCGGATCACGGACGTACTCGACCGGCTGAACGACCACCTCGGGGTCGACGCCGACAGTCGGTTCCACGCCGAGGTGCTCGCGGCGGTGGCGACGGGGGCGGAGACGACGGCCGAAATCGTCGCCGCGGTCGACGCCCCGAGCGACGCGGTCCGGGGGGCGCTGAACACGCTCGCCGACCGCGGACTGGTGAGCCAACAGGGCGACGAGTGGCGGGTCAGTTGAGTCGCGGCGTCGCAGCGCGGCGGTCGTCGTGATCGACGCCGATTACAGCTCCTTCGTCAGGCCGGCCCTGAGGTCGCGGCCGAAGTAGTGCCCGAGCAGCGCCGCGAGGAGGCCAACGGTCGTGCCGACGCCGGCGATCTGCAGGCCGTAGTCGGCGACGACGGGGAGGAGCGCGGTGTCGAGCGCCCCGAGGACGAAGCCGAGGCCGGCGGCGAGAGCGCCGGCGAGACCGGCCTCGACGTACCGCCGGGGGGCGGAGAGGAAGCCGAGAACGAAGGCACCGAGGGCGATTCCGACGAATCGCCCGAGATAGCCCACGATCGGAACGGCGCCGCCGGCGACGAGGCCGCCGACCGAGAGACCGAGCGCGAGAAGGAAGACACGTGGAGCGAAGAGCCGGCGAACGCGGCGGCCGATACCGATCCGGCCGTCGGCGGGGGCGTCGTCCGCATCGGTGTCGTCCCCGCCACGCGCGATGTCGGGTCGGCGCATACCCGGTCTCGGTGGCGGACGGGCAAGTGACTTGCGCCCGACGACACCGGTCGGCAACGAGTGGATTCAAGTCCGCGCGGGCGGTAGCCCGGCGCATGAACCCAGGGGATCACGTCCGCGTCGAGCGCGGAGGCGTCGAAAACGAGGGCGTCCTCATGCCGTCGACGACGTCCGACCACCTCGTCGTGAAGCTACCGGGCGGCTACAACGTCGGTATCGATCGGGCGGACGCCACGGTCGACGTACTCGAACGGGATGCGTACGACGTGGCGGACGCCGCCGGAGACGGCGACGGCGAGTCGTCGACGGTCGCGTTCGACGACGACCTGCCCACGGTGTCGCTCATCTCGACCGGCGGCACCATCGCCTCGACGGTCGACTACCGCACGGGTGCGGTGACCGCGCAGTTCGACGCCGAGGACGTCCTGCGCGCGGTCCCGGACCTCGCCGGCCGGGCGAACTACCGCGGCCGCGTCGTCGCCAACATCCTCTCGGAGAACATGACGCCCGCGGTGTGGCAGGACCTCGCTCGCGTGGTCCACGAGGAGATCGAGGCCGGCGCCGACGGCGTGGTCGTCATGCACGGCACGGACACGATGCAGTACACGGCGTCGGCGCTCGCCTTTATGCTCGACACCCCGGTGCCGGTCGTGTTCACCGGCAGCCAGCGCTCGGCGGACCGCCCCTCCAGCGACAACGTGATGAACGCCGTCTGTGCCGTCGAGGCGGCCACGAGCGACCGCGCCGAGGTACTCGTCTGTATGCACGAGTCGTCGAGCGACGACGCCTGCGCGCTCCACCGCGCCACTCGGGTTCGGAAGAACCACACGTCGCGTCGTGACGCCTTCGAGACGGTCGGCGCGGGGCCGATCGGCCGGATCGACTACGAGACCGAGACCGTCACGTTCCGGCGTGACGGCCCGTCGCGAGGCGAGGTCGACCTCGCTCTCGCGCCCGACTTGGAGACGAGCGTCGAACTCGTGAAGTTCACGCCGGGGATGAACCCCGCGGCGCTCGATCACCTCGACGACGCGGCCGGCGTCGTCATCGAGGGGACGGGACTGGGCCACGTCGCGACGGACTGGATCGACCGGATCGAAGCGCTAGTCGAGGGGGGGACGGTCGTCGCCATGACGAGCCAGTGTCTCGAAGGGCGGGTGTGCGACCGGGTGTACGACACCGGGCGCGACCTGCTAGACGCGGGCGTCGTCGAGGCGGGCGACACCCTGCCGGAGACGGCGACAGCGAAGCTGATGTGGGTGCTGGCGAACCGGGCCGACCCGGCCACCGCGATGGGCGAGTCGCTCGTCGGGGAACTGCAGCCGCGGTCGGTGCCGTGGACGTAGGCCGCCGGAGCGAACGATACACCGCGTTCCCGAGGGCGCCGAAGCGCCGGGACGAGCCCCGTTCGAGCGCGTGAAGCCGCCGAAAGGGTGGTTCCCCCTCCCGGAGCAACTGTTATATTCTCGGGGAATATCAGACATCCACTAGTGGAACGGAACCCGAACGGCCTCTCCGCTGCCGAAATCGATACACTCGTCGACGAGTTGAACGCCGGTCTGGAGCGGGAAGTCGTCCTCCGTTTTCTCCAGCGACTGCCCGACGACGAGCATCCGGACTTCTATCGACAACTCACGGAACTCCTCCGCGTCGACGATCAGGGTCGTCTAGAGGAGAGACTGAGGGATATCCTCGAATCGGAGGCAGTCGAGGTGGAGCGGGACGCCGAGTTCGTTCGGTTCGCCGCGTTCGAGTATCTGGCCACGTACTACCGCCGAAACTACGATCACTCGACCTTGCGGGCATTTTACTCCCAACATCGGGACGACTTTCGGGAGAGACCGCTCTACAGGCTCGGCGAAGCTCGCCTGCTCGCGTTCCGGGACGAATACAAATCGGGACTCAGACAGGTTCGGGAAGTGATCGAGGAGACCGGACAGCAAAAGGACGTCATCCACGAGTTTTCCCGCCAGGTTGCGTCGGGATACGAAGACGGGAAGTTGCCCGACGAGGATCGCGAGGAACTGATGAAAGAAGCGATGGCGTTCGTGAACATCGCCATCAACCGCGATCAGGAGTACGGAAGATACTACCAAACGAAGGCCCGCCTGCTGGCGCTACAGGGTGCGTTCGACGAGGCCGGGGAGCTGATCGAAACCGCCATCGAGAACGAGGACACCAGCCGGAGCGACTATCGCTGGCGCATAAATATGTACAATCTCACGCGGACGGAGGTCGAAGCGCGGAGCACGCGCGAGCGGCTCAAAGCGGAAATGGAGGAGAACGTCAGTACGGCCGTCGAACGGCTGGAGGACGACGTCGAAAAGCGGATCGAGAGCCTGGTCGACGCGGAAACGGCCACGATGCGGGAAGAGTTGCGTGAGGAGACGATGAACGAATTAGCGAACAAATCCCGGGACATCCAACAGCGCACGGAGGAGATGGAGAGCAGATACATTCAGATACTGGGATTTTTTACTGGCTTCCTAGTCATCGCGGTCACGACGACGAACGTCGCGAGGCTACCGTTCGAGCAGGCCGCCCAGTTGGTTTTTCTGCTCACCAGCGGGCTGTTGGTCGCTATCTCCGGGTTCGGAATTCTGTTACCCGGACTCAAATCCACCAAACGCTCCATAGTAGTGATGGTACTCGGGTTCGCCGGGCTGGTGTTGTCGGTCGTTCTCTTTCCCGCGGTTATCGGCTGAGCGAGGGCGTGATCCGTGGCGGTTCGCGTGACAGAGCGGCGGGGCGGCGGGTGTTCAGATGTAGCCACGCTCCCGAGCCAGCAACAGCGCTGTCAGCGTCCATCCGGTCGCACCACGTTCGGTCGCCCGGGAGAGTGCTTCGTCGACCGGGACGTACTGCCACGAGAGAAACTCGCGGTCGTCCGGGTCGGGATGCCCCTCCGTGAGATCCTGGGCCACGAGAATGGCCCGTTCGTACCGCATCGCCGCGACCGGATGGTACGTCGTCAGGTGGGAGCACTCGCCGGCCACCAGTCCCGTCTCCTCCGCGAGTTCGCGGACTGCCGCTTCCTCGTAGGATTCGCCGTCGACGACGTGTCCGCCGGGACACTCCAGAAACGTCCGTCCGAGTTGCGGTCGGTACTGCTCGACCATGGCCACGGTATCGCCCGACACTGCGACGATCGAGAGACCATCGCGGGGCCGTTCGATCCAGTAGTACCGATCGGACTCACCCGCGGGCACGATCACGTCGTCGTACCCGACATCGAACCAGGGACACTCGAAGACAGTGGCCGAGTCCCGCACTGGCCAGGGCTCCTTGCTCATACTGCGACCGTATGCCCCGAACCCAAGAAACGCCCGGGTCACCGACCCTGTGTCCCGAGCCGCCGACAGCCACGTCGCGTTCGGGCAGCGGGACACTCTGGGACGGCCCGGACCGACCGGCGGACGGAGGTCCGATCCACAATTCACTTACCCCCGCTCGCCACAGGAGGGAGTATGATCCACGTCGTCGGCGGGGGCATCGCCGGGCTGGCCGCTGCCTACCGCCTCCAGCAACACGGCTACGAGGCGACGGTGCTGGAGGCGAGCGACGACGTCGGTGGGCTGGCCGCGACCTACCCGACCGCCGGCGACGACGTCGAGAAGTTCTACCACCACCTCTCGAAATCGGAGGAGACCATCGTGGAACTGGCCGGGGAACTCGGCCTGGCCGACCGCGTGGAGTGGCTGGTGGGCAAAAACGCCTACTACGTCGACGGCGTGGTCCACCCGCTGGACACCCTGCCACAGATCGCCGCCTATCCCCACCTCGGTCTCTACGACACGTTCCGGCTGGGGATGCTCACGCTCGAAATCGACGTGCGCGGCGGGCTCCCGCGGTTCGACACGTACGACGACCTGACCGACTTCGAGGACGTACCCATCAAGCAGTTCCTCCTCGAACACACCACCCACGGCGTCTACGAGAACTTCTTCGAACCGCTGCTGGACGCCAAGTTCGGCGATCGCAAGGACGACGTGAGCGCCGCGTGGCTGCTCGGCCGCATCAAGTTCCGCGGGGAGCGCGACCTGCGCCGCGGCGAGATCCTCGGCTACTTCGACGGCGGGTTCGCCGTTCTGCTCGACGCGCTCGTCGACGCCGTGGGCCGCGAGAACGTCGTGACGGGTGCGCGGGCGACCGACCTCGACGTACGCGACGGCGCAGTGGCGTCGATCACCGTCGAAACGGACGCCGGGACCGAGACCCATTCGACCGACGGCGTCGTCGTCGCGACGATGCCGAACGTCCTCGAGTCGCTGACGGGCTACACCTGCGACATCGATTTCCAGGGGGCGGTCTGTGCCGTCGTGACGATGGACGAGCCGCTGACGGAGACGTACTGGCTCAACGTCGCACACGACGCCCCGTTCGGCGCGCTGATCGAACACACGAACTTCGTCCCGCCGGAGCGGTACGGCGGCGACCACCTCTGTTACATCGCCAGCTACGTTCAGGACCCGTCGGAGGCGGCGTGGCAACTGGACGACGCCGCGTTACGGGACGGATGGCTCGGCCACGTCGAAGACATGTTCCCCGAGTTCGATCGACAGAGTGTAAACGAGTTCCGCGTGGCGCGGAACCCGCGGGCGGCGCCGGTGTACGAGCGGGGGTATCTGGACATGGTGGTACCGTACGATCTGGCCGACGCGGTGGGAGACGGGGTGTACTACGCCGGGATGGCGAGTCGTGCGCAGTACCCCGAACGGAGCCTCAACGGCGGTATCGTCGCAGGATACGAGTGCGCGGATCGGATCGCGGAGAACTAGGCGCGCCCCTCTTCGTCTTCCACACCGGGTGCGGCGGACACGTCCACGTCCTCGGGTTCCGCCTGCCCGCCGACGACGAGGTTGCCCTCGCCGTCTTCGACGTAGACGTCGTCTGCGAAGCCGCCCTCGGCGTGGGGGTGGACGGGGTCGTCGAGGCGTTCGGGTGTCGCCGGCGCGTCCGGGAGGTCGCCGCCGTACTCGCCCAACGGGTCGGCGATGGTGATGTCGTGGCGTGCGAAGAAGTCGGCGTAGCGGTCGTAGTGGGCCTGAAGCTCGTCGGCCGGAAACTCCATCATCTCCGTCCAGCCGTGGTTGTAGAACTCGAAGTTGGCCTGGATGTGGGTTATCTCGCGGGCCGCCGCCTCGGAAAATCCCGCGTCGAGGGCGTCGACGTAGGTGTCGAACGTGTAGTCGAAGAAAGCCTCCAGCCGGGGTTCGCGTTCCTCCCGGCGCCCGTCGGCGGCCTTCGAGCCGAAGACGTCGACGTGGAGGTCGACGAGTTTCTCGCGAACCACCTCGCCGACGACGGGCATGGTGAGCGCCTGTTTCGCGGCGAAATGTCGCACATTCTGGCGGAGTTTCATCGCCGTCCGTTTGGGTCGTTCGGCCTTCAAGCCAACGGTGACGCGGCCGCCCCGTCGCGAATTGCGGCGAGTTTCGCGGATAGCAATCGACATTAACCCGTACCCCTAAAGTTCGGGATATGAGTCAGTCGTACGTGATCATCGGTGACGGTATCGCGGGGAGTTCTGCCGCCGAAACGTTGCGCGACGAGGCACCGGACGCCGAGATCACCGTCATCACCGACGAGGGAGAAGCCCTCTACAACCGGATCCTCATCAAGGAGTTCGCGAAGGGCAAACTCCCGGAGATGCCCATCTCCATCCACGAGCCGTCGTGGTACGAGGAGCGCGATATCGACCTGCGACTCGACACGCTGGTGACGAACGTCGACACCGAGGGGCACCGGCTCCGGACCCACGAGGACGAGATCATCGAGTACGACAAACTGCTGGTCGCGACGGGCGGGACGCCCACACAGCTGCCGGTCGAGAACAGCGACGCCGACGGCATCCACCACTTCTGGACGTTCCAGGACGCCCGCGGCATCCGGGACCACACCGAGCGGGCGGAGACAGGCATCATCGTCGGCGCGGGGTTGCTGGGCATCGACCTCGCGGCGATCTGTGGCGAACAGGACGTCGAGGCACAGTACCTCATGCGCGGCGACTGCTGGTGGCGGTACGCCCTCTCGACCGAGGGCGCGGAGATTCTCCACGAGGCCATGCGGGAACGCGGCGTCGAACCCGTCTTCGAGAGCGGTGTCGACCGCTTCGAGACGGACGACGACGGCCACGTGACGGCCGCCATCGACCCCAACGGCGACCGCTACGAAGGTGATTTCGTCGGCATCGCCATCGGCCTGAACTTCAACACCGAGATCCTGCAGGGGACGGACGTCGACTGCGACGACGGCATCCTCGTCGACGAGTACATGCGGACGAACGTCGACGACGTCTACGCCGCGGGCGACATCACGCGGTACCACGACACCATCCTCGGCGAGCGCGCCCAGAACGGGTCGTGGGACAGCGCCAAGGCACAGGGGACGACCGCCGCCAAGAACATGCTCGACCCCGAATCCGAGGAGTTCCGCTTCGTCTCCTCGTACTCCATCACCCACTTCGACTTCCCGTTTCTCTCCTTTGGCCACCCGACCATCGGCGACGAGGAGTGCGAGCGCAAGTACTCCGACACGGAGTGGCGCCGCCTGGCGTTCAAGGACGGCAAGATTGTCGGTGGCGTGTTGATCGGCGACCTCTCGCCACAGAGTGCCTACAAACAGCTGATGCGCGAGGAACGGGTCGTCGCGGATCAGAAAGAGGTACTACTGGAGAAGTCGGTTGACCTCGACGACCTGGCGCCGACACAGGAACAGTGAGCTAGGGCCAGTCGTCCCGCGTTTCGGCCTCGAACGGATCCTCTTCCGTCTCTCCGGCCAACTCCCACTCGGCGAACTCCGCGGCCTCCTCGATGTCGAGATACTCCCAGCCGTGTCGCTCGGCCGTCTCGCGATCCTCCTCGGTCGTCCCGATGAAGACGTGGCGGTCGGTGTCGAACTGGTCGCGGACGTTGTCGAGGCTCTCGTCGACGCCACGCGGACCGGAGAAGAAATCCTGGCGCAGGCGTCGCTTGCGCGTGAAGTTGGTGACGACGTACGTCGGTTCGTCGCTCAGGACGCCCACGTACTCGGTCCACTGGCGGGCACCGTCGAACACCGCGTTCGGATCGGCGAGCGCCTGGAGCGCCTCGTACTCGAACGCGAGCGTCATCGTCCCGTCGCCGCCGCTGTCCATGTCCAGGCTACTCTCGGATCGGACAAAACGGCTTCGATCCGACGGTCGCTACGTGATGTGGTAGTAGTCGGTGAAGACGACGACATCGCCCTCGCTCAATCCCGAGAGGTTGCTCGGATCCCGTGGCGAGGCCCCCTCCACGACGCTGAACAGGTACTCCTGTGTCGAGTCGTCGAGTTCGTCGAAGTGACGCACTCTGGCTGTCTCCGGCACCGTCTCCGTCCGTTTCACGTCGTAGTCCGAATCGACGGCGCGTGTCATGTGGCAACAATTGCCATTTAGAATCATAAAGGTTTCGGGGCGTTCGACGGCGGTGTTCAGGGTAGCGCGGTCGGAGCGAGGTCGCCGACCCCAAGGAGTCGGGGCGTTCGAGGTGGCCTCGAGGTTGCTGGGCTCCCCGAACACGACCAGTTCGTCACCGTTGCGGTCAGTGATTCTCCTTGTAGACGTTCACCAGTTCCTGCATCGTCTCCTTGCCGTCGCCGAACAGCATGTTCGTGTTGTCGCGTGCGAACAGGGGGTTCGGAACGCCGGAGAACCCGGGACTGAGGCTCCGCTTGTTGACGATGACCGTTCGTGCCTCGCCGACGTCGAGGATGGGCATCCCGGCGAGGGGACCGGAGCCGGCCTCGTTGGCCGACGGGTTCACCACGTCGTTGGCGCCGATGACGATCACCACGTCCGTCTGAGAGAACGTCGGATTGATCTCCTCTAAGTCCCGCAGTTTCTCGTAGGGCACGTCGGCCTCGGCGAGGAGGACGTTCATGTGTCCCGGCATGCGGCCGGCGACGGGGTGGATGCCGAACTCCACGTCGACGCCCGCCTCGTCGAGCAGTTCGGCCAGTTCGGCCACGGCGTGTTGTGCCTGTGCGACCGCCATCCCGTAGCCGGGGACGATGACGACGCGGTCGGCGACGTCGAGGGTCATCTCCACCTCCTCGGGCGAGGTGGTCGTGATGTTGCCCTCGTAGATGTCCTCCATCTCGTCGTCGGATTCGCTCTCTTCACCGATGCCGCCGAAGAAGACGTTGGCCAGCGACCGGTTCATCGACTCGCACATGATGACGGTGAGGATCAGCCCGGAGGCCCCGACGAGCGTTCCCGCGATGATCAGCACGGAGTTGTCGAGGACGAACCCCGTCGTCGCGGCCGCCAGGCCGGAGTAGGAGTTCAGCAGAGCGATGACGACGGGCATGTCCGCGCCGCCGATGGGGATCACCAGCAACACGCCGAGAATCGACGCGGCGGCGACCAGCAGCCAGTACGACGGCACCCACGCCGCGAGCGGGACCGATCCGATCAGGGTCGGACGGACGACGAGGTGGAGACCGGCGAGCACGGCGAGGACGAGAAACAGCGCCTTGACGGCCTGTTCACCGTCGTACCGGACCGCCGAGTCGTCGACGACGCCGTGGAGTTTGCCGGCCGCGACCAGGCTCCCCCAGAACGTGACCGAGCCGATGAGGCCCGCCAGCGCCGCCGTCGCCGTCACGCCGAGCTGGAACGAACCGGCGTCGAACATACCGATCAGTTCGGCGCCGGCGACCAGGGCGGAGGCGCCGCCGCCGAAGCCGTTGAACAGTCCGACGAGCTGGGGCATCTCCGTCGTTTCGACGGTGACCGCGAGCCAGCCGCCGACCGCGGCGCCGACGAGCAGGCCGGCAAACAGCAACACCGGTGAGAGGATCTCGGTCACGAGGACGGTGATCCCCACGGCGAGAGCCATCCCGCCGGCGGAGATGAGATTCCCCCGCGGCGCAGTCCGCGGATGGGTCATATCGCGCAATCCCTGGATGAACATGACCCCGGCGACGAGGTAGATGAACGCGAGCACCGAGTCGGGGAGGCCACCGAGTACGGCTACCACGACTCAGTCACCCCCCCGGCCGTCGTCGCTCCGGAACTGATCGAGCATGCTGTTGGTCACGAGGTAGCCGCCGACGACGTTGACCGTCGCCATGACGACGGCCACGAATCCGAGGGCCGTCGCGATAGTCGACGACTGGCTCGCCATCCCGGCCGACCCCGCCACGACGACCGATCCGATGAGCGTGATGCCCGAGATGGCGTTCGCACCCGACATCAAGGGCGTATGGAGGTTGGTCGGAATCTTCGTGATGATCTCGTAGCCCACGAACGCGGCGAGGACGAAAAACGTCAGGTTCTGGACGAACGTCATCGGACCACCTCACGCATCGGCCGCCCCCTCCGCTGGTTCGTCGTCCGCGTCGGCGTCGGCGTCGGCGTCCTCGTCTTCCCCGTTCGCCGCCGTCCCTCCGCCGTCGTCCTCGTGAGGTCGTCGTATCCGTCCATCGTGTGTGAGGAGCGTCGAGTCGACGATTTCGTCGTCCGTGTCGAGGACGAGTTCGCCGTCTTCGAGCAGGTGATCCAGCAGGTTGTACAGATTGTTGGCGAACAGTTGGCTCGCGGTGTGGGCGACGGTCGCGGGGAGGTTCGTGGGACCGAAAATCGTCACGCCGTCGTGTTCGACCGTCTCTCCGGCCACCGTCGGTTCGCAGTTACCGCCCGTCGGCGCCGAGAGGTCGACGATCACCAACCCGTCGTCCATCCCCTCGATCATCTCGGTCGAGACGAGTTCGGGCGCCGGCGCGCCGGGGATGGCTGCCGTCGTGATCACCACGTCCGACTCGGGGACGACCCGGCCCAGTTCCTTGCGCTGTTGTTCGTAGAACTCCTCGCCCATCTCGACGGCGTACCCCTCGTCGTCGCCCGACCCCTCCGTTTCGAGGTCGAGTTCGACGAAGTCGGCGCCGAGACTCTCCACCTCCTGTTTCACCTCCAGGCGGATGTCGTAGCCCTTCACTGAGGCGCCGAGACGCTCGGCCGTCGCGATGGCTTTCAGCCCCGCGACACCCGCGCCGATGACGAACACCTCCGCCGGTCGGACGGTGCCGGCGGCGGTCATCTCCAGCGGGAAGAGTTTGGGCAACTGCTCGGCCGCGAGGAGCGTCGCCTTGTACCCGCCGATACTCGCCATCGAGGAGAGGACGTCCATACTCTGGGCGCGGCTGATCCGCGGCATGAGTTCGAGCGCCAGTGCGCTCACCCGCCGCGTCGCGAGCTCGTCGTACGTCCGGTCTGCGAGGTCGTAGGGGCCGAGGGTACCGATCACGACCTGGCCGTCGGCGTAGGGATCCATCGGCTCCTCGTCGTTCGCCGCCAATCCCCGGACTCGACAGATCACGTCGGCCCGCTCGAACACCGTCTCCCGGTCGTCGACCACGTCACATCCCACGTCGCGGTAGTCGGCGTCGGCCCAGTCCGATCCCTCGCCCGCGCCGCTCGCGACACACACCTCCAGCTCTCGGCCGGTCAACTTCTCGGCCACCGGTGGCGTGAGCGCGACACGCGTCTCGTCGGCCGCCGTCTCACCCGGGACGCCGACGATCACGGTTCCCACCCCCGGGCAGGTGCGGCGGTCGACCTCGTCTCACGACAGCGTCTCATCGTCTCGTCGACACGTTCGCGTGTGCTGTTAGTTCGTCTCATGGTTGCGCGTCTCTGTGTGGTGAGGTTTCACACTACGCACCCCATGTATCAGTGTTCACATAAAATCCAGGGCAAACGGCGTCGCCGACTCTCGACGAACGACGGGTGGTAGTACGGCGATCGGCGGGATCGACCGGACCGGGCGGCGACTCACTCCCCGTCCGCGTCCGAAGCGGCGAACGCCGGCGGCAACCCGACGTGTTTGAGACCCGCCCACTCCGTGATCTCGAAGCGATAGAGTCGCGTCCGTTCTTCGGCTCCCGCCCGGCGGAACAGGTCGGGTTGCCACGGCAGCGACACCCGCTCCTCGATCGCGTCGGTCTCACTGTCGGGCACGGCGTCGATCTGTCCGGTGAGCAGCACGCTCCGCCAGTTGAACTGCGTCTCTGCGCTGTAGACGAGAAAGCGCGCCGCCTCGGCCCGGTCGCTCGACGCTGCCTTCCGACTCCCCGAACCGACGATGTAGAGAAAGTAGAGCGCGTCCGCCTCGGCGTCGTATCCGTACGTCATCGGCCGGAGCGACGGCGCGCCGTCCCCCGGCAAGCCGAGTACCCCGACGCCGTGACTCGACAGCAAGGCCCGAACCTCCTCGTCGTCCATGCGAACCATCCCGTACTCGCCGAGGTCGTCGACGGTCATAGACCGGAACGTGGCACTCAGTTGTCGTAATCTACACCCCGATTCCTGCGGACCGGGAATCGACGGTCGATTCAGGCCAGCGACGAGGGCGGAACGTGGACGATCGGCGGCCGTTAGGGCGGCAGCGACCCGGATTCGACACCGACGTCCGTGGGACCGAAAGTCATAATCGCGGTCGGGCCTTGCCGATAGTCGATGAGCCACCAGTTGCCTGATGTGCAGGCAAGCCAGCCCGACGTGACCGTCGGGCTCAGCCAGGTCGGGGTGACGGGCGTCGAGAAGCTCGTCAAACTCGACCGGAACGGGAAGCGCCCGATCGTCCTGATGGCCGAGTTCGAGGTGTTCGTCGACCTCCCGAGCGGTCGCAAGGGGATCGACATGAGCCGGAACATGCAGGTGATCGACGAGACGTTGGAGGCGGCCGTCGCCGAGTCGTCCTACCGTGTCGAGGACGTCTGTGGCGACGTGGCCGAACGACTGCTCGAGAAACACGACTACACGTCGACCGCCGAGGTGCGCATGGAGGCCGACTACGTCACCCGAGAGCGGACGCCGGCCTCCGGTCTCGGCACCCAGAACACCGCGACGATCGTCGCCGGCGCCGTCGCCAGTGACGAGGGGACCCGCGAGGAGATCGGCGCCCGCGTCACCGGGATGACGGTCTGTCCCTGTTCACAGGGGATGTCCGAGTCCCGCGCCCGGGAGACGCTCGCCGACCTCGGCGTCGACGAGGCGACGACCGAGGCCTTCCTCGAGGAAGTTCCCCAGCCCGGCCACTCCCAGCGCGGCCACGCCACGCTCACGATCACGAGCGACGGCTCACCGGACGTCGACCTGCGGGACGTGATCGACGTGGCTCGGGACGCCATGAGCGCCCGCATCTACAATCTCGCGAAGCGTCCCGACGAGGACCACATGACCTACCACGCCCACGCGAACGCCAAGTTCGTCGAGGACTGTGTGCGGTCACTCGCCGAATCCGTCGTCGACGAGTTCGACGGCCTCCCGGACGGCGCGGTCGTCCACATGAAGCAGTCGAACGACGAGTCGATCCACCAGCACAACGCTCACGCGGAGCGCGAACTCACGATGGGGGCGCTCCGCGAGGAGATCGGGACCCAGCGCGGATAGCGGCGGTATCCAGTCACGAAGGGGATATCTCGGCCTCGAAATCGAGCGGCGTCGAGTCCCGCCACTGCTCTTCGAACACCGTGCGGACGTCGGTCGCGAAACTCGCGTCCTTGAGGTCGATCACGGCGAGTGCCTCGCCGGAGTCGAGTGGGTTCGGCACCTCGATACACACCTCCCCGTCGTCGACGAGCGTGAACGTGCCGTCGATCGACGTCGACGTCCGGATCGCGTACCGCTCGTGCCCACCGAGTCGAGTCGCGTACGCCTCGAGGAGGCCGTGAGGAACGGTCTCGACGAGTGCAGGGTCGATCAGGATCGACACCGACACGCCACGCTCCAGCGCCGAGTGGAACGCCTCCAACATCCGCTGCCCGACCACGTCGAGGTCGACCGGCGCCGAGGGGAGCCCCGCGACGTAGCGGATCTCCTCGTTGGCCGCCGAGATGCGCTCGATCAGGAGTTCTACCGTCTCGTCGGGGCCGACGGCCGCCGTCCAGAACTGTCCCTCGACGGGCGAGGACGGTTCGAGGTCGTCGACGAGGTCGGTGGCGACCGCCTCGTATCGCTCGGCCTGCTGTTCGAGTTCCCGCTTCCGTGCTTCGACCAGCCGATCAAGCGCCGTATCGGGCTCGACCCCGATGTACTTTTTCGGCCGGCTCGCAGCCTGACTCCGCACCAACCCGTTGCCCTCAAGTCCGTTGAGCACGTCGTAGATCCGGCCCATCGGCACCTCGCTCGACGACGACAACTGTTTGGCGGTTGCCGGCCCGTGATCGAGCAGTGCTCGATACGTCCGTGATTCGTACTCCGACAGCCCCAGATCACGAAGTGACGCCATACGTCGCGGTCACGGCGAAGGAACAAAAACGAATCGGGCGTTTACACTGGCTGGCGTGGCTGGATCACGTCGCCGTCACACGGAAGACGACCGGCCGACCGGATCACTCGGCGAGCGCCGCGACGGCGTCGGCGAGAGCCGCCGGCGTCGAGACGGTTCGGCTCCGGTCGCCGATAGCAACCACGGCGGTCCCGGGAGCCGGGTCCGTGGCGCGGGGGTGGACTACCGCCTCGTGGTCGGCGATCCGGAGGGCCGCGCGGTGGAGGTCCGAACCGGGATCGGCCGCCACGGCGACGGTCAGAGGCTCACCGAGGAGTCTGGCCGCCACGGCGCCGTAGCCGGCGACTTGGACGCCGAATCGATCCCACGCACCCGCGAAGGCGGCGACGGCGTCGTGGGCCACCTCGCGGTAGCGCTCCTCGCCGGTCAGGAGCGAGAGATCGAGGAGCGCGTCGGCGAGGGCGACGTTCCCGTCGAGGGGACGGAGCGGCCGGTCGAGCAGTCCCGGTCCCGACGCCGGCCCGTCGCGGAATGCGCCGTCGTCGCCGGCCAGCGTCTCTATCGTCCGGTCCGCGACCCGGCGAGCCATCCCGAGTGCGTCGTCGTCGCCGAGCACTTGCATCGCGCGGACGCCCGCTGCGACCGTTCGAGCCTGATCGTCGAGGACGAGCGTCGGCGCCGCGTCGCCGCTCCAGTGGCTGACGGCGCCGTCGTCGACGTACTCCTTCCTGAGCGTCGAGAGAGTGCGGCGAGCGTACTCGCGGGCTACCTCCGAGTCGGTGTAGGCCGCAAGAACTAGGAAGGCGTCGACCGTGAGGGCGTTCGCGCCGGCGTAACCGGTCAGATCCGTCCGCGGGCCGGTGGCGGTGGCGGTATCGTCGCCGTCGACCCCGCCCTGACTCCCACCGAACGCCGACCCGTTCCAGAGCGCGTCGGTCAGAAACGCCACCGTCCGGTCGGCGGGACGGCGGTACGCGTCCTCGCCGGTGTAACAGTAGGCGTGGGCGAACGCGCGAACGAGAGCCGCGTTGTTCGCGAGGAGTTTCGCCCTGTCGGGGTCGCGCCAGTCCCGCGTTCGGGCGTAGCGGTAGAACCCTCCCTCCTCCGCGTCGAACAGCCCCCGCCTGACGGCGTCGAGAGTCTGTCTGGCCTTCGCCCGGTCACGCTTGAGTGCGAACTCGATCGTCCGGGGGAGCGGGAACTTGGGGGCGTCGCCCCAGCCGCCGAACTCGTCGTCGAACTGCGCATCCAACTGCCCGGCGAGGTGCTCCTCGATGCGAGCCGTCACCTCGCCTGCGGGCGTCGGATCGTCGGCGAGCGCACGCGGGATCCGTCCCGCCTCGACGCCGCTCGCGTCCCAGCGCTCGCGCACGCGGTCGATCACCTGTCGCATCCCGTCGGGCCCGAGAAAGCCCGCACTCGCGATGCGCTCGCCGCTCGGCGTACAGAACACCGTCGAGGGGAAGCCGCCGACGTTGTACCGCTCCCGCACCCGCGGGTGCCGGTCCACGTCGACGCGGACGGGCACGAAGCCGTCGTTCAGGTTAGCGGCGATCCGTGGCTCGCCGTAGGTCCTGGCCGCCATCTCGTGACAGTCCCCACACCACGTCGCCGTCAGCGCGAGCAACACCGGCACGCTCCGGCGGCGGGCCTCGTCGAAGGGGGCCTCGCCCCAGTCGCGCCACTCGACGCGCGTCCCGTCGGTCATACCGCCTCTCGGTGGCGGGCGGGCCTAAGGGCTTCGTCCCGTCGATCGGGGGTCAAAAGGGCTATGGGTGGTCACCCGGTAGTGGCGGGTATGCGCCTGCGCTGGGCCCTCGCACTCCTGTTGCTCATCCCACTGGCCGACGCCCTGTTTCTCGTCGTCGTCGCCGACAGCATCGGCGCGGCGGCGACCGTCGCGCTGGTCGTCCTCACCGGTCTGGTCGGCATGTTGCTGGTCCGTGCCGAAGGGCGCCACACCGTTCGCCGCCTCCAAGAGCGACTCGCGACGGGCGAAGTGCCGACCAAAGAGCTCATGGACGGCGGACTACTCATCGCCGCCGGCGCCTTCCTGCTCACGCCCGGCCTCGTCACCGACGCCATCGGCTTCCTCATCGGCGTGCCGCTGACGCGCGCGCCGATCCGGGCAGCACTCGACCGACTCGTGGTGCGCCCATACCTCGACAAGCGAAGCGGCGGGTTCGTCACCGGTACCGTCTACACGGGCGGGTTCCCCAACCCCAACTCCAACCACAACTCCAGCGACGAGGACGTCTACGACGTGGACGGCGGTTCGTACCGCGTCGACGACGAGTGATCGAGCGTCGGAGTTAGCTCCCCGCCGGACCTCCCCGACCGAACACCGGGACACATACGGCGGCCCCGCGAGGGTTGCGGTGCACGACGGGTGATACGCGTCCGAAGAGAGCCGAAAAGAAACGCTTAAACAACCGACCACGCAAGCAATTGATGCGCTCGCCTGGGCCAATAGCTCAGTTAGGTTGAGCGCTCGGCTGATAACCGGGAGGTCCGCGGTTCAAATCCGCGTTGGCCCATCATCAAATTCGTCGGCTTCGTGCCGACGAAGGTTGGGACCGCAACTCCCCGACCACCTCGTCTCGGTACTTCGTCCCTCCGAGAGAGGGATCTACTTCGGTAAGTTCGATCGGGTTGCAGGCGCACCTCGGCGCAGTCGTACGACTGGAATAGCCGATGGCGGTGGCGCGCAGTGAGTCTCAACGGGCCCAGACTCGGAAGCGTCGGGTCGTCGCTCGCTCGTCGATAACGAATTGCTCGCCCAGCCCCGCAGTCCCGGTCCGCGTTGCGTCATCAGCGGTGATACCTTCGAACCGCGACTTCGTTCGAGGGTTGCTTCATCGAGAGCGGCGCTGTTGAAATCCTATTGTCTCGACACTGTTCCTGCTGAAACAGCCGTCGAGCCCGTCTACGAATGGATCAGTACGCCTTACGGTGGGTGTGTCCTCCGGAGAAATACAGCAATGATAATAATACTCCCTTATATTCCTCTTACGATTAATACTTATATCTGGCGCGACGAGCGGTCGGTATGCCACACGACCAGGACTACGAGCACGAGAATAGCCCTGAGTCCTCGTCGACGTACGAATGCCTCCAGTGCGGTACCATCACCGAGGCGAACTCTCATCCCGGTTTCTGTGAGTGTGGTGGCGAGTTCCAGAACCGGGCGAAATCACTCGAATAGCCGACACTGGAATTTCCTCCGATGGATGCTGAGTCACCACCAACAGCGGAGAGGATAGGACCGTAATCGCCGCGGACTCCGGAATCGGTGCTCGAACCGCCCGACACCAACTCGACGAAGCAGCCCCGGTCATCGACTACGAGTCGTCCCACGTCGAACCCGTCCACCGGCCAGATTCCGGGATGACGCTGAAAACAAGAGGCGCGGCGAGCGGTTCGTCGCCCTCCCCACGGGCATGGCGTTACCTTGGCGGACTATCTCGACAACGTCCGGCGGGACACGGCCTGTGACACGACCACGGTACCCCGGCGTCACCCGTCCCGTTCCCATCCACGGAGAACTTCCCTATGTCTATATGACATTCCATCAACTATTTTGGAGGGTATGTATCGAGTACTCGTTCCCGTCGACACGAACACGAACCGCGCACGCCACCAGGCGCAGTACGTCACCCGGCTCCCCGATGCCGATTCGGCCGTCGAGGCGACGGTGCTTTACGTTGCGCCCCCGGATCGGTTCACCACGCCCGACGAGGCGTCGTTTACCGACGTCGACAGCGCCGTCGCGGCCGCCGAGCATCTCGAATCGGCGGGGATCGACGTCGACCGCCGCGTCGACAGCGGGGGCGTCTCGCCGGCCATCGTCGGCGCGGTCACGGACGTCGACGCCGACGAAGTGGTGATGGGAGGGCGGAGGCGGTCGGGCGTGACGGCGGTTCTCCTCGGCAGCACCGTTCTGGACGTGATGCTCTCGACGGACCGACCGGTGACGGTCACGGGCGAACGGGTCAGCCTCGGCGACGGTCCCCGGCGGCTACTCGTCCCCGTCGACGAGAGCGAGAAGCGAGCGCGCCGACAGGCGGCGTACGTCGCCGCTCTCCCCGGTGCGTCGTCGGCCGTCGAGGCGACCGTGTGCTACGTCTTCCGACACCAGGACTACGCGGGGGCGCCGCCCCACGAGTTCGCGGAGGTCGACAGCGCCGTCGCAGCGGCCGACACGCTCGAAGACGCCGGGGTGAGCGTCGAACGCCTCGCCGAGGGCGGCGAGGTCGCGCGACGCATCCTCGCGGCCGCCGAGACGCGCAACGCCGACGGCATCGTCATGGGCGGCCGGAAGCGGTCGGGAGTCCAGAAGGCGCTCCTCGGCAGCACCGTCCGGGACGTGATCTGCGCCGCCGAGCGGCCGGTGACACTGACGGGGTAGCGTGCCGGCCCCGCTCCACGAGGCGAACCGAACTCCGAACGGTTAACACCCCGTCCGATCGAATCGGTTCGCGATGGGTTCGGTACTAAGTCTCGTCGCCGACGTCGGGTACGACCTGCGACGGCTCCACGGCCTCTGGATGGCGCTGCTTTTTCCGCAGCTACGCGACTCCCACCCCGTCATGTCCCAGTGGACGCCGACGACGACGTGGGAGCGCGTGACCTATCGGATGTGGGCGGTCGTCGGCGCTCTGGGACTGCTCGTCGGCTATCCGGTCGCCGTCCTCGGGTTGCTCGTCCGGTTCCACGTCCGACGGTTCGATCGAACCGCGACCCGGCTAGGTGCCGTCGGCACCGTCGTCCTCGCGACCCTCGTCTGGGGTGGGCTGACCGCGCTCGCACGGGTTCGCTTCTCGGCGGAGGGCTTTCTCGCCGTCGCCGCGGCGGGTACCGTCGCCGTCATCTCGACGGCGCTCGCGCTCCTGTTCCGGTGGCTCGGCGGTCGGGGCACGACCGTCTTCGTCGCGTACCCGTTCGCCGTCGTCGCGGTTTTCCTGCCGCCGGTGGTAGCCGCGCTCTACTCCCCCACGCTCGCGGACGTCGTCTTCCCGCGGAGCGAGACGCTCGCAATCTGGTTGCTCGACAACGTCCTCGCCTATCGAAACCTGAACACCCTCGTTCGCCAGCGGTTCGAACTCGCCGGCCTCGGCTACGTCGCGATGTGGGGCGGCCTCGCGGTGCCGGTGGGGTGGGCGTTCGGGCTCTTGGTGACGCTCGCGAACCTCGTGCGCCCGACGGCCGACGACGGGGACGACGAGGGATAGACACCTCCAAGGGGCCGCGGCAACTGTGGCCGGTGTGGTCGTCATCGTGACCTGTGAGGAGTGCGGTCGAGGCTACGCGCACACTCGCTTTCTCGGCGAACGCGACCGACACGGCGCGCGCCCGATCCAGTGTCCTAACTGTTACGCGTATCTGGGGCGGACGGAACAGGGCGAGAGTGACGGTGCGTGGTGAGTCGAAGGATCCGTCGTCACCAGAACATAGCGGGAGGTAGATTTGAACCACGCGAACGCCTCGCTGCGCTCGCCGGTCTCTCGTTCAAATCCAGAACATAGCGGGAGGTAGATTTGAA
>Ga0207850_100163_pt1 | contig 64334 bp, 73 predicted proteins | sample 23E2SouthBayCA_FD_187746 | JGI IMG/M metagenome (GOLD analysis project Ga0207850, IMG submission 187746) | Aerobic enrichment media microbial communities from Eden Landing Ponds, California, USA - A23 E3 (3) (SPAdes) | ecosystem: Environmental > Aquatic > Marine > Unclassified | place...
CGGAAGCTTCGAGAGTGACCTCACCGCCGAGGCGGGCTTCACGTTCGAACAGACCCTCGAGGAAGAGGGCGTGGTCAAGTACTTCTGCCAGCCCCACCGGGCGCTCGGCATGAAAGGCGTCATCGTCGTCGGCTCGATGCCCGGCGGTGGCGGCGAGGGCGGCGGCGAGGGTGGCGGTGAAGTCGACCTCCACACACTTGGCGTCCCGATCCAGGCCCACTGGGTCGGCGCCGGCACGATTCTCGGCATCATCGTCTCGCTGATATTCAGCTTCTACGTGCTGAAGTACGGCGAATCGCCACACACCGGCACCGGGAGAGGTGAGTAACATGTCATCGAGTGGAAGCACCTACGGAGACATTCACCGATACGAACCGGCCCGCGAAAGCACGGCTGCGGCCATCGCGATCGTCCTCCTGACGATCATCGAGGTGGTGTTCGTGTTCATGTTCTCTTTCGGCCTCGTCTCGGGATGGGGCCTGACGGAGACCGGGAACATGTTCCTCGGCGCCATCCTGGCCGTGATCTTCGTCGACCTGGCGTTCATCCTCGCGCTGTACCGCAAAGAGTTCCTGCCGGACGTCGTCATCGTCAAGAAGCGGCGTCGGAAGTGGGAGGACCTCTACATCCGCGAGGACGACGTCGACGGCGAGACCCTCGGTGACGGAGCGTGGGACACAGTCAAACGCGCGGTTTACCCGTACTACAAGCGATAAGCAATGAGTTTAGAAAAGAAAGACGAGATGGACCACGAGGGGTGGATGAAACGGAAGGAGCTGACCCCCGTCGAATCCACGTTCCTGACGGCCCTCATCTGGATGGACAAACGGCTCCGGATCGTCGACTATCTGGAGCTTCTGGAGAACCTGTACTACAAGGTCAACCTCCAGATGCCGAAGAGCCACACGGAACAGTACGACCTGGACAACAAGTTCTGGTACTGGTACCCACTGTACGCGCTGGGGTCGTTCTCGACACTGGCGTACATCGTCGCCGCCGTCTCCGGCGCGTTGCTGGGCTTTTACTACGCCCCCGCGCAAACGGGCGATCCGAGCACGGCGTACAACTCGATCACGTTCATCATGACGGATCTCCAGTTCGGATTCATGCTGCGATCCATCCACCGGTGGTCGGCACAGGTGATGGTCGCGGCCGTGTTCCTCCACATGCTCCGCGTGTACTTCACAGGGGCGTACAAGGAACCGCGCGAACTCAACTGGCTGCTGGGGATCGTTCTCATCAGCCTGACGATGGTGTTCGGGTACACGGGCTACCTGCTCCCGTGGGACCAGTTGGCCTTCTGGGCCGGCCAGATCGGCGTCGAGATGTCGCTGTCGATCCCACTCGCCGGCGAGTGGATCGCCCAACTCCTGTTCGGCGGCTTCACCCTCAGTCAGGCGACACTCCAGCGGATGTACATCCTCCACGTGTTCCTGCTCCCGTTCGTCGTGACGACGCTGATCGCCATCCACATCGGCATCGTCTGGGTGCAGGGCATCGCGGAACCCCACTAGACCAATGAGTGACAACGACAACACGGACGACGCACGCACCGACGGAGGTGGCCCGGGGATCGTCGCCCCGGACGACGAGACGCCGACGTGGCGCGAGCGGAAAGAGCGGACGACCGGCCTCTCGCGGCTCACCTACGAGTACTTCGAACGGGCCCGCCGCGAGGACCAAGACCTCAGAGCCGAGTCGGACTACGTGGAGCGAGACGTGCTCGCGTTCCCGACGTGGCCCCACGAGACGGTCCGCAACCTCTCCATCGCAGCCTTTTTCACCGGGATGATCTTCTTCCTCTCGGCGACGATGCCACCACACATCGGCGCGCCCGCCAACCCGAGTTCAACGCCGGCGATCATCCTGCCCGACTGGTATCTCTACTGGTCGTTCGGTCTCCTGAAGCTCGGGCCGCTGAACCCCGAAATCGCCATTCTCGGTGGGCAGAAGCTCATGGCCGACCGGACCTACGGTGTCTTGGCGAACGTCGTCGTCGTGGGCGTCATCGCCATCGTGCCCTTCCTGAACAAGGGATCGGCGCGGCGCCCGGTCGAACAGCCGTTCTGGTCGGCCGTGGGCGTCGGCGGCATCGTCTACGCGTTCACCATCAGCCTGCTCGCGGTCAAGAACCTGATGCCGATGGACGTCGACCTGCTGTTCGACCTGACCTTCCTCCTCCCCTTCGTCGCCGGGTTCGTCACCTACGCGGTGTTGAAGACGATGCGCGAGGGGTACATGTACGACCTCAACCGGCGGTACTACCGGCTCCGTCCCCCGAAGTGACGGGCCCAGCTCTCTGATCCGATCCGATGTCCTCTTCCGACGACGGCGACGGTGACACGCAGGAACGGGACGACACTCGCGTCCGCGTCCACGACGCCGACGGCCGGCGGGACGTGGTCGTCCCGATGCGCCTCTACAAGACCGTCACGGTCTTCTCGACGCTCATCGCCATCGTCGGCGTCGTCCTCGGATTCGTCCTGCTCGATGCCGCGACGATCCGACTCAGCCTCCTGCGCCGTGTCGTCGTCGGCGGGCTGCGGGCGGTTGGTGTCGTCCCACCGGACACCGCTTTGAACGCCGTTCTCGCGGTGCTCGGCCTCGCGTCCATCGGCTTCGGGGCTGGCGTCTACGTGCTCGGGACGCGCTTTCGCGCCCGCGGAATGGGAAACCCTCAAGAGGACGCCGACGAATCCACAGACAATGGCTGACGAATTCATCAAAGGGCTCGGTATCTTCACGGGCGCCGGCCTCGGGTGGGTCGTTCTCGCGGGGTGGTACCGAACGCCGGGATTCGAGAGCACGCGCCAACTCGTGAGTCCGGTCTCGCCGGATCCGGCGAGTGCCGACGTGTTCAACCTGCTCGGCATCATGCTGATGGACGCGCTGTTCTGGTTCGCCATTCTCGGCCCGCTCGCGTTCTGGCTGGTCCTGCCCGCGGTCCGGCAGGCGCGGAAGGCGGTCGACGAACGGCGGGCGTGAGACGGCAGCAGCCGGGATTTCTCGACGACCGAGTGTGTGGGCGGTAGCGCTGCAGGAACCTACGACGAGCGGGGGCGAACGGCGGCGGATGGGTGATCCATCGCCGGCAGTGTGACGTCCGCGAGAATCGTCAGACGATTGCGTTCCAGATCGGTGCGATGAAGACGAACAGGCTCTGGTAGCCGGCGTACAGCAGGGTGAGCAGCGACGCCGCGACGGCGCCTTTCGGCCGCTCGAACGTCATGTCGTTGCGCGCCTCGACCCGTCGGGATTCGAACTCGAAGAAGTCGGTCAGGAGCAGTCCGACGGCGAGGACCGACATCACCATGCCGCCGTGGGGTTCGACGAGCAGGAAGACGAACGACACGAGCACCAGCGCGAGCGTCGTCAGCGCGTGCGGGAGATACCGGCTCAGTTCGTCGGCTCCGTCGTCTACCTGCCGCTGGTGGACGGAGTGAGCGCGGATTCGCGTGAGCATGTTCACCACCACCAGCGCCAACACGACGTGCGCGACGTACGGTTCGAGCGCGTCGAGGGCGCCGACCGGGACGGCGAACTGTAGCGGTTGCATACCCTGACCTCACGCGCAGACTCATTAGAAGTTTTCCGTTCGGGTCGGCGTCACCACGTCGACGGACGCGACGCGGTCGATCCGGACGTCCGCACCGCGGTCGACGACGCCACGGCGGACACCGTCGGCGACGAGCGCGACCGCCCCCTCGCGCTCGACGGAGAGGGTGAGCGTGACGGTGGGGTCGACGACGCGTGTCTCCGCGGCCGTCGAGAAGGGGGCGATCGGAACGACGACGATACCCGCGCCGGCCTCCAGGACGGGCCCACCCGCGGCGGCGGCGTAGCCGTCGCTTCCCAGCGGCGTCGCGACCGTGATACCGTCGGCGCGAACCGATCCCGTCCGTTCGTCGCCGACGGCGAGGCCGAACTCGGAGATGCTCGCGGGGACGTCGGTCACGAGCGTCGCGTCGCGGAGGGCGTGGGCGACGGTGTCGCCGTCGCGACGGAGACCGATGATGGGGTGGGACGCGACACGGCGGTCACCGGTCGCGACGGCGGCGACGGCGGCAGGGACGGTGTCACGGGCGACGGAGTGACGCCCGCCCCCGGCCGTCACCGGGAGCAGCGGAGCGCCCGGCGGATCGGCAGCGGCCGAGCGGATCGCCTCGTCGCCAACCGCGACGACGACGTCCGGGCCGTCGGCCTCGTCGACGACCTGGATATCGTCGCCGCCGGCGACCGCCGCCGTGTCGTTGGCGTCTCCCCCCCGGATGGCGACGTTCACCGTCGACGCCCTCCCCAGTCGCCGTATCGCGTCGGTGCCATGCGAGGCACGTCTCCGGTCGGGATCACAAAGTTCCCCCGGTCGTGAACGGCCAGTCGCCGGTCACGCGCAGTCCCTCGGCCAGATCCTGTTCGGCGAGGTCGGCGGCGATGTCGGCGAGGCCGCGGCGCGGGATGCGGTCGAGGGCCGCGAGTTCGGCGACGAGCGCCGTCACCAGGATCGCCCCTTCACGGAGCGTTCGGCGCTCCAGTTTGTCGAGCGTGTCGGCGCGCGTGTGCGCCCAGCCACGGCCACGGTCGCCGTCGTCGCTCGACACCAGGATTCCGGGAATTCCGCGGGCGACGAACGGCCAGTGATCGCTGTGTGGGTGCTGAGTCGGGCGGACGGTGGCCGGGTGTCCCAAGCGGTCGGCCACTCGCTCGACCGCCGCCGTGAGTTCGTCGAAGCCGTGGGTGTGGTACTGGAGTGTCCGCCCGCGACAGACGCCGTCGCAGTTGACGACGGCCTGTACCGATTCGGGGTCGACGAGGTCGGCCTCGCGTTTCGACCCTTGGAGCCCGACCTCCTCGGCGCCGAAGCAGACGATCCGAATCCGCCGATCGGGTGCGGCGTCGTGTGTACGGAGCGCGCGAGCGACCTCCAAGACGGTGGCGGTGCCGGCGGCGTTGTCGACGGCCCCCTCGGCGACGTCGTGGGCGTCGACGTGACTGGTCAGGTAGACGGCGCGGTCAGTGTCGGGGCCGACGTCGGCACTGACGACGCCGCTCGTGGCGCGGGGCGTCTCGCAGTCGACACGAACCGTGACGCGCTCGCCCGCGTGACGGCGCGCGAGGCGGGCGCCGACCTCTCGACTGACGCCGACGGCGGGGATCGGACCGATGGGATCGTCGTCGGTGCCGACGCTGCCGGTGGGGGCGAGACAGCCCGGCGTGTGGTTGCGGAAGACGAAAGCTTCCGCGCCGGCCTCGACGGCGCGATAGTACTTCTCCCGGCGGTGGATGAAGCGGTCGTAGTGGTCGGGGACCGTCGTGGAGACGAGAGCGACGGCCCCGTCGAGGTCGGCGTCGGCGAAGTCGTCGGGGAGCCCATCCCCGCAGTCGACCAGCGGTCCCTCGACGGCGCCGGCGGGACTCCGGGGGAGGGCGATGCACTCGCTCTCGCCGGCGGGCGTGTCGACGGCACTCGTCCCGCGGTTCCAGCCCCGAATCTCGAAGTCGTCGATCCGAGCGTTCCGGGCGCCGAGGGCGTCGAGAGCGTCGCGGGTGGTCGTCAGCGCCTCGCGCTCGCCCGGGCGCCCGGCCATGCGGTCTCCCACGTCGACCAGTCGCTCCAGATGGTCCCAGCCGGCGTCGCTCGTGAACGTCTCGCCGATCCAGTTCATGGCGAGTGGTGTGGCCGGCGTCGACTAACCGTTTCGGTCGGCGAGGCAGACCGTCAGTTCTCGAACGCTGAACACCGAACGTCGAACGTCGAACGTCGATCGATGCACTAGCAACTGTCGAACCGAAACGACCGAAAGCGGCGTCGAGAGACGCCGAATCCGGCAGGTCTTTATTCGCTCGTCCGCCTATGAGAAGCCATGACAGGCGTTCGTGTCGCCGGCGTCGGACTGACGCATTTCGGGCGACATCCGGAGCGAACCGGACGCGATATGTTCGGGGAGGCTGCCCTCGCCGCTCGCGAGGAGTCCGGGGTGCCACCCGAGGACATCGAGTCGATCAACTACGGGAACTTCATGGGGACGCTGGCAGAGCGACAGGGTCACCAGGCGCCGCTCATGGCCGAAGCGGCGGGGCTGCAGTGTCCAGCCACTCGATACGAGGACGCGTGTGCCTCTGCGGGGGTCGCGGTCCGGGAGGCCGTCCGGACCGTCCGTTCCGGCGAGGCCGACGTCGTGCTCGCTGGTGGCTGTGAACGCATGACCAACCTCTCGACGGCGGACGTGACCGAAGGGCTCGCCACCGCCGCCGACGAACTCTACGAGGTTCGGGCCGGGATGACGTTCCCCGGGGCGTACGCCCTGATGGCGCGGGCGTACTTCGAGCGGTTCGGCGGCTCGCGCGAGGATCTCGCACACGTCGCAGTGAAAAACCACGAAAACGCCCTCCCCAACGAGTACGCCCAGTTCCACCGCGCGATCACCGTCGACGAGGTACTCGACGCGCCGATGGTTTCCGATCCCGTCGGCCTGCTCGACGCTTGCCCCGTCACGGACGGCGCGAGCGCCATCGTCCTCGTCAGCGACGAGTACGCCGAACGGGCGGGCCTCGACGCGCCGGTGTCGGTCACGGGGAGCGGACAGGGTGGCGACAAGCTCGCACTCCAGGACCGCGAGGAACTCGCGGTTACGCCCGCGACGGAGCGGGCGGCGGCGGAGGCGTACGACGACGCCGGCTGTTCGCCCGGGGACGTGGATCTGGTCGAGGTACACGACTGCTTTACCATCGCCGAGATCCTGGCGATCGAAGGACTGGGCTTCTACGAACCGGGCGAGGGGATCGGCGCCGCACGGCGCGGCGAGACCACGTCGACGAGCAAACTACCGGTGAACCTCTCGGGCGGTCTGAAGGCGAAAGGCCATCCCGTCGGCGCCACCGGTGGCAGTCAGATCGTCGAGATGACACGCTTGCTCCGGGGCGACCACCCGAACAGCGAGCACGTCGAGGATGCGACCCTCGGCGTCACGCACAACGCCGGCGGGACCGTGGCCTCAGCGGTCGTCCACGTTCTGGAGGTCGACGGATGACCGACGCCGGCTACGACGAGTGGCTGGACGCGGTCGGCACCGGCGACGGATACTACCTCGAGTGTCCCGCGGGACACGGATCGCTCCCGCCGCGGCGAGTGTGCCCCCACTGCGGATCGGCGGACCTCGACCGCACCGACCTGCCGGCGACGGGCACCGTCGAGACGTTCACCATCTGTTACGTCGGCGGCCCCGACTTCACCGACGAGGAGCCCTACGCCACGGCCATCGCGGCGTTCGGCGACGTGCGCCTGACTGGCGTGGTTCGGGGCACCGATCCCGAGGCCGTGACCGTCGGGATGCCCGTCGAACCCGCGACCGGTTCCAACCGGACGACCGGCGAGGACCTGCTCGTCTTGCGGCCTAGATAGCCTCGCGGACCGCGTCGACGAACTCCGTTCGGTGTTCGACGTGGGGCAGGAGTTTGGCGTGATCGAAGACGACGAGTCGGGCGTCCGCGTCTTCGGCCAGCGACCGCCCCTCCGAGAGCGGCGGGAGCGTCGCGTCGCGGCCCCAGACGACCGTCACCGGCGCGTCGAGGTCGCGGAACGCGGTGCCGAGATCGATCGCCGAGTTGCAGTGACCGGCGACGAAGGAGGCGACGGCAAAGCGGGCGTTGGGCTGGTGGGTGGTGCGCCACTGGTAGTCGATCCAGTCGTCGCCGACGGCTGCGGGGTCGGCGTAGGCGTGGTCGGCGTTGAAGTAGCGAATGGCGGGTTTCGAGACGAGCGTGTCGAACAGCGCGGTGCCGATCACGGGTGACCGAAGGAGTTCGCGGAGCCACGTCTTCGGCGGGTCGGGGCCGGCGCGAGTCGTCGGACAGACGGTCACGAGCGCGTCGACGGAGACGCGCCGGTCGCCCGCCGCCCGCGCGACGTACGCCCCCGAGAGCGACGAGGCGACGACCGCGGGGGAGTCGTACTCGGCGAGGAAGTCGGCGACGAAGTCCTCGTAGAGCGCCGCGGAGTAACGAAGCGGCGGGCGGTCGGAGCGGCCAAAGCCTGGCAGATCCGGGACGACGACGTGGCGGCTGTCGGCGAGCGAGTCGACGACTTCGCGGAACTCGCCGCTCGACCCGGCAGCGTTGATGCCGTGGAAGAGAACGAGGGTGGGGTCGTCGGCGTCGCCCGCCTCCGCGTACGCGACGTCCATGCCGCGCCAGCGATACGTCCGCTCGGTCGCATCGAGGGCGGGTTCGAGTTCGCCCGCGGCACCGCGGAGGAGTCGGTCGCCGGCGACGACACCGCCGGCCAGGCCCGCGGCCGCGATTCCGAGGCGTCTGAGCTTCATGTGCGAGCGTACGGCGCTGGAGACTTATACCCTCACGTCACTTCCGCTCCCGCTTCCGCTCACGTTCGCGTTCGCGTTCGACGCACTCGGCGATCGGAGCGACGATCCGGTCGGCGATCGTGTAGGGGTCCGTCTCCCGCGCCTGCACCTCGTCGACGAGGGCGTCCATTCCGCCGTGGCGGTCGATCTCCGCCTCCAGCAGGTCCGCGGCGTCGGCGCGCAACAACTGACGGATCTTCTCGGCGTAGCGTGTCCGCTCGCGGCGGTCGAGTTCACCCGTCTCGCGGAGGTGGGCGTAGTGATCGTCGAGGACGTCGATCAGGTCCGCGACGCCCGTCCCGTCCGTAGCGACGGTCTCGACGACGCGGGGCTCCCAGTCGTCATCGTCGTCGTCGTCGGGACTGCCGGTTCCGTTGCTGTCGTTCTCCATCGATCCGAGTCCGTGGTGACCGGCGGCGCTGGCCGTCGACCCCTCGCGCAGGTGGAGCATCTCCCGGAGGTCCGTGACGGTCGTCGCGGCGCCGTCCATGTCGGCTTTGTTGACGACGAACACGTCGCCGATCTCTAAGATGCCCGCCTTGAGCATCTGTACGTCGTCGCCGCTCCCGGGTTGGACGAGGACGACGACGGTATCGGCGGTGCGCACCACGTCCACCTCGTTCTGTCCGGCGCCGACGGTCTCGACGATGATCCGGTCTTTCCCGAAGGCGTCGAGGGCGGTGATGGCGTCACCGGTGGCCGTCGCGAGGCCGCCGAGCTGGCCGCGCGCGCTCATCGACCGGAAGAACACGTCCATGTCGCCGACGTTCGAGGCCATGCGGATGCGATCGCCGAGCACCGCTCCGCCGGAGTACGGCGAAGAGGGATCGACGGCGATGACGCCAACGGTGTGGCCGTGATCGCGGTAGGTCTTGGCGAGTTTGTCGACCAGCGTGGACTTGCCGGCACCGGGACTGCCGGTCACGCCGATCACCTCGGCGCCGCCGGTGTGGGTGTGCAGCGCCGACACCAGATCACGGTAGCCGGGTTCGCGGTTCTCGATATTTGTGATCGTCCGGGCGAGCGCTCGGTGCTCGCCGTCGAGGACGCCCGTCACGAGGTCGTCGACCGCCGCCTCGCTCATCGGTTGACGTTCTCGCGAACGAAGTCGATGGTCTCTTGCATCGGAGTCCCGGGGCCGAAGATTTCGGCCACGCCAGCCTCCTTCAGCACCTCGCGGTCCTCGTCGGGGACGATACCGCCGACGATGACGAGGGTCTCCTCGAAGGCGCCGTACTCCTCCAGTCCCTCGATGACCTTCGGGATGAGCGTGTTGTGCGCGCCGGAGAGAATGGAGATGCCGAGCACGTCCACGTCCTCCTGGACCGCGGCCTGTACGATCTCCTCGGGTGCGCGATGTAACCCAGAGTAGATCACCTCGAACCCGGCGTCGCGGAAGGCTCGCGCGATGACGTGAGCGCCGCGGTCGTGACCGTCGAGGCCGACCTTGGCGACGAGACACCGGATCGTCCGCTGTTCCTGTCCCGCACTCATGTGCCACCGTACACCGTGTGTTCGTTTGACTCTAACGGAAGGCTCGTCGGAGCCCGTGGGCGGCCGACGGCTGGAGGCGGCCGCCGCTGCCGCCGTGCGTCACTCGATATCGTGGCTCACATTTATAATAGACCGGATTGTTAACGAAAATCATGAATCGATTCATACAACGAGCCGGCGATGGGAGCGAGGTGCTCGTCGCTGCCGTGACGAGCATCGTCTTGACGGTTCTGGCCATAGTGGGTGCCGTCCTCAGCGTGCACTCCGATCAGACGGAGTGGCCCTCGACGACAGTCGCCGAACCACACGCCGTCGATCCGGCCGACGTGAACGGAGGTGGGCTGGTGTGGGGCTGATCGGCAAACTGCTGTCGTTGTTCGGTGGTGGATCGAAGACGGTGACGGAACCCGAACCAGAATCCGAACCCGAACCCGAACCCGAACCCGAACCCGAACCAGAATCCGAACCAGAATCCGAACCCGAACCCGAACCAGAATCCGAACCCGAACCCGAACCCGAACCCGAACCCGAACCAGAATCCGCAGCGGAAGCCGAGGCCGAATCCCAGGCGGAAGGAGACGAGGAGGAGGAAGGTGGCGACGACGTGGCGACGAAGTCGGTCGCGGAGATGGCGGACCCGCGCCGGAGCGCGGACGAGGCCAACACGGTCACCAACCGGGCCGAGAATCCGGCGGACCACGCGGAAGCCGAGGCGGAAGGAGACGAGGAGGAGGAAGGTGGCGACGACATGTCGACGAAGTCGGTCGCGGAGATGGCGGACCCGCGCCGGAGCGCGGACGAGGCCAACACGGTCACCAACCGGGCCGAGAACCCCGACGACCAGCGGGCGACGTAGGCGCCCGCCCGCTCACTCCTTCGCCAGGTGCGTATCGAGGAACTCGACGACGGCTGCGTAGGCCTCGATCCGGTTTTCGAGTTTCGTGAAGCCGTGGCCCTCGTCTTCGAAGATCAACTCGCGGACCGGGACGCCGGCCTCGCGAGCGCCCTCGACGACCTGACGCGCCTCGCTCACTGGCACCCGCGGGTCGTTCTCGCCGTGGAGGACGAACAGCGGTGCGTCGACGTCCTCGACGTGGTTGATCGGGCTGATCGACTCCAGTAGCTCGCGGTCTTCCGCCAGCGATCCGTACTCCGCCTCGCGGAGTTCCCGCCGCCACTCGCCCGTGTTCTCGAGGAAGGTGACGTAGTTATGAATCCGGTACTACCATGTCTTTATCAAATAGAATAGATGTACCGGCTGTTACCTACATCAAATCATGGACCTCGATAAAGGAGTTCTAACTGAGAACACCCACAGTTAGGACATTCCGTAGGCTGAACTGTTTTCTCGTCGCACTGTTGGCACTGGTAGATAGCTCCGATCATAAAAAAGGAAATTAGTTGTCTACTCCTCTTCCTCGGCTTCGAGCACTTCCTCTCTGTAGGCCTCTATGTCCTCCTCGTCAATCTCTAACCACTCCATGACTGGGATAGGGTCAGAGTCGAAGAGGTACTTTCCGACCTTCGGGATTAGTTCTCCGAAGAAGTCGCTCATGTCCTCCAGCTTGGTTCTGAAGTCACCACCTCTACTACACATCATATAGGCTTCCCTCTGTTTCTCCTCGTCAGAGTGGAACTCGATGTAGGTGGAACTCGATTCGCTGCTATCCTCGTCTTTCAGGTAGTCGCTTGCTCCCATAGTCGATCTCTTACCTGCCCCCAGTCTTGCGATTGCGTCGACTGCGAGCAGGAGCGCTCTCGCGTCGATCCGTTATCAAGTTCTATCTATGATTGTAGAGATGCGCTCGACAAGATACAAAATTCAAAAAAAGCAAAATTAAGCGAAAAAGTCGCGAGCAAAACTTGAATCCGTACCGATAATGGCTTCCGAGTTCGGCGGGGAAGCCCGTAAAATATACCCCGGCTGACAGCGGCTCAACTCTTTGCATACCCCCGGAAAATGAATATCCAGAAGTATCTACGAAAGTCGGAGAGATTCGATAGTACCGAGCCAGATACCCACCGACAACGGAAGCACATACTGAATCACGTCGGAGAATGGCTAGATCACACTGTAGATAGCTTCGATTCAGCGGAAGATGAGCTGACAGTAGCCCTCGCAAAGCGGTATATCGAAGAACATCTTGAGCCGAGATTGTTCAAAGACGCTGAAACGGAGTGGGTAAGGGACGAGCAAGGTAGATTCGATCATACCACCGTGAGGGGTGGCATATCCACGGACACGTTTCGGCTCTACTTCGACTGTATCCAAGATTACCTAGCCAAGATGCTCACATCCCGAGAAAAGCGTGAGCAGGGCTTCGATGACTTCCGAGACTCGGATGCTGGGTATCGGGCCGAGATGATACCCGACTCTGATTATGAGGACAAAGTACGGACTGATGAAGATTACATCAAGACGTTCGATGCTTCGGAACTGCAGGCCATCATAGACGCCGTGGGGGATGTGCGAGCTGGCCGCTCGATGCTGCGGGCAAAGTTAATCCTCCGGCTCATGCGCGATAGCGGCAGACGCCCTCGGGAAGTATGCATGGTAGAGCGGGAAGACGTGGATTTCGAGAACCAGAGAATCCACTACACGATCCTGAAAAAGAAGCGACCTACGAAGGAATGGGTACCTGTAGACGCTGGACTGATCGAGGACCTGAGAACGTATATCGACAAGCTCGGTATAGATTCAGGCTACGTCTTCTATGCCGGTGAAAACGATAGTCACCTCTCGCCGGATACGATCTCTACGATATTCAAGGAAGCCGCTGAAGCGGCTGACGTTGGTCTACAAGGGCGCAGTCTGAAGAACATCAGACATACGGTAGTCACTACGCTACGTCGAGAGCATGGCCTTTCCTACGACGACATTAGCGACGGCTTCACTCACAATACGATAGAGGTCATGCGACAGTCCTACAGTGAGATAGACGCCGCTACAGAGGTTCCTACTGGCGAGGAGATACTGACACCAAGTTCGGATACACCAGCCCGTGGGGATACACATGAACGCTCTAACGAAGTTGCCGAATTAGTGGAGCGATTAGGATTATGAGCACTGACGATACATTCAGGAAACTGCGTGTAGGTAGTCGACCATTCGAGCAGCGGATCAAGCAGATGTACCGGATCGAGGGCGGGAGAACTCCGATATTCGGCATCTGGATAGTTGGACATCTCGATGACTTCGGAGAGGATTATCCGAATCAAATGAAGCGGCTCTACAACTCCTTTCTGACCCAAGAACTCGGTACTGAGCCTATCGAGTATCAGACGATGCTCCGATACATCCGGCTGCTGGCTATCGAGCACCATAGTATCTTGGTTGAATCAGATCGCTCAGACCATACGGTTCAGGAGCAAACTGAACGAACTCAATTTCCGAAAAATTACTACAGGGTTGCTGAAGGATTCCCCACGGGATGGACTGGGGGAGAGCCGGGAAAAGATATGTTAGTAGAAGACCTGACCGAAGCGATTCCTAAAGAATTACTACAGCCTTGGAAGACGAATGTGAACTAATTAAAAACGCTACGCTTCGAAGGTATACCTCCACACACGATCTATATCGACTCTATCCTCTCCGTCTCGTTCAAACACTTCGAACTCGAACAGATAGATATCTCCTTCCTCATCAAGCTTCACCGCCAGTGTTCTCACAGAGTTTGGATATCGGCTTTTGTGCTCTATTCCTCGGGTGTTTCGAATTAGCTGATTTCGATTCAGAGTCTCTCCTTTCCCCTTTGCTTCTACTGCAAGGGCGTGGTGTGACCCATCTTCATCTTCTCCGATGTAGAGGTCATCTAGTTCGGCTTCTCTTCCACGGACTCTGAAACGCAGGTGGCTGGTTAGATGATAGGTCTCCAGCCCAGTGAATTCATTGAGGATACCTGCGTAGCGAACTTGGGTGAGTACACCCTGCTCATCTTCACCAATATAGTCACGAACCGGCTCCGGGAGTGCACTGATACTGGTTGTTTTGCTTCGGTCTACTGTCTCGGGAACAGATATCAGCTGATCCCGTTTAGTGAACAGATACGTTGGGTCATCTCCCGGCCTGTTATCGTCGATAATGATCGCACTGTATCCATGCTGGGAGATAGACTCTGGCAGTGGTCGGCGGCTCCTATATGCGTATGGAATATCAGGTACATTTCCTACTTCGATCTCTAATTCATCCATCGCATCCTCGATATCATCTCGGTGAAAGGGTACGTCTTCATCAAGTGCTGATCCTTTGACTGTTTCCTCTAACTCTGCGATTTTCTCTTCGAATACGTGTTCGATAATTCTCTGGTACTTTCCAGCCATCACCTCATCCGAGAGTACTTCGATAAAAGAATGTGTCTGCGATTTGATATATCTATAAAGCCATTCAAATAAAATCTATAGAGATATTCGATATATGCTATCACTGAGGCCAGAGATCAAGCTGGAACTACTCTGGTGCGACAGCCGGTTCTCGGAACTCGAAGTGATAGTCGTTCTCAACGACCTCAAGGATAAGACGCCGACCATTCCCTGAGAGTCTGAATTCCTTCCGTGGTCGTTTATATGGGCCTTGGACGGTTGATGACTCAATAATTCCCGTGTTTTCTAGCCGGTTTAGATGGTAGAGTAACGACTCACTGCCAATATCAAACTCTTCTTTTTCAGCCAGTTCTGGTGCTGCGACAGGCCCATCAGCGACGTGAGTGAGAATTCTAAGCCGTTTCTCGTCTGCAAGATTTTTCAGTAGTTTTTCTTGTCCACTCAGATCCTCTTCGTCTATCATTACCTCCTAGGTTGGTAAGGAGATCAATAATCACTTGGCCCATATCGAAAATTAATATAGTCGTACATCGAAAGACTCTATAGATACTAAGATAAATCTCATTTGAGACGGAAGCTGAGGAACACAAATATGAATACTCCACATCCCAACGAGGCTGATAGCTTGAAGCACCAATCAAATATTGACCGTCTTGACGACGTGGATATCCATGACTGGTACAGGTTCGTCTACGCTTACTCGGATAGGGTTATAACCAGTCTTGTCGATGAGTTCGATATTAAACAAGACGACTTGCTGATTGATCCTTTTAACGGGACAGGCACTACAACTCTGGCAGCGAAGAAACTCGGTATTGACACTATTGGAACTGACACCTCTCCTGCCTCCGTGCTAAGCGCCCGTGTGAAGACAAACTGGGATGTAGATCTTGAAGAATTCCGCTCTCGCCGTTCTGACCTGTTATCAACTATTCAGCCGGTATTTAAACAGATTAGTTCTCAGGGTAATACAACTCTGGATTCATTTGCCAGTTCTGATGACAAAGAAGTTGATCTGTCTCGATACGATTTCACCGAGCCTGAAAAAGCTCCGAAGGGGTGGCTGAGTGAGAAACCTCTGAAGAAAATGAAGGTTCTTCGGTATCATATTGAAGAGCTACCTGACGATGATGTAACTGATATATTCCGTCTTGCTATGATCGCAATTCTTCCGGAAGATGTTGGTAACGTCCGCTTTGGCCCTGAAGCTACTCGTGACCGCAAACAAGAGGGGGATAAGGACGTTTTTCTTATTCTCAAAAACAAGCTGAAAGATATTGAAGATGACCTGGATCGTCTGCAGTCAGCCGTTGAAGCAGGTGAAATTAGTGCTGGTAAAACGGAAATCTTCCGAGCTGATGCTCGCCAATTTGCCGACACTTTGAGAGAGAAATCTAAGCTTCTTAACAGCGACAAGCATCAAAACGAGGTTGATTACTTGATCACTTCTCCTCCATATCCTGCAGAACATGACTATACGAGAAACCAGCGTCTTGAGTTGATCTGGCTCGGAGTGTGTGACGACAATCAGGATCTCCAAAAGATCAAGAAAATGAATATCCGAAGCCACACAAAGAACATATACGTTGCAGACGACGAAGGTGACCAAGTTAACATCAGAGAAAACGCCCAGATTGATTCTATCGTTTCTGAGATGGAGCAGATTATTGAGGATGAAAATATCTCCCACGGATTTGGACAGTACTATCCTCGTGTTATTGAGGAGTACTTTGCTGGAATGCAGCACCACTTTGAGCAAGTGTATGATCTATTAGCTCCGGGTGGAAAGGCTGCATACGTCGTCGGAGACTCCGGATCTTACTGGCAGGTGGAAGTTGAGACTGCTGAGATACTCGGTCAACTAGCCGAGAGCAGAGTCGGATTTAAACAACCAGAAATCAAATTGTGGCGTAACATGGCTGCTACGACTGCAGACTACGATGAGATCGAAGAGAATATTCTGATACTCACAAAACCAGAGCATAACTAATCTTAGGATGTCTCAGTACAAAGTTGCGAAGATGATTTTTGAATCTGAAAGTGGTCTCTCAGTTGATCAAATAAAGAAACGTACTGGTAATGTCGAAAGTACAGTTCGAACGTCTCTTCATAAGCTCGAATCTAAGAAAATTATTAGAGAACATCGGGGGGTATACAGGCCACATCCAGAAGCTACCGGAAAAGATCTAGAAAAGGTGCGAAGCTACACCATAGACGAGCTTAGAGATAAGGACTAAGACCTCGTCCATAGTGGAAGAGGGGTTATATGGCCGGTTCGGAACTTCTCGTCAGAAATCAATCTCCGGTACGTCTCGCCCCACGGTATCGGTTCTCGATTCACTACTCCCTGATCTCGACTGCGTCGATGGCTTCGTACTTTCGACAGACACCATGTTCTGGACCGTGGGGGTAGCCTTCCGAACCATATCACGTAGCACTGGAGCATCTATACTCCTCCTGAAAACACCTACTAACGGTTCTCGACCCAGTAATATCGGGCCTGGATTTTCGGGAATGTCCATGTCTTTGAGCTTCATCGCTATGGGGCCTCCTTGATTATGCCAACTAGTTCCTCGATGGTCTCGCTATCCAGTTCGCTGACTCTGCTCGCCGGAATATGCCCCTGTAAAGCATTCCATGCTGCCATCTGATTGAAGAACACCTCGGGTTTGTGAACGAGCAGGCTAGCCGTGTTGAACCCGTTAACAGTAATCGAGGACTCCGAGGGATTGGAGATCTCGATACGCGAGAGTTCAGGGAATCTAACCGGGATAGCGAAGCCGCTGAAAGCGTTGACCCAGATAGTGTAGAGGTCTGTCCCGGCTACAGTCGTTTGCTCCGCCCAAGGCAGGCCTGCTCTTGCCTCAGTCGCTCCTGCGTTCAAGAGGTCTTCTGCTTTGAATCCTCCCGCTCTGCGCTGATTCTCAGGGCCTGGTCTTTCAGTAACCGAGTCGAGAGTGATCTGATCCGATGTAGCTGTGACTGAGGCGTATATGATCCAGCCCATCGTAACGTCCTCATCCTCTATGTCCAGCTTGTGAATCGCTCGCGTCTCACCGGGTTCCAAGACAAAAGGCCCCTCAGGGTCGTCCCAATTACTGTCGTTGACGATCTTCCACCTCCAGCCCTTGTTAGCTGGCAGGTGGTCAAGGCTGAAGGCGCTCATACGCTACTACCGCCCCGTATGCTCGTCTACAGTGACGTTGATCGAGTAGTCGTCGGCTGATAGACTGCTCCGATTGACAACTGCGATTTCTCGACTTGCACCCCACTCCAATTCAGGATTCTCGAAGTCGCCTCGATCAGCGTGATCTACCTGGAAGTACCGTCTCTCGTCGGCAGCGTTACCTCCTCCTTGATCCCTTACAACTACCGCGTAGTCCTGAGCATCAGGTCCGTCGATCTGGATGTTCGAGAGCTGGGCCTCCTTATCCGTCTGCACGGTTAGGAGGTCAGTATCGGCATTACTCCCGTTCGCAGTAGCGCTGTGATAGGAGGTCTCGAACTCGTCTTCCTTAGCTCGCTGAGTCATCTCTGAGTCCCCCTGAGGCCGTCGAATACTTCTCTGGGTTCTACCGGAGGTTCGTCACTCCCTCCTCCGTTGATCGGACCAGTCTTGCTTCTAACGGCATCAACGTCTTGCCACTCGTCAGGCAGGTTGATAGTGAAGTTATCGGTGACTGGCCCGAAGGTGAGCAGGTGGGCAGTCGGATCAATACCGCTAGCCCGCTGTAACGCTCTGGCCTGCTCCTCAGCCTTCGTGATCGGAACCACTCGATAGGTTCGACCAACTACGTTGAACCGAGGCACGATCTGCTTCGTGCTGGACTCGTTGTAGAAACCGTACTGGAACACTGACGTATCTCCGCTCTTGTACGAGAGGGCCTGCAACGCGGCTGGCGGATTCTCGTAGGCGACTTGAGCGCCACTAACGTAGCCGAACCTATCGCCATCCGTGGGGTTAGGCTGGTCAGCAGCTGCCCAAGTGAAGCCGGGATGCGTCTGTGTCTCTGGAATCCGTGGGTACACTCTGACGGAGTCTTGAAGCACTCCTAAGCTCGTATGCGTGAGTTGCCACGCATTCTCCGTATCCTCGATCCTGAAGACATCGTTCCCTTCTGGACTGTGAATTCTCCGGTAGTTCCTCCCGCTTTCAGGACTGATCGGGTCTACGATCTCCCCATCACTATCTCGAAGGTCAACCCCACGGTACGCCGTTCTGTTGTAAGCCTGAACCTCGAAAAAGGCGAGATCAAACTCGCCTACACGGGCTTTGCCTCCTTTGAATCTGGCCTGTCTGAGGTTACTGAGGAATGCAACCACGAGCTGATGACCTTCCTCAAGGAACTCGTGAGAGATTGGCTTCGCCCCAGCATCTAGCTCATGCATCTGAACCACCTCAGAAGCTGTTTTCGAGGCTACTATGGCTCACAGCGTTCGGAGCGTTGACTATGTTCACTCCGAGCAGTGGGAACTCGACAGTCGCGCTCTCCGTAGCAATCCCGGTGATCTTCACGTCCTGATTGTCCGGCACGTAGTAGCCGTTGACAGTCTCGACTGCCTGCTGAGTGCTGCCACTCATAGCTTTCCCGATGATCTCGGGCAGTCGACCTCCCTGACCATCGTCGAGGCCGATACCTACGGACTGGAGAACTCGGGGATTGGTCGAAAGCTCGGCTCCGAAGATCACCATAGCCTGCTCCCCGCTCTTGGTAGTGTAGGTGTCGTTCGTAGCCGCCCCTCCGAAGCCTGGTGCAATATCGAACTCGCCAGCAGTTCCAGAGGGAAAGACGTAGTCGCTGGCGCTACCACCGAACGACTGCGGTAAGAGCGGTTCAATGACGAAGTCGCTCCCAGTGCTTGCATCAGCCTTAGACTGGAAATTCCCCGGACTGTCTCTGGATTCCTTAACGAGCTGGAGGGCAGCCGAATACACCAGCGGCTGCATTCTGTTGAAAATATTGAAGGTGAACGGTCCAAGCTCCGCATTAACCCGCTGAGCGATCTGCTGATACTGTTTGTCTAGGATCGCTCTTTCGTTCAGTTCACCTCTGAGAGTACCGAACGAGTGTTTTTCAGTTGCATTAGCGAGACGCTGACGGAGGGTACTCCCCATCTGTGGGGAAATCTGCTGAATCTCCTCCTCTCTTACCTTGATATGCGCTTCCTGAGCGAACGGATTATCCAACTTCTGAAGCTGCTTAGGGTTGGAGTCGATTAGCTGTCTATTGTTGGCAGACATCTTACGACCTCAAGATTTCATACACGCCAAAACACATTTAAAATTTGGATTCGTAACGTACAAACGAAATAGGCCCATGAGTCTAAACTCATTCGGAGAAAATACAGACAATTCTGAAGAAAGAGAACCGAGCCACACTAGAGCGTATATCCATAAATTCGACCATCGTCGAGTGCAGAACTTGTCCGATAGAAAGGCAATATCTACGAAAGAGGCCTACCGGCTACTGATTAACAACATTCTGGACGAAGACGGGACGATCAAACCAGAGGCGAGATCACTGTTCCCTGGAGAGTGGCAGTGATCCAGTGCCCGAAGTGCTAATACACCTACACCAACTACGGCGTATCGAGACGAGAGATGAGGTGGAAAGTCCAACTAGAAGGACATGCAAAGGGTTTGGAAGACTTATCTGAGTCCTTTGACGAAGACCCGAGAATATTTGAGGAAGATGGTGAATATTATCTCTGGTCATCTCAATTTGAGCGAGTAGACGAATCTATTGAGGTTAAAGACGTAGGCGAAGATATTGTTAGAACGGTTCGTCACTTAGGAGAACTTGATTCGCTTCGTGTTGGAGAATTAGAAGTCGTCTGCGTGGTCGAGATTCAAGAAGACGGATCTGAGCGTAAAATCGCTCATGTCTCAGGTACGGCAGAAGCAACAACCACTGTATCAGCACGGGTTTCAGTAGATGGAAAAGAACCACCTCCCATAGCAGAATCAACATATGAGTATACACGTTTGGCTCTGAAAGACGACAAAGTGCAAGAGTTGATAGAGTTGCGAGATAATGGAGACCACTGGGTGAACCTTTACCGAGTCTACGAGTATATCCGAGACAATACTGAGGGAGATGAGAATACCGTAGAACGAGGCTGGTGGTCTAACTCGGATAAAAGCCTATTCACACATACTGCGAATAGTCCTGAAGCTATCGGGCATGAAGCACGCCATCATGGTAGCGGAGGACCACCTTCCCCCTCAGACCCGATGACTCATTCAGAGGCAAAGTCGCTCATTAACAGACTCGTCGAGAACTGGATCAAGCACAGGAGAAAAATCATCGAAGAATGAAGCCCTTCGCTAACCCATATTAGATGCCCAATACGGATTCTCGAATACTGTCATGCTCTTGCTTTCAGGGTTCCAAGCCTCCGCGTCGTCCATATCTCGCAGATAGTATGTGATAAAGCGCTTCTGTATGCCTAACTCGTCGGTCATATCTCTGGAACAGACGTACCTTATCGAGTCGTTTTCTCTCAGCCAGCTTCGGATCAGGTTGCCTTCCGACTCATGTTTTCGTCTCTCCCACACCTCCGGCTCTATGTCTCTGTAACAGCGAGTTTGAGCATTTGGAGATCTGAACTCGTCAAGTCCCATCGTATTCTCCTAATTGTCTCACCACCTTCTCCCCGTCCTCGGTCAAGCCGTATATGCGGAAGTTGCTTCTATCCGGCGTCAAGCACCTTACAATATCGTGATTCTCACCCATCTTACTGGCCTCCCGCATCTGACCGATTGCGACACTAATCGTATGCGTGTTCAGGTCGATTTTACTGGATATTTCACTTGCTGCTTGAGGCTGTTGAGCAAGATGTTTGAGGACTTCAGTTCTCTTCCAGCTGGACTTGACGTAAGCGACTGCTTCCCAAGGTATATTATCAATATCTTGCATCTTGAAAACAAGTACGGATTGATAACGCAAAATACCATCGCCCATTCCACGCCAGATATGCATAGAAACGAGGAATTAGAGCCTAATACAGTAGAAATTGGAAGTAGTGTGCTACTGCTATTCCCGAGAACAACGTTAGCCATAACCCGTAGATGACGAGAACCCGTACAGTGGCTTGTATATCGTGTAGAGTAGCCGATAGCGAGCTATGATAGATCGACGTGGGTGTCACCCCCTCCCTCACGGTGCGGGTGTCTGGGGTAGATCACACTATACCACATCACCCCGCCGTGGGGCAGCGTGAGAGAACTATACTTCCATAAAATATTCCATAGAACCTGTACGATTGTCAACCTACCAGTTTGATTAACATTTTTTCACCTCCGCTGCAGAACTGGCTTTTACCTCCAACACTACAACTAGATTTAATAGAATTCCATATCTATTAACACATACGAACTTGTAGCGCGTATTACTGAACATACGCATAGGATTAGGCGTAGTGAAATAATACAATATACAGGGTGGTATGTGTATGTGGGATTCTCAGAAACCAACTGAAAAAAAGCTACACTAGTCGGTATGCTCTTCTACTAAGGAATCGAGTACATCAATCACTTCTGCACCTAATTCACTATTCACCATCGCACTATATCCAGTTGATCCTTTGAAGTCGTGTTCATAATGGTCTATAATCACTTCAATATCTCTATCATAATATTCTAGCTCAGTTATCTGCTCGAACTTATCGCTAGTAACCTCTGTATGAATCTGGAATATGAGCTCATTGACGACATTAGAAAGCTTGTTCTCCAGATCTAACCAACGCTCAGCAATCACCATCCGCTTAGTCCTAGTTAACATTCCATCAGATAACGTCTCTTCATCATCTACAATACTCTTATCCTCCAAAGTAGTGTCCTTAACGAGCGTATATAGATGATTGACAGTGCATAATCTAACTACATCACTTCTAGCTAAATCAGTACACTTGACGATCTGATCTACTATTTCCTTCGTTTCCTCACTTATATTAACCTTCTGTGGTGAATCTGTGAGATTCTTATCCGGCTCTATCTTTGTATCTAGTTTATACTTCGTATCTGGATTAATATTTATCCAATCAACGTCGTCTGATAGATCTTTTGCGAAGTCTCGAATACCCTTCTGGCCCTCTACCTTCATCAGGATCTCGGGAGCATGAGAGTATACGGCTTCCTCTATGAACTTAGTTCGAGAGTCTGGCAGTAGACTATCTCCTGAAGGGTTGATAACATCGTCTATCAGTCTAAATGTTCTATCAGTGAATCTAGCAGATATCTCAACATCATCTCCAAATCCTCCACCTAGATTACCTCCGACATTGAAGTCATTATGATCTGAACCAGAGGCCATTACTTACCACCTCTACACTGCCTCTGATTCTGCTTTTTCTTACGACTTTTCGACCCATTACATTTATTATCGTGGATATTGTACTCTGTGATGAAGTCCATCTGCTAATCCTTCATACCGCAGTTGTCGTTCATACCCCAGTGCCATGCTAGTAGGAGAGCAGGGAGGCTCCAACTCCCTGCTACGTTTCAAACCCATCAACCGCTAGTCCAGCTTGATTACTCCTTCTTCCATAACTTCGTCAATACGTCGTCTTACGAGACTTGAGAGATTAATATCGTGTTCCTCAATAAACTCGGCCTGCTCTTTTCTGATTGATACATTTTTTCGATGCATCACACATGAATGTGCGTTTTGCACCCTTGTAAAGTCAGGTAATCCAAGAGGTACTGCGTGAACTAGTTGTACTCTAGTGACCCTGAATATCCAAGTTATCGAACAAAGTTCAAAGTTCCAAGTACGGGGTGGTGCCAGTTTACCCCGTGTTTGGAGGTTTGTGCTTGGGTTGCTACGAACTACCCCCGTACTTGGTGCTTTGAATTAGTTTGAATCCTCTGAGTCAGTCGATTTTATCACTGCAAGACCGTTTCCGGGTCGCTCAAGATCATTCCGTGGAGTAATATAGACCGCTTTCCGTCCAGATTTACCAATCTCGACCATTCCTCTATCCGAGAGTTCATTAGCGTAATTACGGACTGTCTCAGGTCCAACTGGTAGTTCAGCAGCCAGCTCCTGCTTAGTTATATTCGGTTTCTCAATCACTAATTCGAGCATTTTCATCATATTTTCTTGCTTCTTTAATGCTCGACGTAGGCCTGCAGTGCCCGCACTCTCTACGTCGTCTCCGTGTAGCTCCAAGTATTCGAGTACGCTGTCGAATGACTGCTCTAAATAAGGGTGTGCCTCCTCCAAGTGGTCTGCAGTGATCTTGTGGGAGCAGCCGTCTAGTGCGGCTACGATTGCTGCGATCCTGAGTGCATGAATAGAATATCGAGTGAGTAGCGGCTGAGACAATTCCCTAACTGTTCGATTGTAGTTACCAAGCTTTTCATTCATCCAATCTTCAATCTCGGTCTTCAGCGTCTCCTCCGAGATATCAACCTCGAATTGGACACCTTCAGAATAGTACTCTATGAGAGTTTGCAGAGTGGATACAATCTCATTCCTATATTGTTGCTCTTCCTCTTTCGAGATGCTTCTCTCCCGTTCTGCATCGCTACTGTAATCTGTCAGCACTTCTCCAACAATATCAAGACTATCTTCAGGAGATACGTCCTTGAAAAAGTAGAGGAAGCGAGCAAAACTTCCCTCATCGATGAACTTGGATATATCTTTAGCAGAGACTAGCTCCGGATAAGTTGTCCCCACAACAGTGCAATATGACTCAAGACGAACAGTTCCACCACCCATCTCTCGCTCATACGTATCTTCATCTAGTACGTGTCTCAGTCTCTCTCGGATAGTCGAATCTTTGAATAGCGCTTCTGCCTCTGTCAGTCCGACAAAGTCGTACTGTTCGGCAACTCCTGGCTTTTTTTCTCCGTCTCTGATAGTTCCTGTTAGATTTCCCCGAGTCAAATCTTTCGTATTTCCAAATGTGTATGATTGTCCCTCAGGCAGACCGCTATCAACTTCGTCAGCAATCTGCTTAGCTATGCCAAAGGCATCCTGTTTCCCTGTCCCACTAGATTGAAGAATAAAAGGGTGAACTCGACAAGTTTCCCCTTTTGCCCCGATTGAGCAGTCGCTAATCGCTTCGCCTACGAGCGCTAGGGCAAAGCCCAGGTGCATTCTCGGGTTGTCGTGTGAGTATTGATCTGCAACGTATAGATAGCGGTTAATGAACTCGTTACTGTCCAAAAGTTCCGTCTCAGCTACTTCATCATCCCCAGACACGGAAGAGTCGTCCTCGTCGCCCATACGTCAGCATGAAGAGCGCTTAGTATAATTCCAGCGTCGGGAAAACAATACCACACCTCCACCGTGGGGCAGGAATTAGCGCAATTAAAACGGCGTTTCAGGCGATTATACCGCCATTTTGGAGTCTTCTTTTCTTGCTTATCTCCAGCAATCGTTGCCGATCACGCTTCCCCCACGGTGAGGTGCGATACACAGAGTTCTAAGCCGTCTTCGCTATATATTGTGGCAATCTGCCTCTAATAGATGATTGTATTTGTCTGAGTGATGGATTTGCTGGTGACATTTCTTACAAACATCTACCGTTCTTTCCGGCTGGTAGGTTATGTGGTGCTCCTCTAAGTTTCCTTTTTGACCGCAGAGCAGACACTGATATGGTTCAGTTTCAGAGTCGGATTGCACGGACTGCATGAACTCGTTGTACTCGTCTATTCCTCGTTTGTCTTTGACCTCTGCGTAGATCTCTGTAGTAATGACTGAACTATGCGCTAAGCGGTTCTGTAACGCCTCTATGGAACCTCCATCTGCGAGGAAGTTCATAGCCATCGAATGTCTCAATTTATGTGGTGTGATCTTCTTAAACTCTCTACCAGCAGCGTCGGTATACAGTGTTTCCTGTAGTCCAGCATTCTCAGCGGCTTCGTCAATAATCCCGTTCACTCGTCTCACGGAGATATGCTCACTTCGATGTGTTACGAAGAGGTAGGGACTTTCATCCGCCGTGGGGTAGGAGTCTCGATACCCATAATCTAACCACTGCGCCATGAGCCCCTTCAGTTTCTCATGCCAGACTGCCGTATGTTGCTTACCCCCTTTCACTGTCACACTTACTTGTCTCGTCTCTCGATCTATGTCATCAAGTTTCACGTTCACTACTTCAGAAACTCTAAGGCCAGTATAATACGTGAAAAGAACAATCAGCCGATTACGTAACTGTGGTGCAGGAACGCTATGTGCTAGTTCCTCAACTTCGTCTTTCTCCAAATAAATTCTCTCTGGCTTATCCTCTTCCACAGATTTAGTCTTATCCCAGTCTATGTATTCACCAGTATCGAGTTTGTCTGTAGGGTTCTGTGGGATTTCTTCTGCCTTGGTGAGGTACTTGTAATATAGATTGACTGGAGCAAACTTTGTCTCAGCAGTTGAATTAGCAAATCCTCGTTCGCCCATTAGATAGCTCAGGTAACTGCCCAGATCTCGGAAGTCAACTTCTGTAGGTGATTTGCCTTCCTGTTCTAGCCACTGTGTGAACTCTTCAAGACCCTGAGCGTATTTATAGACCGTATTCTCAGTTTTGTCTTTTCCTTGTTCGTTCTTAATGAAGCGAACCATTTCGGAGTCGTAAAACTCCATATCTCGCTTAACGAAGTCAAAATCCTCCGTGACAGTCATGCTCTACGCCTCCTCGAAGTAGTGAGTCTCACCGTTAATATCGAATCGAACTATTGGGAAGTGGTGTTCCTTCAGGAACTCTATGGCCTCTTCCACACGGGCAGGCGTTGTATTGAGTTTATCAGCTAGGGCGTCTACCGTATGCGGATCGCCGCCTGCGATAGTTCCCATCTGCCTTGCTGATTTATCAGAGCCATCTGCTCTTACCTCTGGTAGGATACCAAACAACTCGTTAGCCAACTCCTCTACGTCGTGTTCCTCTCGACCCCTTAGCCAATTCACGTCTTTCTGCAGTTGCTCTATCCCCTCAGACAGAGACTTCAATTCGGCTTGGACTTCCCCTATCGCTTCGACTCCCTGTTGGGTTTCTTCCGTTTCTTCGGAGATCTCCTTCTCGACTGATTTCCTAATCAAATCAGATAAAGAGGTATACATCGAGCTATTCTCGACATAATTCTCCCATTCCTCTTTTTGACTTTCACCAACTCGGAGGTTAACTAGCGGCTTTCTGTCTACTTCGCCGTCTGACATAGCGAATCGCTATACGTAGCGGGGTTGTAAATATTTATTCTTTACCTGCTGAGAAGTAAGGTGACGAAGTTGGCGATGCCGACGATATCGACGCCGGCCGCCCAGAGGTCGGGGTACGCCGTCAGCGCCGCGAGCGTCATGAACCCGCCGTAGGAGGCGCCCATGACGGCGATTCGGTCCGGATCGACGGCCGGATGATCGTGGAGCCACCCGACGCCGGCTTTCAGGTCCGCGACGGCGTCCATCCGCCGTTCCACGTCGTCGAGGTGTGTGTACTCCTTGCCGTAGCCCGTCGATCCGCGGACGTTTGGCTCGAAGACGGCGTAGCCCCGCGAGAGGAGGTACTGTTTCACCCGACCGAAGGAGGGTCGCCGCTGTGACTCCGGGCCGCCGTGGACGTCGACGACGACGGGCGTCTCGCCGTGACCCGTATCCGTCTCGGGCAGGGAGAAGAAGGCCGGAACCTCCAGGCCGTCGAAGGAGGGGTAGCGGACGAGTTCGGGGGTGACGAAGGAGTCCCGCGGGATGCCGGCGGTGGAGGCGTGGGTCCAGCGTTCGCTGTCGCCGCTCGTCGCGTCGACGACGTAGACGTTGGCGGTGTCGTCGCTCCGGGTGACGGTGAGCGCGAACCGGTCGCCGTCGGGACCGAAGCTCACGTCGCCGGCGACGGCCTCGGGGAGAGTCGGCGTCTCGAAGTGGTCGAGTCGCCCCGGGGCGACGAGTTCCCCGACGCCGAGTTCGGTGTAGCCGTCGACGTTCCGGGAGTAGACCAACCGACGGGACCCCGGGTCGACCGCGACGCCGTCGACGTTCCACTCGTCGTCGGCGAGGGAGTCGGTGCCGGGCGCTTCGACGGCCGACAGTTCGCCGGTCGCGAGGTCGATCCGCGAGAGGCGGAGGACGTCGGTGTCACGGTCGGTGACGAGGTAGACGTCCTCGCCGTCGGGGCCCCACTCGGCGTCGAGGTGTCGAACGCTTCCCTCGTGGGACGTGAGGTGGCGGCGCGTCCCCGTCTCGACGTCGAGGACGTACACGTCCTGGTCGAAACTGGAGTGAGACTCGGTGAGCAGGAGTCGGTCGCCGTCGGGGCTCCAGCCGTCGACGGAGAACCAGCCGTCGCCCTCGTGGACGCGTTCGGCGTCCGTCCCTGTCGCCGTCCGATCCTGGACGTAGACGTCGAAGACGGATCGGTCGCGGCGGTTCGAGGCGAACGCGAACTGGTCGCCGTCGGGGCTCCAGCCGCCGAACCAGTGTTTGGCGTCGGGGTGGCTGGTCAGGTCGGTGATCGAACCGTCGGCAACGTCGAGGCGGTAGAGCGTCTCCTTCTCGTCGCCGCCGCGGTCACGGCCGACGATCAACTCGGGTCGTTCCGGCGACCACGAGGCGAAGGTGACCCGGTCGTCGAAGAAGGTGCGCTGTTCGGGCCACGCGCCGGGAGCGTCCAGCGTCCACACCTGCGGGACGCCGGTGGTGTCCATGAGAAAGGAGAGCGTATCGCCGTCGGGACCGATGGAGGCGCCGTGGGCGCTCCGCACGTTGAGATACCGTTCGATGTCGAACATACCGGGGCTTGGTCGGGGGCGACCAAACGTGTTGTCCCGGCGACGATCGGTAGGGATCGCTCGTCCCGGGCCGGCGGAGCGTCGAGACCGGAACGACGAAGTGACGTACTCTCGATACTACTCGTGAGGGCTCCCCAGATGGTCTATCGATTTCGGTGCCAGCACTGCTCGTTCACTGTCTGGTCGGCGCGCAGAGCCGAACTCGTCGACGCCGTCGGATCGCACGTACTCGAACACCATCGAAAGCGACTGACGAAACAGGATTTTCGCGTGCGCTGGACGTGTCCATACTGCGAGAGCACCGGGCAGTATCACGACGAAACCGACGGCGCCGAAGCGTTCGAGCGGCACCTTTTCGGCCACGTCGAGTCACTCGTCGAGTCCGGGGTCCACGCTGCGGACGACATCGGCGGGACGGGAAACGTCTTGGTGCGGTCGCGATGTGAGAGCACGGCCTCGGACAACGCACGGATCCACTTTCTCTCTCCGGGCGACATCGTGTTGTTCGTGACGATGAGTCCTGCCGAACGGCTCCGGTTGCTGCACGAGGAACTCCACGAGTGGCCGGCACAGACGGTTCTTCTCACGACCAAGTCGGACGTGCTCGGAAGCGTCTCCGGAATCGACTTCTCGGAGGTGCCACTGGAGGTCGTTCGCCTCGACAGTCGGCTCGGTCTCTCGGGACTCGGCGAAACCGTTTCCCGTGTCATCGATGAGTACGAGGCGGCAGCCGGCAAGATAGCGATCGAAGTCGACATCCTTCCGGAACTAACCGAGAAGTTCGATCTCCAGACCGTTTTCAAGTTCCTACACGTGCTCGGAAAGCGCTTCGATCGGGCTGACGCGCTGGCACACTATCACGTCGACCCTCGGACGCTGTCGGAGTCGACGATCAACGTGCTCGAGCCGGCGTTCGATCTCTCGATCACACCCCGCGACCGACGGTTCGTCTCGGAGCCTTCTCCGGGACCCGTCTGACGCCGCTCCGTCGGAGTTACGACCGGGATCCTCCCGTGCCATCCTCGCCTTCGCGGTGGCGTCTCGTGTAGTCCGCCGGATCGCGGACGTACGTGTAGTCGACGGCGTTGGTGACGACCTCCGCGGAGAGGCTCCCGTCGATCTCTTCGAGGACTTCCTCCGCGCGGTCGGTCACGTTCGTCGGCACGCTCTCGTCCTCGATGAGAATCTGGAGCCGCCGTTCGAGTTCGTCGCTGCCGAGTTCGGCGAGGCTGGCAGCCGCGAGTCGCGCGGTTCGCTCATCGGACGCCCCGAGTGCGTCGATCAAGCAGTCATACACCGCATCACGCTGGTCGTCGTCGACGTCGGCGTCGGCTACGTACGCGAGTAGCCACACCGCGTCGTGTCGAACCGCGGTTCGCCGGCTCTCGGCTACCATGTCGATGACGTGGGGGACGACGACCCGCGTGTCGGCGCTCGAAAGCTGGTCGGCAACGGCGTCGCGAATGCGGTCTGCCCGCTCTGCCGGGGCATCGGAGAACAGTTGGACGAGCGATAGTATCGCCGCGCGCTGTACCGAGTCCGTATCGTCGGTCAGTGCCCGAACCAGGACGACGACTGGTTCGAGGCTTCCGAACCGACCGAGTTCCTCTACCGCGAGACGCCGGAGCGTCGCATCGTCGGCCCGGGTGACCGGGACGAGCGACCGTAGAGCCTCCTCGGTGCCGAGCGCTCCGAGCGCGTGAACGGCCTTCTCGCGAACGAGTTCTCGTCGGTCGTCGAGACGGGCCCGGAGCGGTTCGAGACACCGCTCGTCGCCGATCAGCCCACAGGACTCCACGGCCCGCGCCCGAACACGGGAATCGTCGTCGGTCGTCGCCCGCACGAGTTCGGCCAACGTGCGGTCGTCTCCGACGCGACCGAGTGCCGTCGCGGCGACCATCCGAAACTCCGGGGGATCGGCCGTGAGCCAGTCTTCGAGATGTTGGGACAGCGCCCGCTCCGACATCTCGTTGTCGTCGGTCTCGCTCAGTTCGTGGACGAGTCGTTCGAGCGCCGCTTCGCCGTGCCGGTATAAGCTGTCTATCGCTCGGACCCGGACGCTGTCGTCGTCGTCGTCACGAACCGCCTCCACGAGGGCACGGACGACTTCCTCGGTGATATCTCGCTCCGGATGCTCGGAGATATCGCCCAATAGCTCCGCGGCTCGCCGCCTGACGACCGGATTCGAACTTCGACGCAGGTGTGCGACGAGGGCCGACGTCTCCGCGTCGCGAGCGAGTTCGTAGAGAAACGTCGCGTCGGTCACGGGTTCTTGATCACCCCTGTGGAGCCACCCCCGGACGGAACCGTCGGGTCGGTACGTGTGTGGCCGGGAACTATAAGCGTATCTCCCGGGTGCGGACTACAGCAAGTTTTCGGCTTCCAGCGCAACCATCACGTCGTCGACGAGCTCGTCGACGGACTCGTAGGGGAACTCCTGGTGTCCGTCGAGGTTCGCGGCGAGCTCCATCGCGGAGAAGGACACGTCGCCGGCCTCGAACCGGGTTCCGGGCCCGTTCGGGAGCGCGGGGACGAGATCCATCTGGTCGGTGACCGGAAAGTCGGCGCCCTCGAACGCCGTCCTGAACTGCTCGCGGAGTTCGGCCGAAACATCGTCGCTCATGGACTCACGTGGACGCATCGCGATCAAAAGCGTTCCGAAACGCCCATCGGGTGGCTTCGTCGGGCGCCGCGCTCGCCCGTACCGTCGGCCGTACCGGGCCCGTCTCAGAAGAGGCCGTAGTCGTCGACGACCGACTCGTAGCAGTCGACGTAGCGGTCGAGGACGGCCTCGTGGTCGTACGGCGCGTACGCCTCGTTGACCGTCCACCGCTCCAGCTCCGCCGCGTCGACGATCTCGTCGGCGAGTTCCTGCGGACTGGTCACCAGCGAGCCGCGTGGGTCCTCCTCGACGAGTTCGTGTGCGGCCGAGTCGGTCTGGTACTCGACGACGCCGACACAGCCACAGGCAAGCGCCCGAAGGAGGTTCGTCGCGAACGGCGCCCACGTCGCGGTCTGGGCGAACACGTGCGCACCCTTGAGGATCGGCACCTGTTCGGCCGGCGAGAGCGCGCCGAGAAACTCCACGCGGTCGTCGATACGGAGGTCGCGGGCGGTCCGTTCGGCGTCGGCCCGGGCCGGGCCGTCGCCGATCACCGCCGCGCGCCACTCCCGTCGCCGGAGTTCCGCCAGCGCCAGCAAGAACCCCTCGACGTTGGCGCGCTCGTCGAGCGAGCGGGCGTACACCACGTCGGCACGGGTGTCGATGGGGGCGTCCCGGATCCCTGCCATGTCGACGCTGTCGGGAATCTTCGCGATGTCGGCGTCGTCGGCACCCAGCGCGCGGACCGTCGTCCCGACGGTTTCGGAGGGGACGAGCATGCGGTCCGGCGAGCGGGCGGCCCAGCGGCGCCGCCACGACGGCGTCCCGTCGTCGGGAGACGCCCACCACTCACCCACGGTGGGCGTCCGCCGGAGACGCCCGGCGGCTTTCGCGACGGGGACCGCGAGGCGTGGCCGCGAGGCGACGTGGACGACGTCGGGACGGACGCCGTTAAGTACGAACGGGAGCTTCGTGACGAACGCTCGCGGCGCCCGCTCGGCCGTCACCCGGCGGTACGTGACTCCCTCGTAGTCGAAGGTCGGATGGTCGCCACCCCACCACTGGGCACAGCAGACCGTCACCTCGTGGCCACGGGCCGCCAGTCGCTCGGCGACCGACTGGAGCCGGCGTGCGTACCAGTCGTCGGCGTGCTGGGCCGTCCTCATCGATACGAACGCGACGCGCACACGACCGACCACGCGACGGGTAGACAAAAAGCCCCGCAGTCCCCGGACCACGGGATGCGTTCCCGGCGACCGAGAACCGTCGGCGGGACTTGAGTCGCCGGGCGTCGAACGACCAGCTATGTACGACCGCATACTGGTGCCGACCGACGGGAGCGGGCCGGCGACGGCAGCGACGAAGCACGCCCTCACCATCGCTGACCGGTTCGACGCGACGGTCCACGCGCTGTACGTCGTCGACACCGATGGTATCGCCCACGAGGCGCCGGGCCTCGGCCTCGACGCGCTCCGCGGGGCACTCCGGGACGAGGGCGAGGCGGCGACGGACGCCGCCGCGGAACGCGCCGCGGAGCGCGGCGTCGACGCGACGACGGCCATCGCCGAAGGTATCGCCGAGGATACGATCGTGGCGTACGCCGACGAGGAAGGGATCGATCTGATCGTGATGGGGACCCACGGGCGGCGCGGACTGGATCGCTACCTGGTCGGAAGCGTCACCGAGCGCGTCGTCCGGCGGACGGACGTGCCGACACTGGTGGTCCGCGGAGAGTAGTCGACCGACGGCCGGTCGGGGTGGGCCGGCGACCGGTCACACCGGGCCGTAGACGACAGCAGCCTCGACGAACTCCCACGCGTAGACGTGGTTGAGGAGGAGATACGTGACGACGCCGAGCGAGAGCGAGAGGATCCACGCCCCGGCGGCGATTCGGCCGACTCGGGCGTGAGCGGTGTCGCGGAGCTCGGACGGTGTGTGGGTCGCGCCGAGGACGAGCGCGTAGAGGACGACGGGGACGGAGACGATCGAGAGGACGACGTGTACCGCGAGCATCGCGAGGTAGGCGTAGTAGGCGAGTTGTGGGCCGACGAACTCCTTGGTTCCGCCCCCGCCGATCTTGGTCAGATAGAGCACGAGAAAGACGAGGATGAGGCCGAACGCCGTCGCCATGGCGGTGGCGTGTTTTCTCACTTCCTCGCGTCGGATCCACCGCCAGCCGGCGACGAGAGCGAGGGTTGCGACCGTGTTGACGACGGCGATGGCGTCCGAGAGACGGTTCACCTGCTGGAGCGAGAGCTCCGGGAAGACGGAGCCGGGGACGACGCCGAGGAACGTCCCCACGACGAGCGTGTAGCCGACGACCGAGAGGATGGCGGTGACGACGGCGGGGTGATCCTTGACCGGGCCGCTGGCGCTGGCCGTTGCCATGGCGGACGGTCGGACCGAATCGGCTTGCCTCTTCCGTTCTCGATCAGATCACGCCGGTGGTCGTCGCCGCCTCGCGGGCGGCCGCCTCGCTGATGCCGTTGCCGAGGATGGTGTACCGGTCGCGGATGCGGTGGGCGGTCGTCAGCGCCTCGATCACCGTCTCGTCGCCGAAGCCGAGTTCGGCGGCGGTCGTCGGTGCACCGATCACCTCGAGCGCGTCGCGGATGTTCCGCCACATCCCCCGTTCGCCCTCGTGGAGGTAGGCGACGAGGATAGCGCCGACACCGACCTGGTGGCCGTGGAGCGCTCGGTCGGGCGCGATGCGGTCCAGCCGGTGTGAGAAGAGGTGTTCGGCGCCGCTCGCGGGTCGCGACGACCCCGCGATGGACATGGCGACACCCGAGGAGACCAGCGCCTTCACCACCACCCACGCCGACTCCTCCAACCCCTGTTTGATCGAGTCGGCGCTCTCGACGAGCATCTCCGCGGTCATCCGGGAGAGCGCGCCCGCGTACTCGGAGTACTCGACGTTCTGCAGGCGGTGGGCGAGCTGCCAGTCCTCGACGGCGGTGTAGTTGGAGACGATGTCGGCACAGCCGGCGGTGGTAAGTTCCCACGGCGCGGCCGCGATCACCTCGGTGTCGGCGACGACGGCCAGCGGCGGGTCCGCGGCGACGCTGTGGCGGGTGTCTCCCTCGGGGATCGACGACCGGCCACTGACGATTCCGTCGTGGCTGGCTGCCGTGGGGACCGAGATGAACCCGAACCCGAGGTGATCGGCGGCCATCTTCGCCGTATCGATGGGTTTGCCGCCGCCGAGCCCGACCAGATACTCCGCACCTTCGCGTTCGGCCGTCTCGACGACGCGCTCGACGGCCTCGAAGCCGGCCGTCTCGACGGTGATCGTCGCGGGGTCGTCCCCGAGTTGATCGCGAACACGGTCACCGACCAGCCGTTCCGGCGACGGACTCGTCACGATCAGCGGCCGTCCCACCACGGAGAGGTCGTCGACGACGTCGCCGAGGTCGGCGAGGACGTCGTGTCCCACGACCACGTTCCGCGGGAGCTTGATCCACGTCGACTTCTCGAACATGACTACCCTACTCGACGTGATCCTTTAGTAGCTGAGGGTCACGCTCCCGACGCGACCCCTCAGTCCGACCGTGCCACCGGGAACCCGAGCGTGACGGTGCTGCCGTCGCCGTCCCCCTCGACGCGCATGTCGCCGCCGGCGATTCGGGTCACCCAGTAGACGAAGAGAAGTCCCAGTCCGGAGCCGTGGTGGAGCTGGTCGATATCGTTGTCGAGTCGTAGCGCGTCCCGTTCGATGTCGGGGATGCCCGGTCCGTCGTCGTCGACGCGGACGAGTCCGAGCGGGTCCTCGTCGACGACGTCGAGACGGACCGTCGGCGTCTCACGTTCGGCGTACTGGATGGCGTTCTCGACGAGTTCGTCGACGGCTGCGGCCACGTCCGGAACCGCGGTCACGATCACCGTCTCCGCACGCTCGAGGTCGATCTTTGCGTCGGGGTGCCGCTCCCGTAGCGCGGCCACCCGCCGTTCGACGAGCGACGTGAGATCGACCGAGGTGGGTTCGGGCGGGTCCGTGAGTATCTCGACGATACGGCGCTCCCGATCCGCCTGCTCGAGGAGGTGATCCGCGTAACGCTCGATCCGGGAGACGGCCGAGTCGACGTCCGACAGTCGCCCCTCACGGATGTTCTCCGCGGTTCCGCGGATGACGTTCACGTCGTTGCGGATGTTGTGTCGGAGCCACTGTTCGAGCGCCTGTAACTGTCGTTTGCGCTCTTTCCGTGCCGAGATGTCGCGTCCGATGCCGACCACGCGGGGCCTGTCGTCGCCGTCGCCGTCGAGGCGCCGACCACGGAACTCGTAGGGGCAGGTGTGGCCGTGCTTGGTGACGAGCGTCGCCTCGACCGTGTCTGCCCCCTCCTCGACGACCGTCTCGATGGAGGCCAGTACCCGCGAAGCGTCCGTCCCGGCAAAGAGCGACGAGAGGTTCATCGCCGCCAGTTCGTCGTCGTCGTAGCCGGTGACGTCGGTCGCCGCCGCGTTCCACCGCAGGAGGTCGCCGTCGGTGTCGACGACGTAGAACACGTCCTGAATCGCGTCGATGGCCGCCTCGACGAACCGCCGTTCCTCGCGGAGTTCTTCCTGTATCTCGCGGAGCGGCGTGACGTCGACGACGACTGCCTGTCCGATGTCCCGACCCAGAAACCGTCCGACGGCCGTCGACACCTGCACGTATCGCACTTCGCCGTCCGGCCGCTGGAGTTTCATCCCGGTCGGCCCGACGGACTCCTTTCGCTCGATGACGTCCGCGAGCTCCCTGCGTGCAAGGGCACGGTCGTCGGGATGGACGAACTCGAAGATCGATCGTCCGACGAGTTCGTCCCGGCCATCCAGGCCGAGGAGGTCGAGAGTGGCGTCGTTACACCAGATGGACTCGCCGGTGTCGTCGAACAGGTTGATCGGGATCGGCGCCATCTCGACGAGGTGGCGATACCGGTTCTGGTGTTCGTCCGCGAACCACGCGTCTCGGTCGAGGGCGGCCTGGAGCCTGGCGATGATCGTCCCCTCGTCGGCGTCGGGGGACACGTAGCCGCTGACGCCGGCGTCGACCGCCTCGCTCGCCACCGACGGCGACGCCGAGTCGAGGATCAGGACGAACGGGAGCCTCGGGTGGGAGACACGGAGCGACCGCAACAGGCGGACGCCGTCCATCTCGGGGAGGTCGTAGCCGCTGACCACGCCGTCGACGCCGTCGTTGGCCACGAGACTGAGGCAGTCTCTCGCCGAGTCGACCGCCGTGACGTCGAATCCCGCGTCGCGAAGCGCCGCCGCCAGCCGTCCCTCGAGACGATCGGGGACGGTGACGAGGGCGATCAGTCGCGTCTCGGCGGGCATGGGGTAGTTGTGGCAACGAATCCCACGCACAAACGGCTTTTGCAGAGTGTGTCGTCGCCTGCGCTCCCGGAGAACGTCGGACGACGCCGTCGACACCCGGTCGTGCCGGCGTGCCCCGGGTCGAGACACGCGGTTCTGGACACGTCCCGTGGCGGGGTTCGGTACGCTGATACGGTGGCCGCTCGACTGGATCCCCATGGACGTGAACATCACCCCATCGCGGGTCGGGGGACGGGCGCGCGCGCCGCCATCGAAAAGCTACACGCACCGGGCGATTCTCGCGGCGGGGTACAGCGACGGCGCGGTCGTCGCCGATCCGCTGGTGAGCGCGGACACGCGGGCGACGATGCGGGTGGTCGAGGCCTTCGGCGGCCGGGTCGACCGGGCGGGCGACCATCTCGAGGTCACGGGCTTTGTCGGCCGGCCGGGCGTTCCCGACGACGTGATCGACTGTGCGAACAGCGGGACGACGACCAGGATCGCCACGGCGTGTGCCGCGCTCGCCGACGGGTTGACGGTACTCACCGGCGACGCGTCGCTCCGGTCGCGCCCACAGGGGCCGTTGCTCGACGCCGTCCGGCAACTCGACGGGCGGGCCGAGAGCACGCGCGGCAACGGACAGGCACCGTTGGTCGTGGGTGGGTCAGTCGCGGGCGGGACGGTGGCCATCCCGGGTGACGTCTCCTCGCAGTACATCACCGCACTGTTGATGGCGGGGGCGGTGACCACGGACGGGATCGCTGTCGACCTCGAAACGGAACTGAAATCGGCGCCCTACGTCGACATCACGCTCGAAGTGCTCGATGCCTTCGGCGTCGACGCCGCGGAGACGGACGCGGGCTACCGGGTGCCGGGTGGACAGACCTACGGCCGCGACGACCCCTACCCCGTTCCCGGCGACTTCTCGTCGATGTCGTATCTCCTCGCCGCGGGCGCCCTCGCGGGCGGCGACGAGGGCGTCGTCGTCGAGGGCGCGTACCCGAGCGCCCAGGGCGACAGCGCCATCGTCGACGTGTTAGAGCGGATGGGTGCCGACGTGTCGTGGGACCGCGACGCGGGCGAGATCACGGTTTGCCGGAGCGCCCTTTCGGGAATCGAGGTTGACGTGGGGGATACACCGGATCTCCTCCCCACCATCGCGGTGTTGGGCGCCGTCGCGGACGGCGACACCCGGATCGTCAACTGCGAGCACGTCCGCCTGAAGGAGACCGACCGGGTGCGTGCGATGGCGACGGAACTGGAGAAGCTGGGAGCCTCGGTGACCGAAAAGCGGGATCGGCTGACGATCCACGGATCGGAGAGCGAGTTGCGGGGCACGACGGTCGCGGGACACGACGACCACCGGATCGTGATGTCGCTCGCCATCGCCGGCCTCGCCGCGGCGGGGACCACCACCCTGACGGATGCCGACCACGTCGACGTCTCGTTCCCGGGGTTCTTCGACGTACTTTATGACCTCGGGGTCGAACTGGACGAGCATGAACGGTAACCGATTCGGTCGTCTGTTTCAGGTGACGACCTACGGCGAGAGCCACGGCGACGCGATGGGCGTCGTCGTCTCCGGCTGTCCCGCCGGTCTCGAACTCACCGAGGCGGACATCCAGCGCGACCTCGACCGTCGCAAGCCGGGCCAGTCGATGATCACGACGAGCCGCGGCGAACCCGACGAGGTGCGCATCCACAGCGGACTACAGGACGGCTACACGACCGGCACGCCGCTCGGGATGGTCATCCAGAACAAGGACGCCCGGTCGGGCAAGTACGAGCCCTTCGTCACGGCGCCACGCCCCTCTCACGGCGACTTCACCTACTCCGCGAAGTTCGGGACGCGCAACTGGGGCGGGGGTGGCCGCTCCTCGGCCCGCGAGACGGTGAACTGGGTCGCCGCCGGCGCGGTGGCGAAGAAGGTCCTGAGCGAACACGGCGTCGAACTCAAGGCTCACGTCAACCAGATCGGCGACATCGAGGCACCCGCGGTGAGTTTCGAGGAGATGCTCGAACACAGCGAGGACAACGAGGTGCGCTGTGGACACCCCGAAACCGCCGAGCGGATGCGCGACCGGATCGACGAGTACCAGGAGGCGGGCGACTCCATCGGTGGCTCGATCGAGTTCGAGGCCCGGGGCGTCCCTCGTGGACTGGGGGCACCGCGGTTCGACTCGATGACCGCACGGCTCGGGCAGGCCATGATGTCGGTTCCGGCGGCGACGGCCTTCGAGTTCGGCCTCGGGCGCGAGGCACGCCGATACGCCGGCTCGGAGCGCAACGAGGACTGGGAGTTCGACGACGACGGCGATCCGGTCCCCGTCGGTAACGACCACGGCGGCATCCAGGGCGGCATCACGACCGGTCAACCGATCCGCGGGGAGGTGACTCTCCACGCACCGACCTCGATCCCCAAGTCCCAGACGACGGTCGACTGGGAGACGGGCGAACGGAAGGAGATACAGGTCGTCGGTCGGCACGATCCGGTACTCCCACCGCGGGGTGTCCCCGTCGTCGAGTCGATGCTGGCGCTGACGCTCGTCGACTTCATGCTCCTGGGCGGGCGGATCACGCCCGACCGCATGGACGGCCAGCCAGGCGAGTACGACACCGACTACCACCCCCGAAGCCCGGACAACGTCGACTCGTAGCCGGTTTCATGCCTGATAACCGGGAGCGGAGATATATCCGTGCAGGAGTCTGCCGTGGAATAGATGCCCGCGGACGTCTCCGGGATCCGGGAGTTTCTCGACGAGGTGAGCTGCCAAGACGTCTCGCTCGTTACGATCAACCGGACGCAGCCGAAGCCGGCGCAGGAGCTACTCGCGGACGCGTTCAGCACGCAGTCCGTCGACTTGGTCGAACGGACGCTTCCCCAGGCCGCCGACGACATCGTGGCGCTGCGCAGGGGCGGCCAGATCAGCGCCGTCTCGTCGCTGCGGGAGCTGATGCACTCGTTCCTGCTCGTAAACGTCGACCGATTCAGGACGGGGACCGAGGGCTTCGCGGACGACATCCCGGACGTACTCGAGGGGATGGACGAGACGCTGTTCGACCTGCGGGGCTACCCGTCCTCGAACAAGGAGAAACTCCTGCTCGTTCTCATCTCGCGTCACATCGAGCGCCTGGCGTACGAGGCGGGCGCAGGGACGCTCCGCTCGACGTTCCAGCGGCTCTCGCGTCTCGAGGACGAACTCGGGACGAAGAAAGTGTACGAGCGGCTCGCGGGACGAAGCGTCGACGTTCACGTCTACGGCATTCCCGACGGGGTACCCGAAGGACTGGACGTGGCGGTCCATCGCGGCACCACCCCCGAGTACCGGAACACGTGGTGTGTCGTCTTCCGGCCGCCCGACGGCGACGGCGCGGCGCTGGTCGCCCACCAGCGAGAGTCGAACCGCTGGCGGGGATTCTGGACGTACGACCCCGACACGGTCGAACGAGTGAACCGGTACCTCGAACGCTCGTTCTGACAGGGGAAACTTTCCTCGTCGATCGAACGTCGCCGGAGCGAGCTCACGCGAGAACTAGTCCCACCCCCGAACACTCGGTGGTCGTCGCGTGCTAGTCGAATGAACCAAACCCCCGAAATCACCGGTCTTACATCATTTTTGCTTGGTAACGTATAGCAAAGGCTTTAGTCGAACCGTGGTCAACCGTCTCGGTAGTGGCCCCCCGAGGGCCGTGATGTAAATATGACTGACCACGAGCTCATGTGGCGAATTGCTGGCGGCTCCGGCGACGGCATCGCGTCGACCAGCCAGAACTTCGCCAAGGCCCTGATGCGCGCGGGCCTGCACGTCTTTACGCATCGACATTACCCGTCGCGGATTCGCGGCGGTCACACGTACACGGAAGTACGTGCCGACTCGGACCCGGTCCGGTCGCGCGGCGACGGGTTCAACTTCCTGCTCGCGCTCGGCGACTCCTTCGCCCGCAACCCACAGGAAGGTGCCTACTACGGTGACGAGGAGGTGAAGCCGCTGTCGGAAAATCTCGACGAACTCAACGACGGCGGGGTCATCGTCTACGACACCGGCCTGCTGGACGCCGACGACATCCCGAACTTCGAACAGCGAGTCGAGGAGAACGACTGGCACGTCTACCCGATCAACCTCCGAGAGATCGCCCGCGATCACGGGCGCGAAGTCATGCGGAACACGGCGGGTGTCGGCGCGACGGCCGCGCTGTTGGGGATCGACCTCCAGTACTTCGAGGAACTGATGGCCGAATCGATGCCCGAGGACATCCTCGAACCCAACAAGGAGATCCTCCACTACACCCACGACATGGTGAAAGAGGAGTTCGACCTCACCCACGACCTCCGCGTGCCCCAGGGGAGCCACGACGAGGAGCAGGTGCTCCTGTCGGGGAGCGATACCATCGCCTACGGCGCCCTCGACGAGGGCTGTCGATTCATCGCCGGCTACCCGATGACGCCGTGGACCGAGGTGTTCACCATCATGTCCCAGGCGCTGCCCGAGGTGGGCGGCATCTCAGAACAGGTCGAGGACGAGATCGCGGCCGCGGCGCTCGCGCTCGGCGCCTCCCACGCCGGCGTGAAGGCGATGTCCGGTTCCTCTGGCGGCGGGTTCGCGCTCATGTCCGAGCCGCTCGGTCTCGCCGAGATGTCGGAGACGCCGGTCGTCCTCGTCGAAGCGATGCGCGCCGGGCCGTCCACGGGACTCCCGACCAAGCCCGAACAGGCCGACCTCGAACACGTCCTCTACACGAGTCAGGGTGACTCGAATCGCGTCGTACTGGCGCCGGGGACGGTCGCCGAGGCGTACGAGCAGTCCCGGCTCGCGTTCCAACTCGCCTACGGCTACAACATCCCGGCTATCCTGCTGTACGACCAGAAGATCGGCGGGGAACTGATGAACGTCCCGGCGAGCCACTTCGACCGCGAGCCCAACCCGGACCTCGGCGCCGTCACGACCGAGGCGGAACTGGCGGAGGCCCCACACGGTCCCGGCGGGAAGTTCCACCGCTACCGCTACGACGCCGAGGACGGCGTCAGTCCGCGGTCGATCCCCGGACAGAAGGACGGTCACTTCCTCGTGACCGGCAACGAGCACAACCAGGCCGGCCACATCGACGAGGACCCGACCAACCGCGTCACGCAGGTCGAGCGCCGGGCGTCAAAGCTCGACGCCATCCGCGAGTTCCTCGACGGGCAGTCCACCCAGACCTACATGGGGCCCGACGAGGCCGACTACGGGCTGATCACCTTCGGCAGTCAGCAAGGCACCGTCGCGGAGGCAGTCGACCGCCTCAACGCCGCTGGCCACTCGGTGAAGGGGATCGGCGTCAGCGACATGATGCCGTATCCGGTCGAGGAGATGACCGAGTTCCTAGAGAGCGTCGACGAGGCGCTGGTGGTCGAGATGAACTCCTCCGGGCAGTTCCGTGGCCTCACGCAGAAGGAACTCGGCCGCTTCGGCGACAAGCTGTCGAGCCTCCTGAAGTACAACGGCGAACCGTTCGAACCCGCGGAGATCGTCGCGGGCTTCGAGGCGAGCATCGAGGGGCAGGACGTCCCCGACCAGCAGACGACCTACGTCCCAGCGGCAGGTGACTAACCAATGAGCGCATTCTCAGCCATCGGCGAGGACCGGGAGATCGACCGCGAGGAGTTCACACCCACCCTGGAGCCACAGGCGACGTGGTGTCCGGGCTGTGGTGACTTCGGCGTCCTGAAGGCGCTGAAACAGGCGATGCCCGAGATCGGGCGCAACCCCGACGAGGTGTTGCTCGTCACTGGCATCGGCTGTTCGGGCAAGCTCAACAGCTACTTCGAGTGTTACGGCTACCACTCGATCCACGGGCGCTCGCTCCCCATCGCGCGGGCGGCCAAACTCGCCAATCCCGACCTCGAAGTGATCGCGGCGGGGGGCGACGGCGACGGCTACGGCATCGGCGGGAACCACTTCATGCACACCGCCCGCGAGAACCACGACATGACCTACATCGTCTTCGACAACGAGATCTTCGGCCTGACGAAGGGGCAGACCTCGCCCACGTCGCCGAAGGGTCACAAGTCGAAGACCCAGCCCCACGGGAGCGCCAAGGATCCGATTCGGCCGCTCTCGCTCGCGCTCACCTCCGGCGCGTCCTACGTCGCCCGGACGGCGGCGGTCAACCCGAACCAGGCCAAGGAGATTCTCGTCGAGGCGATGCAACACGACGGCTTCGCGCACGTGGACTTCCTGACCCAGTGTCCCACCTGGAACAAGGACGCCCGGCAGTACGTCCCCTACATCGACGTGAACGACTCCGACGACTACGACTTCGACCCGACGAACAAGGAGGAGGCCGCGGCGATGGCCACCGAGGCCGAGAAGGGACTCTACGAGGGTGAGGTTCTGACGGGGCGGTTCTACGTCGACTCCGATCGCCCCTCCTACTCCGAGGAGAAACAGGCCATCGGCGAGATGCCCGAGGAGGCGCTCGCGGAGCGGTACTTCGACGACGACTACGAGTGGGAGCGCACCCACGACATGTTCCTCGACCGTCACAAGTAGCGCCCGCGAGCGAGTTTTCCGCTTCGCAACATATTTTTTCCGTGGACCGAAACGGGTGGGTATGGGCACGCTCGATACGGAACGTCGGATCCTCTCCGTTCTGGAGGAGGACGCGCAGGCGTCCTACGGGGAGATCGCCGACCGGGCAGGGGTCTCGAAGCCGACGGTCCGCAAATACATCCAGCAGATGGAAGAGGAGGGCGTCATCGTAGGCTACTCCGCGGAGGTGGATCCGAAGAAACTCTCCGGGCAGTCCATCGCCCTCGTCGGCATCGAGGTCGCGAGCGAGCGCTACGTCGAGGTCACTCGCGCGCTGAAGGGGATGGACTCGGTCGAGGCACTCTACACGTCCTCCGGCGACCACATGCTGATGGCCGAAATCCGGGCACGCGACGGCGACGCTCTCGGCGACGTGATCAACGACGACCTCCTCGACGTCGACGGCGTGACCGCCGCCCACCCCTCCTTTCTGCAGGAGCGCCTGAAGTAGCGGAATCTTGAGGGTCGTCGACGCCTACGTCCACCCATGGCCGGCGAGGGCGGGACGCTCCCCGGGGCGGACGACGAGCGCGAGACCCGTATCGTCTGTCACGTCGACATGGACTGTTTCTACGCTTCGTGTGAGCGACTGCGCGAGCCGACGCTGCGGAACGAACCGGTCGTGGTCGGCATGGGCTACGAATCCGGCCAGCCCCACGGCGCCGTCGCCACCGCGAGCTACGAGGCGCGAGCGTACGGCGTCGAGAGCGCCCAGCCCATCTCGACGGCGCTCGACCGCCTCCCGCGAAAGGCAGTGGCCCGCGAGGATCCGGGGCTCGACGCGTCCGAGGCGGGCCACTATCGCCCGGTCGACCTCGACTACTACCGGGGGGTGGCCGGAGAGATCAAGACCATCCTCCACGAGTGTGCGGACCGGGTCCGCGAGGTGAGTGTCGACGAGGCGTATCTCGACGTGACCGAGCTGACGGCGTGGACGGTGGTGAACGGCCGCCCCCTCGCCGAGGGCTACGCCCGCCACGTCAAGGAGCGCATCGCCCGCGAGGTGGGTGTGCCGGCGAGCGTCGGCGTCGCGCCCACGATGAGCGCCGCGAAGGTGGCGAGCGATCACGACAAGCCGGACGGACTGGTCGTCGTGGAACCGGGAGACGTGACCGACTTTCTCGCGCCGCTGCCGGTGGCGGCCGTCCACGGCGTCGGGCCGGTGACCGCCCGGGAACTGGGCGAGATGGGTATCGAGACGGCGGGCGACCTCGCGGCCACCGATCCGGCACGGATTCGTGAACGGTTCGGCGAGCGGGGACGGACGCTCTACGACCGGGCGCGCGGCGACGACGACCGCGAGGTGACGCCGACGGGGCGACCGAAGAGCCTGTCGCGGGAGTCGGCGTTCACCGAGACGACGGCCGACGCCGAGCGCCATCGCGAGACGGTCGCGGGGCTGGCGGCGGACGTGGCCGACCGTGCCGACGGGGAAGGCGCACTCTACCGGACCATCGGCATCAAGGCCGTGACGCCACCGTACGACGTGAACACGCGCGAGCGGTCGCTCTCCGGCCCCGTGGCCGACGCCGACCTGGTCCGAGAGGTGGCGCTCGATCTGCTCGCGGAGTTCGAGGGCGACGCCATCCGCAAACTCGGGGTTCGGGTGTCGAACCTGCAGTTCGGGGCGGCGGAGCAGGCGCGACTCGACGGGTGGGACGACGACGATGGTGGTGAGGCGGGGAACGGGGATGGGGGCGGTTGGCCGTCCGACGCCGCGGTTCCGCGCGCGTCCCAGGACGGCCAGTCGTCGCTGACCGACTTCGACGCGTGACTCGCCGTCGACGGCGGAAGCCCACATCCCTATGACGCCCGTCTGACGCGGAACTATGGGGTGTGGGCGATTCTCACGGAGTGATGACGGAGACGGAAACCATCACGGTCGCGGACGTGAGCGACGGACCCGGCGGCGACGCCGACGCCAACCCGGGAACGCCGGTCTCGCTCCCGGTCGTGGAACTGCTCACCGGTCGGGGGTTCGTCACGGGGAAGTCGGGATCGGGGAAATCAAACACCGCGTCGGTGCTGGTCGAGAACCTCTTGGAGAACAACTTCCCGGTCCTCGTCGTCGACACGGACGGGGAGTACTACGGGCTGAAAGAGGAGTTTGAACTCCTCCACGCCGGCGCCGACGACGAGTGTGACATCCAGGTCAGCCCGGAACACGCCGAGAAGATAGCCAGCCTCGCGCTGGAGGGGAACGTGCCGATCATCCTCGACGTGTCGGGCTATCTCGACGAGGACGTGGCGAAGGAACTTCTGCTGTCGGTCGCTCGCCACCTGTTCGCGAAAGAGAAGAAGCTGAAAAAGCCCTTCCTGATGCTCGTCGAGGAGGTCCACGAGTACATCCCCGAAGGCGGCGGCCTCGACGAGACGGGGAAGATGCTGATCAAGATCGGCAAGCGGGGCCGGAAACACGGCCTCGGCATCGTCGGGATCAGCCAGCGTCCCGCCGACGTGAAGAAGGACTTCATCACGCAGTGCGACTGGCTGGTGTGGCACCGACTCACGTGGAACAACGACACCAACGTGGTGAGTCGGATCATCGACGCGGAACACGCGAACGCCGTCGAGGATTTGGGCGACGGCGAGGCCTTCCTGATGACCGACTGGAGCGAGTCGGTCCGCCGGGTGCAGTTCCACCGCAAACGCACCTTCGACGCGGGGGCGACGCCGGGACTCGACGACTTCGAGCGCCCCGAACTCAAGTCGATCAGCGACGACCTGGTCTCCGACCTCCGGGAGATCACCGACGAACGGGAGCGCCGGGAGAGCGAACTCGCGGACCTCCGACAGCAGCTCGAACGGAAAGAACAGCGCATCCGGGAACTCGAGGAGGAACTGGAGGAGGCCCGCGACCTCTCGCGGATGGCCGACCGATTCGCGCAGGCGATGCTCCGGAAAGCCGAGGCACCGTACCGGGGTGGCGACGGACGCAACCACGCTCGCCCGGGGACGGTGCCGGACGATCAGGTGGAACTGCGCGAGTACGAGGGAGCGAGCGGCGACGCCGAATCGAGCGCCGACGTCGAGTCGGCCGACACCGACCGGTCGAGCGGCGACGCGGAGAGCGACGCGGCGGCGGCGACAGACACCGCCGAGCGACCCACGATCGAGCCGAACGAGTGGCCGACGCCCGCCGCCACCGCGGCCGAACCGAGCGACGACGCGACCGACACGCGGGACGATCCCTCCGGCGGCCAAGCCGACGTGACGTTCGACGACGGGGCTGCGGCCAACGGACCGACCGGCGACGGGGAGGCATCCGCGCCGGTCACGGGGGATCGGGAAGCCGACGTCGAGACCGACACCGGTCCCGCCACGGGCCACGCCACCGGTCCCGATCCCGGCACGCGCGAGGCGGTGGTGGCCCGTCTCCGGTCGGAGATCGACGACCTACCGGCGCTCTCGCGGCGGATGCTCGCACACTACCGCACCGCGGGGCCGTCCGATCCGGTCGACGCCCACGTCGCCGCCGGCGGGACACCGGAGCAGCCGATGGCGTACGGACGAAATCGGCCGCTCCGGACGGCCGGTTTCGTCGAACACGTCGAGGGGGGCCGCTACCGGTACGTCCTCCCCGACCGGGTGGCCGCGGCGTTCGACGGCCACCTGGAGGGGCAGCGACTCGACGAAGTAGTCCGCGACGTAGAGCGAGCGTTCGTCGACGAGGCGACGCTCTCGGCCGAATCGGCGGACGTGCGTGCCGTCGACGAGCGTGACCAGGTGGAAGTCATCGACGGCGCGGCCGTGACCGGAGACGACGGCTTCGTCGACGAGGACGCCGTCTTCGTCGACGAGAGCGCGGAGGCGCCGGCCGCGGCCGACGACGCGACGCGCCGACAGATGTCGTCCGGGAGCGGGAGCGGGAGCGGGAGTGCCTCCGAGGGCGAGAGTGTGCGTGAAACCGGGAGCGGGAGTGACGGCGGCGATCCGACCTCGCGGACCGACGCCGAGATTCTCTAGGTTCCGGATATCAACTTCGTCAGCGCCCCTACACGCCCGACACCAGTTCCGCCAGCGCCGACAGCGGATCCGCGGCCTTCGCCACCCCGCTCGCGAGCAACACGCCGTCGGCACCGAGGTCGGCGGCCGCGGCGAGGTCGTCGCCCGTCGAGACGCCGGCCCCGCAGTAGACGGCCACTTCGGGGTCGACGGCGCCCGCGGCGGCGACGGCATCCTCGACGATTCCGGGATCGGCGGTACTGACCGACACGTCGCCGCCGATGAGTTCGGGGGGCTCGACTGCGACGGCGTCGGGGCCGAGTGCGGCCGCCGCCGCGACCTGATCCGGATCGTTCGCGCAGACGACCGTCTCCAGTCCCGCGCGGTCGGCGGCGTCGAGTGCGCCGTCGATGTCGGCGAGTTTCAGGCGGCGTTCGGAGTGGTTGCAGAGCGTCCCCGTCGCGCCCGCCTCGGCGACGGCCTCGGCGAGCGTGTGGCCGGTGTGGCTACCGTGGTCGACGGGCGCGACGTGCTGTGCCCACGTCTCGACGCCGGTCGCAGCGACGCGGTCGAGGTGGGCGGCCTGTGGGGCGACGCCGATGCGGACGCCGCTCGCCTCGGCCACGTCACGGGCCGCCTCGGCGATTTCGACCGGATCACAGGGGTACGCCTTCAGGTTGACGAGAACGAACATGCTGTGGAGAGTGGCGGGTGAGGTGAAAAAACGTGGCTATTCGCCGTCCGCGATGGCGTCGGCGACGGCCTCGACCGTCTCGACGTCGACGTCGTACTCCTCGGCGAGCGACTGGGCGGCGGCCGCCGAGAGCGTCTTCGAGGGCCGGTCGCCGTGGTGGTCGTGGATCGGATCGACGCGGCCGTCGCTCACCTCCAGGTTTACCGCATCCCACCGAGCGTAGTGGCCCATCGCGTCGAAGTAGGCCTTGGTGGCGCGGCGCTCCGAGCGGTCGAACTCGGCGGTCAGCAGCGTCTCCTCGCCGACGGCGGGGCCGGCCTTCACGATCCCTGCGGGGTTGACGAGCATACTCCCGCCGTTGCCCACCCCGAAGCCGATTTCGCCCGCTTCGAACCCCTCGGGGACGCCCTCGCTCATGTAGGCGGAACAGGAGACGACGAAGGACTGCGTCTCGAAGGCGTACTCGCGGACCGCGGGGTAGATGTCGCAGGTATCGCGTGCCTCGGCCGAGGCGGCGCGGGTCTTGTCACCGGGGTGGCCGTGCTGTTCCCAGAACCCCGGCCAGACGGCGGCGTGGATCTCCTCGCCCTGCGCACAGAGCGCCGCCTTCGAGAGTGTCATGTGATTCTCGTAGCAGACGAGGCCGCCGAGGCGGCCCACGTCGGTGTCGTGGACGGCGAGATGCTCGGGGTCGCCCCGCCCCCAGATGGCCCGCTCGTCGTGGGTGGGCATGAGCTTCCGGTGACGGCGGACGAGCGCTCCCGAGCGGTCGAAAAAGAACAGGGAGTTGTAGAGTGTCTCACTCCCCGGTCGGTCGTCCACCTCGTTGGTACCGAGAACGAGGTGGAGGTCGGCGTCGGCGACCGCCTCCCCGATCGTCGCGACGGCGTCGTCGTCGACGTGGAGGCTGTTGGCGCCCAACTCGACCATCAGGTCGGTCCACCGGGAGATGGAGGTGCTGCGTCGCCAGTAGGGGTAGCCGGGGAAGTACGTCTCCGGGAACGCGAGCACGTCCACTCCTTTCTCGCCGGCGCGCTCGATCCACCGACAGGTCTTGTCGAGAGTCGCCTCGGCGTCGTGGTAGACCGGTTCGATCTGGGCGGCACCGAGCGTGAACGAGTCGGCCACGTCGCGATCGCGGCCGCGGTCACGATTTCGGGACACGGACATGACCGCGGGTTCTCCGCGGGGGCCTATAATCGTACGGCCGCTAATCCTTGCGCTTGACCACGTCGCCGAGGGTGGTCGTCGTCGAGGAGCCGCCGGACCAGTCGGCGTCCCCGTCGCCGGCGCCTTCGGACAGCGAGATGTCGAGTTCGCGTTCGAGTTTCGTCTGCACCGCGTCGCTCGGGAGCATATCGCCGCGTTCGAGTTTGCGGATGAGGCTCGCCTTCTCGTTGAGTTCCTGCGCGAGTTCATCCTGACTCAGTCCGCGCTCTTCGCGCGCCGACCGGATGCGGTCGTCGTAGTCGGCGGCGAGTTCGTCCATGTCGTCGAACATGTCGCGGGGGCGCGTCCCGCCGCTGCCGGCGGATCCCGACCCACCCGTGGTGGACGACCCCGAGGACGAGGACGAGGACGAGGACGACGACGTGGAGTATTTCGTCGACGTCGAACTGCTCGACTCGGTCCGCACCTCGGTGCCGAAGTCCGAACACTCGTCGCAGAGTTCGAGTTCGGCCCCTTCGACTTTCGTCGTCGTGAGCGACGAACTCTCCGCGCCGCACATTTCACACTGGGGCATACTCGCCAGTAGCGGACGCCCGGGGATAAATGGTGCGCCCCCGGATCAGGACAGATCGGACCACGCGCCCCAGAACCGCTGGAGTGCGGTCAGGTGGCCGACGAGGGCGAAGAAGACGAGGAGGTGACCCACGACCGACAGCGAAAGTGGGCCGACCGGCCCGTCGACGACGGCGGCGACGACGGCGCCGGCGCCGATCAGCGCGAGGCGGTCCGCACGGCCGACGAGACCACTGTACTCCCGGCCGAGGCCGACGGCCTGGATCTGCGTGCCGAGATACGAGGTCATCAGGACGCCGGTGACGGCCAGCAGCCCGAGGTCGTAGCGGGAGACGCCGGCCGCGAGGCCGACGACGAGTGCGATGTCGGCGTAGCGATCCAGCACGTGATCCAGCAGGTCGCCGCCGCGGGAGTCGACGTTCTGCGTGCGCGCGAGGGCGCCGTCCAGCAGATCGAGCCAGCCGTTCGCGAGGACGCAGGCGGCACCGAGGACGTATCCGAGGGGCGTGGCGAGGGCGAACCCGACCGCGGCGGCGACGGCGAAGGCGAAGGCGACGACGCTGACGCCGTCGGGCGTGAGACCGATCCGATCGGCCGCCGCGACCATCGGATCCAGGACGAGTTCGGCCACGGGGCGGAGGCGATCCAGCGTCATACTGGTCGCTGTAACTGTTCACCGGCGGCTCGCCGGCACGGTACGGCGAACCAGCGGCGATGATATCCACCCATCATTATCACAGGTAGTCGGTGAAGTCGACCTCACCGGCGCTTGGCTCGCGGTCACCGGCGACGACGGCCTCGATGTCGGCGGCCACCTCGCTCGGCTCGCGGTCGGTCGTGTCGATTTCGTAGACACGGTCGAGGCCGTGACGCTCCACGGTCTCCGAGAGGATCACGTCGAGCGCCTCGCTCTCGGCGTTCTCGGTCGCCTTCGCCGCGTCGGCGCCACGGTCGCGCAGGCGCCGTTCGAGGACGTCCGGTCGGCACCGGAGGACGACCACCCGGTCGGCGTCGAGGTGGTGGGCGAGGTGTGACTCCGCGACGCCGGACCAATCGCCGATGGTTTCTCGGACGGCGTCGAGGTCGGCGACCAGGGAGTCACGGTCGTCGTCGCGGTCGGTCCACAGCCCAGCCTCGCGGATCAGGTCGTTGAGGTGCATCACCGACTCGTCGAGCAGCGTGGTGGCCGTCGTCTTGCCGGTTCCGGGCGTTCCGGTGACGGCGATACGGTGGTCGGCGTCGGCGTCAGTCACACCTGCACCTCCGCGAGGACGTCGTTGATCGTCTCGACGGCACGTGGTGTACTCTCGCGGGTACCACAGGAGACGCGGATGCAGGCGGGGAGGCCGAAACTGGTGCAGTCGCGGACGATGACGCCCCGTCGCTGGGTCGCCTCGGCGACGGCCTCGGCGTCGCCGACCTCCGCGAGGACGAAGTTCCCGCCGCTCTCCCAGGTCGGAGCGTCGAGATGCTCGCGGAGGTGGGACCGCGCCCAGCGCGCCGTCGAGATGGTCCGGTCGAGGTGGTCGGCGTCGTCGAGAGCGGCGAGGGCGGCCCGACACCCGACCTCGCTGGCGGCGAACGGCGTGTTGACGCGGGCGTAGGCCTCGGCCCACGATTCCGGAACCACGCCGTATCCCACCCGTAGCCCTGCGAGACCGTACGCCTTCGAGAACGTCCGTAGGACCGCGAGGTTGTCGTGGGCGTCGAGGAGTCCGATCGACGACGGCGCTTCGGTGTACTCGGCGTAGGCTTCGTCGACGACGACGAGGGTGTCCTCGCCGACGGACTCGGCCAGTTCCACGACGTCGTCGCGGGAGAACTCGGCGCCGGTCGGGTTGTGTGGCGTCGTGAGATAGACCATCCGCTCGCCGTCGTAGGCATCGAGGACCGTCGCCGGCGTCTGGGCGAAGTCGTCGGCCTTCCGGAGGTCGTAGGTCGCCACTTCGCCGTGGTGGTACCGGGCGCTCATCCGGTAGTACGAGAAGCCGGGTTCGGGCGCGAGGATCCGGTCGTCGGGGTCGAGGAAGGCCCGCGAGAGGTAGTCGATAGCGCCGTCGGCTCCCGGGGTCACCCACACCTGTTCCGGCGCGCAGCCCCAGTGGTCGGCGAGTTTCTCCCGGAGGTCCGTGTGCGAGGCCTTGGGGTAGACGCCGACCCGCGGAGCCGTCTCGCGGATCGCGTCGACGGCCGCCGGACTCGGGCCGTGTGGGTTCTCGTTCGACGAGAGTTTCGTGAGGTCGTCGGCCGCCATCCCGAGTTCGCGGGCGACCTCCTCGGCGCCCCGACCGGGAACGTACGGCGAGAGATCGGAGAGATCCCGTGGTTGCATGGTCGGACGATGCGGACGCCGACGCTTAAGCGTGATTGATGTGGGTCAGTCGCCCCCCGTGCCGGCGCTGATCGCCTCGATGCCGCCGTGAGCCAGTTCCAGCGTCTCCGTCGCTGCGGCGGGGCGGTCGGCGGCGAGTTCCGGTCCCGTCCACCGGGCCGGCGTCGCGTCACGACAGCGCCACCCTCGCGCTCGGTCGCCCGTGGCGTCGAGCAGAAACACCCGAACGTCACGTTTCTCGACCCGCCCGTCAACCCAGCCGCCCAGCCAGTCCCAGAGCCGCCGGTCGTCGGTGATCCCCCGGCGGAGCGTCAGCGGGGGCGAGGCCGCCCGCCGACGGGGGGCGGTCGGCAGGCGGTCGACGGGACGTCCGAACCGGTCGCCCCAGTCGAGCCAGGTGGTTTCGTCCCCGTCGGCCGCGTCGGCCGGCCGTGCCTGCACGCGAACCGACAGCCCACTCACCTCGGTGAATCCGAGCGGCTGACGGTCGTCCCCGATGTCGACGTCGAATCGGTGGCGGCGGTAGGGGTCGTCGCTCATTCCTCGTCTGGCCGCTTCCGTGTCAGGTTCGGCCGCCCCTCGGGGCGGAACCGCCGGGTGAGATCGGTCAGCCCCTCGGTCGGCTTCCGCGGCGTCGGGGCGCCGGCTCCGGCACGCTCGTCCGTCTCCTCGCCGGCGCCGTCGGTGGCCGACCCCGTGTCGATGCGACGGCACCCCTCGCAGGCGACGTCCAGCGTCTCGATGGCGACGGCGGAGCGTCCGGCATCGAGCGTCGGCGCCGCGTATCGCGTGGGCCACGCGTTCCGGAGTTCCCACCGCGCGGCCGGCGAGCTCTCCTCGTCGAGGAGGACGACGGCGATGCTCCGCCGCGCCTCGTCGACCTGCCCCCGTTCGACGAGTCGGCGCCACTCGGCGAGTTCGATGGTGTCGGTCGTGACGCCGTAGCGGAGTTCGAGGGAGCCGTACTCGTTCAGGCCAGCGAGCTTCCGTGGTGTCGGGGGATCGTTGCCCTCGCGGTACTCGACGATGGTCGTGGCGGAGTCGGGGAGCCGACAGCGACTGAAGCCGGCCTTCGCGACGCCGTCGATTTCGAGGAGAAAGCGGGTCACTCGGAGCGGACCGTGTCGGTCAGGCATCGTCGCCTCCCGTCTCCAGCCGTAGAGATGTTACCATACGCCACAGATCGACACCGGGGCTCTTGAAGCTATCCGGGCCGACGAGTGATCGGCCACGGTGACGGTCCTCGGGCGAGCGACAGTGCCCGGTCCTCGCCCCGGACGGTGCTCGCGTGGTCGTGACCCCTCGGCGGCGGCGATGGCCCCGTGCCAGGTCCGGCGTCACGGCCCCGTCGTCGGTCCGAAAAGAAGTGAAACGGAGCGGGGCAGACGCGTCTCGGCCGTCAGATCGTGTAGGTCGTGTCGTAGGCACTCCCCGGGTTCGAACCGTTACGGATGATCAGGTTGCCGCCGTCGTTGTCCGCATCGGCGTCGACGAGTTCGGGCACGCCGTCGTCGTCGGCGTCGTCCACCCAGGTGTTGTTCCGAAGTTTGAGCGGATCCGCACTGAGGTTGTCGACCGGGTGGTGGAACTCGTTGTCGTACACCTCGTGGTCGCCGCCGAGACTGCTCGTTCCGCCGACGAAGATGGCCGGCTGACCCCAGGTGCCGACGATGTTCTCGAAGAGGTTGTTCAGGATGGTGAAGTTCCGCGGACCGGTGCCGTCGCTGTCCTCGACTAGGCTGACTCCCCGGGGCTTCTCGGTCCCCGCGACGTTCGACTCGGCCACGGCCTCGGCACTGTCCGGGCTCTCGTCTCCGCCGGCGGCCTCCCCGATATTGGTGAACTCGTTGTTGTTGATCGCGGCGTTCAGGACGTTGCCGTTCAGCGCGACGCCTTTGGCCTTCGAATCGTTGTTGTCGACGGGGCCGACACATCTGATGTCGTCGAAGACGTTGTTCTCGACGATGGGGTCGGAAACTTCGGCCGGCGTCGTCGCGGGGCCTTGCGTGCCGGTGACGGTGACGCCGGTCGCCCGGACGGCGCCGCTGTTGGTGCTAGTATCCGAGGCGCTGAATCCGCCGATAGTACAGTTTCGAACGGTGAGTCCGTCCGAGACGGCCCGCGCCCGGATGGCGTACTTCTCGCCGTTCGACGAGGGATCGCCATCGAACGTGATGTCGAACCCGTCGATGGTGACCCCGGAGACGCCGTCGACTCCGATCGCGCGGTTGGCGTGGGACTGTGCCGACGTTTCGATCGTTGCCCTACTGGCACTGCCCGGACTGTTTTTGGAGGCGAGCGTCACGTCCGCCTTGTCGACGGTGACCGCTTCGTTGTACGTCCCGCCACTGACGAGAATCACGCCCCCCTCGGGCACGTCGTCGACCGCCTCCTGAATCGTCGAGACGTTGGCGCCACTCCCGCCGACGACGAGGTCGGCGAACGATTCCGGTTGCTGGTTCAGCAGGATCGTGATGTCGCCGATCGCTTCGAGGTTCTGGACGTCGTTGCCGGCACCCCCCGGCAGCGACCACTCGATGGTGAGATTCCGCGTCTGACCGCCGTTGAGCGGGATGTCGGCGTTGGACCACTCGCCCTCCCCGTCGAAGACGGTGTCGAAGGTCCCGCGCCGAATCTCGGACCCCCCGATCGACACGGTGACTTCGAGAAGTTCGGTCAGATGGTTCCGGGTGTCGGGCGTGCCGAACACCAGGCTGAGGTAGCCGTTCAGCGATCCGACGTTGTTGAGACTCAACGACTGACTGCCGCTCTGTCCGGGACCGACGGGGCCGACGTTTATCGTCGTGGTCGGCGCGTCGTTGCCGTTGGTTCGGAGGTCGATATCTCCCGTCTGAATCGTGTTGTCCTCGGTCTGTACTTCGTCGCTGAAATATGCCGTCGTGCCGACTCCTGCCGATGCCCCGATGACACCGACGAGAGTCGCACCGGCGAGTGCGCGTCGTCGTGTGAGTTTCAGGCTGTTGTCGTCTGACATCTTTGGTCTCGACCGGATTCCTTGGCTGGTGATCCCCCTCTCGCCGAAATCTCGTGTCCCCTGTGTCGAAATGCGCCGGGAGCGACGCGCTACAACGTCTTAGATAATCACATATTATTAGATATCTAAGGTGTTTTGATGATAGTCACTATCTCGGTGGCTGGCTCGGGCCTCCCACGTGGGGATTGCCGTCCGGAACTTAATTGTTGGATAGTTAACGTATTGTTAACGGCCGGCGGCGCGCTACAGCCATCCGTCCAGACGATCCGCCAGCCGGCAGGAGAGCGCCGCGATGGTGAGCGTCGGGTTCATCCCACCGCCGGTGGGGAAGACGCTGCTCCCGGCGATCCAGAGGTTGTCGCAGTCATGGGCGCGGCAGTCGGGTGCGACGACGCTCTCCGCGGGGTCGGTGCCCATTCGCGTCGTCCCCATGTGGTGGAAGGCGGGGCCGGTCTCGTCGGGGCCGACGACCCAGTCGATATCGGCGTCGAGTTCCCCGAGGATCGCTCGCTGGACCTCGTTGACGCGTTCGATGGCCGCGCGGGTCTCCGGACCGACCGACCACTGGACGTCGGGGACGGGGTTGCCGTGATCGTCCGTGGTCGAGCGGTCGAGCGTGATGCGGTTCTCCGCGCGGGGGAACTGTTCGACGAGGCCGCCGACGGCGAGGTGGGTGCCGTAGGAGTCTCGGAGGTCGTCGAGCAGGGTGTCCCCCCAGTCGTCGGCGTGGAGCGCCTCGACGACCGGCGACGGGCCGGCGTAGTTGAGAAACTCCAGTTTCACCCCCGGAAGGGGGTCCGCCGCGTCGTAGAGGGCGTGACACTCGGTCGTGTTGAAGCCGACGTGGTTCTGGCGGGTCGGGCGGTCGATCCGGCCGCCGACGCCCGCGAAGCAGTGATCCATGAAGTAGCGGCCGACCAGTCCGGAGGAGTTGGCGAGGCCGTCGGGGTGGGCGTCGGAGGCCGAAAGCAGGAGGAGACGGACGTTCTCGACGCCGCCACAGGCGAGGACGACGGCGCGGGCCGCCTGTCGGTGTTCCGTCCCCTCCGGGGTGGCGTAGACGGCGGCCTCGATCCGCTCGCCCGACCCGTCGTGTTCGAGGCGTTGGACCGGCGCGCGGTCGATCACCCGCGCGCCCGCCGCCTCCGCGCGGGCGACGTGGCGCTCGGCGGTGTACTTCGCACCCGAAGGACAGACGGGCTTGCAGGTGCCGTAGCCGACACACGCCGACGCGCCGTCGTGGGGTTCCGAGTTGCGGGCGTTCGGCACGGAGTGGGTGGGGAGACCGAGACGTTCGCAGGCCTCGGCGAAGATGGAATCGCTGTGTGAGGGCGGGAACGCGGGGAGCGGGAACGGTTCCTCGCGCGGCGGCGCGAACGGGTTGTCGTCGGCGCCGGCGACGCCGAGTTCCCGTTCGGCCGCGGCGTAGTACGGGCGGAGGTCGGCGTAGTCGATCGGCCAGTCGACGCCCACGCCGTGGCGGGAGTCGAGTTCGAAGTCACGTTCGTGGAGACGCATCACCATCCCCTGCCAGTGGAGCGTCGATCCGCCGACTCCCTTCACGCGCGCGGCGTTCAGGGGGTAGCCCTCCGGCCCGCTGGAGGTGTAGGCGTCGCGCTCGCCGCCCATCCCCCAGAGGTCGGCGGCGGCTTCGCCGTCTCCCCGAGGTGCCTCCGACACCCCGCCGTCGACTCCGGGACGGAGGTGAGCGTCGAGTTGCTCCGTCCGGTCGTCGAGGTCGAAGCGGGGCCCGGCGTCGAGGACGACGACGTCGTGGCCCGCTTCCGCGAGGCGGGCGGCGACGATGGTGCCCGCGGGGCCGGCGCCGACGACACAGACGTCGGTCCGGTGCGACGGCGAGCGGTCCGCCGGATCGTCAGCCATCGCCGTCCTCCATCCGCGCGTGCCGGTAACTCTCGGTGCCCCCGGGGTAGCCGACGGGATTCTCGATGCCGACCAGTCGCCCGCCGGTCGGCGAGGCGTAGAAGGCATAGAGGAGTTCGTTCACGAGGTGGAACCGAACGCGCTCGGAGAGGTAGCCGTCTGGGTCGGGGTCGGCCGCGTCGACGCCGAGGTCACGGAGGAGGCGGTCGCGGGTCGAGCGATCGAGGCCGGTGAGCGGGGCATCGAACCAGTCGCGGGCCGTCGCGTCGAGGTCGGTGGCCGCCGAGACCATCTCCTCCCGACGTTCGTCGGGGAGTCCGGCGACGTACGTCTCGACGAAATCGGTGATTCCCTCGGTAGCGGACGGGTACACTGTCTCCGCGACGGCAACGAGGGTCGAAACGTCGTCGGGGGGCGTCGGATCGGCGGTGGCCGCGACGCCGTCCTCGCCGTCGAGGAACGCGGCACCGGCGACGCCGGCGGCACCACTCGCAGCCAGTGCCGCCAGCGCGTCCCGTCGACTCAGGTCCATCGGAACCGGATTAGGCATGCCTAAATTTATGGCTTGTCCTCCGGCGCGACGAGCGCTTCCGGCACCGGGGGTCGACTCCCTTCGTCGCACGGACGTCGGCACGGGCGAGCGCGCCGGCTCAGGCCACACTGATCGCGTTCGAGAGCGCCTGTAGATCGCTCCCGTACCGATACCACAGTCCGACGGCCACGAGATAGCCCCCGGCGTAGGCGATTCCCGAGAGGCCAAACAGGAGGAGGTCCGCACGGAGCGTCCCGAGATTGTGTAACTCGGCGCCGGTGATCGTGACCGCGAATCCGACGACCAGACTCCGTGGAACCTTCCCGACCGTGCCTTGGAGCTTGTAGGTCAGTCCGACGATCGACCCACCGGCAGTTGCGACGGTCCACCCGACGGCGAGGTCGTAGCCCACCGTCGTCGCGTCGTGAGCGAGGAGGTAGTAGATCGCGGCCCAGACGGCGACGACGGTAACGAGGACGCCGAGCAGCTTGAAGGTCACGCGGGTCCTGACGAACGAGTGGAGGCCGTTGCCTTTCGTCCCCCGATTTTTCGCCGCGTAGAGTAGCTTCTGATAGAAGCGGACTGCGGCCACTCCCTCGAGGTACTTCGCCGTGAGTGCGAGTAGCAGCACCGAGACGAAACTGAACCGTCGGTGGAACGGCAAATACACGAGCGCGAAGCCAGTTCCCATCACGAGGCGTCGAAGGGGATGACAGCCGTGGTACGTCTCGTGTAGCTGTAGCAGGCCGTACACGAGCGTCACGCCGCCGACGAAAAGCAGCGTCGGCGACAGCCAGACGGGGACGAAATCGAGAACCCAACTCAGCAGTAGCGGCAGCGCCTGCATCTACCGCACCTCCGTCGCGTGGTCCAGCAGGTGGACGGTCAGGTTGGCCGCGACGATGAGGACGTACACGGCGATCAGATAGTCGAACACCGTCCAGACGGTGGGGAGCCAGTCGAAGTATCGGCTCGGATTGACGACGGCGGCCATCCCGACGCTGACGAGACCGATGCCCGTGATAAACAGTCGATCCTGCAGCCGGGTTCCCAGCGACGTCGTGTCGACGAAGCTGCGGCCGTGAAAGACGAGGAGGACCCCGACGACGGTCGGCAAGGGAATCCGTTCGAGGGCGAGTGAGGTCTCGCCGGCTACCGCCCGGGCGAGCGCGACCACGGGCGTGGCGAGGCCGGGGTCATGCCGGAGACGAACGGAGAGCCCCGCGATGCCGACGAGGAGTACCACGGTCTCGACGTGTGACAGATAGCGGAGTCTGCGCGTCCACGCCGTCGATCGCTCGGCGACGTAGTCGCCGATGTCCGACAGCGAGGCGTCGGCGCCGAGCCACGCCTTCACTCTCGTCGTGTGCAGTTCGTACCGGCTCGGTCGCCCGGCGAGGACGAATCGGAGGTGCCGCTCGCCGCGATGGAGCGCGTACAGGGTCGTCCCGACCGGAACGACGACCACCAGCGGTGCATTCGCCGCCACCTTCGCCACGAGGCCGAAGATCACCGAATTGACGACGGCGGACACGATCGGCACGACGAACAGGAAGGCCAGCCGCCCGAGAACGACGAGCGAGACCGCGTACACCGGAAAGTAGACGACGTGCTGTGCCGGTCCGAGCTGCGATACGGTCGAATACTGAACGACCGAGAGGAGGTCCACCCCGGCGAACTCGCCCAGTTCGGCGAAGATCTCACGCGGCGAAAACACGGCCACGTAGACGACGACGAGTAGCACGTAGGCCACGAGGTCGACGATGCTGCCGAAGGCGGCACTCGACTGCTTGCTGGTAAATGGGTTCGAGTTCAACTGCTCCGCCGTCGCCGCCAGTTCGTCCTCGAACCCCTCGTAGCGCTCGCCCTCGATGTGTGTCGCCCCGTGAGCCAGACCGCCGACGATCAGCCAGAACCCGTTCGGGAGTCCTACTGTCTCGCTCGCCAGGAATCCAACGAGACCCATATCCGGAACACAGTACGGGACGATCACAAAAATCCCACCCCTGACGTTCGCCTCGACGACGACCACGCTCGACCCCGGGCGTGGCCGACGTCTCCGACCGGCGTTCGGTCGTCGATCCGGCGCCCGACCGCTTCACTCCCGGTGTGCGGTGAATTCGAGAGTCTCGACGCCCTCGATTTCGACTTCGACCTCGTCGCCGTCCTCGAGGCCGCCGACGCCCGAGGGGGTTCCGGTCGAGATGACGTCGCCGGGTTCGAGCGTCATGTAGGCCGAAATCTCCTCGATCAGCTCCGGCACGGAGAAGATGAGCTGGGTGATATCGGAGGACTGCTTGGTCTCGCCGTTGACGCGCAGGCTGATCGCGGCGTCGTCGGGGAGGTGTTCGGGGTCGGCGACGACCGGTCCCATGGGTGCGCCGCCGTCGAAGGCCTTGCCGCGGACCCAGTTTTGCTCCTCCCGCTGGTCGTCGCGGTTCGAGACGTCACAGACGACGGTGTAGCCGGCGACGACCGACTCCGCGTCGGCGGCGTCGACGTCGCGGCACTGCTCGCCGATGACGACGCCGAGTTCGGCCTCCCAGTCGACCTGCTCTTTCCCTTCGGGCAGGGTGATGGTGTCGCCGTGGGCCGCGACGGTGTTCGGCGTCTTCAAAAAGAGCATGGGGCGGTCGGGAATCTCCATCCCCGTCTCCTCGGCGTGATCCGCGTAGTTGAGGCCGATACAGACGATTTTCGACGGCTCGCAGGGAGCGAGGATGTCCACCTCGTCGAGGTCGTAGCTGTCGTCGGCGAAGCTCACGCCGTCGCCGTGCCACTCGCCGGTTCGAACCATGCCTGCGGGATCGCGGAATCTGACCTGTCGCATGGGGGAGGCGTTATTCGCGGACGAAATAAGCCTTCCTCGTCGGCCTCGGTGAGCAAGATTGATGACCGAATCCCGACAACTTTGGGACGTACCATGGAACTCACCTGGCACGGCCACTCCACGTGGCACGTCTCGGTCGACGACACGTCGCTGTTGATCGATCCGTTCTTCGACAACCCGTTCACGTCGGTCGATCCGGCCGACCTCGATCCGGACTACGTCCTCCTGACCCACGGCCACGCCGACCACGTCGGTGACGTGGGCGCGTTCACCGACGCGACGGTCGTCGGTACGCCGGAACTGACCGCCTGGGCCGCGGACGAACACGGCGTCGACGACGCGATCGGCATGAACATCGGCGGCACCGTCGAGTGTGGGTCGGCGTACGTGACGATGCACCGCGCGGACCACACGAACGGCATCAACACCGACTACGAGTACAGCGGTGGGCCGCCGGCCGGCTACGTCATCGGCGACACGGTCCCAACTCAGGAGCGCGACGACGACGCCTTCGCGTTCTACCACGCTGGCGACACGGGGCTGATGAGCGAGATGCGCGACGTGATCGCGCCGTATCTCGAACCCGACGCGGCGGCGCTACCCGTCGGTGACCACTTCACCATGGGGCCGGCCCAGGCCGCCATCGCGGCGGACTGGCTCGGCGTCGACCACGTCTTCCCGATGCATTACGACACGTTCCCGCCGATCGAAATCGACGTCAGCGACGTCGAGCGCGAGGTGGCGGCGACCGGCTCGACAGCCGAGGTGCACGTCCTCGACGGTGACGAGAGCTTCGCGTTCGAGCGCCCGTACGCGGAGTAGAGGGACAGTATTTAGACGCCCCGGCGCGTCCGGGCAGGTGGAATGAGCGACATCGAAACCATCACTGTCAGCGACGAAGGGTTCGCATCCGTCAACCAGGTCGGCGACTTCGAGTTCACCGTCGACGCCACCGACGAGGCGGGACCGAACCCGAACGCGACGCTCGTGGCGACGTACGCGTCCTGTTTCTTGCCCGCGTTCCGTGTCGGGGGCCAACAGCGCGGCCACGACGACCTCGGCAAGATCCAGATCGACGCGTCCGCGGACCTCGACGACGACGACGACCTCGCCTCGATCCACTTCGCGGTTCACGTTGCGGCTGACCTCGACGACGGGACGCTCGACGAGATCGTCGATCGCGCCGAGGATATCTGCCACGTCCACGCGGCGCTCCGCGAGGGACTGCACGCCGAGATCGACGTCTACGGCGACGCCTTCTAGATCGGTCTCCCCGGATCGGGCTCCCGGGCGGCGCGGTGACGGCGGATCAGCGCCGGTACCAGCGGTAGCTCATCGCGCGGCCGTCGACGATGACGACCTCCTGTCCTTCGGTTGCCGGGCGGTCGTCGTCTTCGTCCACGTCTTCCACGTCCTCGCGGAAGACGTATGGGCTGTCACGTGATGACATGCCTCGTGGTAGTAGCTTCCAGGCCAATAAAGTTACGTCAGACGCGCTAACACGGCGATTCAGTCGGTTCTGTCGTTGCACCACGGTGGTTCCTTCCCGGTGGAAAGAGCCCGTGGCTTCTTGTGGCTGCTTTCCGTTCCATATCGCAGTGGACCCGCGACGTGTCGACCACGACTGCGAGCGAATCGAACGCGACGGTAATCGGTCACCGACAGGGGGATCGGTGTGAGCAGTCACGGAGAACGCGCCCCGGAGGCGAACCTGACCCTCCTCGACGCGACGATGATCGGGATGGGGGCGATGATCGGTGCGGGAATCTTCGTTCTGACTGGGCTGGCAGCCGAACTCGCCGGCCCCGCCGCCATCTTCGTGTTCCTGCTCAACGGGGTGGTGACTGCCTTCACCGGGCTCTCGTACGCCGAACTCGCGGCGTCGATTCCGAAAAGCGGCGGCGGATACGCCTTCGTCAGGGAGGTGTTCGACGACCTCCCCTCGTTCGTGATGGGGTGGATGCTGTGGTTCGCCTACATGATCGCCGGGGGACTGTACGCGCTGGGCTTTGCGCCCAACTTCCTCGAACTCCTGCACGTCTACGACCTGACGCCGGCGCCGGAGCAGGTGAGTGTCGTCGCCCTCCCCGTCGTGGACGCCAGCGTCCCGGTCGCCGTCGGTCTGGCCGCTCTCGCTGTACTCGGTCTGGTCGTGCTGAACGCCCTCTCGACGGCCGCCAGCGGGAGCGTTGAGACGGTGTTCACGGTGGTGAAAGTGGCGATCCTCGTGGTCTTCGTCGCGTTCGGGGCGACGTCGCCGATGTTTTCCGGCGCCGAGTTCCAGCCACTGTTCGCTGGCGGGGGCGGGCCGCTCAGCATCCTCCCGGCGATGGGGCTCACGTTCATCGCGTTCGAGGGGTACGACCTCATCACGACGGTGACCGAGGAGGTGCAAAACCCCCGCGAGAACATCCCGAAGGCCATCTTCCTGAGTCTCGCAGTGACGGTAGTCGTCTATCTCGCGGTGGTTGGTGTCGCCGTCGGAACGCTCGGTGCGAGCGGTCTCGCGGCAGCCGGCGAGGCCGGCATCGCGCAGGCGGCGACGGAGTTCATGCCGACTGGACTGCCGGTCATCCGGAACGGGGGCGCGATCATCGTCTTCGGCGCGGTGTTCTCGACGCTGACCGCACTGAACGCCGTCGTCATCGCCTCCTCGCGGGTGGCGTTCTCCATGGGGCGGGAGGCACAGCTCCTCCCGTCGTTCGGCCAGCTCCACCACCGCTACGGGACGCCATTCGTCGCCATCCTCGCGAGCGGGGTGGTGATGCTCTGTTCCGTCGTCCTCCCCACCCAGAGCGCGGGCAACATGTCCAGTCTCTTCTTTCTGCTCTCGTTTATCGTCGTCAACGGCTCGGTGATCAAACTTCGCCGGGAGCGCCCGGACATGAACCGGCCGTACGAGATGCCGTACTATCCGATCCCGCCGATCCTCGGGATCGTCCTCAACCTGATCCTGACGGGAGTGCTGGTCGTGTACCTGCTTCGGACGGACGTGCTGGCGCTCGTACTCAGTGTCGGCTGGATCCTGCTCGGCGTCGTGGCATACGCCGTCTATGCTCGACTTCGACGGCGCAGCGCGACGGATGCGACGACGGACGGTGCGGAATCGGTTCCGGAGGTAGACTGACATATGACACTCGACATCATCATCGCCGGCGGTGGGCGTGTCGGCTTCGAAACGGCGGCGCTCCTCGGCGCTCGGGGACACGACATCACGATCGTCGAATCCGACGGCGGTCGCTGCGACGCGATTGCCGACGAGTACGTGGCGACGGTCATCAGGGGCGACGCCTCCGATCCGGACATCCTTCGGCAGGCCGACGTGGCTGGAAGCGACGTGATAGCCGGACTGACCGGGATGCCGGGATTGAATCTCGCGGTCTGTATGGAGGCAGCGGAGCTGAACCCGGCCATCCGGACGGTCGCCCGCATCGCGAGCCGTGACCAGGAGGGGTACGGACAGTTCGTCGACGAGACGGTCTTCCCGGAGGGGGCCGGTGCGAGCGTGGCAGCGAACGAGATCGAGGGGAGCGACGTGCGGACGCTCGCGGACGTGACCGGAACGCTCGACATCATGGAAATCAGGGTCGAGAAGGGTGCTCCCGCCGCCGGCAAGGCGCTACGGGACGTTCGGTTCCCCGCCGGAACGCTCGTCATCTCCGACGACGACGGCGAGCGCGTCGCGCGCCCGGAGACGACGCTCGCGCCGGGGAAACGCTACGTCGTCGCGGTCGAACCCGACGTCGTCGACGAGGTGCTGAACCTCCTCCGTGGTTAGAGGACTGACCCGACGTCGGCCAGCGAGTCGAGGACGTGGTCCGGGGTCACGTCGCTTCGCGCCAGGTCGCGGTCGTCGGTGACGCCGGTACGGACCAGGACGGTCGTCATGCCCGCTCGCTCGCCGAGCGCGACGTCGGTGTCGAGTCGGTCGCCGACGACCAGACAGTCCTCCGGGGGGAGTCCGAGGCGTTCACGGACGACCGCCCGCGCCGGCGCGGAGGGCTTGCCGAGGACCACGTCGGGTTCGCGACCGACCACGCCCGCGACGGCGTTGATGATGGCGCCCGAGCCGGGGACGTCGCCCTCTGCGGCGGGGATCACCATGTCCGGATCGGTCCCGACGAGGGTCACGTCCTCGTCGCAGGCGTGGAGCGCCGCACGGAGGCGGTCGTAGTCGAACGAGCGATCGATGGAGACGACGACGGCGTCGGCGCGTGTCCCGTCGGTCACGACGGTCAGCCCGGCGTCGATCAGTTGGTCGACGAGGGCGTCTTCGCCGACCACGAACAGGGCGTCGGTAGCGTGGTGGTCGACGAGGTAATCGGTCGTGATCGTCCCCGCGGTGACGATTTCCTCCGGGTTGGCGTCGAAGCCCGCCCGGCGGAGGCGCTTGGCGTACGCCGGCGGGCGCTTGGTCGGGTTGTTCGAGACGAACAGGCGTCGGAGGCCGGCCGTCGCCAGTCGGTCGAGGCCGTCGGCGGCGCCCGGGATGGGGTCGTCACCACGAACCACCGTTCCGTCCACGTCGAGGACGACTCCGCGGTAGGTCATCGGCAGTGGTAGGGACGGGAGACAGTTGAAGTTCGCGCTCCGCCTGAACGGCGTTAATGATCCGTTAGACAGAGCAAGGCGTCATTAGCTAACGGGGAAGGGGTCCGGTAGTAGTACAAACCCTGGAGGGTGCCGTCTCCGGCAGCCCCGAACGGGAGGACTCATCATGGACGACAGCTTCGATCTCTCGCGGCGGAAGGCGCTGGCGGCGCTGGGGACCATCGGGGTCGCCTCGGCGGGCGCAGGGCTCGGGACGAGCGCGTACTTCTCCGACCAGGAGACGTTCGAGAACAACCAGCTGACTGCGGGGACGCTGGACATGAAGGTGGCGGCGACCGAATACTACTCGGACTGGTCGCCCGACGAGGCCGCGTACGCGGGGATGGCGTCCGACGCGGACTCGACGGATATCCGGCTGCCGCCGGGCGACGACCAGGACGACGCCCAGGCCATCGCGCTGGATCTGGACGACGA
>Ga0207850_100164_pt1 | contig 63731 bp, 73 predicted proteins | sample 23E2SouthBayCA_FD_187746 | JGI IMG/M metagenome (GOLD analysis project Ga0207850, IMG submission 187746) | Aerobic enrichment media microbial communities from Eden Landing Ponds, California, USA - A23 E3 (3) (SPAdes) | ecosystem: Environmental > Aquatic > Marine > Unclassified | place...
CTCGGCCGTTACCGAGCCGCCGGAGCCGCAAGTCGAGCCGCCTTCCTGGTCTTCCAAAATCGTCGTCCGGAACTCACACTCGTAGCCGCCGTGGTTCGGGATCGTAATCGAGGTACCGATCTCCGAAACGCCAAACTCTAGCCGCGGCTTGATCACGAGATCCGACTGCTCGCCGTTCGCAATATGGCTGCGGAACCAGTCGTCGATATTGTCGTTTGTCATCGTGACCGTATACTCGACGGTCCGAGTCTCGCCGGGCGCAAGCATCGCGCCTCTGTCGACGCTCTCGGGAGAGAGTGCGTCTCCGCTCGCAGTGAACAGCGGAACGTCGTTGGCTGTGGCATTAAACCGGAATCCGTCGGGCACGAGCGGCACGGGGACCGATCCCGGGTTGTGAATGTCCATCGTGAGAGTCATATTCGACGTCTCTTCGGTCACCGTGGCCCACTCCGCGTCGGCGTTGCGAATCTCGTAGCCGGCGGTGCCGGACCCAGCCGTGTACTCGCCTTCCATCGTCGAGACGGCCGCCGAGAAGGCGTCAATCACGGGTTGCTGGTCTTCCAAGAGTGTCCGTTCTTGCTCGGGGAAATCCAGCTCTCGCTGGCCGAAGACGTTGACTGTCGCGGCCCCGCTCGCACGCATCTCGATCGTCTCACCGGCGCGGACGTATTCGACCCACCACGGGACGATCTGATCGTTATCCATCGTCGAGGTGAGAGTGATCGTGCTTGATCCCTTCGGGATCGATATTGCCTCACGCTGACCCTCGACGAGTCGGACGTCGTTGAGCGCGACCCAATACTGCGCGCTGAAGCCGTCGGAAACTGTCACACCGAGCGGATTCGGATTCTCAACAGCTAGGGTGGTCTCGATTTCGGTCGTCTCTTCGGTGGTGGTGCCCCATTCGCCAGGATCTTCGACGGTGACGCTCGGGACACCGAGAGTGCCAGTCGCGAAACCGAACGCCAACAACACGGCAACGACGACAAGGAGCACACCGACGAGTTTGAGGAGCCGCTTCGCCAGTGAGAGTATCATAAGTAGACCTATACGCACAATAACATATATCTGGTGGCCAGGGCAGTATTATCGCAGTGATACCACTAGCCGGTCAAAAGAAACGAAAATTGTGCTCGCGTCCGCAGTCGGAGCCTATTCGTCGAGGCGTGTGACGTTGGTCGCGCGCGGGCCTTTGGGGGCCTCTTCGATGTCGAATTCTAGTTCCTGTCCTTCCTCAAGGTCCGGGCCGCCAACGTCTTCCATGTGGAAGAAAACGTCCTCGTCCGCGTCCTCAGTCTCGATGAAGCCGTAACCGCCAGTGTCGTTGAAGAAATCAACCGTGCCTTTCGCCATTGCATATACAGCCAGATTACGGATACAGATAAACGTTTCGAGGGCTGGCAGGACGCGTTGGGGAGCGTGACACTCGTGGCTAACCAGCGAACGCAAAACGGGGTCAAACCGCAGTGACCCCGGAAAACCGGTGGTCGTGTACCGCGTTAGATGACGCGGTTCTGCAGGTAATCGAGGTGTTTGGCGTTGTAAACGATCTGGACGTCGTCAGCGGCGGGTGTGCCGACGCAAGTCAGACGGACACCTTTGTCCTCGACTTCTTCGTCTGAAAGGATCTGTTGCATATCCATCTCGACTTCCCCCTCGTGGACGATCGATGCACAGTTGGCACAGGCGCCAGCACGGCACGAGAACGGCCAGTCGAACCCTTGGGCCTCGGCGGCCTCAAGGATATACTCGCCTTCGGCGACCTCGATCTCGCCGTGGTCGTCCTCGTCAAGACCGGCCTCATCGGCCTTCTCGAAGAGGTCGTCGTCGTAAATGTCCCAGTCCTGGTCGTCCACTACTTCGTAGTTGAGGTACTCTACGGTAGGCATCACCTGAGGTATACTGACGCCTAACGGTTAGACTTTGCTGTTCGAAATGGTGAGTGATAGCATAACACACAACCCTACACGAGTGGCGTGAGCCGAAACACGAGAAACGACGCAATCGTCGCAATCGACGGGACGAGATTCTGCATAAGGACGACCCTCGCGGTCGTTTTCGGCTCGAACAACTCGTCGGCGGTCGGGATATCTTCACTACGCTCTTCACCGATCGCCTGAGTTTCGGTAGTAGTGGGCGTGCCGTCTTCACCGCCGACAGTCGGCGCGTCTTCCGTATCAGCAGTGAGTGCCCCGACGGAAACGTCCGGAGCCGTTCCGTGCATCGTCTCTTCGATTGTCACGGTCCGAGTCGCGCGACCCCACCCCAGGCCGACGATACTCATCGTCGCGATGACGACGAAACTCGCCGGGATGCCGATCGCCGAGAGGACGGTAACGACGGTCGAACTCACGACAGCGACGACGATAGCCGCCAGCAACGGCAGATCGGTCAAGTCGTTGCCAACAGTGTCCATCGTCCGGCGAGCGATCGTGAACGCGCCGAGGCCGATCGCGCCGCCCGCAAGCAAAATCCCTTCTGTCTCGCCGAGTGCCCCGTTGCCGACCAGTGGGGCAATGGCGTTCGCCACGTTCGAGGCTCCCGCAGCAAAGGCCATATAACAGCCAATCCCGACGACGAGTACCGTCCCGAAGACCTCCCGGGGCGTCGTCTCCTCGCCCAGTCGTGGCCGCGGGACTGTCCCGGTCCGATCGAGGACGAACAGCGACCCGTCCGATTGGGTGATCGCGAACCACTCCACGAGCGTCGGGTAGAAATACCGGCCGATCACGCCGCTGACCCAGAAGGCGACGACCGGCGCGACCAGCCACCAGGCGACGATCTGGCCCATTACCCGCCACTGCAGCGTGTGCTCGGCCAACCCGAGCCCGGCAATCGCGCCGACGGCCGTCATCGACGTCGATGCGGGCACGCCCGCGACGTTCGACAGGAAGAGCGCGAACCCGACGAAAAACAGCACGACGATGCTCACGACCATCGTGAACTCCGTCGCGACGATATCGCCACCCAGCGTTGCGACGACCTCTCGGCCGACGGTCAGCCCGCCGGCCAGCGCGAACACCGTCATTAGTGCCGCCGCACCGAGTTTCGAAATCGTCCCCGCGCCGACCGCCGGTCCGAAGGCCACGCCCGTCGAGGACCCGCCGATATTGAACCCGACGAAGACGGCGACGAGGATGCCAACGGCCAGTAACACCCCGACCATATCTACGTGACTGTGTGAACCAGCGAGCGTTAAATTCTACTGTCTCGGTCGGTCGGTGAGATGGGGAGACAGTACGTGTCGCTACGTCTGCTCAGCCTCGGACGATGTGGCGGCGAGGATATACCGCACCATCATAATTCCTCCAGCGATTCCGGAGCCCAGTCCGATGAGGGCTATTATGATGTCGAGCGAAGACGAGGTACTCTCCTGCTCCTGAAAGGCGAACTGCATAACAGCGAACAGCAGGAACCCGAGTTGCATAACAATTGCTGACAGGTAGATTCGGAGTGTGTTGTCCGTCATCGCTATATCGTTAGTTCTCTTTGATACTCTTAAATATTTTTCCATATATAAAACTATAACAGGGGAGAAACCAAAACCAGGAGTGAGCGAACGCCGATAGACGGGAAGCAAGTCTACCGAAATTTGAGCCCGTGAGGACGGTCCTGCTCGGCCGCTGGTCTGCGCGGGCTGTGACCTCTGCTCAAATCCCAGCGTAAGCGCACACCTGCTCAGACAGTCGAAGCGACAGATCGTCACAGCGGTCACGACTTCTCAGGCGTCGAGAACAACGCGACAAGGTACCAAACCAATAAGGCCGCTGCGATGAGCGCGGAAAAGAAGCCAAACAAAATGAATGGACTGTGCATAGAGGAAGAGTACTCATGAACGCTGTTCGAAATGCTTGAGACGACCATTAGAATGAGACCGAGATGCAGGAGGATCGCAGCCATATAGATCTTGAGAGTGGTATCCGTCATACTCCTAGTTTCGTCTACCAAAGAATGGTGTAAAAAAGCTATGATTTCTATCTTTTAATTATATTTGGTTTTTTCATTTAATATGTAATGAAAAGATACTATTGCCCTACTCGTCGCTATCGCTCCTCGTTCGCAGTCAGTCGAAGAAGCGTTCACGGGTCGTTCCTCCCCGTTCACGCGTTCGACGGCTCTCACTTTGTTCGCGCCGTCCACGCCAGGACTGGGAGTGAGCGAACGCGACGCGTTCGCGAACGCCGATAGACGAGCGAAGCGAGTCTATCGGAATTTGAACAGATGCGAGACGTTCCGGAGTGCTCACTCACGTCCGTTCGTTGCGCTCTCGGGACTACGACTCGCGTGCTCAAATCCCAGCGTAAGCACACACCTGCTCACAAATTTCCGAGAACACGCTACGCGGTTCTCGGTGATGTGTTCGCACTAGAAGCGCCAGGACTGGGATTTGAACCCAGAACCAGACGTGCTCGCGTCGCTGCGCGCGACTGGTGGGGGTTAAAATCCTGTTTCTGGGTTTCGCGACTGCTGGCTCACTCGTCGCTATCGCTCCTCGTTCGCAGTCAGTCACAGAAAACGCCAGGACTGGGATTTGAACCCAGAATCCCGAAAGGGAACACGCTTTCCAGGCGTGCGCCTTACCGTTCGGCCATCCTGGCCCGTTCGACTGGTCGGTCGGCCGGCGATTAAGGGCTTTCGTTATCGGGCGACCGAGACGGTACTGGCTGGCCACTATCCCAGCGCACGCGAGTCGTTCTCAACCCCCTATTTTCGGATCGAGACCGACTCCCCTACTGCGGTTCCGACGTATTCCGTTCACTTTCACTCCGGGGCTGAATACGAACGTGGGGTCAAAGCGGCCTCGACACGAAACGGAGGTCGGAGAGCGAAGCAACGAGCGTTACTCGGCCATCAGGCCGCCTTCCTCGACGCGCATCACGGCCTCACCGTCGGGCAGGTTCGGCGCGTCGACCAGCTTGACGATCCGCTTGTTACCCTTCGACTTGCGGAGATACATTCGGAACGTCGAGGTGTGACCGAGGATGTTGCCACCGATGGGCTGGGTGGGATCGCCGAAGAACGAATCGGGATTGGACGCGACCTGATTGGTGACGACGACGGCGGTGTTGTTGAGGTCGCCCACGCGCATCAGGTCGTGGAGGTGCTTGTTGAGCTTCTGCTGGCGCTCGGCGAGCTCGCCACGACCGACGTACTCCGCGCGGAAGTGAGCGGTCAGCGAGTCGACCGTCAGCAGGCGAACCGGGAACTCGTCGTCCTGAGACTCGCTTGCGATCTCCTGGGCCTTCTCGGCCAGCAGGATCTGGTGGTTGGAGTTGAACGCCTTCGCGACGTGGATCTTGTCAAGCACGGACTCGACGAGTTCCTTGACCAGCGTCTCGTCACCCGCGTCGGCGTCGCCTTCTTCCTCGACGACGCCGTGCAGGACCATCGTCGCCTCGATGGTCTCGTCGTCCAGTCCGTTGACCATCTGCTCGATTCGCTCAGGTCGGAACGTGTCCTCACTGTCGATGAAGATCGCACTGCCTTCCAGTCCGCCGTGCTCGGCGGGGAGCTGCACTGTCACGGACAGCTGGTGGGTCACCTGAGACTTGCCGGCCCCGAACTCGCCGTACACTTCGGTGATCGACTGAGTCTCGACGCCGCCGCCGAGCAACTCGTCGACCTCTTCGACGCCCCAGGAGAGCTTCCCGATCTGCTCGCGCCGTTCGAGGACAGTCGAACCCGACTCGAACCCACCGATGTCGGCTGCCTCGCGGGCGGCCTGGATGATGTCCGCCGCCGAGGATTCGCCGACGTCGGCCGTGTTCGACAACTCGCCCGGAGAGGCGACGGCGATCCCCTGATAGGACTCGTATCCGTTATCGCGCAACTTTTCGGCTGTCGCCGGGCCGACGCCCGGCAAGTCTTCGAGGTCTTCGGTCGCTGCCATACTCCTCGCTTGTATCGGATGGGGCATAAACCCTCGTTAACAGCGGAGTGAAAGTGAAAGCGCAAGACAGCGATGGCATACAGCGTTACTAAATCGCGAGGTTTAGATGCGAAAAGGTTCTGATAGCGTCCGCAGCGTCGTCACTTCCAGGGGTGGCCGTCGTCTTCAGGCCAGAGGGGATACCAGTAGGCCTCGTCGTCTTCGAGGTCGAGTTCGCCGTCAAGCACGCTCTGGAGTTTGAACTCGGCGCTCGAATCACGCTCGCGCTGTCCAGGCAGCGGCGCGAACGGGTAGTAAGCTCCGCGACGGAACGAGTACACCCAGTAGACCGGTCGGTCCTCTGTGGGGTGCTCGAAGGCGAACAGCGCCGCGAGCAGCCGCGAACCGTATCCCTGTTCGATGAGCTCGTCGGCCGCAAAGTGGACGCTCGTCACCAGATCCTCGAAGGTGTCGTCTTCGAGGACGACCCAGTGGTAGCCGTGGCCGTCCTCGACGAACTCGGCGGTCGTGCCCGTCTCAGCCTCACCGGCCTGCAGGATCGCCTCGACGTTTTCCAGCGCGCCGGTAAAATCAGTGCTGTCGACGGCGGCGAAACACAGCGCGGCGTCGCCGGTCGGCGCGTAGTCCAGATCAGCCTCCATCGTCACGTACGCCGTACTCATCCCCCAGAGATCGTCGGGATCAGCGTCCCGGGTCGCGTCGGCCTCGGCTTTGAGTCCGAGTGCCTGCTTGAGTCCGTCGAACAGTCCCATAGCAATCGATTCGGACGGGCGCTACTTACACCCGGTGAAATTGCGGGGGAATCGGCCCAGTTACGCGGTTTCGATTTCGCGTTCCATCTCGCGCAGGCGCTCGACCCGTTTTTCCGTATCGGGGTGAGTCTTGAACAACCGGCCGACAAAGCCCTTGCTGATGGGGATGACGAAGAAGGCGTTCATCTCGGCCTGGTCCCGGAGGTCGTCTTCGGGAACGCGATCCATCCGCCCGGAGATTTTCATCAGTGCGCTGGCGAGTGCCGACGGTTTGCCGGTGATGATCGCGCCACCGCGGTCGGCGGCGTACTCCCGATATCGACTGAGTGCCCGGATAAGCAGGAACGAAAGGATCCAGACGACCAGCGACACGACGATTGCGACCCAGATCGGTGCCTGGTTGTCGCCGCGGCCGCCGTGGCCACGGCCACCCGAGAACAGCCATCCCCAGCGGACAATCATAAAGGCAATCGTCGAGAGGAACGACGCGATCGTCATCACCATCACGTCGCGGTTCTTGACGTGGGCTAGTTCGTGGGCTATCACGCCTTCGAGTTCGTCTTGCTCAAGTGTCTGCAGAATACCCGTCGTCACGGCGACGGTCGCATTCGACTGTGACCGGCCAGTCGCGAAGGCGTTGGGTACCTGCGAATCGGCGACCGCGACGTCCGGTTTGGGCACGTCGGCCTGCTGGGCGAGTCGGCCGACAGTGGCGTGCAGTTCGGGATACTCCTCTTCAGAGACGGTTCGCGCACCCATACTCTTGAGCGCGAGCGTATCGCTAAAGAAGAACTGTCCGAGGCTAAACAGCCCCAAAAACAGCACCATACCGAGGAGACTGATTCCGGACACTGCCAGCACGGCGATAAAGCCGACATACAGGAGTCCAAGCAGGACGATCGTCAGGCCCATCCGGCCGCGCAGTCCCCAGTCAGGTTGCCATTGCATCGATACCGGGTAGTAGGTGTCTGAGACTCATATACTTCCCTTTGTCAGCACAACCCGGCGTGAACGCAGACGCTACTCCTGGATGTGTCCTTCCTCGCGCAACTGATCGGCTTCCTGTTTGTCGTATCGCCAGGTGATGTCGGCTTTCTCGTCTTGCCAGTCCCAGGGCTCGACAAGCACGACATCGTCTTCCCGGATCCAGATACGTTTCTGCATCTTGCCCGGGATGCGCGCCGTGCGCTCTTTGCCGTCCATACACCGTACCTTCACGCGGTTAGCCCCCAGCATATTCGTGACGACGGCGAACACCTCGTCGTCGTCGGGCATGCGGAGGTCGTTGCGCCCGCTGTCGTCGCCCATATCTACGCGTTCAATGGCGCAGGATTTCAGACTGACGGTTGCAGGCGCATCGACGGCAGGACGCGGGCGATACATCCAAGGGCACGAGGTGAGAAGCCACGTGCACGATGGCGATCGAGCTGCCCGCGGAAGCCGAGGCCTGGGTCGAGTCGTTCCGGGACCGTCTCAACGACAACGATGCCTACGCGGAGGCTGCCGACGGCTGGGGCGTTGGTTTCGACGGCGATTTCGTCTTCGAGATCGAGCCGGACAGCATCTACGACGGTGAGCCGCTGTACCTCTATCTCGAACTCCGTGACGGCGAATGTCTACAGACAGCCGTACTGGACGAGCCAGGCGAAGTCGCCCACGGATACGCTCTCAGGGGATCGTACAGCGACTGGAAGCAGATTATCCAGGGTGAGGCCGACATCGTTGCAAGCGTGATGGACGGGACACTCGAAGCCGACGGGTCGAAGATGCGAGCGCTGCGATATCAGAGCGCACTCGTCGAGATGGGCGAAACGGCGGCCCGGGTCGAAACGGACTTTCAGTATTGAGCGGACTCGACGGACTCCGGCACCGTTTTACCGCCGCCGAGCCCCCAGTGAGATATGCTTGAGAAGCTCGGAATTGTCGGTGTCGTCGGCAGCCTCATCGCAGTGAGCGGACTCGGAGTTATCGCCTACGAATCACCAGTGGTTGCTGTCGGCTTGCTACTCGTATTGCTCGGTCTCGGCCTCGGCGTGTTCGCGGTCGTCAAAAACACGCTCTCGTCGCTAGGTATGGGCGCGATGGTCTAGGTCAACAGGAAAGAGTGGGGTTCGGAAGCGGGAGACAAAACGTATTGCGAGCGGATCGTTTTGCGGGCGTCAGCGAACGACGGATGCAGTGTGTGGCCGAGCTTACATCGCGCCGCCCATACCGCCCATGCCGCCCATGCCGCCCATACCGCCGCCCATACCACCGGGGCCGCCGGCACCGGGTCCGCCTTCGTCCTCGTCGTCGTCACCAGCGCCACCTTTCAGGTCGCCAGCGGCGATCACGTCGTCGATGCGCAGGATCATCACTGCGGCCTCGGTCGCAGACTCGACGGCCTGGGTCTTGACGCGCAGCGGCTCAACGACGCCGTCGTCTTCCATATCGATGATGTCGCCAGTGTAGGCGTCCAGCCCGACAGTGGTGTCGCCGCCGTCGTGCTGGCTTCGGAGGTTGACCAGCGAGTCGATCGGGTCGAGACCGGCGTTCTCCGCGAGGGTTCGCGGGACGACGTCGATGGCGTCGGCGAAGGCCTCGACGGCCAGCTGCTCGCGGCCACCGACGGAATCGGCGTAGTCACGCAGACCAAGCGCGAGTTCGGCCTCGGGCGCGCCGCCACCGGGGACGACCTTGCCGTCCTCCAGCGTGACGGCGACGACGCCGAGTGCGTCCTCGACGGCGCGTTCGACCTCGTCGACGACGTGCTCGGTGCCGCCGCGAAGGACCAGGGTGACGGCCTTGGCGTCCTCGACGTCCTCGACGAAGATGCGCTCGTCGCCGGCGATCTCTTTCTGGGCGACGCTGCCCGCGAAGCCGAGGTCGTCGGCCGTGATGTCGTCGATGTTCGAGACGATCCGGGCACCGGTCGAGCGCGACAGGGCCTTGATGTCCGACTTCTTCGCTCGGCGAACGGCCAGAATGCCCTCCTGAGCGAGGTAGTGCTGGGCCATATCGTCGATGCCTTTCTGACAGAAGACAACGTCAGCACCGGCATCGGCGAGTTTGTCGACCATCTCCTGGAGCTGCTGTTCCTCCTGGTCGAGGAACTCCTGAAGCTGGTCCGGATCGGAGACGTTGACTTCGGCGTCGAGTTCGGTCTCCTTGACTTCGATTGCGGTGTCGAGCAGCGCCACGTCGGCGTCCTCGACGCTGTAGGGCATATTCTCGTGGACGCGCTCTTTGTCCACGATGACGCCCTCGACGAGTTCGGACTCCTCGATGGAGCCACCGACGACCGTCTCGACGTCGACGTTGTCCGTGTCGACGCCGTCCTCGTCGGCGACAGACTGAACTGCGCTGACAAGCAGTTCTGCGAGCGTGTCTTTGGCGCTTTCAGCGCCCTTGCCGGTCATCGCGGTCTCGGCGATAGACGCGAGAATGTCGGTGTCGTCGGCGTCGACCTCGATGGCCATATCCTCGAGAATTTCGTTGGCCTTCTCGGACGCCTGACGATACCCCTGTGCGAGGACCGTCGCGTGAATGTCCTGATCGAGTAGGTCCTCTGCCTTCGTCAGCAGTTCACCGCCAATGACAACGGAGGTGGTCGTGCCATCGCCCACTTCGTCTTCCTGGGTCTGGGCGACTTCGACCATCATATTCGCGGCGGGGTGCTCGATGTCCATCTCATCGAGGATCGTGACGCCGTCGTTCGTGACAACGACATCGCCCGTATCCGAGACGAGCATCTTGTCCATCCCCTTCGGACCGAGTGTGGTCCGAACGGATTCGGCGACGGCCTTCCCGGCCGTGATGTTCATGGACTGTGCGTCCTTTCCGGATGTCCGCTGGGACTCCTCTGAGAGTACGATGAGGGGCTGGTTACCCATCTGCTGAGCCATAGTCAAGCGTGGATTGAATGTGATTCTATATAAGTCTTTCTTTGACGAACGGAGATAAACACCGCAGAGACCGGGAACAGAGGTATGTGAACAGTTGCCGAGCTAGTGTATAAGTGGCGCCGGAATCAGAGGACACCGCGGTTTTCGAGAGTGGTCTGTAGTTCAGACATCGAAGAGACGACAACATCGCAGGCGTCTTCGACGGCCGGTTTCGGGTCGAACCCGACGGCAAGGCCGGCGGCTTCTAGCATCGGCAAGTCGTTCGCGCCGTCGCCGACCGCGACCGTCTCCGAAAGGTCGAGTCCGAGATTGGTCGCGGTAGATTCCAAAGCCGTGTCTTTTGTCCCCTCGATCAGGGAGCCTTCGACCTTACCGGTGAGGGCGCCGTCGGCGACCGGGAGCCGATTTGCGACGACCGTATCGACTTCGACGCCGACCGATTCAAGCGCCGCCTCGACGCCACGTTCGAATCCACCCGTGAGGACAGCGGTGTTGACGTCGGCATCGTTAAGCGCGTCGATGACTGCAGGAGCACCCTCGCGAAGCTGAACCTGCTGGAAAGCCGCCTGTGCGTCGGTATCGTCGAGACCCTCCAGGAGCGCACATCGCTGACGGAGGCTCTCGGCGTAGTCGATCTCGTCGTTCATCGCACGTTCGGTGATCTCGTCGATCTCGTCAGCGACGCCACACTGCTGGCCAAGCAAAACGACCATCTCCGAGTCCGAGAGCGTGCCGTCGAAATCAAAGGCTACGAGCATACCCGCGCTTCGGTGTGGGGGTTGACAAAGCCCCCGGTTCGGACCAGCGACAATCACGGTACAACACAGTCAGACGGCGTGTAGACATCTGCACGAACTAGGAGTATGAGCTGGCAGGATGGCCATACACAAAAGGGCCGAGAAAAAACGGGCAGCCGAATGGCGAACGTGGCGATACGGACAGCGCGACCGGGCGACGCCGAGACAATTCTGGAGGTGAAACAGGCCGCAATCACGGAGTTGTCCGCGAGCGCGTACACCCGCGAACAAGTCACAGCTTGGACGCCAAGTGACAGCGCACTCGCGGAATATCGGACAGCGACGGAGACCGCCACGTTTCAGATTCTGGTGGCCTGTGATACCGATCAAGTCGTGGGTTATGGGGTTTTGAACGTCGAGCAAGACCAAGTCGAAGCGCTCTTCGTTCGCCCCTCCTGGGCGCGGCTCGGTGTGGGCACACGGTTGCTTAGACAACTCGAAGCGAGCGCGACACTTGGCGGCTGTCGGGAACTGACGGTCGTCTCCTCGCGCAACGCCGTAGGATTCTATGAATCACACGAGTATGTGCGTCTCGACACACAATCACGCGTGATCGGCGACGTCGAACTGGAATTTGTCGTGCTGTCGAAACAGCTCACTCGCTGAGAGAGACCATCGTTTCAGTGGCTCGATTATCAGGACCGATAATCTGACCGCAAAATTTTTTACTAAGGCATCCTCAGTACCTGGTAGTGGCACCGCCCCACCGGTGCCATGATCCTTTCCCCCACCCCCCACCCCCACCCACCTACTTTCGGAGACCAAATCCAGTAGTCCCAACTGTCGAGTTTTGACGTCCGATCCGCTGGTCACTGTGGTGTGTGCGGAATGTGTCCCCAGAAGCCAGTGAACCGTCTTCAGCGTGAGGCTATCGTCCTATATATTTCTTGCAGTGACTGTCTTCGTCGTCTGCCGTGCTATGAATTGACAAACCAATAAGCATATATACCGTCGTGTTATATCATACCATACATGGCCTCAGCACCGAGCGGCGATATGTTCGATGAGTTTCTGTCGCAGCGTGGCCACGAGATAGAAGCCGCCAGTTGGGAAGACAGCTACAACAAAAAGCAGTGCCCCGAATGTGGCGGGCTCCACGACAACGACGCGGTAGAGTGTACAATCTGTGGCTGGTCGCCGGCTCGGTAACACACGCAGTTTTCTCGGTCGCGAACCCCTAGTCAGCGATAGCTACTGCGCTGGCGAACAGTCCCGACGTATATAAATCGTCGCTAATCGACGATCACGACCCCGGAGGACCGTGATACTAGTTATCACACGAATAGCCCAGATAGTCGTGTCATCGACGCTGTGCTTCCAGCACGCTTGAGGACGGAAGGTCCGTAGCAACAGCCACGAACCCACACATTTATATAGAATCACATTCAATCCTCGACCGAATATGAGTCAGCGAATGCAGGGCCAGCCGATGGTGATTCTGGGCGAGGATTCCCAGCGAATGCAGGACAAGGACGCACAGAGTCACAACATTTCCGCGGCCCGGGCAGTAGCGGAGTCAGTTCGTTCGACACTCGGTCCGAAAGGAATGGACAAGATGCTCGTCTCCTCGATGGGGGACGTAACGGTCACCAACGACGGCGTGACCATCCTTCGGGAGATGGACATCGACAACCCGACCGCAGAGATGATCGTCGAAGTCGCCGAAACACAGGAAGACGAGGCCGGCGACGGGACGACCTCCGCAGTGTCGATTTCGGGTGAGTTGCTGAAAAACGCGGAAGAGCTGCTCGAACAGGACATTCACCCGTCGACGATCATCAAGGGCTTCGATATGGCCGCCAAGGAGGCCCGAAGTCAGATCGACGACGTCGCTGAAGAAGTGAGCATCGAGGACACGGAGATGCTCAAGCAGGTCGCCGAGACGGCGATGACCGGGAAAGGCGCCGAGCAGAACAAGGACCTGCTGGGCCAGCTGATCGTTGATGCCGTCGAGAACGTCACTGTCGAGGCCGAGGACGGCTCGTCAGTGGTCGATCTGGAATTCCTCGACATCACGACCGAGGCGAGTGGTACTGCGGCCGATTCGGAGCTCATCGAGGGCGTGCTCGTACAGGAAGATCCCGCACACGAGGAGATGCCGACTACGTTTGACGGCGCGGACATCCTGCTGATGGACACGGCTCTGGAAATCGACGAGACCAATGCTGACGCCCAGTTGAGCGTCGACGACCCCTCCCAGCTCCAGCAGTTCGTCGAACAGGAAGAACAGCAACTCAAGGAAATGGTCGAAGACATCAAAGCGACCGGCGCTGACGTGGTCTTCTGCCAGAAGAACATCGACGATATGGTCCAGCACCTGCTGGCCAAGGAAGGTATTTTGGCCGTCAAACGAGCCAAGAAGTCCGATATTGAGTTTATGCGCGAGGCCGTTGGGGCGCGGATCGTCTCCGATCTCGACAGCGCCACCGCCGAGGACCTCGGCACCGGTGACGTGACCCACGAGGCCGACAACGAGTGGTTCGTCGTCGAGGGCGAGGACTCCCACGGCGTGACGCTGTTGCTACGCGGCTCGACTGACCACGTCGTCGACGAACTCGAACGTGGCGTCAGCGACGCTCTGGACGTCGTCTCCGCGGCGGTCGCGGACGGGCTTGTCCTGGCCGGCGGCGGCGCCGTCGAGGTTGAACTCGCCCAGCGGCTACGCGATTACGCCGACGGCGTCAGTGGTCGCGAGCAGTTGGCCGTCGAAGCCTTCGCGGACTCCCTGGAACTGATCCCCCGCGTTCTCGCGGGGAACGCCGGTCTCGATTCGATCGATACGCTGGTCGAGATCCGTGCCGCGCACGAAGACGGAGAAGAAAACGCCGGGTTGAACGTCTTCACCGGCGACATTGAGGACACATACGAGGCGGGTGTCGTCGAGACGGCCCACGCCAAGTCCCAGGCGCTGTCCTCGGCTGCCGAAGCCGCCAATCTCGTGCTGAAGATCGACGATATCATCGCTGCTGGCGACCTCTCGACGTCCGGCGGCGACGATGAAGGCGCTGGCGGTGCCGGCGGTATGGGCGGTATGGGCGGTATGGGTGGCGGTATGGGCGGCATGATGTAAGAGTCGGTACCTGTCCGTCCCCTGCGAGAGCGGTTCGTGGCGAAAGACTCTATTACAAATATTCTCAGTCTGAGAGTGACCGTCTGTTGGTTGCTCGCGCATTCGTTCGCATATCCGTCGAGTACGGCTGCTGTATGCACTCGTTCGAGTTTCTGACCGTCACGTACTTTACATTCCAGTCCGAAAGGCGCGTCCGATGGAGTATCTGGAGCGTCGTCGGTCGATGGTCGCCGATCGCCTGGAGGCGGTCGTCGAGCGAGTCGAGCCGGACATACTCGGCGAGCAACTCGAAGACGTCGTGCTCGCCGGCGGCAAGCGGGTCCGGCCGATCGTGACTGTGCTGGTCTGTGAGACATTGGGTGGCGACGCCGAGGACGCCCTAGACTTCGCAGTCGGAATCGAACTCGTGCACAATGCCTCGCTGGTGATTGATGACATCATCGACGAGTCCGATCTCCGACGCGGGTCAGACAGCGCCTGGGCGGCGTTCGGACACGGGTCTGCAATCATCGCCAGCGACGGGCTCCTCGGAGAGGCGTTCGATCTCTTCTCTAGCGACGAGCGGGCGATGCGGGTCGTCTCCGAGGCGATGGTTGAACTCGGCGAGGGCGAAGCCTCTGAGTTGGTCGCCCAGCCAGCCTCAGAGGAGGAATATATGCGATTGGCCCGACGCAAGACCGGCGCGCTCTTCCGGGCAGCCGCCGAGTTGGGAGCGATCGCGGCCGACGCCGATTCCTACGCCGTCGAAGCCGTCGGCGACTACGCCGAGCGCGTGGGCGTGGCCTTCCAGATGCGCGACGACGTGCTGGACGCGACCGCCGACGCCGAGAAACTGGGCAAGCCCGCCGGCCAGGACGCCGCGATGGAACGACCCTCGCTGGTCGAGGTGACACAGCTGACGCCCACAGAAGCCAACGAACGAGCGCGCGAACAGTCCGACGCCGCCTTAGAATCGCTGTCGACCATCGACATCGAAGCCGAAGAATCACTGGCATACCTCGAGGACCTGGCGAAGTTCGTCGTCGTCCGTGAGCGGTAGCGAGACGCGACTATACGGAGCGCCTCGGAGAACGAACGGTGAAGCCGTGAGAAGCGAGGACGAACGGAGTAAGTCCTCGAAACGACGGGGCACCGAACGGACAATCGATGTCGCAGTTTTGTCTGATATACAATGGAGCCACGTATATTTAATAAGATGCGTCGAAAATGCCACCGTAATGAAGAAGATAGACAGACGGTCATTTGGGGGTGTGGTAGCGGCATCGCTCGGCATAGTTTCGGGATGCTCTACCGTGGTGAACACACTGAAAGGACAGAAGGCACGGGTCCAAACGAGTAATGGAGGGAGCTCTCAGTCTCAGTATATCAGGGGGCAGCCTACGTTCGAAGCCGCCCCTGCTGCTGATAGCTGGCTCGTGACGAATCCAGAGTGGATGGATGACAATATTCAATGGAACAACATAGGGGGGCGAAAAATGAGCTTGCAGCGGATTCAGGGCAATTTGAACGCTGAAACGTTCCTGACCGTATTTGTCGGTGTGCTCCCGTTTGGCTACCAGCTGGAAGACTACCGGGATTCACACATCGAGAACCGGACAATACACGTCTACGCAGAAGCGACAGAAACGTCAGTCGGTGGGTTTGACGACCCCAACGACCCCGAATACATCTACGACTACTCGTTTATCCTCTGGCGACTCCTCGACAACGCCAAGCCGCCGACGGAGATGGACTTCGATTTCAGATTAGGGCCGCTGAGCGAGGAGACCGCAGTGGAGACGGGCGAGTAACAGGCTTATCCTTCCGAATGGACGACGTGTCGATCACGGCATCTCGCCGAGACGCAATCCTTACCACCCACAGCAGCTAAATCTGGCTCAATGAGAGTCATCGGAACCGTCGGCCTGCCGGGCAGCGGCAAGAGCGAGGCCGCCGAAGTCGCCCGAGAACTCGACATCCCAGTGGTCACGATGGGCGACGTCATCCGGGCGGAGTGTCGCGATCGGGGGGTAGATCCCGCAACACACCACGGTGAGGTCGCCAAAGCCCTGCGCGAGGAAAACGGGCCGGCTGCCATCGCCGAGCGCTCGCTACCGATCGTCCGAGAGGCACTGGAAGACGACGACACGGTCCTCATCGACGGCATCCGCTCGGACGTCGAGGTCGATCGCTTCCGCGAGGCTTTCGGGCCGGACTTCGAGTTGCTCAGCATCGAGGCCCCACGGGAACTGCGGGCTGAACGCCTCGATCTGCGCGGCAGGGACGCCAGCGTCGAGGAAGGCGGTGAGAGCCTCGAGGCACGCGACGAGCGCGAACTCGGGTTCGGTATGGGTGAGGCGATAGATATGGCCGACCACACGATCGCGAACACCGACTCGCTGGCGGCGTTTCACGACCGGATCGAGACGCTGTTGACCGATGGGCTCGAAGCCGCGGAGGGCGAACGATGAGCGAGATATACAGCGTCGACGTCAAGATCACCGCGCCGGTCTACGAGACGGAGGTACCGGATCGAGTCGCCGACGCGATCACGAACCTCTTCCCGGGAGCGGAGCTCGACCACCAGCACGGCGAGATCGTCGGCGAGACGCACGACCTGAGTCATTTCTCGGAACTGTTACACCGCCGGGAGATCCTCGACACCGCCCGGGGTGCGTTCTTCGAGAACCGACAGGGTGACACGTTCAGTTTCGATCTGAAAAAGCAGGCAGCCTTCCAGGAGGTGGCCAACTTTGCCGTCGGCGATCCGGACGAACTCGGTGAGATCCACGTCCGAGTCCGGGTAACCGAACCGGACGTCGAGACGTTTATCGACCACATCGCGCCACCGACCCGGGACGGCCAGCCCGTCGAGACCGACGACCGATGACGACCGCGATTTTCTTCGACTGTGACGGCACACTCGTGCGTTTCGAGCGCTCGTATGCCGACCTCTTGCGCGACGTCTTCGAGGCCGAGCTCGGCGGCGCGCCCGACCGGTATCTCGGCGCCTACGACGAAGGATTTTCGACGGCGTTCGAATCGCTGGATCCCAATCCCGTCCGGCAGGGGATGGAAGCCGTACTTGAGGAGGCGGCCGAGGACGGCGATCCGGACGCGATGGCCGCGGCGTTGCAGGCGGCCGAACACGAGCACACGGCGGTCCCGGAGGGGACCCACGAGAGTCTCGACGCCCTACAGGAGCCGAGCCGACTTGGCGTGCTCACCAACGGAGTCGGCGACTGGCAGCGCGAGAAACTCGCGGCTCACGACCTGCTCCCGTATTTCGAGACCGTGATCTCTTCGTACGACGCCGGCGCGCACAAGCCCGATCCGGAACCGTTCGAAGAGGCCCGGCGACGGATCGACGCCGGGGAGTACGTGATGGTCGGAGACAGCGATTCGGACATCGAAGGGGCACGCAACGCCGGGTTCGTGCCCGTCCGCGTCGAAGAGGAAGAAAACGCGCCGGCGTTTTGGGAAACGCTGCGTGCGCTCGTCTAGGGAGAGGCGCTGGTGTAGAGGAACACCCGACGCCGATCACAGACCGCTGATGAATATCGCGATCGACTCGCTCAGGTCACGCGACCGGCTCACTTTGACGCGCTCGACCCACTTGACCCACTGGTAGCCGCGCCGGTCCGGCGCGACGAGTCGAAGCGGATAGCCGTGGCCGTGGCTAAGTCGCTGTCCGTCGACGTGCGTAGCCAAGAGGGCGTCACGGGCCTCATCGATCGGGAGACTCCACCGGTAGCCCGTCACAGACCGAAACTGGACCCAGGCGGCGTCTTCGTGTGGACCGACCGCATCAAGCAGGTCGCCGACGGACAGCCCCTGCCAGTCGCGCTCAGCGTACCAGCCGCTGGTGCAGTCGAGCAGTGCACGCTGCTCGCTGTCGGGACCGAGTTCGTCGACACTGACCGATAGCGAGCGCTCGGTCCGCCCACCCACCGACAGTGTCCAGGAATCCGTATCGATCGGATCGGGGTCGTCGGCCATCCACATCGTCACCGGAAAGTCGTTGCCAGATTCGCCGTCTGTCGGACGAGAACCAGTGAACCGTCGATCGGCGCCGGCGGTGTCCAGCAGGTGGTTGAGTGACTGCTGGGCACGCCAGGCGACCGCACCGCCGACGAGCAGTCCCCCGGATCGAAGCACGGTTCGACGCTGGGTGAGCGTCTCGCGGCTCGCCACGGCGAAACGTCGCCGGAGGTGAACGAGTACCACCGGAGCGACAAACAGTCCAAAGGCGATATGCACGTTCAACAGTCCCCAAAATCCCACGTCGAGTTCCAGACCGAACACCCAGCCGAATCCGGTTGCGAGCGCAGCCACTGAAAGAACGGCGAGAAGCAGCGACGTCCAGACGCCGGACGGGCGGGCACGAACGCGATGGCGCACACGCCAGAGTTTCAGTAGCACCAGCACGAGGAAGACCACGCCCGTCGTGCCGTGGATGACGTACACCCAGGCCGTGGCTGGCGTCGCCGCGAACAGACTCGCGACGCCGGTGGCGAGCAACGTGACGACGGCCACGAGAATCCCCGTATCAACGACTCGTGGTTCGAGGATCGGGGAATCGAGTCGACCCATTAGGTCTGTTTACTGCTCTATGTGCTTCATTCACACGGTCAAGGTCATACACGATGCGTCTTGAGGAACTGGTATTGGAAGGACGCTGTCGCCCGTAGAGGCCGTCGTCTTGCCTCTGTCTGACGGGAGATTTTGTATTTCGCGGACGTGGAGACGTGTATGACCAGTCTCGGGGAGGCATACGAACAGCGCGAGTGGGGCGACCGAGACCGCCAGCGGGTCGTCGCCGGTGTCGGCACGTTCCTGGCGGGCGTGGCGGCGATCGCCGCCGCGATCGCGCTGGTTGCGACCCCGCTGGGTGATGCACTCGGTTTGACCGGGCAGTACGGAGCGCGGAAAGCCGCCGGCGTGCTGGCGGGACTGGGCGTGCCGGCGATATTGCTCAGTATCGTCGGCGTGCTGCCGTCGAGTCGCCGTCAGGGGATCGGCGTCGTCGCCGGGGCGGTGATCTCGCTGGTCGGGGTCGGGCTGTTCGTCTACGCATACCCGTGGATGTGGCCACCGGCCGAGCCAGCCTATGCCTTCGAGACGACGATGGTCTACTTCGTCGGGGTGTGTCTGGCACTGTGGTCGGTGTTCTCGACGGTCGCCAGCTATCGCGTCCGGAACGATCCGCAGGGGACCGTGCGGATGGAGGTGACTCGCGAGGGTGAGACGAAGACGGTCCGCGTCTCGCGCGAACAGTACCAGCAGTACCGACAGACGATCCGCGGCGACGGTGGCGAGCAGTCGGACGTGATTCGAGAGATCGAGTCGGAATTGAACGAGTCGCGAGACTGACGGCACGACCGGCGGCGACTTGCTGTCCTCGCAAAACGGGGAGGACAGCGAACATCGGAGACAGTCTCGGGGACCGCCGAGTTTATTCAGACGCGCACGCAACCAGGAGTCGAATGAAGCCGCTGCACGCGCGGTATCCGTTCGTACGGGAGGCCAGAGAAGCCGTCGAGGCGGCCGAGATCGACCTGGCGACCGTGGTCCAGCGCGGCGGGCCGGCCGTCGAGCGCGGACTCGACCGTGTAGAGGCAGCCCTCGAAGACGGCACCGTCGGCGACCCGCATAGGCAGTCACGCATAGAACTGTTGTCCTACCCGGTCGCGCGCGTGCTCGTCTCGATCGTCGACGAGGCGGTCCTGACACGATCGTACGCTCGCGCGGAGGCGGCGAGTGCACACGACCGGTTCACCGACGAGTTAGCCTCGACCACGGAGTTGCGGAGCACCAGCGGCGACTCGCTGACGTTAGAAGACCTGCTCGCGGAGTTCGATCTGCTCGAAGCGGTCCGACCGGACGGCGGTGCCCTGGAAACGGCCGACCGGTACTGGGTCGACGTCGGGGCGTATCTGGATCTGGCGGCCGGACAGTGGGGCGAGGAGTGGCGACTGGTTAACCGGCCGCTGACCGACGGCGAGGTCCCGCTCGACGAGGACGAACTGCTCGTACTCTGTCGGCGGGCCGTCCAGCAACGAGTCGAATCGGGCCTGCCGCTGTCAGTGCCGGACGCGATCGCCGACCCACTCGAATCGGAAGTCGACCGGCTACGAGAGACGCTCGCGGAACTCGACCTGACACGAGATATCGACACAGTCGTCCCAGACCTGTTCCCGCCGTGTATGCGCGCGCTCCTGGATCAGGTCCAGAGCGGCGAGCACCTTGAGCATCACTCGCGGTTCGCGATCACCTCGTTTCTGACTTCGATCGGGATGAGTACCGACGAGATCGTCGAACTATACGAAATTAATCCCGGGTTCGGCGAGGAGATGACGCGCTATCAGACCGACCACATCCGGGGAGAGACGAGTCCGACCGAATACTCGACGCCGTCGTGTGCGACGATGCAGTCATACGGGGACTGTGTCAATATGGACGATCGCTGCGAGCGGATTTCACACCCGATGGCCTACTACGAGGACGCTATCGACGAAGCCGATGAAGACGAAGTGACCGACTGGCGCGAACGTCAGGAGTCTTGACGCGCAAGGAACAGCCCGACAGCGGACAAGACCAGGATGAAAAGCAAGAGCGCACCGACCGGCGCGAGCGCGCCGTCCGAAGAGATATGGTCGGATTCCTGAACGGTGCCGGTCACAGTGCTGTCTTTTATCTGGCCGGAGACGTTCTCGCCGTCGAGTGTGCCGGTAAACGTTCCAGTGAGCGTTGCGTTTTCCGAATTTGAGAGGCTCTGGCCGTTCGCTCCGGAGAGCCTCCCGCTGACTGTCACCGAAAGCGTGCCGTTAACTGGTTGACCGTTCGTGCCGTTGAACGTCCCCTCGAACGTGCCGTTGAATTGGCCGCCGGTGGTCGTGTTGGCAGCACTGGAGGTCGCATTGAGTTCGCCGGACAGTGTGCCATCGATCGTGCCAGTGACGTCCTCGCCATCAAGGACGACATCGCCGGTGAGGGTCCCGTCGTACGTACTCACGCTGGCACCGTAGAGCGTTCCCACCACGGCAAGTGCAGCGATGAATATCGCGACGGATCCGATAGCAACGCCGATCTCGACAACGTCTGAACGCTCCATTACCGGGAAAATCCGATACGGGTCCGGAAAAGCGTGTCGAAGCGTATGATCGGGGCGCTATCCGGACGTTAGCCCCAGCCACCGGTTCATTTAGGCCCATAGAGCACCTACAGTTCTAGTGGACGCAGACGTGAATCCAGCCGCGTCCGATCCACGATGACCGAACCACTCCCGGGCCGTTCGACCCGAAAGACAGCGCTCGCGCCCGATCCGCGGACGATGGACGACCGGGCGGCTCGCGCCTGGACCGAGCGGATGGCCGTTCGGCCGCTGGGCGAGGGTCGCTACGCCGTCGATAGCCACAGTGGCGCGACCTACGTCGTCAACCTACCGGAGAGTCGCTGTACCTGCCCCGACCACCGCATCCGGGGTGAGCACTGCAAACACATTCGTCGTGTCGCTATCGAGGTGACCAGCCATCGCGTCCCGCCACCTGGCAAGCAGCGTGTTCGATGCGCTCAGTGTGGCGTCGAGACGTTCGTCGACGAAAAGGGAGACGAGAGGTGGCTCTGTGGGACCTGTCGGTTCGAGCCCGGTGACGTCGCACTCGATCGGGAGAGTGGCGACCGACTGGTCGTCGCCGGCGTCACGACCCAGCGAGCCGACGACTACGTGATCGACGCGACTGACACCACTGTCGCCGCACACGAGACAAACGCGGGCTACCCCGACGATGACCTGGTTGTGAAAGTAAGCTACCTGCGTGACGTGGCTCGCGACGAACCCCGAACCTACGCGTTCCCGCACTCACGGCTTGCAGCGACCGACCAGATGCTGTTGGATCACTGACAGTGTCAGTCAGTCCAATATCGACCGCCCGACTGCGAGCGGCTGTACCGGTACACAGCTACAATAAACACCATGAGCCGGACGGCTACTCCAGCATCGCCGCGGCCTCGTCGATATCCAGATCGCCTCGGTCGAAAGCCGCGAGCACGTCCAGCACGTTCTGGTCCGGACCGTCGTCGTCACCGAGGTCGTCGAGCGTAACCTTCTGTGAGTGGCCGACGAACTCCTCGAAGTCCGTCCCATCAGCGAGCGCGGTCTCCTTTTTCACACGGTAGTTGCCACCGTCGGTCGTATAGAGGTCACCAGGGTGGAAGAAATACCAGTCCTCGCGGTCGAACCGGACGCCGACACGCGGTTTCGCGCCGAAGTTCCGCGAGAAGTAGACCAGTGCCTCGATCTCTTCGCCCGAGAGATAGATGGGGTCGCCACCGCTGGATTTGGCCTCGATGGCGTAGAACGTCGAACCGTCGCCGGCCAGGACATCCGGGAGTTCACGCTCGGTCGCGCTCCCGCTGGCCGGCGCGCGCATCACTGCAAAGCCGGCCGAATCGAGGGCGTTGACCAACTCGCGCTCGCGGCGGTCACCCTTCTCGTTTGAGACTACCATACTCTCTCTGTCGCGTCGCGGCGGTGTTACTGCTTTCGGACGATGGGGCCGTCACGCGGTCCAGCAGATCACAGCCGCTCCAGGACAGCGTCCGGGTCGTAGTTCAACGTCAGCTCCCGTGACCGACCGCGGCCATCGACACTGGTATACTCGGTGTCGATCAAATCCAGCTGATCGAGTTTGTTGATGATCTCCGAGTAGCGGGTGTAGCCCAGATCCGACCGTTCGTGAAACGCCTCGTAGACCTCACCGGCACGGCCGCCGGCCTCCTCGGCAAGGACCTCGACAAGCGCCTGCTCGGAGTCGGAAAGCCCCCGGAGATGTCGCGAGAGGTGGACGTACTTGGATTTGTCGTAGGCCTCGTCGACATCCTCGCGTTCGACGGTTCGACTGGCACGCATCTCGGCGTGCATACCCGCCCGCCGGAGGAGATCGATACCGACACGCAGGTCGCCACCTTGCTCGGCAGTCAGTGCAGCGACCCGATCGAGCACCATCGGGCCGACGGCGTCCTCGTGAAAGCCGCGTTCGACGCGTTCCTGGAGGATGTCGACGATTTCACGCTCCCCGTACTTGTTGAAATAGACCTCTTCGGGACGGAAGACACTCTGGACGCGGCTGTCGAGTGCTTCGATGACGTCTAGGTCCAGGTCCGAGGAGATACAGACAACACCGATTTTCGCGCCGCTGTGGGCCTCGTGTGCGCGCAGCAACGAGTACAGCGTCTCGCTGGCCTCGTTCTCGTAGAAGAGATAGTTGATGTCATCCAGTGCGACCGCCAATACCTCGTCTTCCTCGACGAGTTTGTCGGTGATCTGGCCGAACAGCTTCTTGAAAGAGATCCCACTGGCGGGCGGTTCGTACTCGAAGACGTGTTCAAACAGTCGAGAAAAGACCGAATAGCGGGTCGAATCCACCTGGCAGTTGACGCGGGCGACGTTGACGTCGGTCTGGGCGCGCAACTCCGAGAACAGCTTCTGGACGGCAGTCGTCTTGCCGGTCCCGGGCGGACCGCGTGCGATCACGTTCAGCGGCCGCGAGCCACGAACCGCCGGTCGGAGCGCATACTTCAGGCTCTCCATCTGGCTGTCACGGTGGCGGAACGTTTCGGGGACGTAGTCGATCTCGAAGACGTGCTCGTCGCGGAACACCGACTCGTCCCAGGACAGCATCCCCTCTTCGGGGTCGTCGCTCATCACTTTCACCGAGCTTCCCGGAGCACTTAACTCTTGGCCAAAAAAACGGGACTCAGCGTCTGACGGGCGTCTCACGGCGGGTTTGGGGAACCGACTGGTTGCCCGGATCAGTCGTCGCCGGACATCGGTGGTGACTCACGAGACCAGCGATCACGGGCGCGGTCGAGCGCGGAGTCAAATGCGCTCTCGTCTTCGGCAATCTGTGCCCAGGCGGTCAGACCACGTTCTTCGCGCGTGCCGGGGATCGTGTTGTCAAGCACGAGCGCGATGAAACCGCCGACAGCCATCTGGACTTTGCCCACGATGAACACCGTCCGAGCGACCACCTCGGCACCGAGAATCGGCCCGAACACCGGGACGCTCTCGAACCCACTCTGGAGGGCCGCATACCCCTCAAGACCGCCGATATACTGTGGAATCGCCATCCCGGCGAAGATCGCGATGCCGACGATGAAGAGATTCCGTGAAGAGTCTAAATCGACGTATTTCAGATTCGAGAGTCCGACAGCGACAATCTGGCCGAACATAGCGATGTAGAGTCCGCCAACGATCGGGTTCGGAATCGTGGCGATCAACTGTCCGAACGCCGGAATGACGCCGACGACGAGCATTACGACCGCGCCGATCTGAACGACGAACCGGGAGGCGACGCCGGTGAGACCGATCGCGCCGATGTTCTCCGAGTAGGAGGTCGATCCGCCAGTGCCCATCAGCCCCGAGAAGACGTTAGCGATGCCTTCCATCCCGATGCCGTGGTTGACGCGCTTGCTCGATGGCGCGCCGATACCGGAGATGCGGGCAACGGCGTGATAGTCGGCAAACGACTCGATGATCGAGGCCAGCACACCGGCGAACATTCCGACGACGAAAGAGGCCTTGAACTGCGGCATCCCCCACTGAAGCGGGTACGGGATATACAGAGCCGACTCAACGTCGGTGACCTGTCCGAAATCGATAAATCCGGGATCGCTGGCTGGAATGACACCCGTCACGGAGGCGACCGCCGCGACGGCCCACGCACCAGCGATGCCGAGCAGGACGGGAAAGAGGTTGAAGATCGGTGACCGCCGGTCGAGATACTGCGAGAAGAGGACGATCAGACCGAGCGTGAGCAACAGCAGATACCAGTTGTTCGTGGCGGCGGTGATCTGTGGCGCGGAGAAAAGCGACAGTCCGATCAGAGTCACGACCGGCGCGACCACGACTGGCGAGAGGTATTCTCTGAGTTTGCCGACCAGCCCGAAATAGCCGATAGCGACCTCAACGAGAGCCGCGGTGATGATCGCCCCCTGCAAAAAGAGGAGTTTGGCGTTCCAGGCAGGGAGCTCGGCGACGGCCACCTCTGTCGTGACGATGGCGAGCCCGGGCGCAAGCATCGAAAACGGCGCCCCCTGGACGATCGGATAGCGGTTACCGAAGGTGGTCTGTGCCAGCGTCGCGAGTCCGCTGACGACGAAGAACGTGCCGATGAACTTGGCGGTCTCGTCCGTCGGCATTCCCATTGCGCTTGCCAACAACAGCGGGACGGCGATGTTCGCGCCGATCATCGTCAGGTAATGCTGTGCTCCCAGCAGGATCGACCGTCCCAACGGCGGTCGGTCCTCGATGCCGTACTCGACGAGTGCGTCAGAGTCGCTGTCTCCCATCTCTGTCCACCGCGTCGGCCCTACCATACGAAAAAGCGTCGAAGCGACTTTACGGGCCAAACCAACGCGACCCGGCCGAGCGTGCATTCGCCCTAGAACTATCATAAACGACTATTGTGGATGGGGCAGATTGAACTACTATGGTGACGCGACACACGCACGTAGAGGAGTGGGCGTCGCTGCTCGAGGAGACAGTGCCTGAGGAGGCAGGGGACTGTCCGAGTGGAGAGCAGTCGTCCTGACGAGGAAGTCTACCGGCAGGGGACACAGGTGGTCGGACTCGCCCGCGTCTTTTTTCGGTATCGGCCGAAAAAGAACACATATGAGCGATTTCGATGAGGAAGCCGAGCGCGAACGGCTCCGCGAACAGTACGAGCGCGACGAACAGAAGCGAGAGGCGACCGAGCGGATGAGTGAACTCCTGTTGAAGGGAGCGACGATGACGAACGTCCACTGTGAGACGTGTGGCGACCCGATTTTCCGATATGAGGGGCAACTGTTCTGCCCGACCTGCGAGGAAGCCGTCGCAGAGGACGGCACAAAACTGGATGACAGCGACGAGTCGGCAGCCGACGGCGAGGAAGACACTGCTGCTCCGACAGACGACAGCGACTCAGTCCAGGACGACACAGACGAGCGTCCAAGCGGGGAGTCCGAACGGCGGACGGACACCAGCAGAGCCGAGCGCAGACAGTCCCAGCGAGCGGACTTGCCCGAGCGTCGCGAGCGACCGGAGGTCCCCGACCGCGATCGAGGCCCCGGCGAAGAACTGCGCCGTCCGGACCCACCGGCCCGTCGTGACGAATTCCAGCGCGACGAGGAGTTCGACCGCGAAGCGGTCAGCGGGAGCGACGACCTGGCACAGGCCGAAGCCTCACTCCAGCGAAGTCTGGTGCGGTTCGCACGGGCCGCCGAGCGAGCTGAGGACCCACGACGCGCTCGCGAGCACCTCGAAGCCGCCAGTGAAGCCGCCGACGCACTCGCTTCGGTCTCGGAACTGCGCTAGCGATACAAGCGCACCGTCGCGATCGCAGTGCAGCATCGCTCGCCGCGGACGATCGTGCACGAAACACACAACACAATTTGTGATGTGAAAATAAATCACTGATTTGTCAGAGATACCAGTAGTGAACACCGGCAGAGAAGAACGTATATGTGAAGGCTACTAAGGTTTCTTTACCAGGACTATGGGGCCCGAGAGTATATCAGACGATCCACAGGGGACAACTATGCCCGACGGACCGCCAATCACGGCGACATTGGCGGTCGAGCCACCATCTGAGGCACGCTGTGTCATCATCGATGAAGCCAACAACATCGATATTCAGGACCACAACCTGACGTTCTCGCGATCCGATGAGAGCAGTCTCGAAGACGGGACGTGTAACACGAACGTCGTCGAAGAGGACGAAGGTGTGTTCTCCGACCGATACGTCCAGTCAGACATCGAGTCAGAGTGTTTCTGTCTGGTCTTTCACGAGGTCGACTGCGTACCGTCGATCGAGCGTGTCCAGGGGAACCGGATCGTCGTCTCAGTACTGTTGCCCGACCGGGAGACGCTGCGGGAAATCGTTCGACGGCTCCGGGACAGCGGATCGAGCGTCGACGTTTACGGAATCACGCAGTCGAACGGCGAAAGCAGCGAATCGGCCGTGATGGACCTCACTGACATCACGGACAAACAGCGGGAAGCGTTGACAGTCGCCGTCGAAGAAGGCTACTACGAGACGCCCCGCGAGGCGGACCTAGAGGTGCTGGCCGACCGACTCGACATTTCGAAATCAGCGGTTTCACAGCGGCTCAAGTCGATCGAATCGAAACTCATTCACAAACTCGTCGGCCACTGGTCGATGGACTAAGCGGCAACTCGCGGGTCTCGTGTGTCAGCCAAGACGGGGCTTGCGAGAGGGGAGTATTTCAAACGGTGTAAAATGAAGGTAAATCTTCTCGCTTCCAGTACACTGACCGTTTGCTATGAGCGTGAATGCAGTCTATAGCCAGCCAAAAGCGGCCACTGGCGTGGACGGTGACACCGGAGCGAGCGGCCAGCGGCGGCCGAGAGGGTCCAAAGACGTCGAGAGGGGCAATGACTGACTCGGACCATCCGCTGTTCGTGACGCTGAAAGTCGAAGACCGGTCAGTCCTCCAGCACGTTGTCCGCCAATACTCGCAGTTAGAGTCGAACGTGAAGATGATCTCGATCGTCGACCCCTCCCAGGAGGACGTCAATTGTCTATCGATCGATGTCAGCAACGTGACCGAGAAACAGTGGGAAGCGCTGGAAGTCGCACACAATCTGGGTCACTACTCGACACAGCGTGGCGGGAACCTCTCGGACATCGCGGACGACCTCGGTATCTCGAAATCAGCGGCGTCACAGCGGCTACGAGCGGCTGAGGGGAAAATTATGTCGGCGATACTCGGCGCGACGCGGATCCAGGAGACCGGGGCGGTCTAACTACATCGACCGACGTTTAAACGGCTGTATATTGCAGGCAAGTGTCTTTGTCTGAGTGCCAATAGGTGAACGTATGGCAGACGACAGACTGTCCTCGGAAGTCAAAGACAGGTTACAGCAGCGCCGGGAGGACCAGACCGCCTCGGGCACGCTCGTTGCAAGCGATGAAGAGGCATACGTCGGCGATACGATTACACTGCGGGGTCTGAACTTGCCCGCAGACACAGAGGTCGACGTGATCTGGAAGACAGTCGAAGGCCAGTGGGGCGTTCTGAAGGCCAATCAGGTCATCGGACCGCAATATCGGCCCCGGACGACGACGGCATTCTCCGTGACGACCGACGAAGACGGGCGCTTCGAGAAAGACTGGGAGATCCCCGAGGATTACGGCGGGGAACACACGCTTGAGGTCCAGACAGGCGAAGACAAACCGCCCCTAGCACAGACGACAATCGCGATCACGCCCTGGTTCGAGCTCGACCGAACCGAGGCTCCTCTCGGAGAGTTCTTTACAATCACTGGATACGGAATCGGCCCGAACGTCCTGGAAAACAACTATCAGATCGCCTGGGACAACGGGACGATGGGCTTTATGACCGGCGTGATCAATCGTGGGACTGCGACAGCCCGGGTGCGGGCGACGGGGCCGGTCGGTTCCCACGAGATCCAGGTCTGGCGGAACTACCGGGGTGTACCCTTCCTGCAGAATAACACGCAGTCGCCGTTCGGTGAGGTCGCGGGCGGGCGACAGTACGCCTGGTCGGTCGAGGTGACCGAACCGGAGAGCGAACCGGAAACGGCGTGGGTCGAGTCGACGTTCGACGAAGCGCCGCTGGCCGCGCATATGCCAGATACCGACCGAGAGACCGACGCCGAGTTGGAGATTACACCGCAGAGCGGCCAGCCTGGCACCGACACGGTCATCAAAGGTCGTGGGTTCCCGCCCGAGCAGCGAGTGGATCTAGTCTGGCACACGCACGAGGGCCATCGCGTGAAAGACATCCCGATTACGCCTGAGCCAGTGCCAGGTGTGCTACCGTCCGTTGAGACCGACGAGGACGGTACCTTCCAACTCGAGTTCGAAATCCCCAAAGACCGCGGGGCGACCAGACCGATCACGGCGCTCATCGACGGCGAATCGGTCGCCGTCACCGGCTTTATGCTGCAGCCGGAGATTACGGAGATAACGCCGACCAGCGGCCCTTCGGGCACGGAGATCGAGATTGCACTCTCCGGTGTCGGTTGGCCGATCTACGAGAACGCCTACTTCTTTATGTACGACAACAAGCCGCTGGGATACATCTGCGGGCTCGAAGCGAAGATCAACGAGACGGTGCTGCGGGCGGCCGGCGAACCCGGCTGGCACTTCATCGACGTCTACCCCAGTCTCTTCGACGTCGAAGAAGACGAACCCAACTTCGAGTTGATCCCGCATCTCTCGTATCTCGACAACCACCCGGTCCGACCGCTTCCGGGACTACATATGGCGTTCAAGATCACCGAGTAGCCGCCTGAAGGAGTCTCTAGAACACGAATGGATCGGTTCTATCAGGTATGTTCACTCGCGGTTCCACTTGCGGTGTGGCAGTTAGCCGCAGGTGTGTTCGGCGTCGTCGATCCCTCGCTGTTGCCGCCGCCGGCAACGATTATCGGAACGACGGCATCCCTGCTGACCGAGGCTGGCTTTCGAGCAGACGTGCTCGTCACGATTCAGCGGACGCTCCTCGCCTCGGTCGTCGGTTCGACGCTCGGGACGGTGGTCGGGTTAGCGATGGGGTGGAATCCGAAAGTCAAGGCCGTTCTCTCGCCGCTGGCGGCGGCGATTTTCCCACTCCCGATGATCGCGCTGTTGCCACTGGTGATCCTGCTTTTGGGGAGCACCGAGACTGCGTTAGTCGTCACTGCGGGGCTCGGGACCTTTTTCGTGGTGCTGTGGAACGCGATGGACGGCGCGAGCGGCATCGAGACCGTCCACGTCGAGGTCGCCAGGGACAACGGCGCGACCTCGACCTACCGGCTGTTCAGAGAGGTACTACTGCCTGGGTCGCTCCCGCTGGTGCTGGTCGGATTGCGCCTCGGGCTGAGCACCTCACTGTTGATCGTCGTGGCCGTCGAGTTGGTCGCCGGAAGCAGTGGTCTCGGCAGCTTCCTGTGGGTCGCGTGGATGTCCTACGACATCACGGACCTGTACGCCGGGCTGGTCGTCAGCGGCATCCTGGGAATGGTGTTCACGTACGGCCTGGCCGCAGTCGAACGACGACTCGTACCCTGGCACGCCGGCAATCGCCGGACTGTCGTGCTGTGAGTGGTTCACACGGAAATGAACCGGAGTATAAAACAAACTGAAATATGAAGCACAGTGGTTTCACGGACACTAGGCCAACAGACAAGTATGACCGGCAATGATCGGCGAAGTAGACGAGTCGCAAGTTCACGCCGCAGATTCCTGACAGGAGCAGGGGTCGCAGCGACGGCCGGGATGGCCGGTTGTACCGGACTGCTCGGCTCGAGTTCGGAATCGAATACCGGACCAGCCACTGTCAGCTTCGGAACGTTGACGATCCCGGCCGTGGCAGAAGTGTTAGTCGCCAAAGACCGTGGTTACTTCGAGGAGCGAGACATCGAGCTCGAAGTCGAGCGCATCCAGAGTGCTCCCCAGGCGACTCCGCAGCTTGCCAGTGGTGATCTCGACACGGCGACTGGATCAGTCGGTGCGAGTCTGTTCAACTCCGCCGCACAGGGCGTCGATATCAGCGTCGTCGCCGATCAGACCCAGTACTGGCGCGGTCAGCCCTCCTCGAATAAGGTCCTGATACGCCCGGAGAAATACACTGACGGGATGACGCTCTCGGACGTCTCGGGGGATTTCACGATCGCGTTGCACGGTCAGGGCAACGTCGACGCCTACATCTGGGCGCGATTGCTCCAGCGCAACGGGATGACCTGGGACGACGTCCAGACGAAGGAGATCCTCTATACGAACATGACGAGCGCGATGTCTGCCGGCGAGATCGACGCCGCCGCTATCCCCGATCCGCTCGGACTCGGGATGGTCAACGAAACCGGTGCCAAGCGACTGCTGTATGCCTCGGAACTCGCCCCGCGGATGCAGATCGGCGTCTATCTGTTCGGCGAACCGTTCGTGAACGACCGTCCCGAGGTCGCGCGCCGATGGTTGGAAGCGTATCTGTTGGGTGTCAGGGAGTACTATGAACTGGGCGGGTTCCCCAGCGACGAGGTCGCAGCGATCGTCAACGAGGAGTTCGGTCTCCCGAAGAACCTGATCAAGATGTCGATCCCGTCGTTGCCACACAAGAACGGACAGATCAACACGGAGAGCCTGAGAAATCAACAGACCTACCATCACTGTCGTGGGACCGTCGAAGAGGAAGTCGATGTATCGACGGTCGTCGACCAGTCGCTGCTCTCAGACGCACTCGATGAGGTCGGCCGCGTTGAGACGCCCGAACCGTCCATCGAGACGATCAACGAGTGGGGCCAGAACTCGCCCAAACCCTATTCGGAGCTGGAGACGACCGACGAACCTGAGGGGTTCCCGGCCGACTCACTATGTGAATGAGCGACCGGCCGGCAAACAGACAAATGGCCACGATGCAAGACACACGTATGGAATCGCCACGGCGTTCGACCGACGAGACCGCTGGATCCCAGTCGGGGTCCGCGACTGGAGAGCGGTCAGTCCGCATCCGTGCCTCGGACGTCGAGAAATCGTATACGGGCCAAGACGGGGACGTGAAGGCGTTGTCGGGAATGGACCTGGAAGTGTACGACAGCGAGTTCTTCTGTCTGCTCGGCCCCTCAGGCTGTGGCAAATCGACGTTCCTGCGACTGATCAGCGGACTGCTTGAGGCCGACGCCGGCGAAATCGACATCCGGACCGAATCCGACGGAGATCGGCCGACGACGAGTATGGTCTTCCAGGAGAAGGGGATCTTCCCCTGGAAGTCGGTGCTTGACAACGTCGCGTTCGGACTGAAAATGCGTGGCGTCGGGAAACAGCGACGCTACGAAATTGCCCGCGAGTACATCCAGAAGGTCAACCTCTCGGAGTTCGAGAACGCGTATCCGCATCAGTTGTCCGGCGGGATGGCCCAGCGGGTCGGGATCGCGCGAGCGTTCGCGAACGACCCGCAAGTGCTGTTGATGGACGAGCCCTTCGGCGATCTGGACGCCCAGACGAAACGCTACCTCCAAGAGGAGTTGCTGTCGCTGTGGAGTGAATCGAAAAAGACCGTCGTCTACGTCACCCACGACATCGAGGAAGCAATCCAGCTGGGCGATCGACTCGGCGTGATGGGCGCGCGTCCGGGCCACGTCAAAGAAATCGTCGACGTCGATCTCGACCGACCGCGGACGCGCGAGAACCTCGACATCGCTCGGCTCGAAGCGCTACAGACCCGCGTGTGGAACGTATTGAGCGACGAAGTCCAGCGCACGGTTGAACGACGATGACTCGACTCACCGGCGCCCGAATCGCTCGACAGCTCCCGGCGCTGATCGGCCCGTTCGTCGTTCTCGCGCTCGGATGGGAGTTGGCGGCAGGTGTGATACTCGACCCGCGTTTTTTCCCGCCACCGTCGGTGACACTGCCGCTGGCCGCCGAGCTGTATCTCGACGGTGATTTGCTGACACACGCCGCTGCGAGCGTCCGGCGGATCGTACTCGCGACCGCGATCGGCGCGAGCGCGGGCATCGCCGTCGGCGTCGTAGCCGGCTGGTCTCACCGGGCGCGGCTGCTGGTGAACCCGCATCTGGCGGTGCTGTACCCGCTTCCGAAGATCGCGCTGTTGCCGGTGATGTTTGCGCTGTTCGGGCTCACTGAGACCGTGCGGGTCCTGACAATGGCGCTGGCAGTGTTCCTGCTGGTCGCGATCAACACGACGGGCGGCGTCCGCTCGATTTCGGACGTTCACGTCGAGGCGGCGCTGGATAACGGGGCGGGCACGCTCGATCTGTATCGAGAGGTCATCCTGCCGGGTGCGCGCCCGCAGATATTCAGTTCGATCAGTATGGGCTTGAGCGTCGGCTTCGCGCTCCTGGTGGTCATCGAGATGCTGGCCGCCGAGTCCGGGCTAGGCTATATCATCTGGAACTCTTGGCAGCTGTTTACGATCCCGCGAATGTACGTCGCCGTCTTCTCGATCAACGTGCTTGGCGTATTCTTCGTCCACGGCACAGAGATCCTCGGTGACGTGCTCACACCGTGGGAAGGAACATACAAACAATGACAGAACACATCGACGACCCCGAGACAGACGCACCGATCACAGAAACAGACGATGCGAACGAGACATCGACGACTGGGACGAGCGCCTCGGAGATGGCAAGCGAGTCGACCTTCGACGAGGAGGAGGCGCGGTTGGAGTTTGCAGACACCGTCACGATCGAGACGACCAAAGACGACCTCTGGGCGTTCATCTCGCAGGCTGAGAATCTCGCGGACTGTATCCCGGGCGCGGAATCAGTCGAACGGCTCAGCGAGCGCCATTACACCTGTGAGATCACACGCGGGATCAGCCGCGTCACAGTCTCGCTCGATGGAGAGTTCGAACTCGTCGAGATGAACGAGCCCGACTGGATCGTTATGGAAGGCAACGGATTCGACTCGACGACTGGCAGTGACTTCGATGTCCTGGCTGCGATGGAAATGGACGAACACGAGGACGGCACCGACCTCTCGTACTCGGCGGAGCTGTACTACACCGGCGGGGTCGCTCGGCTCGGCGCGCGGCTCCTGAGCCGGGTGATCCAGGGCGACATCGAGACGTACTTCCAGAACATCAAAGACGACGTCGAATCCGAATAGCGGGCCAACTGTTTTCCTCCGAAGGCGACGGACCAACCGCGTGATAACGGCGAGTCCGTAGATCGAAAAGAGAACGGCCGGATAGCGCCGAAAGAGAGAGTCGCTTACGAGTCGCCGCCAGAGTCAGCGTTCGGGTTCACGAAGTAGACCGAGCCCAGGTAGACGCCGACGTTGTTGAACTCCTCGTCACCGTTGGAGCCCGTGATCTGCACTTCGTAGGCATATTCTCCGTTAACACCCTCCGGAATAGTGTCGGCCTTCCAGACGCCGTTCCAGGCGTGACTGCCCTCAGACCACGAATCGTTGTTCTCGGCACCCCACGCGAGTTCGATCGTCTTGTCGATCTCGTCGCTGGGGAAGGAGATCTGCGCGGAGTCGACGACCTCGTCGCTCGGAGTCACCATCTCGCCGCTACCGGCGTGCCAGATGCCGATGTCGAAGCCGACCGAGCCGGTTGAGTCGAAGGTGTAGTCGGGGTTGCAGCTGCTGATGAACTGACTGTTGCTGCCGTCGTCGCCGAGCGTGCTCGTGTGATAGGTCTCAGCGGTGACGACGTAGTTGCTGCCGGGGTCGTCGTACTCGACGACCTCGAACATACCCGATGCGATGCCGACGTTGTTGAACGTGGCATCACTGTCGGAGATCTCGATAGTATAGGTCGTCTCACCGGTCGGCCAGTCCTCGGGGATCTGCTCCCAGACCGGACCGCTCCACTCCTGGGCTGGGTGCTCTTCGTCGTCACCGGCCCAGGCGAGATCGGCGGTCGGCCCGCCGTCGATGTTGATCGCGACGGAGATCTCGTCGCTGCCGAGTTGCTCGCCGCTGGAGTCGTAGACGCCAACCTTGAAGACCGGCTCCATACCGTGGGTGAACGTCCGCGTCCAGGAGCAGGCGTCGGCGAACCCACCGGCACCGGCGGGGGCGGCCCCGCCAGACCCGGCGAGAATGTCGTCGGTCACGACATAGTTCTCGGGCTGGGGCTCGGGCGTGCCAGTCTGAGTCTGGGTGTCGGTATCAGTCGGTTCTTCGGTCTCGGTGTCGTCACTGGGACTCAACGCGTTACAACCTGCGAGCGCGACGGAGGCCCAGCCGGCGGCACCGCCGGCGACGAACTTCCGTCGCGAAACGTTACTGTCTGATTCGGAATCTGACGGCTCAGATGTCATTACGTCAAATATAGTAACTGCCAACGCCCATAAAGCCTAGTCTGGAAACGTACAGGTATATATAAGCGACGCGCGCTCGCGGGGGTGTATGAGTGCGTGTGCGCGTCTACAAGAGCTGTTCGAGTTGGAGGTATAGAGGGAAAGGAGCCGACCGGAAGTCAGTGTAGTGTCGGGTGTTCGTCTTCGAGTCCGCGGTCGTCTTTGGTCGTCGGGCCAGGGACGGCTTCCACCTCGACGTTCGAGGGGTCGTCACCGACGTAGATGACGTTCGGATCGGAGGCGTCTTCCCGGAGCGTGAACGTCTCCTCGGCGTACTCCTCGAGGTACTGTTTCGGATCGCCATCCCCGTCTTCGAGTTCGCCGATCTTCTGTTTGAGGTACTGTCGCGGCGCGCTCTCGGGGTCGTTCAGATCGCCGAACTGGATCGCGTCGACCGGACAGACGTCCTCGCAGGCGGTCGTCGACCCGTCCAGTTCGTCGTCGATCTCGCGGTGGGAGCAGAACGTGCACTTGCTGCAAGAGCCGTCCGGCGGGGTGCCGGCGACCCAGCGACCCTGTTCGTCGCGTTTCTGGTCGTCGAACTCCGCGGTCACGTCGTCGAGGATCGGTTCGTAGTCCTCGTTTTCCTCCGGGTTCGCGAGGTAATCCGGGGAGTCATCGTGGACGAAGGCGTTGACGTGATACGGACAGGCGACTTCACAGTAGGCACAGCCCAGACACGTGTCGTAGTCACAGAGGACGCGACCGTTCTCGGTCTTGAACCGGGAGTTGTTCGGACACACCTCGATGCAGGGAGCGTCGTCACAGTGCATACACGGTCGCTGGACCGAATCGCACCCGTTGACCTCGTTCGGGGCACCCTCGTACTCCGTGTCCTCGCGGCGGTACCGGAAAACCTGCTGCCAGAAGTGTCCCTCGGGCGTGTTGTTCTCTTCTTTGCATCCCTGGACACACCGGAGGCACTTGATACAGGTTTCGGTGTCGACGACCATTCCCATCTGGACATCCCCGCCTTCCTGGGCGGCTGCAGTGCCGCCGGTGCTGCCGGAGACGAACTCCCCGGCCGCGCTGCTGCCCGCGCCGGCTGCTACGGCGCCCGTCGCGAGTGCACCGGCCGCCTTGAGCATATCCCGTCGGGAGGCCTTGCTCTCGGTCGGTGGGATACCCGGCGTGGGTTCGGCGTCGGCCTGGTTGTCCGACCGGAGGTCGACGCCGAACTCCTGGCGGACGTCGTCGACGTACTTCTCCTCGAAGGCCGCCCGCGAGAGCTCGTCATTCGAGACGCGGCGGGCGTCCCGTGCCATCTGCTTGCCGAGTTCGGTGTCGAACTCGACGTGTGAAAGTCGTTCCTCGGCTCGGTCCTCGATGTCGTCGTCGTTGAATTGGTCACTCATATGTATCACACTCCGAACAGCGGCACGTTCAGCGCCGCGTAGATGATCGTCAGGCGAAGCATCAGTCCACCGAAGATGACGAAGCCGAACTTCGCCGTGTAGCCGGCAGTCGCCAGCCGTTCGAGCCGCGGGTTCTCGTGTAGATCGTAACGCCACTCCAGCGCAAGCAGACTAGCCGAGATCGCAAGCGGCAACAGTAAACCGGCGGCGACGACGCCGCCCCAGAAGATCACGCTCCCTTCAGTAAGGAGGTACTGCTGCGTCTCGACAGCGGTCGGGCCGCCGTTGACCAGCGTCGCAAGCAGCAGGTAGATGACCACCATCTCGGCAACGATGATAACGTCGTCAGCGATGCTGAACATCGTCACGCCCGTGTCAGTAACACCTTTCGTGAGCGTCGTCACGCCGACAGCGGCGGCGATGCCCATCGAAAGCCCACTCGCCAGGAACAGCGGCGGCAGCCACGTCGCATCCCACATCGGGACGACCTCAGAAGAGGCACTGAGCAGCAGTGCCGTGTAGACGATCAACAGGGCGCCGACGAGCGCGCCGACGGCGTTGAGTCCACGTCGGACGCTCTCGCTCGGTCGGGTCACGTCCGCGACCGTATCGATCAACTCGGTGACGCTCGACAACGCGTCACCGGGGATCGAAAAGCCCCGGTCGGCACCGAATCCCAGCCAGAGCGCTTGCAGGATCGAAAACACCATAAATAAGACGATGACCCAGATGCCGATGGTCATCCACGAGTCGAAGTTCGTGAACAGCCAGAACATCAGGACGTGCAGGGGCTCGCCCAGGTGGAACAGCAGGATCGGGCCGCCGATGGCCAGCGCGAGGACGCCCAGTACCGTGCCCCAGCGAGCCGTCGCCAGGTATCCTTCCCGGCGGGAGGGGTCGCGAACGCTCAGGAAGTCTGCGACCGCACCAGTGACATACGCGCCGCCGGCGAGCCCACCGAGAAACAGGTACACGCCGATGGAGAGACTCCAGAACTGGCTGGGCAACAGCGGACTGACTGCCGTCATTGCGGGTCCCCCCTACACAGACGCGTTTGTCGCCACGATACGCCGATATCCGCACGCACTCGTTTCACGCACCACATCATATATCATACTCAGACCGTCACAGCGATACAGATGTATATTCATTTTACAGCCCTTTATATGCCGAATCTGTCTACGGTAGAAGGCGCTGGCGCGTGTTTTAAACAGCAACGAGAGACGGAATGGGGCCGACTCGCAGGGGAACAGAGAGCGCTCAGATCTGGTCAGCTTCGTCTTTCTTGCCGGTCGTCAGCGAGAAGTCGTCACGCGGGTAGCCCACACAGGTCAGCACGTACCCTTCTTGGATCTGCTCGTCGCTGAGATACTGGTTGCCGTCGTGTTCGACCAGTTCTGAGCCATCGCCATCGACCTTGGATGTACATTGGCCACAGATGCCGTGGCGACACTGGTTGGGGAGTTCCCATCCCTCGTCCTCGCCGGCGACGAGGAGTGACTCGTCGCTAAGAACATCAATCGTGCCGCCCTGCTCGACGTATTCGACGCTGTAGGATTCGCCCCCGCCGGGCGTGGGGGTCTCCTCAGACGGCGTTTCGGTCCCGCCGGTGACGGAGTCGGCCTCGTCTTGTACGCCAGTTTCGAGTGAGAAGTCGCCACGCGGGTAGCCGACACAGGTCAGCACGTATCCGGCCTCGATCTGGGCGTCACTGAGGTATTGGTTGCCATCGAGCTCGACCAACTCAGTCGGGTCGCCGTCGCTCTGGACTTTCGAGGTGCACTGCCCACAGACGCCGACCTGACACTGGTATGGAACATCCAGGTCCGCATCGAGAGCGGCATCGAGCATCGCCGTGTCGCTGCTGATGCTGAGTGTCGTCTCTTGGTTGAGGAACTCGATATCGAAGGCATCGCCGCTGGGGGTACCGGTGTCAGTCCCCGCCCCAGTCTCACTGTACGGCGTCGGCTCGCCCGAGCGCGGCCCGGTCTCGCTCCCGTCACCCAGGATGCCAAGGCAACCGGCTGTCGCGAGCGCACTCACGCTCACCGTGCTCGCAAGCAGGCGGCGGCGCGTACGGCTGTCGAGACCGGTCGCCTCCGATGACCCACTCTCAGAGGATGCTGACTGCTCGTCGCTGTCGTCCGCGTAACGTCCGTCCATACAAGTCGGTACGGCTATGCCCGGTATCGGGATTGGGTTTGAATATACAGTTATTTAAGTCCCAGTCGATCGCAAACAGGCGCCGCACCAGACACGAGCGGAAACTGCCGGGGACAACAGTATTAGGCCCGGCCGTGAGTACACCGATGGTATGGCCGAACCCAAGCCACGCGCGGCACTAGAAGAGGTATCCGCTCACGATTCGAAATCGTTGTTCAAACCGAAGGTCGTCTCGCTGGTCGTGACTAACAGCCCGGAGACAGGCCCGAACCTGATGACTGCGTCCTGGTGGATGCTGGCCGGGTACGATCCACTTCGCTATCAGTTGGCAGTCAGTCACAAGACCCACACCCACGAGATTATCGAGGAAAGTGGTGAATTCGTACTGGCAGCCCCATCGACGGAAATGATCGACGCGGTGGCGGTCGCCGGACAGGTCAGCGGCCGCGATGTCGACAAACTCGATTATCTCGATATCGAAACCGTGCCCGGGAAACACGTTGACGTGCCGCTGCTTGCAGACGCGGTCGGCAACATCGAGTGTTCGGTGCTGGATTCGTTCACCTTTGAGAATTGCACCTACTACTTCGCGGAAGTCGAGACCGCCCACGTCACACGCGGTGGACTCGACGGGCGCGTGCTGTCGCTTTCGGACACGGACGTGTTGGCTTATATGGGCAGCGACTGGGATGCGGGCGACGAAGAGACCAAATCACGCTATTATGCGGCATTGAGCGACGACGAGTTGCGGCGATATCCGGGCGAGCGCGTATCCGAAGACCTGCCAGACGAGAAGTAGCCGGACGAACGCGCTACCGGTCCAGCTCGATCATCTCCTCGGAGAGCACCGTGAGGACAGTCGCAAAGGACGTGCCAGCGCTCCAGAACGCGATTTCCCCGTCATCGCCGAGATTGGGCGAGACGACGCCCATCAACAGCGTGTCCGAGTCGACGAGTAGCAGACGTGCCGTACTGAACTCGGGCTGGTCGTCCGGCGGCTGTCGGACCGTCTGAATCGATTCGGGGACGGCATCGAGGACCGGCGGCTCATCGCTGATAACGGTGACGTCGACACCCTCCTCGGCAGCCGCCTGCAGCGCCGCCAGGAGCTCCGATTCGAGGAATTCGGGGTCAGGGGTTCCGTAGACGACGCGCTCGTCTGCATCGCCGATCAGGGCAATCGTACGGTCGCGCACGTTCGGCTGGCCGCGAACCGTCCAGATGGCCTCGCTCCGTTCTTCGTCGTTGTCGGCACTGTTGCGGACATCTTCGAGATAGGAGAAAGCATCCCGTCCGACCGACTCCAGCTGAGAGAGCAGCCGGCGCTCGGCCTCATCAGGCGAGACTGGACGGTAGACCGTCGGCCGCGTCTGCTGGACATCGAGTAGCCCACGGGACTGTAAATCCTCGGCTGCACCGTACACCTGCGAGCGTGGCACAGCCGTAATCTCGGCGATATCGCTCGCCGATCCCGTCCCGAGTTGCTGGAGCGCGACGAACACGCGGGCCTCGTAGGTCGTCAATCCCAGTCGTGTGAGTGCCTCGACGGCGTCTTCTTCGTCCATCGAATCACACCCCGTCCGAAATCGATTGTCGGTCCATCTGTTGTGATGAACATACTAACACCGTCGGCAAAAGCGATGCGGTTCGGGCAAGGCGGTGTCCGCAAACGGGTTGTGATAAACCCGGTGTCGACGTGCGAGCGTGGCCACCGAAGGGAGTACCAGTCGTGGGAGAACGGGCCTACTAAGTTCGGCCCGATCCGAGGAGAGGGTATGCAGATTGGGGCCATCTCGGACGTACACGGAAACATCGTCGCACTGGACGCGGTCCTGGAGGATATGCCGGACGTCGATGCACTCGTCTGTGCGGGAGATGTGGTCGGATACAACCCCTGGCCAGGGGACTGTATCGATACCATCCGTGACGCCGATGTGCCGACAATCGAAGGGAACCACGACCGGGCAGTGGTCACCGGCCAGTATCCGGGATTTAACGATATGGCTGCCGCAGGCGTCGAGTACACCCGTGAACAGTTGACCGACGATCAGAGAGAGTGGCTAGCGTCGTTGCCGACCGAGCAGACGCTGTTCGACGGTCGCGTCAAACTCGTCCACGGTCACCCGGACGACCCGGACCACTACACACGCCCCTCGGAGTTCAGTCCCGACCTGCTCGAGGGAGAAGACGTCTTGATTATGGGACACACGCACGTCCAAAGCCACGAGATCTACGACGACGGAATCGTCCTCAACCCCGGGAGCGTCGGTCAGCCTCGGGACGACGATCACCGGGCCGCCTACAGCATCGTCGACCTGGACGAGTGGACAGTCGAGCAACGGCGGGTCGAGTACGATACCGACGCCGTGATCCACGAGGTCGTCGAGTCCGGGCTGCCCCAGCAGATCGGGTTCCGGTTGACGCAGGGCCGGTAGCTAGCGCTTGGTTTCTGCGGTGTCGGTGTAGTCGGGACGCTCGGCGTATGCGATCGGATCGCGTTCGTCCAGATTCTGAAACGCTTGCAGTCGGAACGCACACGCGTCACAGGTGCCACACGCGGGTTCGTCGTCCCGATAGCAACTCCAGGTATGTTCGTAGGGGACGCCCAGTTCGAGTCCGCGCTCGGCGATATCGGTCTTTGACCACTCGACGAACGGGGCAATAAGTTCAATCTCAGTCTCGGGTTTCGTGCCGGCATCGATCACTCGCTGGAACGCCTCGAAAAACGCCGGCCGACAGTCGGGATACCCCGAGAAGTCCTCACTGTGTGCCCCGATGAATATCGCCGAACAGTCCTGCGCCTCGGCATAGGAGACGGCCATAGAAAGTAGATTCGCATTCCGGAACGGGACGTAGGAACTGGGAATCGACTCGCTGTCCATATCGGCCTCCTGGACGTCCATCTCCTCGTCAGTCAGGCTGGAATCGCCGATCGCGGCGAGATGGTGCGTCTCCACGTGGAGAAAGTCCGCTGCGTCGACTTCCTCGGCGAGTGTGCGTGCACATTCGAGTTCCTTCGTCTCCGTATTCTGTCCGTAAGACGTGTGCAGGAAATACGGTTCGTAGCCACGATCAATCGCTTCATAGACCGCCGTTGCACTGTCCATTCCTCCGGATACCAGAACGACCGCGTTGTCTTGGTCGCTCATCTGGTCTCACCCCCGGTCCGGTCGATTGCATCCTGGAAGCGCTGGCGCTCGTCGCTGGTCGGTTCGCCGACGGTCGCTCGGGTCGTGGTGGTCGTCTCCGTCTCGATGCCCCGCATCGCCTCGCACAGATGCGTCGCCGAGACCTCCACTAGCACGGCTTCCGCGTCGAGTTCCTCTGCCAGGCCGTGAGCGATGTCCTGTGTCAGCTCCTCTTGCATCGTCAGGCGCCGGGATTGCCAGCGGACGTACCGAATCAGCTTCGAGAGACCGACCACGTTGCCGTCCGGCCGGTAGGCGATATGAGCGGTCCCGTGATACGGCAACATATGATGTTCACAGAGGCTATATACGGGAATACCGGTTTTCACGACGAGGTCGTCGTTGGTCGCCTCGAAGGCCCGCATCGTGGGCTTGGCCGCTTGCCGGTCGCCTGCGCTCAGCGTGTCGAGCATATCCGGGATGCGGCGCTTCCAGGTGTCGGTGAGTCCGGGACGATCCGGGTCCTCGCCGATCGCTTCGAGAATTAGTTTGACGCCGCGTTGGGCTTTCTCGTGGTCAATCCCGGTATCGGGATCGGCCTGTATAGGGAGCGATTCGTCCGTCGGAACGTCGTCAAGTTGGGTGTCGTCACTCATAGGTAAGGGCTGTTATGTACCGGCTGCATCGTTCCACAGCGCAACGTGGAGACGTGGGGTATAGCGATAGCCGTACTCCATCGCCAGGTCGGCGACGGTGTTTCGCGTCCGATCCAACGCTTCGCGCGTCGTGCCTTCGGGCATCAATAGTACGTCCTCGTCGGGGACCGTGGTCGTCGTCGCATCGCGAATCTGCGAGAGAAGCATTTCGATTTCGGCCATATCCTCCCGGTCAGTCACGACAAACTTGAGTTGGCTTGGATAGGCGTCGACTAACTCCGCAAGGGCGTCGATATCGATCCGGCGTTGGTCGTGTCGGTCGGCCCACTCGCCGTCACCGTGCGGGTCGCGGTCGGCGGTCGGCGTACTACTCTGGAGTTTGGGGCTGATACTTGCGAGGTCGATATGAGCGTCGCGGTAGATCGTGCCGTTGGTCTCGACAGTGGTATGGTAGCCACGGTCGCCGAGTCGGTCCAATAGCTGGGCGGTCTCGTCGTGGATCATCGGCTCTCCACCGGTCAACACGACGTGTTCGGCGTCAAAGCTCGCGATTTCGTCGATGATGTCCTCGAGATCCATCCAGGCGTGCGTGGGCTCCCAGGAAGTGTGATAAGAGTCACAGAACCAGCAGCGCAGGTTACAGCCACTGGTCCGGACGAACACGGTCGGCACGCCCGAGAGCTTGCCTTCGCCCTGCAGCGAGTAGAACAACTCGTTGATCGGTAAGCCAGTGTCGGACTCGCTGGGACGGTCAGCCTCGACGGCGTCGCTGTCGGCGTTGACAGGCATCAGTGGGACGCACAGAGCTCGTTAGTCTCACAGACTTGCACTGAGACATCAGAGACGGTATCCGGAAACGCCTCGCGCATCTTCGCTTCCAGTTTGAGGCTCATAACTTCGGCCGTCGGCGGCTGGTCCAACACGACAACGGCGTCACCGTCGCCACTCTGTTCGAAGGCGTCGATCAGCGGGTCACCCTGCTCCAGAAGGAAGCGATGATCCCACTCGTATAATACTGAGGTAACATCGCCTTTGTCCACGACCCAGCCCTGCTCAGTGAGTTCACCGGTCACCTCAACGACGAACTCGTAGTTGTGTCCGTGGGGGCGCGAGCACTTCCCGGAGTGCTGTCGAATCCGGTGCCCGGTGCTGATTCTGATCGGACGCTCCTGTCCGACAACGAGTGTCCGCTCGGTGTCGGTGGCTGCCGTCTCGCGTGCTGTATCGACTTCGACCGAGACTCCGTTAGGCATACCACAGTATTATCCAGCGAGCACATAAATCTGTCCAGACGTCGGGCGTCGGGAGATGACTGGGACACGGGGATAGCAGTCGCTTCGGGGTGGGTTCACCGTAGACGCTGGTAGTCACGAGACGGTCGTACGTCGTGACGAAAATGAAGCCTAGGCCGGGATTTGAACCCGGGCTCTCGTCCTTACCAAGGACGCGCTTTACCGCTAAGCTACCCAGGCGCGCACCTGTTGGTTACCCCGAGTTGTCTTTAGGCGTTTCGATTCGACCGCAGCGAAAAGCGGCGGGCGTCAGTGATCGGCGGAGGTCCGGACACCGTCACTCCCGCCGGAATCGACGCTGATGGCAGTCGTGAGTTGCTCCTCAAGCGTGCCTGGGAGCGTTCCGGCGTCGTCACGACCGAGGTCAGCGGCAAACTCCCGGAGTTGGGGGGAGGGAGTCGTCCCGGCGGCAGTCGCACCAGCGACGGCGGCTAGCTCGAAGACATCACGTTCGAGATTCCCCGCAAGCGGGTCGTCAGTGTCGTGGGCGATTGTCTGATCGCGCCCGAACGCTCGGACGACCGCGACGGCCTCGTCGCTGGCCTCGGTCCGAGCCAGCAAGTAGAAGCCGCGGGCGACGAGGATATCCGCAGCGAGTACGTCGAGATTCCCGCGTTCGGCGTCACCGCGCGTCCACGGTGGGTCCGCGGCGAGATCGCGTGTTCGACTGAGCCCGGAGTAGATGAGCTGGACGCCGGCTGCTCGCTCGGCGAGTGCGTCCTCAGCGGCCAGGTCGTCGATCGTCCGCCCGGACCGTTCGAGGATCGCACTTGCACACGCGACTGTGAAGACACCGGGAGTCATCGACTCTTCATCGAGTAACTCCTCGATACGCTCGTAGACGACAGATGGGTCGACGTCCTCAACGGCCTCAAGTGCGGCCGTCCGGATCGCCCCGGCTTCCTGCATCGAACCATCCTAGCGGCGGGAAAGGCAAAGACCTTTGGAAACGACCCACCCGTCGCCGTCAGCCGCTTTCCCGACGGTTCGCCACGCCAGGCCACAGCCGCCCGATCCGACCGTACAAGCCGATCGAGGCCCTACAATAGGTATGTCAAGTCTCGACCATACCGCCGTATTGTCGATGCGTTGGCGCGATGCGATTTTTGCCCACTGGCCGGTCGACCCGGACGTGATTCGACCGACGCTGCCGGACGGACTCAGCGTCGACACCGGCCCGGACGGACGCGCCTGGCTGAGCGTCGTCGGGTTCGTGATGGAAGACATCCGGCCGCGATTCTCGCCGATCGGCCGGTCGTTCCCGGAGCTAAATCTCCGGACGTACATCAGACACGGCGACGATACGGGAGTGTACTTCTACAACCTCGACGCCGATGACTCGTTGAGCGTCGCGGTCGCCCGGCGGTTCTTCGAGTTGCCCTACTACCGGGCTGAGATGTCGGTCACTGAACGCACGGACGGCATTCGCTTTCGCAGCTACCGGACCCACGACGGCGTCGAGCCGGCGGCTTTCGACGCGACAATCAAGCCAGAAGAACCGGCCAGTACAGTCGAGGCCGGATCGACAGCGGCGTTTCTGGTCGAGAACTACCGGTTTTTCGTCGCAAGCGACACACTCTTCGAAGGCACGATCTCGCACAAGCCCTGGGCAGTCGCGCCGGCGGAGCTGACGATTCGGGAGAACACGCTGTTTGCGGCGTCGGGATTCGACCGTCCGTCAGGGGAGCCACTCGTGCAGTACGCGCCTGGGGAGGCAGTCACGGCCGATCGAATCCGGCGGGTTGAGCACAGGGTATAAGCCGGAGACGGACGCACCCACCGACGATGGACGAGCCAGCCGACGCGTCAGTGGGGGCAGACGAACGGACTGACGAAGAGCTACCAGAGGAACACACATCCGATCCCGAGGCATACACCACCGACACCCGGACGCTAGATCCGCGAGTGCGGTGGCTGTGGGTCGGCCGCGCGGTCGTCGTCGCGCTCGTGTTGGGTGTCGCCTCGGCTGCCGCGGGAAGAGCACTCGCGCCCGACCAGCTATGGATCGGTCCGGCTGTGTTCGTGGTGGCGACCGCTCTCGGGACCGCCCACGCGCTGTTGCTGTATCGGTCCTGGTCGTACGAGGTGCGCGAGGATTCGCTGTTTCTGGATCGTGGTGTGATTACGCGCGTTCGGACGGTCGTCCCGTACGTTCGCGTCCAGCACATCGACACGAGTCGTGGCCCACTCGAGCGGGCGATGGGACTTTCCTCGCTGGTCGTCTACACAGCCGGTTCGCGCGGAGCCGATGTGACGATCCCGGGAATCAGGCCGTGGGAAGCGGACGACCTCCAGACACGACTGAAAGCACTGGCGATCGAATCCGAAGGTGAGGACGCCGTCTAATATGCAACTCGATCCACTCTCCGTTCCATATCGGGCTGTCGAAGGCGGGCTACAGGTGGTCGTCGGGATCGCGGTGGCCGGCATCGCAGGGGCCGGGTCGATCGGCGGCATCGAAGGAGTCGCCGTGTTCGGGGTGCTCGTGGTCCTCGGCATCGGGCTCTCGCTGGGCTGGCAGGTAGCGTACTACCAGCGGTTCGAATATCGAACGACGCCGGACACCTTCGATATCGACTCGGGAGTCCTCTCGCGGCGAGCCAGAGAGATCCCGTACGGACGAATCCAGAACGTCGATATCCGCCAGAACGTCATCCAGCGCGCACTGGACATTGCGGAGGTGCGCCTGGAGACGGCCGGCGGCGGCCAGACAGAGGCGCGGTTGCGATACGTCAGCCGTGCGGACGCCGAACAGATCCAAGAGACAGTCAGCCGCCGCAAGCGCGACGAGAGCGAGATCCCAGAGCAGGAGACGACCGAGCGCGGCGAGAAGCTGTTCGAACTGGACGGTCGGGAACTGATCGTGCTCGGAATCGTCTCGATGGATCTACGACTGTTGTCGATTCTCGCCGTACCGGCGTCGATTGTCGGGCCGTCGATGTTCACGGAGCTTGCGCCCGCAACGGCGACGATCGCTGTCCTCGTGGTCGGGCTGATCGGACTGGTTGTCGCCTCTGCGGTGGTCAGCGCCGCGATCGCGATGACCCGATATTACGGGTTCGTCCTCACTGATCGTGGCGAGGAGTATCGCTACGAGCGGGGACTGCTCCAGCGGTTCAGTGGCTCGATCCCCAAGAACAAAGTGCAGACGATCACGCTGGCCGAGAACGTCATCGCGCGTCGGCTCGGCTACGCCAGCCTCTCGATCGAGACGGCCGGCTACGCAGGGGGTAGCCAGGACGGATCCGGCTCCCAATCGGCGATTCCCATCGCACAGCGAGCCCACGCGATCGAACTGGCCGGGCAGATCGAGGACTTCGAAGACCTTGCGTTCGAGCGGCCACCGAAGCGTGCCCGTGAACGCTATGCGGCCCGCTACGGGATCGTCCTGGCTATACTGGTCGCGGCCGCGTACGCAGTCGTTCAGCTCACGTCGCTATCGGCTCCCTGGTACCTGCTGGTTGGGGGCGTCGTACTCATCCCGCCGGCGGCACACCTCAAGTGGCGCAACCGCGGCTACCGGCTCGAGGACGACTACGTCATCACGCGAAACGGGTTCTGGTCGCGCCGGATCACGATCGTCCCGGTCTACCGGATCCAGACGCTCGTCACTGCCGAGACGGTCTTTCAGCGCCGCCGTGACTTGGCGACGCTCGTCGTCGATACTGCCGGCACCTACAGCCTCGTCGGTGACGACGCACAGGCCGTCGATATCGACGTGGCAGTGGCCGACCGACTCCGCGAAGAGTTAACGGCCGACCTCCAAGAAGCGATCGTCGAGTACCGCAACCAGCGCGGACACAGCGGCCCGGTAGGGGACGGCTCGGGACCGATCAACAGCGCGTCTGATCTGACAGACGGCTAGAGTCTTTTGTTCGAGAGCGTGCTAGTTTCGACTATGCTCGTCGAGGAGCTAATGACGACTGACGTGGTCACCTGCGAGGAGAGCAGGACACTGCGGGAAGCCGTCGGGAAACTACTCGAACACGGCGTCGGGTCGGTGATTCTCATCAGCGCAGCAGGCAATCCGACGGGGATCGTCACGGAGACCGATGCCCTGCGGGCGGGCTATCGCACCGACCGTGCGTTCTCGGAAATGACGGTGGGCGAGCTCTCACACGGGGCTGTGATCACTGCATCGCCGGAGGAGACGATCCAGCACGTCTCCCGACGAATGGCCACGGAGGGCGTCAAGAAAGTGCCCGTGATGGACGGAGTCGACCTGCTGGGAATCATCACGTTGACCGATATCGTATGGCATCTCTCGGATATCCGTTCGGAAGCCGCCGAGATCGCCGAGATGGGGGCGGAATGGGGACCGAAGCGGTAGCCCCGGAGCTAATGGTTCTGGAACAAGACCGTTCTGTATGGCACCGTCTCACGTGCTGGTCGCGCTCGACGGCTCACCGCTCGCCGAGGACGCGCTGGCACACGCTTTGGAGACCTTCGACTGTCGAGTGACGGTACTGAACGTCGTCACGCCGATCGACGGAGCAATGAGCGAGGGCGGAATCATCGAGACCGAAGAAACGCGCCGCCAGAGTGCATACGACCACGCCGACAAAGTCATCTCGAAAGTGAGACCCGACCAAGAGGACGATCGAACGGTCGAAACAGTCGTCGAGGTCGGCGACCCGGCCGAGACAATCCTCGCGTTCGTCGACGAACACGAGATCGACCACGTGATGATCGGGGGCCACGGCGGCGAGCGGGGTCGACTCGCCCGGCGGTTGCTCGGGACCGTGGCGACTGCGGTCGTCGGCGAATCGCCGGTGACAGTGACAGTCGTCAAATGAGTGGCAGTGAAGACACGGGGGTGCTCACTGGATCCCGAGCAGCGTCGAGAAGGCGGCGTAAAGTCCGTAGCCGATCACGACCGACATCGAGAGGGTGATCAGCCAGAAAGCGACAGTAACGCCGATTTTCCGTCGGGAAACACCCGCTGAGCCGGCGGCGAGGCCACCGCCGATCACACCCGAGATGATGATGTTATTAAACGAGATCGGAATCCCCAGCGCGATCGCGGTCTGTGCGATGATGAAACCAGGGACCAGCGCCGCGATCGACCGTCGGGCCCCAAGCTGTGCGTACTCGCGTGAGGTCGCCTGCAGGAGTCGTGGCGACCCCATCCACGCACCCGCGAGGATCCCGACTGCACCGAGCGACAGCAGGGCGATTACAGGGAGACCGAGGTCCTCGACGAACAACGCCTGCAATGGCCCGGTGGCGAGTCCGACCTGACTCCCGCCGCTGGAGAAGGCGACGATACCGCCGAGGACGACCAGAAACGTCCGGATACCCCGTTCGGCGGACCGCTGGGTCCGGCGACGAATTACCAGAAAGCCCCCGATCGCGAAGGCGGCCGTCACGAGCAGTTCCATTGGACCGACACCACCGACAGTCGGCAACTCGACGAGCATCGAGGCAAACCCGGCGAGTGAGTTCTGGTCCGCTCCCGGCGGTGACGGGATCACGCCGAGCTGGACGTTCGCAACGATGCCGAAGACCAGCGCCGCCAACAGCGGAATGCCGACCGTCTCGGGAACGTCGTCCCGGCGCAGCAGCGTCGCAGTGCTGTATGCGATGCCACCGGAGACCGGGGGGACGAGAATCCAGAACTGCCCGAGCCGTCGGTACGTTCCGAAGGCGGGATCACCGCCCAGCGACAGACCGACACCGATCATCGCGCCCGTCGTGGCGAACGCCGCCGGCACGGGATAGCCGGAGTAGACGCCAAAGGCCATAAACGCGGCCGCGGTCAGCAGGCCAGCAGTCGCGGCCAGCGGCGTGATCTGCACACCGATGATCAGGTCTGCCCCAACAGTCTCGGAAATCGCTCCGCCCTGTGTGACTGCACCGAGCGCCGCGAGAATGCCGATGACGAATGCCGCTCGCATCGTCGAGATGGCATTAGCACCGATTGCAGGGGCAAACGGCGGGGAGTTGCTGTTGGCCCCGAGTGCCCACGCCATACCGAACCCGGACAGCGTCGCCAGCACCGCTAACACGTAGAAGGTCGCCACCATCCTAGCGCCACCCCGGTCGTGCGTTTTGATCGCCGTCGTGAATGGACCCCAAAGAGTGGGGTCTCAAGAGGCCAGGTGATTGGCGCCGGTAGACTGACCGATCGTGAGTCGGCCCTGAACGGATCACAGCAAGCATATCTCCGCCGACCGACAAAAGTCTTCGCTGCCGGGCGGCACGTTCTTGTGTCCCGGCACGTATTCCCGGACATGTACGCGGTCGTCGGGTGCAGCGATTGCAGCGCGTTGTGGGTCGTCGAAGGGCGACCGGAGACGACACAGTGTCCCCAATGTGGCACACGGCGACGCTTCGATCGGCTCAAGCAGTTCGTCACGACTGACGACCCTGACCACGCAAAGCAGGTGCGAGCGGCGATGCTAGCAGAGCGCCAGGATATGGACGAGGCGTTCGCCGAGCTGGCGGACTTCGCGAGTATGGGCGAGCGACTCGAGGAGGCGGGTGTCGACGACGAGACGTATCTCGAGGCGTCGGGCGTCGATCCGGACGCAACCGCCGAGGCTGGCGAACGCGCCGAGCGCGGAGAAGGTGGCTCGCGCAGTCGGACGGCGATCATCACAGACGCGCTATCGGAACTCAAGGAGCCGACCACTGAAGCCATCGTCACGTACGCACGCGAGCGAGGCGTCCCCAAATCGTACACGGAGCAGGCCCTAGAGAAACTCCGCCGGGCGGGTGAGGTTACGGAAACAGACGGTGTCTACCGCCGGCTGTGACGGGTCACCACGGACGACTATGGTCGTTTTGAGGGGCTGCGTGGCTCGCTTGTTTGTGGGCCGCGTCCATCAAGCTTGAAATATATCGGGAGTGAACAACCGACAATGGCGTCTTCCCTATCGGCAGACCGACGTGAGTTCGTTCTCGAAATCGGTGCTGGCGTGGTCGGATTTCTCCTCGGGCTGGTGCTGATCGCCGTGGCTGCGACCGACGGGACCGAACTGCTCGGAGAGGGGCTGACGGTCGTCGCGTTTGCAGCCATCGCTCTCGGATTCGGCGTCGTCGGCCTGTATGACAACGTCGCACTCGGCAGACCGAGACACGGCGTCGCACACCTCGTCTCGGGAACTGCGATCGTACTCGCGCTGCTGGCCCCGCGGGGGAGCCCTAGTCTTGCCTTTGTTCTCGGAGCCGCAGTCGCGCTACTGGTGAGCAGTACCTACCAGCTCGTCGTCGTTACCGGAGTCTTCGAGACCGACGAACAGCCGGCTGAAAAAGCCGATTCATGACAGAGCAAGCGCGTCTCCGGCTTGATCTGGCCAGCAGCCTCGTCGGGGTGCTGGCAGGAATCATCATCGTCGCGGCCGGACTGTTCGGACCACTCACCCTCGCCGGAGTCGATCTGAGCGTCGTCGCGATGGGGGTGTTCGGTGCGGGCTTCAGCGCGGTCGGGGTCGGCCATCTCGGAATCGACGCACGTACCCGCGGTCTTGGGGAGTTAGTCGCCGGCGCGGGAGCAATCGTTTTCGGACTCTCCTTTCTGGTCACACCGTCGATCGTCCCGTTCGTGGTCGGTGTGATCGGTCTGGGATTCGGTGGAGCGATCCTCGCGACAGAGAGTTTCGGTCTGTCCGAAGGGTAAGCTGCATCGGGTCCGGACGGGTACAGTACCGATCCTTACAGCGACCGGGTGAGATCCAAACTGTACTGTGATCGCACGCCTGGCTCCGGGAGTCTATGGTGGTTATTCGGCAGGATTTTAGGCTTCCCGAAAACACCGACGGGCTTTTATTCTTTAGGCCAGCCTAATCAAGTATGCAGCGACGACGGTTCCTCAAATCAGGCAGTATAGTGGCGCTAGCAGGTGCAGTCGCAGGCTGTGCCAGTCCCGGCGATGGTGACGAAACGTCGCCGACTGGGACAGCAGACGCCTACAGCGTTTCGATGACGCCCGTGGGCGAGGTGACGTTCGACACTGTGCCAAAGGACATCGCCGTGTATATGTCCGGCTATGCCGATATGCTGGTCGCGCTCGGGCACGGGGATGCCATCACTGCCATTGGCAACGCCGGTCGCTATCACACCGACCACTACGACGAACTCGAAGGTGTCGAGGTCGATGTGTCCGAGCTAACCGGTCTCGTCGACGCCGGACTCACCCGTGAAACGTTCCTCTCGATCGACGCCGATCTCCATCTGATGGACCCCAACTGGCTGACGAACGTCTTCGGGATGGACGATTCCGACATCGAATTCGTCACCGACCGGGCCGGGCCGTTTCTGGGCAACACGGTCTTCCGGCGCACCGACGCCTGGCACGACTACGAGTATTACACCCTATACGAGGCCTTCGAGAAAGTCGCGCAGGTCGTCCAACAGCAGGACCGCTACGACGCGATCCGGTCGTTCCACGACGACTTCCTCGAGGAAATCGAGGCGGGCGTACCCACAGACGGGCCACGCGCCGCACTCGTCTGGGGCGGGAACGACCAGCCGACGTCGTTCTCACCGTATTATCTCAGTGGGGACGGGACGAACAAGAAGCCGTTCCGCGATCTGAACGTCCAGGACGCGATCGCAAACTCCGACGTCGACGCACTCTCGACGGGGAGTCGCTCGAAGATTGATTACGAGACGTTGTTCGATCTCGATCCTGAGGCGTTGTTCGTGCGCGGGCACGAGGACAAGACCCGATCGGAGTTCGAGGAGACGGTCGTCTCATCTATGCAGGATCACGAGACGGCCAGCCGGATCACCGCCGTCGAGAACGGCAACGTGTTCCGCGGCGGGCCACTGTATATGGGACCGCTCCAGCATCTGTTCACGACCGAGCGGTTCGCGACCGCACTCTATCCCGATGTCTTCGAGGGCGAACTGTTCGATCGTGGAGAACTAGCTTCGATCGTCACATCCGGCGACATCTGAGCTATGTCACGACGACGCCGCGTTCACGACGCACTCGCGCCCGACCTCGACGCCACACTCGCCAGTATCATCGGAGCGAGCATACTGCTGACGGTCGTCGCCGGGCTCGTCCAGGTCAGATACGGCGCCTACGAGATGCCACTGGAGACAGCCGTCCGTGCCCTGCTCGACCGAGCCGTCTGGACGAACCCCAGCGTACTGGCGACGCTCATCCTCGGGGAACGCGGCGCAGCGACGCTTGGCCTGTCGGCCGACCTCGGCGTGTTGTCGAATCCGACGATCATCGTCTGGACCAGCCGGTTACCGCGTGTCCTCGTTGCCGCGTTCGTCGGGCTCAACCTCGCAGTCTCGGGTGCCGTCTTCCAAGCGATCACCCGGAACGAACTCGCGAGTCCGTACATCCTGGGTGTCTCCTCGGGGGCGGGTGTCGCCGTCGTGTTCACGTTGCTGTTCTCGCTCGGTGCGTACCTGCTCCCGCTGGCCGCCGTCGTCGGTGGGACGGCTGCGTTTCTGCTGGTCTACGCCGTGGCGTGGCGTGGCGGTACCACGCCGGTCCGACTGGTGCTCGCCGGCGTCGTCGTCGGGACGATCTTCAACAGCCTCCAGACCGGGCTGTTCTACTTCATCGACAGCAACGGCGTGATGCGCACGGCTGTTGCGTGGCTGGCCGGCTCGCTGACCGGCGTCGGCTGGCCCGAGGTTCGGGTCGTGGCGGTTCCGACGCTACTGGTCGTGCCCGCCGCGTTAGTGAGCGCCCGCCAACTTGACGTGCTCCTGCTGGGCGAACGCGCCGCACGCTCGCTCGGGATGCGCGTCGAGCATATGCGGTTTGGACTGTCCGCACTCGCCATCGTCGCCGCGTCGGCCGCCGTCGCGGTTGCCGGTCTCGTCGGGTTCGTCGGGCTCGTCGTGCCACACGTCGTTCGCACGTTCGTCGGAAGCGATTACCGCCAGCTGATGGCCGGCTGTCTGTTCGCGGGGCCGGCACTGGTCGTCGTCGCTGATGTCTTCGCGCGGCTTGCGCTGCCCGGCACACAAGTTCCGGTCGGCGTCGTGACTGGGCTGCTCGGTGGCCCGTACTTCCTACTGTTGTTGCGCCGGACCGACTCGTTCACGGAGTTTTGACGATGCCAGAGATCCCACTCCTCTCGACGACTGACGCACAGCCGACAGACGAGACTGAGCCGGTCGACGACGCCGCACTACTGGCGTCGGATATCGAACTCGGGTATGGCGAGGAGGTCGTCGTCGACTGCGAACACCTCGTCATTCCGGACGGGAGAGTCACCGCACTCGTCGGCCCGAACGGGTCCGGAAAGTCGACGCTCCTGAAGGGGCTGTCAGCCGAGCTGACACCGGAATCGGGGACGGTCCTGTTAGACGGACGTGACGTCCACGAGCGATCCGTGTCCAATCTCGCTCGCGAGCTCGGGCTGTTAGACCAGGAGAACGACGCACCGGGCGGGCTGACAGTCGAAGATCTCGTGACCCACGGCCGGTATCCTCATCGCGGCTTTCTCGATCCGCTCTCGGAGGACGACTACGCGGCGATCGACCGCGCGATCGACCTCGCCGGCATCGATCACCTCCGGGAGACCGCACTCGCGGAGCTGTCCGGCGGACAGAAACAGCTCGCATTCATCGCAATGGCACTCGCACAGGACACGGACGTGCTCTTGCTGGACGAACCGACGACGTATCTGGACCTCCATCACCAGCTGCGCGTGATGGAGGTCATCCGGACACTGAACGACGAGCGGGACGTGACGGTGTGTGTCGTGCTCCACGACCTCCAGCAGGCGACGCGCTTCGCGGAGTATCTCGTCGCTCTTGAGGACGGATCGGTCTACGACTGGGGGCCGCCAGAGGAAGTCGTCACTGAGCAGTTGCTCGCGGACGTCTTCAACGTCGATGCCTCCGTTCGCCACGACCCCGACGGCGACCCACACATCGTCCCCCGACACGCACTGGAGTGAGAGCTGAGAGATCGATTTCGAGGTATTCAAACCGCTCCCTGGAGTAGACGCGTGTATGGACGCCGATGAGACACGCGACAACGTCGTGCCCGGGAGCGACGAGGAACTCGACACCCCGGACGTTCGTGGCTATGACTTCCGTGGGGAGTTCGACTTCGAGGAGCTGATGGATTCCTACGCGACGACCGGCTTTCAGGCGACACAGCTGGCCGAGGCGATCGATATCGCCGAACGGATGCAGGAAGAAAACGCGAAGGTCTATCTCACGTTCACCTCGAATATCATCTCCTCGGGGCTGCGCGAGACCGTCGCGTACCTGATCCGCGAGGGGTACGTCGACGTCGTCATCACGACATCCGGGTCGCTGACCGAGGACGTCATCAAGACCGCCAAGCCGTTCAAGATGGGCGAATGGGAGGCCGACGAGGCCGACCTGCGTGAACAGGGGATCAACCGCCTCGGGAACCTCTTTGTCCCCTCCGACCGGTACGTCTGGCTAGAAGAGTACCTCTATGACTTCTTTGATGACTTTTTCGCCGAGGAGAAGGTCCGGACGCCGACGGCGTTCGCACGCGAACTCGGTGAGACCCTCGATGACGAAGACTCGGTACTCAAACAGGCTGCGGACAACGACGTCCCGGTCTACTGTCCGGCACTGACCGACGCCGAAGTCGGGAACTTCCTGTATTACTATCGGCAGGCCTACGACTCGGAGGTCGGCATCGAGATTCTCGACGACTACGACGCGCTCATCGAGGACGGGCTGTTGGCCGACACGACCGGTCTGATCGCCGTCGGCGCGGGCCTGCCCAAACACCACGCGATTATGACGAACCTCTTCCGTGGCGGTGCGGATTACGTCGTATACATCTCTACCGGGATGGAGGGCGACGGATCGCTGTCCGGCGCACCGCCCAGTGAGGCCGTCTCCTGGGGCAAGATCAAAGAAGACGAGAAAACCAACTACACGCTGGTCGAAGCCGAGGCGACGCTGGTCTTTCCGCTGTTGGTCGCGAGCGCCTTCAACTGACCGGCAACGCCGCGTTATTGACTACTGGCTGTCTCTTTCGTCGTCAGTGGACCCGGACTGGGAGAGTGTGTCTGCAGCGTCAGGTTGCTCAACTGATTCAAGCGAGCGGTGCTCGACCAGCCACAGCGTCAGTCGGTAGATGACGTACGCGAGAGCGACAAACGCCACCAGATCGATAAGATACAGTTCAAGCAGTGCCACCAGCGTCAACTCCCCAAGCACGAGATCGCCGGTGAGAATGAGCACTTCCAGGGTGAGCGCGAGGATCAAGACGGGGGCGAAAAGGACCACGAGGCCGATCACGATCGGAATCAGACGGTCACGCGAGTCAGACGAGGCCATACGTACGCATACACGCCCAGGCTAAAAGGGTGTACCTCCGTTCGGCGGTAATCCGTATACGACTGGCACTCTCGGGTAACAGTCCAGTCGACGGGAACTGAGAGTCAGTACGCAAGCCTTATGTCCAAGTATGTCCATTAGTGTTCAATAATGGCTAGTAGTGGAGAGATTGCCCCAGAAGTGGAGTCTATCCTGTCGGCGGCCCGTGACAGAGGCGGGGGCGACAGTCGGCTCTCGATCGATGGCAGGTCGCTGCCGGCGGCGTTCGCAGACGCCGAGGCTGCCGGGCGGATGCCGGTGATCGCGGAGGTCAAGCCGACAAGTCCGACGACCGACGGTGAGCGGACGGACGATCCGGTCGCGCTCGCCGAGGGGATGGTCGAAGGTGGCGCGGCCGCGCTGTCGGTGCTCACAGAGCCGGAGCACTTCGGGGGTTCGCCGGAAACGCTCGAACGCGTCCGGGCGGCCGTCGACGTGCCTGTCCTTCGGAAGGACTTTCTGCTCTATGAGGCGCAACTGGACGTCGTCGAAGCCGACGCTGTCCTGTTGATCGCACGCTTTCTCCGGGAAGAGGGGACTGGTGACCTCGGGGAGTTGATCGAGGCGGCTCACGACCGGGGATTTCAGGTGCTCGTCGAAACACACACCGAGACGGAGGTCGAGAAGGCACTTGCGGCTGGCGCGGAGATTGTCGGGATCAACAACCGCGATCTGACGAAACTGGCGGTCGATCGCTCGACGTTTGAGTCGATCGCTCCCTCAGTCCCCGAGAACGTCACTCTGATTGCGGAAAGCGGTATCGCAACGGTCGAAGACGTGCGACGTATGCACACGGCGGGGGCGGACGCTTGCTTGATCGGATCGGCGATTATGGACGGTGACGTGCGCGAGAACACCGAGCGACTGACACAACTATGAGTACAGACGAGACAGACGTTGACGGGAGTTTCGGACAGTACGGGGGCCAGTACGTCCCCGAAGTGTTGATGCCGGCAATCGAGGAACTGACAGACGCCTACCGGCGATACGTGCTCGACAACGAGGACGGCTTTATGGACGAGTTCCGCGAGCGGCTGGCGGATTTCGGCGGCCGACCCACGCCGCTACAGCGTGCCGACCGGCTCAGCGATCGCTACGATACGGAAGTCTATCTCAAGCGAGAGGACCTACTACACGGCGGAGCACACAAACTCAACAACGCGCTCGGCCAGGTACTGCTCGCGAAATATATGGGCAAAGAGCGGATCATCGCCGAGACTGGCGCGGGCCAGCACGGCACTGCCACGGCGATGGCAGCCGCATATCTGGACATACCCTGCGAGGTCTATATGGGAGAGACCGACATCGCCCGGCAGCGGCCCAACGTCTTCCGGATGCGGATCAACGGTGCGGAGGTCAACCCTGTCACCGTCGGCCGTGGCACGCTCAAGGAAGCGATTTCCGAGACGATGCGCGACTGGGCGACCAACGTCGAGGACACTCACTACGTGATCGGATCGATCGTCGGTCCACACCCGTTTCCGTCGATGGTTCGGGACTTCCAGTCGGTTATCTCCGAGGAGGCCCGCGAGCAGATCCAGACGAAAGCGGGTCGACTGCCGGACTCCGTCGTCGCGTGTGCGGGTGGTGGCTCGAACACGATGGGTGCGTTCCACCGGTTTGTGTCCGATGAGGACGTAGACCTGTTTGCAGTGGAAGCAGGCGGGTCCTCGCTAGCCGTCGACGAGGAGGAAGGGATCGCTCCGAACTCGGCGTCGCTGTCGACCGGAAACGAGGGGATCCTTCACGGGGCCCGGACCAAGCTGTTGCAGGACAGTGACGGCCAGATTATGGAGTCACACTCGGTGTCGGCCGGGCTGGATTACTCAGGTGTCGGCCCCGAACTGGCGCATCTGGTCGATGAGGGGCGGGTAACACCAGTCAACGTCGACGACGACACCGCACTGGAGGCGTTCCACCGACTCTCCCAGGACGAGGGGATCATTCCCGCTCTGGAGACGGCCCACGCATTCGGATTCCTCGAAGAAAACCCCGACAAGGTGGGTGATCTGACGATTGTCAACGTCTCCGGTCGCGGGGACAAAGACCTCGAAACTGTCATCGAGGAGACCGCAAAGCGTGATCTGGATATCGCACCGGAGATGAGCGTATTCGAGCAAGCGGGTGCCGGGCGTCTCGGCAGTCGAGGTGAACACGAATGAGTCTCGACGCGGTCTTCGACGACGAGCCGGCCTTCGTCCCCTACCTGGCCGCCGGTGACCCGTCCTATGACGCCTCACTGGAGTACGTTGAAGCGCTTGAACGCGGCGGCGCGGACGTCATCGAACTCGGTCTGCCCTTCTCGGAGCCGATCGCCGAGGGGTCGACCATCCAGAGCGCGATCGTCCGAGCGCTGCAAGCGGGGATGACACCCGAACGGTACTTCGAGTTCGTCGAGGACGTCGACGTCGACGTACCGATCGTCTGTATGACCTACTACAACCTCGTCTTCCAGTACGGAAGCAACGAGGCCCGCCGTGGCCCGGAGGACGCGAGCGAGGAAACAGCAAGCGAAGCCGGCCCCCGTGAGTTCGTACAGCGGGCCGCCGCCGTCGGAATCGAGGGACTCGTCGTCGTCGATCTGCCTGCCGAAGAAGCCGATCCGTTGCGAGAGGCCTGTGACGAGTTCGGGCTCGATCTGATCTTCATCGTCGCGCCGACGACGACTGACGACCGACTCGACAGTATGCGCGAACGCGTCTCCGGGTACGTCTACGTGCAAGCTCGAACGGGCGTGACAGGTGCACGCGAGGACGTCAGCGACCAGACCGCACAGACGCTTGAACGGATCGACGACTGGGAAGTGCCAAAGGCAGTCGGCTTCGGGATCAAGACTGGCGAGCACGCCGAGCGGATCGTCCGTGCCGGTGCCGACGGCGTCATCGTCGGCTCGGCGCTGGTCGATATCGTCGCCGAAGGCCAGAAGAGCGACGAGCCGGTCGCCGAGACCGCCGAGACGCTTGAAACGAAGGCACGAGAGTTGAAGACGGGCGCGTTGCGCGGTGTCGCGGCCGTCGAAAACGAGTGATCACTGCCGTCGAACTGTCTTAGAGTTGGATCCGCAACGTACAGTAGACGTGCCGTGGTGATGCGCCGGCCGGGAATTGAACCCGAATGCAAATCCTCGCCATCGCTCGGATTTGCGTGATTCAATTCCCGGATTTCACATACACGACTCTCACGAATTGTTCGGGCGAGAGATGCGCCGGCCGGGAATTGAACCCGGGCTATGAGCTTGGGAAGCTCATGTCCTACCACTAGACCACCGGCGCGCTCGTTGCCTCGGCACGCCCCGTGGATCGCAAATCCGGCGTATTTGCTCACCACCGGCGCTTGGTCACATCTGTACCGTCGGTACACTTTAACGTAGCGTTTCCACGCGATTCGACAGTCGTCCAGTTCTGTTCGCGCGACGAGTGCATATTTACTCGACCGCGCCGAAACAGCAATATATGACCGATGACGAAGCGATCGCACAGGCGGACGATCCGCTCGATCTTACGTTGAGCGATTCCGAGCTAGCACAGAGACAGCAACACATCACCGACTTCATTCACGAGCAGATGGACACGGCAGGCACTGAGACGGCCGTCGTCGCAATCTCGGGTGGGGTCGACAGTGGCCTGATCGCCGGGCTGGCCGCCGATGCGCTCGGTCCCGAGCGGGTCCACGGGCTGGTGTTGCCGAGCGAGGTCAACGACGAGGAGACGATGAGCGACGCCGTCCGTGTCGCCGAGCGATTCGAGATTCCACACGACGTCATCGAGGTTGGCCCGATTGTCGAGGCGTTCCTCGACGCCTATCCCGAGGGAGGGAACCACCAAATGGCGGCCGGAAATGTTCGCGTCCGCACGCGAGCAGTCCTGAACTACCTCGTCGCCAACACCGAGAACGGACTGGTAATCGGAACGGGCAACCGGGCGGAAGCGCTGATCGGCTACTTCACCAAGTACGGCGACGGTGCGGTCGACTGTCACCCGATCGCCAATCTCTACAAACAGCAGGTACGCCAGCTAGCCCGACACGTCGGCGTCCCCGAGTCAGTGGCGGCACGCACACCGACCGCAGGAATGTGGGTCGGCCAGACTGACGAACAAGAACTCGGCATCGAGTATGACACGCTCGATTCGATTTTGGCGTTGCACGTCGAAGGCGGCGTCCCAGTCAGTGCGACTGCCCGGACGATCGGTGTCGAAGAATCCGTCGTCGAGCGCGTTCGAAACCTGTACGAACGCAGTGCACACAAGCGACAGGTCCCTCAAAGTCCCGAAGAGCCGTACTGATTAGATCACTCGTGGCCCGAGACCGGCACTGGCTCGTAGGGTGCTTCGAGATACGCTTGCTCGCTAGCAGTCAGGTCGATTTCCAGGGCCTCAACGGCGTCTTCGAGGTGCTCGACGCTGGTCGTGCCGACGATCGGGGCGTCGACGGCATCCTGGTGAAGCAACCAGGCCAGCGCGATCTGGGCCATCGTCACGCCCTTCTCGGCGGCGAGTTCCGCGACACGCTCGTTGATCTCGCGGCCGCCACCCTCGAAATAGGGGTGGTTACGCGCGTGGTCGTCAGTCTGGCCCCGAGTCGTCACGTCGAACTCCTCGTGAGGACGGGCGAGATACCCGCGGGCCAGCGGACTCCAGGGGAGCACGCCGACGCCCTCGCGCTGAGACAACGGCAGCATCTCGCGTTCCTCCTCTCGATACAGCAGGTTGTAGTGGTTTTGCATCGTCTGGAAGCGCTCCAGTCCAAGCCGATCGCTCGTATGCAAGGCGTCTGCGAACTGGTAGGCCCACATCGAGGACGCTCCGACGTGGCGGACCTGCCCACGACGGACGGCATCGTCAAGCGCACGCAGCGTCTGCTCGATCGGCGTCTCCTCGTCCCAGCGGTGAATCTGGTAGAGATCGATAGTGTCCATCCCCAGTCGGTCCAGTGAGTTCGACAGTTCCTGCTCGATAGCCTTGCGCGATAGCCCCTGTGCGTTCGGGTTGTCCTCGTCCATCTCGAAGTACACTTTCGTGGCGACGACCTGCTCGTCGCGGTCGTACTCCCCGAGGACGTTGCCGAGGATGCGTTCGCTCTCCCCGAGCGAGTACATGTTAGCCGTATCGAAGAAATTGATCCCTAACTCGATGGCGCGCTCGATGATCTCGCGACTCTCTTCCTCCTCAAGGACCCACTCGCGCCACTCCGGACGCCCGAAACTCATACAGCCAAGCGCGATGCGACTGACTTCGATTCCAGTCGAGCCCAGCGTCGTATATTCCATATCCCATCCCCGAACTGGCAGAGCGAAAAAACCTCGGGGAGACCGGGATCGATCGCTACAGTAGCCGACGGTCAGTACTGCTCTGGGTCGATCGACCCAACGTAGCGACGCGTGGTGGCGTACAGCCCGACTGCGAGTGCCGAAAGTCCGAGGACCGTCGCAGTGGTGACCGTCGTCTGACTGCCGACAGCGAGCTTGGCGGCGACGGTCGCCGGGTGTTCCGGCAGGAGCGCGGCCGCGCCGAACAGTCCCAGCGCGATAATCGAGTAGAGCAACTGTGCTTGCCGGCGCCGGCCGAGGACCAACCCGAGCACCGCCCCGAGGACGACCACCAACAGTGCGACCGCCGAGACTAACACGACCAGCGAGAGGGTGTGTTGGATAGTGATGCCGTTGACTGTCAACAGCGCGATCCACAGCAGTGCTTGTATCGGGGCCAGTAGTGCCATCCCGAGGGCTTTGCCGTCGAAGATGTCCGTCAGCGAGACCGGCGCGACCCGGAGCAACTCCAGAGTCCCGCGTTCGATCTCCTCGGTCAGGACGTCGACAGTGATCGAGCCGCTGATGAACGGCGGCAAGAACAGCAACAGCGGGACGAGCACCGTATAGGTGAACCCGAAGTAGGAACTGGCGTCCGCCTCCGGCGGGAGCGGAACAGGATCGGTTTCGAGGGAGGCTGCCCGGTTCGTGCGTTCGATGCGTTCGAGCGCCTCGAGTACGTCTCTGGCTTTGACGACCGCGAGCGTCGATTGGACGCTTCCGTCGGGCACAGTCGCCGTCACCGCAATCCGGTCGCCGGACGCGTCGGCAGTGAGGACGCCAACCACCTCCCCACGCCGGAAGGCCTCTCTTGCGGCCGCTCGCGTCGGATACTGTTGGACCTCGACGCCAGCCTCCTGTGCGGCCTCTTCGAGTTGGGTGCGGGTATCGCCGGCGACACCAAAGGTAAGCTCGCCCGACTCGACACTGCCGGGATCGTACAGCGAGGTGAGCCCGACGACCAGAAACGACGAAAACGCAGCGATGAACACCTGGATCGCCAGCGCGAGGACGATCGTCTTCTCCCGGGAGAGACTCGCGATATCGCGTCGCGCGATGGCGATACGGACGTCGTCAAACAACGAGCATCACCACCGAGAAGTTGTAGACGAAATGAATCACGATCGCGGCCGTGAGCCCGACGACGTAGCCCTGCCGACCGGATCGCATTCCGATTGCGGACGTCGACGCCGTGACAACGTGGAGTGCCAGCGGCGCGAGCAACAACAGTAGGCCAACTGCCGGGCCGATACCGGCTGTCGGGCCGGCCGAGACGACCGCTGCCTGCTGAACGTCAGGTAACCCGCCCAGTAGCTGGACGAGCAACAGCCCCTTCTCGGCGACGAAAAAGCCGAGCCCAGCGAGTGCTCCGACGGCCAGCGCCGAGCGAAGCGAGCGGTCATACCGGTTGTGGACGAATCCCGCATAGACCGGCAGACTCTTCGCGAGCTCCTCGATCACGACGATCGACAACAGAATCAATCCGAGCCAGATCGGCTGGGGCAGCCCCATCGAGATCGGGTAGACGGCGGCGACAGCGACCAGTTCCGCGAGAATGACCAGCGGCATAAGCAAGATCACGACGAGAGCGACGCTGCGCCGGCGATGGATCCGACCGGCGAGCGAATCGAGCACTTTCAGCGGAATCGGTCGCTGGGTGAACAGATCTTCCTCGCGGTACAACCCCGCGCCGAGCACGAAGAACAGCCCCGCGGTGAACAGCGGTGGCAGCGTCGAGAGCAGCAGCGACAGCGGCTCGATCGCGACGCCCTGAATGTCACGGACGACGACCGTTAGCGGCGAGATGAGCGCGATCGGAGTCACGTCAGTGAAAATCGCCGGGACGAAAGCATAGGCCGTCAACCCGACCGTGATCGAGACGGTGACGAAGGTGAGTTCCTTGAACGAGCGGGCGAACATCGCGCCGAGGAATGTCGCGGACAGAAAGAGCAACACCAGCGGCACGACCGCAGCGAGCGCGTACAGCCCGCTGCCGGAATCGGGCTGCAAAAAGAGGACACCACCCGCAATCAGCCCCTCAAACAGCAGCGCGCCGAGGAAGTACGGCAGCGTCTTGCCGGCGATGATGTCGCCACGTGAAACCGGGGCGACCAGCATCAGCTCCCCTCGGCGGTTGAGCCGCTCGCTGAGCATCGTCGATCCGTAGGCCTGGATGACGAAATTCAGCGGGATAATGAACAGAAACGCCAGGATGAGCGACTGGAAGGGAAACGGCGGAGAGATATCAGACGGCGTGCCCGTCATCGCATCGCTGCCCGTGAGGCCACGGGCGATGCCACCGATGCCGCCGGTCGAACCGTCGCCCG